>Ga0214473_10001983_pt1 | contig 25854 bp, 6 predicted proteins | sample RVTome_7_FD_203509 | JGI IMG/M metagenome (GOLD analysis project Ga0214473, IMG submission 203509) | Soil microbial communities from uranium-contaminated site in the Upper Colorado River Basin, Wyoming, United States - RVT98D197 | ecosystem: Environmental > Terrestrial > Soil > Contaminated >...
CGCCGACACAGTTGACTCGGATAACGACGGCATAGCTGATGCGTGTGACAATTGCCCGGCGGCGAACAACTGGAATCAAGCAGACGGCGACAGGGACGGTGTGGGTGATGCCTGCGACAACTGCCCCTACCGGGCCAATGCTGATCAAACCGACGGCGATCAAGATGACATCGGCGACCTGTGCGATCCCTGCGCGGCAGTCTACGGGGGCGACAATGACGGTGATGGTTTCTGCAACGCAGCGGATAATTGCCCCGGAAACTACAACCCCGGTCAGCTCGACAGCGACAATGACGGCTTCGGCAACGTCTGCGACTACTGCGCCGGCCGCGGTCAGAATGACTCGGACCGAGATGGTCTCTGCGATGGCGCGGACAACTGTGCCGGCACCTATAATCTTGATCAGCAGGACAGCGATCAAGACGGCGTCGGAGACCGGTGCGACGCATGTATCGGTCCGGGGGCGAATGATTCCGACGGGGATGGGATCTGTGAGGGCGCCGACAACTGTGCGTACGAGACTCCATGTGGGTGGAACTGGTGGTGCGCGTACAACCCGGCACAGAGTGACTGCGACGGCGACGGCCTGGGCGACACCTGCGATCCGGATACGGTAGATAGCGACGGGGACCGCACGGCAGATGCGTGCGACAACTGCCCCAGTCTCTCGAACCAGATGCAGTCGGATTGCGATGGCGACGGCATCGGCGATCCCTGCGACGCCGACACAGTTGACTCGGATAACGACGGCATAGCTGATGCGTGTGACAATTGCCCGGCGGCGAACAACTGGAATCAAGCAGACGGCGACAGGGACGGTGTGGGTGATGCCTGCGACAACTGCCCCGATCGGGCCAATGCGGATCAAGCCGACGGCGATCAAGACGGCATCGGCGATGTGTGCGATCCGTGCGCTGCCGTCCGCGGTGCTGACGGCGACGGGGACGGGCTCTGTAACGCAGCGGATAATTGCCCCGGAAACTACAACCCCGGTCAGCTCGATAGCGATAATGACGGCTTTGGCAACGCCTGCGACTCCTGCGTCGGCCGCGGTCGGAATGATTCTGACCGGGATGGCATCTGCGACGAAGCCGACAACTGTACCGGCAATTATAATGTTGATCAGCAGGACAGTGATCAAGATGGCGCCGGAGACGCGTGCGATTACTGCGCGGGCGCAGGTACATCCGATTCCGATGGCGACGGCGTGTGTGACGGAACGGACAACTGTGTGTACGGGAATTTCTGCGGGTGGTGGAATTGGTGGTGCGCCTACAACCCGGCGCAGACAGACTGCGATGCCGACGGCCTAGGCGACTCCTGTGATCCGGATACGGTGGACGCCGACGGCGATCACATAGCGGATACTTGTGACAACTGCGCACTGACCTCGAACCCGGCGCAAACGGATTGCGATAGGGACGCCATCGGCGATGCCTGCGATTCCGATACCGTTGATGCCGACGGGGATGGCATCGCCGACGGCTGCGACAATTGCGCTCAAAGCTCGAACTGGGACCAGCGCGACCAGGACTCCGATGGGGTTGGGGACACCTGCGACAACTGCACCAGCAGGGCCAATTCTGATCAAACCGACGGCGATCAAGATGGCATCGGCGACCTGTGCGATCCCTGCGCGGCAGTCTACGGGGGCGACAATGACGGTGATGGTCTCTGCGATGCCGCGGATAATTGCCCCGGGAGCTACAACCCTGGGCAGCTCGATAGCGACAATGATGGCTTTGGCAACGCCTGCGACTCTTGCGTCGGTGGCGGCCAGTATGATTCGGACCGCGACGGCGTTTGTGACCAGGCGGACAACTGCCTGTGGACGTACAATGCCGGCCAGCAGGACGCCGACCAAGACGGCGTAGGCGATGTGTGTGATGCCTGCAACGGCGCGGGCACGACCGATTCCGACGGCGACGGAGTGTGCGACGGGGATGACAACTGCCCGGCCAACTCCAACCCGTCACAGAACGACTGCGACGGCAACGGCATCGGCGATGCCTGTGACCCCGATACGGTCGACGCCGATCACGACGGGGTCGCGGATGCCTGCGACAATTGTCCGGGAATCACGAACTCGGACCAGTTTGACGCCGACGGCGATGGCCGCGGCAATGTCTGTGATGACGACGATGACCAGGATGGCGTCGCCGACGGCAGTGACAACTGCCGCGGCGGGTCCAATGCGGATCAAGCGGATGGGGATGCGGACGGCGTCGGCGACGTGTGTGACAACTGCCCGACTACAGCGAACCCCCGCACATCCTCTTTAGACCTCATCCAGAAGCTCCGTAAACTCGATAGCCGCCACGCCATAATCACCAGCCATGTGCCGGCCCGCTTCAATTTCAGCGAGGGCGAAACCGGCAACGGCATCTGGGATGGCGGCAACGACATGTATGATGGCGGGAATTATCTGAACACCAACCTGGCCAACGGGATCAGCTACACTACTGGTACCCTTGCCGCTTCCGATGCGCAGTTCGGCCCGGGCAGCCGCTACTTCACGGCGAAATACCCCGGCCTGTTCGTCATGACCGCCGGCGACATCAGCATCAACTCTTTCATTATCAGCGGCAACAACGGAGCCGACGGTTCGGGAACTGTCGACAGCGCGGCTCTTGCGGTCGTGGCGGGTGGCGAACCCTACACCGTCTACGTCAAGCGCGTGTTCAATGCGGGGGATCCGTCAATCAACCACATCATCATCGTGCCCGGCAGCGGCGCCGGAGTAAGCCAGTCGTACCCCTCCAACACGAACGACGATTTTCACTCGGTAGATGGGCTCAGCGGCGTGCGGGACCTGTATTACCTGCTCGTGGCCGGTCAAAACGGCTTGCACTTCGATGACGCAGCCGTGCTCAACATCGTAGATGTATTCTTGCGGGTTTTCGTGATCGGACAGCCGGATATCGATGGGGACGGCGCCGGAGACGCCTGTGATTCTTGCACCGACACAGATGGTGACCAGTACGGCGACCCCGGATACACGGCGAGCACGTGCGCCGACGATAACTGCCCCTGGCACTACAACCCGGACCAGAGTGACAACGACGGCGATGGCTCCGGTGATGCGTGCGACAGCTGCGCTGGGGCCGGCTCCGCCGACACCGACCAGGACGGAGTGTGTGATGGTCCTGACAATTGCGTGTGGAACTGGAATCCCGAGCAGGGCGACAGTGACGGGGATGGGATTGGAGATGCCTGTGACTACTGCGCTGGCCCAGGCGCGTCCGATTCCGACGGCGACGGCCTGTGTGATGGGGCAGACAACTGCTTGTGGAACTGGAATCCCGATCAGCTGGACAGCGACCAGGACGGGTTCGGCGACGCGTGCGACGGCTGTTACGGTCCCGGCGTGCAGGACTGGGACAGTGACGGTGTGTGCGATGAGCACGACAACTGCATGTACGATGGCAACTGCCAGTGGTGGGAATGTGCCTATAACCCATCACAGAGCGACTGCGACGGCGACGGTGCCGGCGATACCTGTGACCCCGATACGGTGGACAGCGATCGGGACGGGGCCGCGGATGCTTGCGACACGTGCCCGAGTGTTCCGACACTGACACAGGTGGACTGCGACGGGGACGGCATTGGCGATCCGTGCGATGCCGACACTGGCGTCACCGATGCCGACGGTGACCGCATCGCAGACGCCTGCGACAATTGCCCGCTATGGTCCAATGACCAACGGGATACGGACCGAGACGGTGTGGGTGATGAGTGCGACAACTGCCCGTATCAAGCGAACGCCGACCAGGCGGACAGCGACGGCGACGGCATAGGTGATGTCTGCGACCCGTGCGCCGGACCGGGCGGCGACTCGGATGGCGACGGCGTATGCGATGGGAGGGATGTCTGCCCAGGGTACTATGATCCCGACCAGGCCGACGGCGATGCGGACGGCATCGGGGATCTGTGTGATTCGTGCGTGGGCCCCGGTGGCGACTACGACGGTGACGGCCTCTGTGATGGTGTGGACAACTGTCAATATCACAACCCTGACCAGGCTGACGGTGACACAGATGGCATCGGCGACATCTGCGATGGGTGTGTCGGCCCCGGTGGTGACGCCGACTGGGACGGCGTGTGCGATGCTGTGGACAACTGCGTGACGGCGGGCAACCCCGCCCAAACCGATTGCGACCGGGACGGTGTCGGCGATGCCTGCGATGCTGACACAGTTGACGGGGACTGGGACGGGGTGGCCGACGCGTGCGACAACTGCTCCGGTCGCTCGAATCCGATCCAGTCGGATTGCGATGGCGACGGCATCGGTGATCCCTGCGACGCCGACACCGCGGACGCGGATAACGATGGCGTTGGCGACGCGTGTGACAATTGCCCGGCAGCGCACAACTGGAATCAGGCCGACTGGGACAGGGACGGTGTAGGTGATGAGTGCGACAACTGCCGGTATCAAGCGAACGCGGACCAGGCGGACAGCGACAGCGACGGCATCGGCGATGTGTGCGATTCGTGTGTCGGTCCGGGCGGCTATGATCAGGACGGGGACGGGCTTTGTGACAGTGCCGATAATTGTCGATGGAGCAGCAATCCGGACCAGGCGGACGGCGACGGGGACGGCGTTGGCGACGTATGCGACTACTGTGCGGGTTACGGCGGGTACGATTCCGATGGGGACGGGGTGTGCAACGGCGCCGACAATTGCGAATATTCCCACAATCCGGATCAAGCTGACGGCGACCAGGACGGCGTCGGTGACGTGTGCGACCGCTGCGTCGGGCGCGGCCAGTATGATTCGGACGAAGACGGAGTTTGCGACGGAGCCGACAATTGTCCCTGGGGCTACAACCTACCGCAAACCGATTGTGATAGCGATGGCGTGGGCGACGTCTGTGACTACGACAGAGTCGACGCCGACCACGATGGCATCGCCGATACGTGCGACAACTGTCCAGTTACGCCGAACCTGGCGCAGACGGACTGCGACGCGGATGGAGTGGGCGACGGCTGCGATGCCGATGCCACCGAGGCGGACGGTGATGGTGTTGCCGACGGATGCGACAATTGCCCGTGGGTGAGCAATCCAGACCAACGCGATCAGGATCACGATGGCGTGGGGGATGCGTGTGACACCTGCCCGTCGCATGTTAATCCCGATCAAGCCGATACCGACGGCGACGGGGTCGGTGATGCGTGCGATTCTTGCAGCGGACCCGGCGCGTCCGATTACGACAATGACGGCGTCTGCGATGGCGCCGACAACTGTCCTTCGTGGTACTTCAACCCGGACCAAGCCGACCAGGATGGTGACGGCATCGGGGATGCCTGTGACTCCTGTCCCGGTGCGGGTGGCGGTGACTCTGACGCCGACGGGGTCTGCGACGGGGCGGATACTTGCCCCTGGGCGTATGATCCTGATCAAAGCGACAGCGACAGCGACGGCATCGGCAATGTCTGTGACTCGTGTGTGGGGCCCGGTGGCGACGGAGATGGCGATGGCGTGTGCGATGGAGCCGACAACTGTCTGTCGGCCTACAACCCCACCCAAACCGACTGCGACGGAGATGGCATCGGCGACGGCTGTGACGCTGACACGGTAGATGCCGACGGTGACCGGGTGGCCGATGCGTGTGACAACTGTTCCGGTCGTTGGAATCAAACACAGTCGGATTGCGATGGCGACGGTAGCGGGGATCGCTGCGACGCCGACACGGTGGACGCTGATAACGACGGCGTCGCCGACCCGTGTGACAATTGCCCTGCAGTGTTCAACTGGAATCAAGCCGACACGGACAGCGACGGTGTCGGTGATGCGTGTGACAACTGCCCGGACCGTGCCAACGCGGACCAGGCGGATGGCGACGGCGACGGCGTTGGCGATGTCTGCGACCCGTGCGCCGGAGCGGGAGGCGACTCTGACGGCGATGGGGTATGCGACATCACGGACAACTGCTTGTGGTCGTACAACCCCGACCAGAGGGATAGCGATGGGGATGGTGTTGGTGACCGATGCGACTCCTGCATTGGGACTGGTGCGTATGATGACGACCAGGATGACCGGTGCGACGGGGCGGATAACTGTCCTTGGACCTACAATCCCCAGCAGGCCGATGGTGACAACGATGGGGTCGGGGACGCGTGCGACTCGTGCGTCGGGCCGGGCCGGACGGACCGGGATCAAGACGGCGCATGCGACGGGAGAGATAACTGTCCGCTCGTCGCCAACGCCGACCAGAGCGACACAAACGCCAACGGCATCGGTGACGCCTGTGAAGCAGCACCGGACGAAACGCCCACGCCAACACCGACCATCGTCCTGGCACTCCCCACCGACACTCCAACCGCCACGGCGACGGGAACACCAACGCCCACTGCCACAGCGACGCCAACCTTCACTGCTACAGTCACACCGACACCGAGTGTCACACCGACCGTCGGAGCCGGGGTGCCGCAAGTGGACCTCGGGTCCGGTGTCGGACGGCCCGGCGGCGTGGCCTGTGTGCCTGCTACGCTCAATTCCCGCGGTTTGCAGGTGATCGCGGCCAGTAATGATATCAGCTTCGATCCGGCGGCGTTTTCGGTGAGCGGCTGCAATATCAACCCGGCGATCGGAGCCGGCACGACGGCCGACAAGCAGCTCGCCACCACCTCGCTCGGAGCTGGCAGCGAACGGGTGGGCGTGTTTGGCCTCAATACCACCTTGCTTCCGGACGGCTTACTCTACAATTGTACCTTCTCAGTCGCGGCCGGCGCCACGGCAGGTCCTCACGAATTGGGCAACCTGCCAGGGGCCTCCGATCCGGAGGGGAATGATATTGCGCCGGTTGCGGGGGCGTCCGGGCACATCACCGTCACGACCTGTACCGGAGACTGTAACGGCAACGGTGGCGTGAGCATCGGCGAGGTCATCAAGTGCGTCAACATGTTCCTCGGGCAGCCGTTCTGTAACCCCACTAACCCCGCGCTGGGCTGTCCGGTAGCCGATGAGAACCTGAGCGGCGCCGTGTCGATTGGTGAGGTCATCAAGTGCGTCAACCGGTTCCTGAATGGTTGCGGGTGATGGAGGCAGATCGGATCGGAGAGGAGAGGAGTGCAAGAATGACACGAAGAGTGATGTTGTCCGTAATAGGCATTCTGACACTGTGCGCTGTACCGCAAGCGCAGGCGGGTGGGCTGGCACTTGGACGGGCGACAACGGTGGCGGGGCGTACGGTGACCGTCCCGCTTGTCTACACCGCCGGCAGGGGTCCGGATGCGGTGGCGTTGGCCACCGATATTCGGTTCGACCCGGCCGTCCTGTCGCAACCGCGCTGTGCCGGCGGAAGGAGCCTCGGCAGCGGTAAAGATGTGAAGTGCTCCGAACCCCGTAGCGGCCTGCTGCGCTTGGCTGTGTACGGTCTCAATCTCGACTCTGTGCCGGCCGGAGAAGTGGCAACGGTGACGTTCGATGTGGCACCGGGGGCGCGGCCGAGGTCGTATCAGCTACGACACACCGCCTCCGCCGCCACGGCCGACGGGACGGACTTTACGCTCAGGCAGCGACCCGGCACCGTCCGTGTGAGCGCACTGCCGCGCCGGCGCTGAAGACGGCGGGGGCGATGAGCTCGATAGCCAAGCGGTACCGGAGCGGCCAGGAAAGTTGAAAACGCTGAAGGGCCCTTCGACAGGTTCAGAAGTGAGCGGAAGAGAGACTCTTTAGAAAGTTGGGGAGGGGCTGCGCTCATGCTGAGCGCGTCGAAGCATGGGGCGGGGTTCACAAGACGCAGGTAAGGGAGGGAAGGCAGTGACAACACTCGGAGGCGGACTATGGCAGATCGCGTTGGCTTTACGTGCGACGTTGGTGATGTTCTTATTGGCGCCGGCAGCGCATGCTGTGGCAGCGCCGGCAGTGGATGTCGGCAGCGGATCGGGTTTGCCGGGTGCCACTGTGAGCATTCCGATCACGCTGACTAAGAACGGGGCGAATGTCGTAGCCACCTCGAATGACATCGTATTTGACAATACGGCGTTCAGTCTTAACGGCTGCGCCATCAATCCCACCTTGGATCCGACTCAAGACCTCTTTGGGCCGCAAAAATTATGCACCAATGGCTCGCCTGTCTGTACGACTGACGCAGACTGTAGCGGCGGTAACACCTGTAACCTAGTGCGCGTCGGGGTTGGGAATCTGTTTACCCCAACCACCATCCCCGATGGCGTGGTGTTAACGTGTTCATTCGGCATCTCGCCCTCTGCGGCTCCCGGACCCTACGTCCTCGCCAATACTGCGGGCTCCACCGATGACGAAGGAAACGACATCATTCCCACGAACGGCGCCAACGGCAGCATTACGGTGGAGGCGGAGCCAACCGGTACCCCTACCGAGACCCCAACCCAAACCCCGACAGACACCCCGACATCGACTCCGACCGACACGCCGACCCTGACGCCAACTCTGACGCCGACTTCCACGCCGACCGACACACCCACCGCCACCCCAACGGAAACACCAACCTCGACACCGACCGACACACCGACACAGACGCCGACGTTGACGCCGACTTCAACACCAACCAATACCCCGACGAATTCACCAACGCTTTCCCCGACAACTACACCTACTACGACACCGACCTATACCGGTACTCAAACACCCACGCGGACGCCGACCAGTACCGCTACGGTGACGCCGACGCAGACGCCCACACAAACGCCGACGATAACCAATACGCCGACGCACATACCGACTCAGACGGCGACCAGGACGGCAACGAATACGCCAACCATCACCGCCACGCGGACGACCACCAACACTCCGACGGTGACGGGAACCTCAACCCCAACGCGTACCCCAACCAATACTTCCACGGTGACGCCTACGCGCACGCCTACGGCGACGCCGACGATCACCACTACGCGTACGCCAACCAGCACGCCCACGATAACTCCAACAGCGACTCCGACCCCGCCCGATGATGACGGCGACGGCGTTAGCAACCCGATCGAGGATGCCGCACCCAACGGCGGTGACGGCAATGGTGATGGGACGCCGGATAGTGTGCAGTCTGACGTGACCTCGCTGCCCTCGGCGACCGGCAAGGGCTATATCACAATCGTTGTAGACTCCGAATGTGGGCAGAACCGCAGCGTAGGGGCCATGGCGGGGAGCAACGACGGGCAGTTCGAGTACCCGTTCGGGATGGTGGAGTTTCAGTTACCTTGCCAGACCGCGACCGTGATCGTGTTCTTCCACGGAGCTGCGAGTCTCGACAACTACACCTATCGTAAGTACGGGCCGATCCCGCCGCTGTTCAACGCGGCGCAATTCTACACCCTGCCTAACGTCGTCTTTGGAAGTACGATCATCAACGGCATCGCGACAGCCACCGCCACCTTCACCCTCACCAATGGTGCTTTGGGAGACGACACCGACAGCGGCGACGGGATGATCATTGACCAAGGCGGTCCGGCGCTCCCACGGCCCAGTAGTGTGCCGGCGGCTTCACCATGGGGCCTGGCGGGCCTTGTCGTGCTCCTCAGCGCCGTAGGGGCGACGGTTCTTTGGGGGTGGCGGCGGGGGCGCGAATAGTCTGCGTTACGGAAGTGAGGTGCCGCCGATCTGGCATGGTGGAAGCCGCGGGCATCACTTTCAAAGTGAGTGATGCCCGCGAGCGGCGCCTGGGGAGAAGGGGCTGTCGCTGTTCCGGGTGCGCCGCGACGAATAAGTCTGCTGCGAGTGTTGGACGGCGGCTGCAGGGTTTCGGCGCGACAATGAAGATCATCACGACTTGAATCGAGCTTAGGGGGTGAACATGAACGTACTTTGTTCTGGTGACCATCGGCGAGGTGATCAAGTGCGTCAACATGTTCCTCGGCCAGCCGTTCTGTAACCCGACCAACCCGGCGTTGGGCTGTCCGGTGGCCGATGCGAACCTGAACGGCAGCGTGTCGATCGGCGAAGTGATTCAGTGCGTCAACCGGTTTCTGAATGGGTGCGGGTGATGAAGTAAGGCGGCGTTGGCACGAGAGGAGTGGGGATTGTGGGGAGTAAGGTACCGGCGCTCATCGCGCGCCCTCAGCCCGAAGGCTATCAGCGTCCGTGGCTTGCTGGCACCTCGCGACGGGTTTGAGATCCAAGCATGCGCGCGTCAGCCTTACCCCTACCGGCGCGACGATAGGACGAGCAAAAAAGCCATTATGTACCCAATGCGAACGAAACGGTGGATGCCTCCACCAAAAACCATGGCAATGCGTCCGCGAGTGATGAACAGATTCGGTAGCTTCGGTCACCTGATGGGGACGGCGACTGTGCTTCTGGCATTAGCAGGCCGCGGGCTGGCGGCGCCAGGTGACATTACCACGGTAGCGGGCAATGGGACGGCCGGCTTCAGCGGGGACGGGGGCGCGGCCACAGCAACGCAGCTGAATTACCCTACTGGGGTCGCGGTGGATGATGTGGGCAACATCTTCATCGCGGAGTACAGCAACAACCGCATCCGGAAGGTGGATGTGGCCGGCACCATCACCACGGTGGCGGGCGATGGGTCGGAGGGCTTTAGCGGGGATGGTGGTGCGGCTATCGCGGCACAGTTGCGTTTCCCCAGCGGGGTGGCGGTTGACGGTGTGGGCAACCTGCTTATCGCGGAGTGGGGCAACAGCCGCATTCGGAAGGTGGATGCGGCCGGCATCATCACTACGGTGGCAGGCAATGGGTGGTCCACCTTTTTCGGGGACGGCGGCCCGGCCACGGCGGCGCGTGTAATCCCCTATGGGGTGGCGGTAGATGGGGTGGGCAATCTGTTGATCGCAGACAAACAAAACAACCGCATCCGCAAGGTGGACACGGGCGGCACCATCACCACCGTCGTAGGGAACGGGTTGAAGGGTTCTGGCGGGGACGGGGGTCCGGCCACGGCGGCGCAGCTATGTTACCCTGCAGGGGTGGCGGTGGACGGGGCCGGCAACCTTCTTATAGCGGACGAGGGCAACAGCCGCATCCGAAAGGTGGATGCGGCCGGCATCATCACTACGGTGGCAGGCTATGGGATCTGCGAATCGGGCTCTGGCTTCACGGGAGACGGGGGTCCAGCCACGGCGGCGCAGCTATTTTTCCCTACAGGGGTGGTGGTGGATGGTGCGGACAACATCTTCATCGCCGATCATCACAACCACCGCGTCCGGAAGGTAGATACGGCCGCCATCATCACGACGGTGGCGGGCAGTGGGACGCCGGGCTTCAGCGGGGACGGGGGTGCGGCCACGGCGGCGCAGCTAATTTACCCTTCTGGGGTGGCGGTGGACGGTGCGGGCAATCTCTTGATCGCTGACTCACTCAACAACCGCATCCGCAAAGTGGAGGGGGTGGCAATGCCCGTCTTCTCCGCCACTGCAACGGTGACGGCCACGCCCACTCCGTCGCGGACTCCGGTCATCACCGCCGGTCTTGCCGCCTATTACCCGTTCAATGGGAATGCGAATGATGAGAGTGGGAATGGGAATCACGGGGCAGTTAATGGTGCAACTCTAGTTAACGACAGATATGGGAACGCTACGAGTGCTTATGCATTCGATGGCATAGACGATTATATTGCATTTCCGGACTCTGTTTTTGGTCCAGGCACGCCAGAGTTTACCTTTGCGGCCTGGATAGAGACAGGCGCTTCGGACTACACTGCGCTTAGGGAGATTGTATACAAAGGCTCTGTCAATGGTGAAGCAGCGTTGGCCGCCAGAAATAATAGACTAGAGTTTTCGGTGAAGCTCGGTAATGGCGGGTGGTACCAGGTCAATGCTCCTCTTATCGTCAATTCTCGCATACATGTAGTTGGAATATACCGCAAAGGCCAGACGATAGAAATATGGATAGATGGGCAATTAGGTGGGACAACCTCCATTCCTAATTCCGAGTTATTCATTGAACAATATCATGTATCATCGATTGGGGCATATACCAGACGTTCATCATTTTGGGTTGGTCTTATCGACGATGTTCGCATCTACAATCGAGCCCTCTCTGGTACGGAGGTGCAGGAGCTATACGACGACAACCCTCAAGCGACCTGGTCGCTGTCGGGGTTCGTCTACGACGCTAGGACCAATGCTTCGGTGCCGGGCGCAACGGTATTGCTTGGGCCGTATTCCACCACGTCGGACGGCAACGGCGAATACTCTTTTTCCGGCCTCTCTAGCACCACCTACGCACTGCGCGTCTCGAAGATCGGGTACGCTGATTACGCGGTACAGATCAACCCCGCGGCGCCCTCGACCCGCAACGTTTACCTTTACCCCCAGGCGCAGGGTTGCAGCCCGGGCACGCTCAGCGGCTATATTCGGGACGCGAGGACCCAAGCGGCGCTGGTTGGTGTGACCGTCAGCTCCGGGAATGGATCGTCGACGGTCACCGATAGTTCCGGACACTACGCTTTCGCTGGGCTGAATCCGGCATCGTACCAGGTGAGCGTCTCGGTCGCGGATTACTTCCCATACAGCCAAGCCGCAGTCGTGTGCGGTGATACGGTCTGCGACATTGGCTTGACGACAAACCGATCGGTTTTCGGCGGCCAGGCGCCGTCCGGCTACGGACCCGACCCGGTCAATACCGCGACCGGCAACTACATCTACCAGCACACGGACCTTCAGATCCCTGGCATGGGAATCCCGTTCGTGTTCGAGCGCAACTACAACTCACAGGATGCTACCGACGGGCCGCTGGGGTTTGGCTGGGATCACAACTTCAACACTTCACTAACTGTGAATCCTGATGAGACGGTTGTCGTCCGCTGGGGTGACGGCCACACGGAGACGTTCACCCCCGACGGCTTGGGCGGGTTCACACCGCAGTACGGTGTGTTCGATGCGCTGACGCAGAACGGCGATGATACCTACACCCTTACCAAGAAAGACCTGACGCAGTATCGCTTCAACGCCAGCAACCAGCTCGACTCCATCGTCGACAAGAACGGCAACACCATTGCGCTGACTTATACGGGCACACTGCTTACCCAGATCACCGACACGGCGGGACGTGTCATTACTCTGGGCTACGATGGTAGCAACCATCTCACTCTGCTGTCCGATCCGATAGGCCGCACAGTGCAGTTCGGCTACGATGGCAACGGTGATCTGGTCTCCGCGACCGATCCAAACGGCCACACGACCACCTACACCTACGACGCGGACCATCAGCTCGTAAGCGTCACCGACCCGCGCGGTAATGTGGTGGTGACCAACACCTACGACACAGAGAAGCGCGTGGTTACATCCCAACGCGACGCCAAGGGCGGGCAGACGACCTACAGCTACGACCCGGAGAACAACGTTACGACTATCACGGATGCCCTCGGCGGCATCACGAAGCATCACCACGATGAGCTGCTGCGCCTCATCCGCGAAGACGACGCGAACGGGAACTCGGCGTTCTACGTGTACGATGCCGCGGGCAACCGTACGTCGGTCACCGACAAGAACGGCAATCCTACGACCTATGAGTACGACAGCCGCGGTAACGTGACGAAGAAGACGGCCACGCTGGACAGCCTGACCCAGCTCGTCACAACTATCACCTACGACACCAACAACAACCCCCTCACCCGTACCGATGCCCTCGGGCAAACGACCAGCTTCGCCTACGACACGCACGGCAACTTGATCAGCACCACCGACCCGCTCGGTCACGTCACCGCTGTGACCTACGATGCCGCGGGGTTACCGCTGACCGTCACCGATCCGCGCGGCAATACGACGGCGAACAGCTACGATGCGCAGGGCAACCTTAGCCGCGTCACCGACGCACTCGGCAATCATAGCGACTACACCTGTGACGCCGTTGGCCATCGGCTCACGGCGACCAACGCACGCGGGCAGGTTACCGCCTTTGCCTACGATGCCGGCAACAATCTGCTCAGCACCACGGACGCCCGTGGCGGTGTGACTACGTACACGTTTGACGAGAACAACAACCGCACGAGCGTCACCGATCCGCGAGGCAACTCGACCACCTTCACGTACGATCAGAAGGATCTCTTGGCCACGGCGGCCGATGCGTTAAGCAACTCGGAGACCAACACCTACGACGCCCTGGATCGAAAGATCGCCGTTCAGGATCGGAACGGGAACACGATGCACTTCGCCTACGATGGTGTGGGCAGGCTGACGGGAACCCAGGATGCGCTCGGGAACACCACGGCGGCCACATACGACGGCAACGGCAATCGGCTCACGGTTCATGATCCACTGGGGAACGTTACGACCACCACGTATGACGCGCTCAACCGGGCCACGCGCGTGAGCGACCCGCTGAGTCATGCCAGCGCAACTGCCTACGACGCGCTCGGTCGGGTGATCGCCACTGCCAACGCGAAACTGCAGAACACGGAGTTCACCTACGACGCGCTGGGGCGGTTGTTACAGGTCACCGACGCGGCGGGCGGCACGGTCGTGTACACCTACGACGAGAACGGCAATCGGCTCTCGATGACCGATCCAAACGGTCATACGACAACGTACAGTTACGACGCGCTCAACCGGCTCACGACGATGGTCGAACCGCTCGGTAACACAACGACCTATGAGTACGACGCCGCCGGCAACGTGATTCGGAAGACCGATCCCAACGGCAACCCGATTCATTACAGCTACGACGAGCTGAACCGCCTCACCACGATTACGTATACGGACGCATCCGCCGTTACCTTCACCTACGACGTCAACGGCAACCGGACGCAGATGGTCGATGGCCTCGGCATTACGACTTACATCTACGACGCCCTCAACCGGATGACCCAGTACACCGACAGCTTCGGGCAAAGCGTCGGCTACGGGTACGATGCCGTTGGCAATCGCACGAGCCTGACCTACCCAGGGGGCAACGTGGTCACGTACGCGTACGACGCGGCGAATCGGTTGGCCGGCGTCACCGACTGGCTGAGCCGCACAACGACCTACGCATACGATGCGGCCAGCCGGCTGGTGCTGACCACCAACCCGAACGGCACGACCGCGACCTACGGCTACGACGCGGCGGGTCGGCTCCTCGCGCTTACCAACGCCCGGTTGGATGCCAGCATCATTTCCAGTTACGCCTACACGCTCGACGAGCTGGGCAATCACCTCCAGGTCGATCAGAACGAGCCATTGGCGCCGGAGTTTACGTCACGTCAGACGGGCTACAGCTACGATGCCGAGAATCGGCTCGTGACAGCGGGCACCTCAGCCGTGAGCTTCGATGACAACGGCAACACCATCGCGATGGGTGCGGACACCTTTGCGTACGATTTCGAGGATCGGCTCACCCGAAGTTCGATAGGCGGCATAGCCAGTCAGTACCAGTATGACGGCGCGGGTAGACGGCTCACCAAGACTTTAGGCAGCACCACAAGGCGCTACATCTTAGATGTGAACCGATCGCTTACGAACGTGCTAGCGGAGACGTACGGCAGTGGCAATGTGGGCGCGTATTATCTTTACGGCCATGGCTTGGTCGCACGCATCGTGCCCGATGGCGCTGCACAGTACTACCACTACGACTCAGGAGGGAGCACGATCGCCTTGACAGATTCTGCGAGTACAAGCACCGACCAGTATGCGTACGAATCCTTTGGCCAAGTTGCTAATCGCACGGGCGCGACCCAGAACCCGTTCACTTACGTTGGACGCTACGGCGTGGTTGACGAGGGTAACGGACTCCAGTTCATGAGGGCGAGATACTACGACTCAAAGAGGGGGCGGTTTATGACCAAGGACCCTGTTGCCCCCCAGGAGCGCGCATCACAGACGCTCAGTCGATACGCGTATGTAGTCAACAACCCCATTCACAACGTTGATCCGAGCGGGAGATTCCTCGTAGCAGCAGTCGCAGTAGTGTCGATAGTCGCTATAGTTGCGCCATCAATCATCTTGATTGTTGAAGACCTCATTGACAGATCGAATCAGACCGCGGATGCGACGCACAGCATTAAGGAACCAGATTCCACGAGTGGTTCCGAGCTTAGCGCTCCAGATCCCGAAGACGAGATCGCGCAGCTCGCCAAGGTTCTCGCACAAGAGAAGCTCCGGAATGATCCATCGTATCTTTCGGCTACGACCGTGGGCGGCTTCAGAGGTGCGGCTCAATTAGAAGAGTATCACGCAGTAAAAGAAGGTGATCGAGAAGCCCGTGAGATCTTCGAACGCGAGGGCATCGAAGGTGTGAGACGGGAAATAGCAAAGCTGTCCGGCCATCCCCCCGCTAATTCTAATCTGCCAACTATTCCAGAGGCCGCGGAGGTAATGCCGGCAAGTCCGGCAATGAAGAAGTAATCCATGTCTAACATCAGTCAAATGATTGCTGGTTACAACCTCCGCCATACGACGAGATCGCCCTCAGGGGTGTTCGTTATGATTATCCTGTGCACTTCTTCGGCAATGGGAGTGGTCTCGTTTACTGCGAGAGCCAATGCAATCGTATGCTATGGCTACGACTCCCTCAATCGCCTGAGTCAGGTGGAGCAAGCCGACGGAACAGCAGTCAGGTACACCTACGACGCGGCTGGGAATCGACTTGCCGAGACCGTTGACACTCTGAAGCCCTTGGTAGCCATCCAGAGCCCGACGATTGCACCCTCATACTGGACTAGTGCATTTATCGACCTCGCCGGCACTGCCTCGGATGACATCGGCGTTGCGGGGGTCACTTGGACCAACGACCGCGGTGGCAGCGGGACCGCAACGGGAACAACCGACTGGTCTGTTCTAGGTGTACCCCTGCAGTTCGGCAGCAATGTTATCACCGTCACCGCCCACGATGCGGTGGGCAAGACCGGCAGCGCCACCCTCACCGTGACCTTCGAGCTGCCGCCGCCGACCGACACGCCAACTTCGATTTCCACCGACACACCGCCGCCGACGATGACTCGGACCGACGCGCCCACGACCGCTCCAACCGACACCCCCGCGCCGATGGCCACAGTGACGCCGGTAGCCTCACCTACGGACGCCGCGACCTTCACTCCCACACCGACAGCAACCCCGACTCCGACGCCGACCGCCGTGCCCCCGCAGGTCGATCTGAGGTCTGGCGTAGGGCGGCCGGGTGGGGTGGCCTGCGTGCCGGCGGCGCTGGTTTCCAATGGGGTACAGGTGGCGGGGACCAGTAGCGACATCAGCGCCGACCCGAGTGCTTTCACACTGAGCGGCTGTACCATCAACCCTCTCCTCGGAACCGGAACCGCGGCCGACAAGCAGCTGGCCCCGACATCGCTCGGACCCGACAGCGAGCGGGTGGGCGTGTTCGGCCTCAATGCAAACTTGATCCCCGATGGGTTGCTCTACAGCTGCGCCGTCTCGATCGCTGCAGGCACCACAATGGGCGTGCACGACTTGGGCAACGTTCCCGGGGCCTCCGATCCTAGCGGTCAGGACATCGCGCCGGTACAGGGGGCGTTCGGACACATCACCGTCACGACCTGCACGGGTGACTGCGACGGCAACGGCGTAGTGACCATCGGCGAGGTCATCAAGTGTGTCAACATGTTCCTCGGCCAGCCGTTCTGTAACCCAACCAACCCCGCGTTGGGCTGTCCGGTGGCCGACGCGAACCTGAACGGCGGCGTATCGATTGGCGAGGTCATCCAATGCGTTAACCGGTTTCTGAATGAGTGCAGGTGACGAAGGGCGATGGGAAGAGAAGGGAGCTGGTCCGTGAACGGAAACGGGACGAGGACAATGTCTCCGAACTTAAAGCTCGTCGTAGACGGCATCGGCGGTGTCGTTCCAGATTTTGGCGAAGGAGCGCTCCGAGAGCTTGATCGCCACCCGCACGAGACGTCGGCCCGGAAAATGGAGGGAGGCCAGGCCGCCAGAGGGTTCGAAGCAAGGTCAGCTGCCAGCTGTGGGGGCCGCGGTCACGTAGTCCTCAAGAACCAGCACGACAATCTCGCTCACCCGCTTCAAGCGCGTGTCGTTGGTAAGGAAATGCGATGCGCCGCATTCGAGAGCCGTGGCAATCTGGAAGGCATCGGGAAGACGGATGCGGTATGTGGCGCGAAGACCGGCTGCACGCACGGCAATCGCTCGGCTGATTTCAACGACCTCGATCGAGGGATTCAGGGAAAGCCGTTCACTGTAACGGTCGACGATATCGGCTCTTCCCAGTTCCAGCGGCTTGACCAACACCTCGCTCAATGTGACAACCGAGGTCACGGCGCGATTCAAGCCCGCGTCCAAACGCTTGTAGAAGAACCGTTCCACGAGGGCAAGATAGCGCGGCGCCTGGTCGATGAGGTAGATTACCGGCGCGCTATCCAAGCCGACCCGTGCGCCCTCCGGGAGGTCCGCGAAGAGGTTCACCTCTCCCACTCGTCACGGAGGCGGTCGACGTACCGCTGGGCGTCTTCACCTTCCCATATTTCCTTGCCGAGGCCTGCGAGATCGCGCCATTGGAAGGTCTTCTCCTCGACAAGCGGTGAGATCACGACGACGACATTCGCAGGTCCCGGTGGCTCGTGCGTAGGTGCTTCGAGCCGCAGTATATGGTCGGCGCCAATCGTCGCCTTGAGCTGCAAAGTTTCCATTCATTCCTCCCGAGCTCTTACAGTATGCTGGACCGAGGTAGGCGGCAAGGCGCGAGGAACATTGCCGTCTCCAAACGTGGTGAGAAGGGGCTTGAAGACGGACGGCCTCGGCTGTCCGGTGGCTGATGCCAACCTGAACGGCGTGGTGTCGATTGGCGAAGTCATCCAGTGCGTCAATCGGTTTCTGAATGGGTGCGGGTGACAACTGGCAATGGGTGTGAGCGCGCAGCGAGGCATGATCTGCCGCGGTTCGGCCGGCGCCGTGGACGCTCTCCATCGGCCTAAGAGCTGGGCGGAAAACGGGGCGCGCGGCACAGCTGGTGCACTTCGTCTTACTATACGCGGCATCGTTGCGATCGCAGTGCTCGTGATCGAAGCAAGCCGCGGGTTCGCGACGCCAGGTGATCTTGGTGCGCTTGCGGGCTCTCGTGGCTATCGTTCCGAGGCAAGTCTTGGGTCCGCCATCCAGGCGTCGTTGCTTCGCGTCCTGGGGATGGCGGTGGATGCGAACAGTACGCCACCACCGACAGCAACGCCGACCACTGTGCCGGCGCAGATCGATGTCGGGCAAGCGGTGGGACGGCCGGGCGGCGTCGCCTGCGTGCCGGTTACGCTCACCTCCCACGGATTGCCAATCGCGAGCACCAGTAACGACATCTCATTCGATGCGAGCGCCTTCGCGTTCAGCGGTTGCGTCATCAATCCCGCCATCGGAACCGGCACGGTGGCGGACAAGCAGCTTGCCCTGGCCGCTATTGGGATCGACAGCGAGCGAGTAGGAGTCTACGGCTCCAATACCAACCCACTCCCCGAAGGAGTGCTGTACAACTGCACCGTCTCGATTGCCTCCAGCATCGGAGGCGGCGTGTACGAACTGCGCAACGTGCCAGGGGCTTCGGACTCACAAGGGCAGGACATTTCAGCAGTTGCAGGCGCTCCAGGGCAGATCACCATCACAACCTGTACGGGAGATTGCAACGGCAATGGCGCAGTCACTATCGGTGAGGTCATCAAGTGCGTCAATATGTTCCTCGGCCATCCGTTCTGTAACCCGGCGGAACCGGCATTGGGATGCCCGGTGGCCGATGCGAACCTGAACGGCAGCGTGTCGATCGGCGAGGTCATTCAGTGCGTGAACGGGTTTCTAAATGGGTGCCCAACGATCGCTCCAACGCCCACCGCCACACCAACATCCACACCAACTCCTACGCTCACATTCACAAGCACCCCCGCAGACACGGCAACCAACACAGCGACAGAAACCCCGACGCGCACCCCGACCGTGCAGCCGACCGACACGGCCACGACAGCCCCGACGTACACGGCAACCGTAACGCCGACCGTGACCGAGGCCCCGAGCGTCACACCGACCAACATACCGACCGAGACCGCCGCCGCATCGGCAACCCCGACGCCGAGCGCGATACCGACACTTGCGCTGGAGATTACAGAACCAGCCGACGGTGCAGTTTTGGCCTTGGCTGCAGTCACGGTCCGCGGCACGCTGAGTGATCCCGGTGCGCGCGCGATGGTGCAGAATGTTATTGCACAACGTTCGGGTACGACATTCGAAGCCTCGGGGGTTCCGCTCTTTGAAGGGCTCAACGAGATCCGAGCTCGGGCGCGCAATGATGCGGGTGCGCAGGCGACGGCAAGCCGATCGGTTATCCTGGATACGATTTCCCCAGTGCTGAACGTTACGTCGCCGGCGGATCGAACGCTCTCATCGACCGCGACTGTGGCGGTGGCGGGAACCGTGGATGACGCTACGGCAGTCAGCTGCACTATCGATGGTGCAGTCGCCACAGTCCAAGGCCGAGACCTTAGCGGCGCGGCGACCCTCAATGCCGGTCGGAACCAGGTGATGGTCGCGTGTCAGGACGCCGCCCAGCACGTGACAACGCGCCAGCTCACTCTGTTTTTCGATGCCACACCGCTGGCAATCACTGCTGTCGATCCAAGCGACGGGGCCGCCGATGTCGATCCCGCCACAACGGTCCGCGTGACGTTTTCGGAGCCGGTGGATCCGACCAGCGTTTTACCGACCAGCTTCTTCATTCGCGCTGGTACAAGCATCCTGTCAGCAAGCATCGTGGTTGCTGACGATCACCTTACAGCGACGCTCACGCCATCGGCGCCGCTTGCATCCGGTGCGGCGGTGGTTGTGACTCTGACAACCGGGGTGACCGATGCAGTGGGTACTCCGCTGCAGAGCCCATTCATCAGCCGCTTCGCGACCGCGGGCAGCGCCGTCGCCGCTACCCTTGCCGGTGGCGGGGTGTATGACGACACCCGCAGTTTGCCGCTGGAGGGGGTGGTCGTCGAGGCTGTCGCGCGGGGCAGCGGCGAGTTGCTGGTGAGCACGCAGACCGACACGCACGGCCGGTATTTTCTCGACCCTGGCCAGTCGTCAGTCATCGTCCACGTGACCAAGCCTGGGTTCACGACAGCGGAACGTGCACTCGATGCATCCACGGGAGCGTTTGCGGAGATCCCCGACGCTCGCCTCACGCCGCTTGCTCCCGCACAGGCCATCACCGCGGTTTTAGGCGCAAACGTCGCTGATGTCGCCGGTGACGTGCTGGCGATTCCACCCGGAGCTTTGCCGGCGGATGCTGCCGTAAGCCTGAGCGCCGTGAGTCCCCAAGGCCCGCGTGGGCCGTTCCCTCCTGGTTGGACACCGCTGGGCATCGTCGACATTGCGGCGCCGGCCTCATTTGACCCGCCGGCCACATTGTCCATGGTCGATCGCACGGCTGCGGCTGGCGGCAAGACGGCGGTATTTGTCCGTTATGACGAAGCGGCTGCTGCGTGGAGGGTGCTCGCATCAACAATAGTTTCGTCCGCCATCCCGATGCCCTTGGACGCGATCGCCACACCGGGCCAGTTCGCGTTGTTGATTGCCGATTCTGGTGACGATGCGCCGGCCCCTGCCACGATAGGTGACACCCTGCCGGCCGGGTCCGCGCTGCCTCTTCCCGACGCCGCCACCGGCTCCGGAACAGTAACTCCGCCGCTTGGCCGCGCGGACGATCCGAGCGCCGCGGCCGCCAGAGTCACCATCGTTTCGAGTGCACCGCTGCGCAGCGGCACGTTGTTGCGGGGCGACTTCATGGAGATGTATCTGTTGAGCCGTGGCGGCCAGGTCACTCCGTTGGCTACGTCGCAGGATCTGGTTGCCTATCGCCCTGCAGACGACCCGGATGGCCGCACCTTGCGCGCGGATTTCCCGATCGCGCCTTCTCGTACTTTCAGCGTCACCGAGATCACTGAGGGTACGATCACCGTGTCTTTGTCCCGCGCCACCGCGACTGATCGCACGCTCGTCGGTCCCACTGGGGGCGGGGTGCAACTCGGGGACGGGAGCCGGGCCGTCATCCCCGCGAGCGCTTTGAACACCACTGTGCCCGTGCGGCTGCAGCGTGTTGATGCGAGCGTGTTTCGCACCGGGACACCTGCGGGCTTCACGGCGTTGGGCGGCCTCTATTTGGATCTGCCGACCGCGGCGAACCTGCCCCTCTCCCTGACGCTCGGTGGCGTGGCTTCCCTGGTGCCGACAGGGTCACCAGTGATTGTTGCGGAGGTCCAGACGGTGTTCGGGAAAGAGCGCCTGGTGTTTGTGGCGCTCGCGCGCGTCGAGGGAGATTCGCTGACGACGGTCACGGAAAGTTCCGGCGCGGCCTTGCCAGGGGTGCTTGCCGGTGAACGCTACGGGTTCTTCCGTTCCGATGGCCCGCTGGAGATCGTCGTCGGCTCGGCGCGTGAAGTGAGCGGACGGCTCGACGGTCACCTGATCGAACTGGACACAACAGCCTTTGTGTCCGTCACCGATGCCGGTGGTCATTTTGCCTTGGTCTCGCTTCCCGGCGCGTTCCGGCTAACCGCAACCGGGGCTACGCTGCACGATCAGGCGCGCCTCGATGGAAATACCGCAACTCCGCTGCCGGACATCGTCATTGCGGCCACGGCACCGCGGGTCGAACGGATCACCGTGCGTTCGCCTCGCCTCGACGGCAACTTCGCAGGACCACTGGTGGTGCTCGGAAAGCCGGCCCCTGTCATTGAGGATGACGCGAGCGGCAACGGAGACGGACGCATCGAGCCCGGTGAGCGAATCGAGCTGACGCTGACGGTTCGTAACGAGGGGACGGTGGCGATCACGGGCGGCTCACTGGGCCTGACCATCAGCGGTCCATCGGGTTCAATTGCGGTGGCACCGTCGTCGATTCTGATCGACAGTTTGCCGGCAGATCAAGCCGTTACCATTGGACCATTTGTCTTCGATGTGCCTTCAAACATTGATCCGTCTCGGCTGCAGTACACGCTGGCGCGATGGAGTGCGGCTGGTCTCGCGGGCGCAATCCACTTCAAGCTGCCACTCGACGTTGACTACTTCGATGTGCCGGTCGGCAGCGAAGTGAGGGTCGAGTTCTCCGAGCCCGTGGTTGGTGCGAGCTTGCGAAGCGGACTGAAGCTCGAGCAAGAAGATGGCGGCACGTTCACTCCGGTTCCCAGCAAGCTCGACGTGAACGCGGATGGCACAGTCGCCACATTGCGACCACTTGCGGCACTCGCCGACGACAGTGTGTTTCGTATAACGGCGACCGATTGGATAGCCGATCCCAACGGCCGTTCCCTGACGGATGCGCCGGTTGTGGAACGCTTCCGAACGCAAGATCTCACACCACCTGCGCCGATCGCGCCCGGCCAGATTGAAGCGTCGGTGCCGGATCCCGATGGGTTCATCACGGTCACTGGTTCACCGGGATCGGTGAATCCGGACGACGTGGTCATCGTGCTGAGCGAGACGACCGGGGTTTCCGTTCTTGCGACCATCGCCGCTGATGGAAGCTTTGTGGCGCGCATTCACGCCGGCGTTACAGACCAACTCACGGTCCTTGTGCGCGACCGCAACGACAACCAGTTCCGCATCGATGCCGGTCCTCTTGTGCGGCGCGATCCTCTGACTGGTGCGGTGGTCTCGGTCGTGATGGGTCGCAGCGGTGGGACGCTCACCACCCTGGACGGCCTCCGCCTCTCGGTCCCGGTGGGTGCGTTGACCGGGCCAACCGAGCTGGCCCTGTCGCGTGTCGCTGACGTGTTTGCGCTGCCGCCGGACATCGTAGCCGATCCGGGCCTTGTTTCTGCCTTCAACGCCTCCTTCGAGGTGATCGAGAGTCTGCGGATCAATGCCGATGCCGATCGTTTCGCAGCCTCCATCAAACTGGCGCTACCGGCCCCTTCAGGTGCAGTGGCCGGAGACCTCTTCCTGGTCGTGCGCAATCGCGACGTGACTATCGGCGGGTTGCTCGCCGATCTCGATCGGGTTGACGGACTGAAACCGACAGACAACCCGATACATAACGTCGAACGACTCGAGATAGTGGAATCGGCCACGGTCAAGAACGACGGCGGGACGTTAAGTCTCTCGACCGACTCGCCACCGTTCCCCGGCATCAGCGGGCCGGGAGTCTTCACCGTGCTGCGCCCACTCGTGCCAGTGACGTTCTTTGCCGGGGAAGTGCGGCGTGACACGACAACCGGAGCAACTGTGCCTGATGCCTTGGTGCAGAGCTTGCCCGGGGCCGTCGCTACGTCCGCGTTTGCCGCCGTCACTGACAGTCAGGGACGCTTCGTCGTGGCGGATGCGGCGGCCGGTGGACCGTACCTTGCGGGCGCTGAGCTCGGCAGCCGCCTTGATGTGAGGGATCCCGATTTCCAAAGGGTCATCCGGCGTGACGTCCGCGGTGTGGTCGGCCTTCCCGCGCCGCCGGGAACCGCGATCGCGCAGCTCAAGGAGCCGTTTGTCTTGCCGCTGAAGCTGCCGTCGGCACTGATCGACGTGCTCGGCGATATCGAGCCGCCAGCGGTGAAGATCCGCCTGAACGGGCCTTCATTCGCGGATGGGCTCACGCGCGTGGGCGATCCGTTGACGGTCACGGTTGTGGCTGCGGATAACGACTCGGTCGCGTTCGTCGGGCTGGAAGTCAACCAGGGCAACGGCTTCGAAGCCGTGTCGCTCGGCAGTGAGCAGGCATTCGGGTTCACGCCGCAGGTTGATGCCGTGATCACGCTTCGCGCCCAGGCGCGCGATCGCAACGGTAACGTGACGTTCGCCGAACGATCCGTACGCGCTGTCAACGCGGCGCCCGGCGGTGTGCTACTGCCCGGTCCGGTTCCGGGGAGGCCGATTCTCGTGATGCCTTCCGGAGCGCCGCCGTCGCAGGCGCCCGCACCACCGAGCCCCGCGCCCGAACCATCCGATGGCGAATTGGAGGTCACATTCGATGGTGATCTGACTCTGCGGTTTTCTGAGCCGCTGGATCCACACTCGATTACCGCGGAAACCGTCCAGCTCCTTGACCCCGAGCAACATGCGACTGCTACCGCGTTGACACTAAAAGGTGGTGGGACACTCGTACGCATCAGACCAAAGCGCAATCTCAGGTTGGGTGCCTGCTACACGATCCTGCTGTCTTCCGGCATTCGGGATCTCAGTGGCGACAGCTTTGCCGGAGTGACGCTGACCTTCACTACTCCGCCTCCGGTACAGGTGGCAACGATCGGTCTTTCAAACGTGGAGGACATCGCCCTGGCGAACAATGTTCTGGTAGCGATTAACCACCCCTCCAGCGCCAACATCGGGGATGTCGGCCATCTGTACACTTACGATGTGAGTGATCCAACGAATCCAACGCCGCTGGGATCAACAGCGACGACCGGTCGGCCGCTGAGTCTTGCTGTCGACGGTAAGGTAGCGTTTGTTGGCAATCGGTTCCTTGGCCCAGTCCTCACGAAGCAGCCAATCTTCCTGACCACGTCACCGGAAATCCATGCGAGCCTGGCTCTTACGGGGCTGGAGGATCCGTATGACGATCAGGTCTTCGGCTGCCACCTCGGCTTCTTCTCGGCGGGTGCACCTGTTGTGTGCTTTGAGATTCTTTGGATCTGGAAAGATTTTCCGCAACCAGCGTCGAACCTGGAGGTCTTTGACCTCCGCAACCCGGAAGATCTGCGCCGTCGTGGTGGCCAGGTGATTAACCGCTTGCCGCGTGGAAATCTCTGGAACCCCAACACTTGGCCGACGCGGGTCGCCGTGACAAACCAGGGTGTGGCAGTCGTCAACCTTCTGGACAATCTCGAATTCTTCACTTCCGCAGCAAAGCCATTTTCCCTGGGGCTCGTGGGCGACGTGAGACCGTACGGCAAATTGCTAGGGCGCTGCGGTGGGTCCAAACTCGGTTCGATCTGCGCCTATGAGGGCTCGGGACCAACTGTGGAGTGCGGTGGGCTTTCGTGCGAGCCAACTACCGAGTTCCTGAACGCCGCATTCTTCGACGGATTCGCC
>Ga0214473_10001984_pt1 | contig 25850 bp, 18 predicted proteins | sample RVTome_7_FD_203509 | JGI IMG/M metagenome (GOLD analysis project Ga0214473, IMG submission 203509) | Soil microbial communities from uranium-contaminated site in the Upper Colorado River Basin, Wyoming, United States - RVT98D197 | ecosystem: Environmental > Terrestrial > Soil > Contaminated >...
TGCAAGAACTTCTATGTGGCAACTAACAGCGGCTTCTTCGGCTCGCGGAGCGCGTTCTATCTTGCCAGCGGTAGGCCTGTAGTCCTTCAGGAGACCGGCTTCAGTAAGCATCTTCCGTGTGGACACGGCCTCTTTGCCGTCCAGACAATCGACGAAGCCGTGGCTGCTATCGAAGAGATACAAGGAGATTATGAGCACCATTCCAAATGCGCCCGCGATATCGCTCTTGAGTATCTGGACACCTCAAGAGTTCTACCTCGTCTGCTCGGCGAGATTGGACTCTAACTCACAGCAAGACAAAATTGGTGCAAACGTCCCGTTCTCAAGTCTATCCTGACTCGCAAACCCTTATGGCCGGGCTTCGTTCTGTTTTTAGCGGCAACGGCTTTGATGGTGATTGCCTTACCATCGTGGACCGGCAACCAGCTGTTTATGTTAGCTCGTTCTCGAGCGAGGTAGTGACATGTCGCTTGAATGATGGAAGAGAATTGCGGCTCTTCTGCAAATACGGAAGCGTGTGGAAATACGCGTACCGTCTTATCCATTGTGCTCATGGTCACAGACGCGGAGTTGCTTATGAAGCCGAAGTTTATCGCAGCGTACTTCAACCGTTACAGGTATCCACTCCATACTTCTACGGCGCATACACCGATGCGACGTCAGGCCAGACATGGCTCATCCTCGAATATTTGGACGGGCGAGTGCGTGCCAATCAAGGTTATCCACATATAGCCTCAATGAGTGCTGCCGCCCGTTGGATTGGTCAATTCCATGCGCTTAATCAGATGCGGCTGGCGAATGTTCCCATGACCTCTCTGCATAAATATGACGCGGAATATTATCGTGGATGGGCGCGGCGAACTGCACGGTTTGCCCGTTGTTTCAATCAAGAGCCGGCGTGGCTGACACCTCTTTTTGAGCATTTTGAGGATTGTATTGATGCATTGCTGGCTGCACCCCCATCAGTCGTCCATGGCGAATTCTATCCGCACAATATCCTCTGCGCAGATGCAGATGTTCACCCGGTAGATTGGGAAACCGCTTCAATCGCGGCCGGCGAGATAGATCTTGCCATGCTGACAGAATATTGGAGTACAGAAGTGTTACAAGCATGTGAACTTGAATACCAGCGTGCTCGATGGCCACAAGGCGCGCCATCTAACTTCGCCGCGACACTTAACGCCGCTCGCCTGTATGTGCTTTTCCGCTGGCTCGGGGAAAGACGCGTCTGGGCTAAGCCTGAGGATCGCGACTGGTGTTTAGAAAGATTGCGCGCTGCCAGTAAACAACTCTCTTTGGTCTAACTGAATACGACCGGACTTTGGATTTTCTTTGAGAAATCGGCTAAAGCCCTATGGTTTCTCGATAATTTTTTTCTACTAAGAATCTGATCCTTTTAAGGTCAATTCGCTTGGGCGGTGAAAATACGAAAGTGAAAGGATTCGAAATAAGCAGGCGGCAGCAGTGGCCCGCTTTTGGGATAAAACCGCGGGCTGACGCACCCAAGGCCAACAATGGTTTGCCGCAAGGTCAGCGCCGGGCGTTGGTATGTGCCCCGCTCATGCCAGAGTTTGATCGAGCAAGCGGCTCAGGGCGTATCTATGATTTCATCCTCTTTCTCCGAAATGCGGGTTGGAAAGTGACGTTCGTCTCAAGGAACGTCATAGGACCACCTGAGCGATATGTCCGGCTTCTGGAAGAAGCTGGGGTTGTTGCGCTACCAGCATACGGCGACGATATCCGCAAACTGATTAAGCACGAGCGATTTGACCTTGCCCTGCTGGCCTTTTGGCATATCGGCGAACTTTACGCACCGCAACTTCGCCAGTTGTTACCACAAGTGAAGGTCATCGTAGATTCGGTCGATCTTCACTTTGTGCGCAATGCTCGCCAGAGATTCGTCCAACCACTCGACGGATCGGCGCCAAGCCTCCTCGACGCGTCTGCCGGTGACGAGATCATACGAGAACTAAACACGTACGCTTCCGCCGATGCTGTATTGACGGTTTCTGAAAAAGAGGCGGCATTGCTTAACTCTCTCCTTGGAGACCAGGCCAACGCGACCGCCGCTCCCGATTGCGAAGATCTGCCACTATCTTCGACACCGTTTAGTGCGCGCAAGGGTATGCTATTTGTCGGAAACTTTAGCCACCTCCCTAACGTGGATGCAATCAAGTATCTTTGTGGCGACGTCCTACCAAAGCTACCCGCCGCTATCCTGAGGTCCAACCCACTCTCCATTGTTGGCAGCGATGTCAGCGACGAAGTGCGGACTGCAGTGGCCGGGCTGCCTTCCGTGAGCCTGGTGGGTTGGGTTCCAAGCCTCATTCCTTATTTCCAAAAAGCCAAGATCGCCCTGGTGCCACTACGCTACGGTGCGGGCACCAAGCGGAAACTTATTCAGAGCTTGATGATCGGGACACCCGCTGTGTCGACCAGTGTTGGAACGGAGGGGCTGGATTTGCGTGACCGGGAAGAGGTTCTGGTCGCCGACGACGCGCGCAGCTTCGCCGATGCGATAGTCATGCTGCTGCGAGACGAAGAGCTCTGGCAGCGTCTTGCATCGAATGGCCGAATTAACATTATGGCGAAGCACGGCCGGGAGGTAGCGCGCAAGAAGTTCCTTAATGCGGTCGAAACAGCGTTGACTACCAACCATAAGCCGCCTCAGCTGTGTAGTCTGAGCGTTAACGGACTCAACCGGGACGAGGGCCAGTATACAGCGCAGCTGGAACGCATTCGCGTCGCGGTCGATTCAACTGTTCCGCAAGGGGCATGCATTCTCGTCGCCAGCAATGGAAACAATGAGTTACCTGAGCTTGGAAGCCGATGCGGATGGCCCTTTCCACAGGCTGAGGACGGCACGTTCTCCCCTCAGGTTCCCGCCAACACCACGACAGCAATTATGCAGGTGGAGGATTTGCACGAGAAAGGTGCCGAGTATCTCTTGGTGCCCACAGCTCCTTGGCTGTCCCCAGAATATCACGAGGAGCTGCGGCAACATCTTCCCCAGCGCTACCGCCTGATTTTCGATCAGAACGACACCTGCCAAATCTTTGCTTTGAACGAGCCGCTCAATGATTACTGCGCTCCAGTCAAGCAGGTTCGACGTACGGAGGAGTCAAAAGCAGCATCAGCTTGTCGCTTGATGATCGCTCCAGTGGAGGCAAACAAGGTTTTTGATCTAGATGAAATCCGACCGGAGATAGTTAGTGTGCCGCAGGTATTCACTCAGAAACGACATGGGCCCGCGGCACGAACTTTAGTCATCGGCGTTTATCTGGCGAACCGCCGAAATACTGTGGAGGATATTGTGGCGCGCTTGTCGGAATCTCAACGGCACCGAGTAGACCAAAGATGGATCGCACTTGGTGGGCCGCCACCATCAGCAGCTGTCGAGGCTGTGACGGTTGAGAGGGTCGAGACGCCGATACCTAAATTCGAGCTCGTGAATGCCGTTCTTGCGCGCGAGAGGCTATCGCGGTACGAGTATGTGCTCCTAGTGGATGACGATGTTGTGTTACCGCGTTCATTCATCGATCACTTCATTGCCTTGCAACGCCATTTCGGTTTCGCACTGGCGCAGCCTGCACGTACAAGCCGATCTTTCATCGATCATCCTATAGTAGAGCAGCAGCTCGGAAGCGTCGCGCGCCGGACGTTGTTCGTGGAGATCGGCCCAGTAGTCAGCTTTCATCGATCGATCTTCGATCTCGTATTCCCTTTCGATCTCACATCAGCAATGGGTTGGGGGTACGAAAATGTCTGGTCGGCGCAAGTGAGGCGGCGAAAGTTGAGCATGGGCATCATTGACGCCGTTCCGGTAGATCACAGCCTTCGCCCGCCAGTGACGTACTATCGGTGGGAAGAGGCGGACCAAGGTCGCACCGAACTCTTGCGCAAGCATAATGCGCCGTCAACCGAGGAGTGCTTTCGTGTGCTGCATCTCTTTCTCGCGACGGAGATAAGTAATGGAAAGAAGAACCAACACTCCATTCATTAGTGTCATTGTGCCCACGCGCAATCGCAGCCATCTGCTAGCTGAGTCTCTGGGCAGCCTGGCGCAACAAACTCTCGCAAGGCACGAATTCGAGGTCATCGTTATCGATGACGGATCCGCCGATGGGACAGCTAGAGTCTGCGAACGGGCAGCAGCGCGAATTGACCTGCACTACGTCCGTATCGATCACGCCGGCATCGCCGCTGCCAAAAACGTCGGCATCTTCGTTTCGTCGGCGCCACTGCTGTTCTTTTTCGATGATGATGATATCGCGAGCCCCGAACTGCTGGAGCGGCACACGGAAACGCATCGGGCGCACCCGGCAGAATCCGTCGTGGTACTCGGCTATACGACCTGGGCAGCTGGCTTGAAGGTAACACCGGTGATGCACTACCTCACTGATGTTGGGGGCCTCCTCTTCTGCTACGGCCCAATCCGCGATGGACAATGGCTAGATTTCACATATTTCTGGGGAGGCCGGTCGTCATGCAAGCGGGCCCTCCTCACACAGCACGGCATCTTCAATCAGGCGTTTACTTCTATTACGGAAGATATCGAGCTCGGATATCGCTTGACCCGCTTCGATCTCCAGGTAATTCACAACCGTGAAGCGGTTCAATACATGAATCGATCCATAACATACGACGAGTTCTGCGCACGTTGCGAGCGACAGGGACGCTCGCTGTGGAGCTTCAGTCGACTCCACGCTGACCCGCGTGTTCAGAAATACTGCGAAGTGCACGACCTGGCTGAGCGATGGGCGAATGTCGCACCACAACTCGCGAGGGTGGCTCGACGTGTCCGTGTCCTGGAAGCAGCCATGGAAGCGCCACGCTACGAATGGTCGCAGCAAACAATGGACGAGCTGCACTCCCTCTATAGCTTTACGTTCGCTGGCTTCAAATTAAAGGGGATGATTGCGGCCCTGGTCGGGTCGCCCGCAGCCAAGCCGCGAGCGGAGCCCCCTGGTGAGGTAAGCCCCGGTACAGGACCGCCACGGCGGATACAAGCACAACGAAACGTTGGAAATAGGACGGATCGGTCGGCTAAACGCGTGGTCAGGCGCCTCGTCGAGAACCAGAGTCGAATCTGCTCATGACCGCGGGTGCAACGCCGGACGAAAGGAATTAGGATGACTGTGCACGAGCTGCTAACGAACCCTCCTACGTTGCACATGGACGAGCGAGGACTTCCAATCTCATATAGCCTCGCCACCGATGTGCTCGAGTTCATAGATCAGCACGTTCACGAATCTGCGGTAACCCTGGAAACGGGTGCGGGAATCAGCACGATCGTTTTTGGATTGAAGGGCGGCAAACATACGTGCATTGTACCCGACGCGGCGCAGGTCGCCCGAATCCAGCGCTACTGCTCCGATCATGCGATTGCGATTCACAACATTCGCTTCGTCGTCGACACGTCTGAACGCGCTCTTCCACTGCTGCAGTTCGAGAATCTCGAGCTCGTGCTAATTGATGGCCGCCATGGATTTCCAACACCATTTATCGACTGGTTCTACGCGGCTTCGCACCTGAGAGTGGGCGGTATTCTCATTATCGACGACGTCCAGCTATGGACGTGCCGGGTGCTGAAGGAATTTTTGGCCGCGGAGCCTGAATGGGATTTGACGCAGGAATTTGCCCGTACTGCGATATTTACCAAGCTCAAAGACGGGGGCGAATGGAAGGAGTGGAACCATCAGAAGTACACGCTCATCAACAGCATGCCGGTGTAGTCAACGCCGAAACAATCTTTTGCCCTTCCATATCGAGTGTAAGAAAGGTGCTCGCCGAAACGCATCGTCACCCAGTTTCTGACAGGATAAACCCAATGACAGAGAAGATATCAAAGTGGATAAAAGCTATTGACAGGGACAGCGATGGTTTTACAAAGATGGAAGGTGTGCTGAACAAGCCAGTGGAGGATCTTTCAGAGAGGTTCTGCGCTGCTCCATTTGATTATGTAGACATACAGTCTGGTGGTCGATTGTTTTTGTGCTGTCCGACCTGGTTGCCGACAGAAATAGGCAATCTTTCGGACATGGAGTTAATCGATGGATTCAACTCAGAGACCGCGCAGCGGATTCGCGCATCGATCCTTGAGGGTAGCTTTAAATATTGCCACAAGTTAGCCTGCCCTTACATACAAGGAGGAAGTTTACCGAAGAGGACAGAAATCCAGGACGAACGCCACAAAAGAATAGTGGAACAAGCTCAAGTTTCCGGGCTTGAACCGAACCATATTAGTCTTTGCTACGACGATTCCTGCAACCTCTCCTGCCCTAGTTGCAGAACCAACTTCATATCGCTGAAAAGCGGGCCCGAGTACGATGAGAGGAGATCGTTGCAAAAAAAGGTCATCAGATTTGCGTTCGGAGCACCTCACGATAGAGCACTAGTTATCACAATCACCGGATCAGGGGATCCCTTGGGTTCAAAGCTCTTTCGAGATCTGTTGTTCAGCATCGATGGTTCCAGATATCCCAATGTACGAATTGACTTGCATACAAATGGTGTGGCATTCACTGCCGCGGCTTGGGGAAAGCTGGAGCGAATACATAAGAATATCAGGAAGGTTATTGTTTCTGTAGATGCGGGAAACGAAGAGCAATATCGGATTACCAGAAGAGGTGGGAATTGGGGAATGTTGATGAAGAACCTTGAGATGCTCGGAAGAAAACGGCAGGAAGCCACGCTGCGCAGTCTTGAGCTGAATCTTATTGTACAGCGCGACAACTTCAGAGGCATCCCAGATTATGTTCGCATAGGACAACGCGTCGGCGCCGACTGTTGTTCACTTTCCCTATTAAGCGATTGGGGAACGTGGAGTAAGGAAGAGTTGCAGGCCAGAACTGTTTGGAGCTCAGATCATCCTCTGTTCGAAGAATTCTTGCGAGTGATGGCCGACCCTATCCTGGAAGCCCCAATCGTGTATTTGGGGAACACCTTTGCATATCGCAAAGAAGCCCTAGCTCAACTCAGGGCGTCTGGCCAGGATCAGATAAAAGGACAACAAGAGTCAGCCCAGACCCGCGCTGATCAGACTTTATAATGACGAAGATCAGCGTGGCACTGCTCACGTACAATCACGAGCGCTTCATCGGTCAGGCGCTTGATAGTGTCTTGAGCCAGCAACTAGAGTGCTCATTTGAAATTGTAATCGGCGACGATGCCTCAACCGATCGAACCCGCGAGATTATCTCCGACTACCAGCGCACGCGGCCGCAGCAGATCCGAACGATCTTTCCGGATCAAAATCTTGGCTCGCACGGCAACAAACTGTGGCGGCAATTGCTCGAGACCTGCCGAGGAGACTACATCGCATTGTTGGATGGCGACGACTATTGGACCTCACGGCAGAAGCTTCAGATTCAGGTCGCATTCCTCGACGAACACCCTGAATGCGCAGCTTGCTTTCACAACGTAATTGCGTTCAACGATGCGGACTCAAGTGTCTGCTGGGTGTATGGGAGATCGGATCAACCGCCAATACTCGAACTCGAAGATCTGTTGCTGGAAAACCTCGTGCCAACCTGCTCGGTCATGTTACGCCAGAAAATCATGAGCAAGCTTCCGAACTGGTGGGAGTCGACCTGGATGGCGGACTGGGCACTGTACGTTCTGAACGCGCGGCACGGCAAGCTCGGCTACATCCAGGACCAGCTCGGCGCGTATCGTATCCACTCTGGCGGCATGTCAACATCGAAAAGTTATTGCGAATTCCTCGAAGAACGCTTGAAGTTGTACAACTACCTGAAGGTCGAGCTGGAAGAAACCTACTCTCCTGTGATGGTGGATCTGATCCGCAAAACTCATGGTGAGTTGAGCCTACATCAACGCGACAGACGGCCACTTTTTGAGCGGATAAGGATAATGGCTCGCGATGTATTGCCTCAGACAGCCAAGGTCATTGCAGTAACGAATCGGGATGATGAGTTAACGAGGCTTAATGCCCAGCACTGGTGGCACTTTCCAAGTGCGGAGAATTTTCAGTGCCAAGTTTTGTTTGGCAATCCAGCACCTAAAGGCGTCAAAGCTGCACCCTGGATCTTTGCCGGTCAGGCTTACGAGTTTCGCCTCTGTAGTTCCGCGGATCCGAAAGCACTACTCGCAATGGTTCGAATTACAGGTAGCGCAAAAGGAGTGTTGGGTGTAGTTCCGGGCAACTCTGAGATGGACGCTTTTGATGGTCCAGTACTAACCTGGCGTACTTGTGACGATCCTGCTGCGCGGGTGCTTGTTTCGCAGAGCGGTGGACCAGAACGGCTCTTGGCCGTCGGCGCAGAAGGTCGTCAACCAGTCGACTGGATCATGCCTGGCGAGACTTATGATTTCGTTCTAACTGATGCCGCGGATATCGCTCTGGCCCGCGTTCGATTCATGCGCGGCGAAAAGGCCTTCGTGGCAGCAGAGGCGCCCCGATTCTGGAACGGAATGCGGTTAGGCACGACAACAATTGTCTGGGACACTGGAGACGGCACAGATGGCAAAGTATATTTTTTCGAGGTAAGGTCACATTGCCCAGCCGACGACCGCGACGCAATTCTTCAACTGGAGTCGCTTCGGAAAAGAGGAGGGGAATTCCTGCTTTTCCCGAGCACTGCGTTCTGGTGCCTTCAACACTATCAGGATTTTCGTAATTATCTCGAGCGCACCTATCGCTGCATCCTGCGAAATTCGGACTGCATCATCTTTCAACTTCAGCAGCCAGAGGAACAGCGAGCCGCGTAATTGAACGGTGTCTGTAGCATAACGCCGGCAGATCGTGAAATCCGTGCAACTGTTGCTGTGAGAAGTCAAACAACTTGCGGTCTATCTCTATCAGACGATTGGGTCGGGGGACGCCCTGAGTCTCCCACGCGCGATGCGGATCCTGTTCGTTACGGTCGTCTCGGGCGCTACCTGGGAATTGCTGCCACCATCCCGGGTTGGACCCGCGGCGATGAGGCTGTAGAGGTTGCGCGAGTGGCGTGTGGATTGCCCAAGGGAGCCGTGGTGGTCGAGTTAGGAGCATTCCTCGGGTGCTCCACCGTTCTTTTGGCCGGAGCTCGTCGTGTCGCGGGTTCGGGATGCGTGTTCAGCATAGATCCTTTTGATGCTTCCGGAGATCCGTTTTCGGCGCCGGTTTACCACACGATCCTGGCCCAGCTTCCAGGAACATTGAGAGGGGCATACGAAGAAAACATCGCGCGCGCGGGCCTCACTGACTTTGTTGTAACCCAGGTCGGGCGCGCGGAGGAAGTTGTAAACCACTGGACGCTCCCCATTGACATGCTGTTCATGGACGGCGACCACACACGCGAGAGTGCCCGGGCTGTTTACGACGCGTGGAGTCCCTTTTTAAAGATTGGAGGCGTGCTCGCGGTCCATTCGACTACATCGACCGAGGAGCACCACGATGGCTTTCATATCCTCGCTCGCGAGATGGTAATAGCACCACGATGGTCTCAAAAACGGCTTGTACGCACTACCACCTTCGCGCGCAAGGCCTCCTAGTCGACACCAGCTAGCTTCGGCTCAATACCCCTCTCAGCTCAAACTACAGATGAACACAACAAACACTTTCAGCCCGGCTGTCACCGAATCTTGCGAGCCATATATTGAACCGGAAGAGTTAGCAGGACCAATACTGCGCGACACCCTCCCATTTGAAGCGCAAGTGCTCGAAGAAATTCACAAAGGCGGTACGACGTGCAAAGAACTTCAGTTCTTATCAGAGATTTACAATGGCGAGAAGATCTTCATGCACGCCTGGTTATGTCACCCTTCTCGAGAGAGTGCCACTCCGTCGGACCAACAACCAACGCGCCTTCCAGCGATTCTGAGCATACCGGGCGGGCTTGGAATCTCGGACAAGGAAGGTCAGTGCTTTATCGCCACACAATGTGAAGCCTTGGTCTTGGGAGTGGATTGGATTGGATCTGGGAAGTCGTCCAGGATACCCGAATTCGATCCATGGGCCAATGCAATGCGGTTCCACGGTGACGACTATCGCCGAAGCTATCAATATCACAATTTACGCGCACTGTTACGAGCCACGAATTTTTTGCTCTCCCAGCCTCTGGCCGATGACAACATGTTGATCGCCCTGGGAGGTAGCTGGGGTGGCTTTTACTCGTGGCTGCTCGCCGGACTGGACCAGCGATTCAAATACATCTTTCCGACGTTCGGCTGTGGCTTCCTTGATACGGAGTGCAGTCAGGTATGGGAGTCTTACTTTGCATCAATGGGACGGGAGAAGGCGGAGATCTGGCTCAGAGCTTTTGACCCAGGCAGACGAGCCCACTTAATCAAAGCGCATGTTTTCTTTCAGCAGGCGACCAATGACAAGTTTTACAGTTTGCTGCCCTCAATGAAGAGTTATCGCCGCTTGCGAGGGCAACGAAGCCTACTGCTAATCTGTAATCAGGATCATTTTCTGGAACCGTACGTGGGAGAGGACATTAAGCGAATTCAATATGTTCTCAATTTATGTGACGAGGCTCCACCCGTCATCCACGCTGCGAACTGGCTCACTGGAACCAATTTTGTAGAAGTCTTGGCTAAAGATCCTGAACACTTGGATCTTTCAGTAGTCTATTCAGCCGGAAACTACACGAAGTCATTTGGCCGAAGGTGGCGTACGTCTCCAGTCATGTGGCGCGATGGTCGCTGGCTGGCTGAGATTCCAGTGGTCGATATAGAGCGCGAGATTTGGTTCTACGCCCACGCAAACACGCTTGCGCAAGGGGATGGCGATGGCGAAATGGGGACAAGCACTCCCGTGCAAAGCGTTGTCCCTGCGCAGATGGGGCTCGACGATTCGACCGCAGAGTTTGATCCGACATTCGACTTTTCCTCCGAATCATTCTGGAATCTGCCTGTAGGTGACCGTCAACATCCAACCATGCGGCTGGTTACGGAAGATGGTATTGCAGGTCTGGCGATGCGGTTCACATCGGATGAGACGAGAAGAGGTGTTGCTTATTGTTTAGAAGGGGATCTCATTGCTAAGGAGGGCTACAACGCCCTTGAAGTACTGGTCAAAGTATCCAACCAGTCCGACCTGCACGGGCTCAAGCTCGTACTAGTAACTGATTTCCACACACTCGCCGAACAAACGTATGGGGTGGATCTCGAATCCTACCATAGGGATTTTCACACCTATCAGCTGTTGCAAATTCCCTTTGCGGATTTCAAACCCTATTTGCATCGCCATTACTGGTTTTGGGAGCCCGCTGTATTACCCATGAATGTCGAACGTCTTTGTGGTGTGGGCTTCTATCGTTCGGATTGCGATTACAGGGGTGAAGCAATCATGGCGAAAATTAGAGTCGTGCGGATGGACGGCGCTATCAAAGTACCGTTGCCGCCGCCCCATGTTGACGCTTGGCCTCCGCACGAAGCGAGGCTGAACGATCCCGATCCTCTTGCCAATGCCGGACAAGGAGACTTACTCCAGATTAACTACGCTCCATTTCATGAAATAAGCGTCACTCGTAGGGCGAGGCGTCGTTTGCGGAGTGCGCATTATCGGCAGCTCATTCAAAAAATCCGCGACGTCGCGCGGACGACTTTGCCCGCTGACGCCAAGGTGATTGTTATCAGTAAGGGCGATGAGGAACTACTCAAGCTACATGGGCGACGGGCTTGGCACTTCCCTCAAACTGAAGATGGGGTGTATGCCGGCTTTTATCCAGCTGATAGCGACGCAGCAATTGATCAACTTGAGGCACTGAAGGCCAGAGGCGCTGATTTCTTGCTAGTACCCGAGACCGGCAAATGGTGGTTAGAACACTATGAGGGGTTCAGAAAACACCTGGAAAGACATTATAGAGAAGTTCTCAGCAAAGAAGCCGCATGTTTGATCTTTGCCCTTAATCCCATGAACAACTCCAGCGTAGATCTATGAATGACGGCTGCTCATTCCCTCCCTTCCCACGGGACACGGCACCATGCAAGAGATGACGCAAAAACAACAAGAGAACCGACAAAGTCAGGAGTTAGGAAATCCACATGACGTGGAGCGGTGCGAAAGTGCTATCTACGACCTGCGAGCCAAATTAAAGGAGCAGGCATCCTGGAATCAGAGAGCGATCGCACGGTTGGCGGAACGTGAAAACACCATAGGCCAGCTACAGGCAGAATCGATTGAGAAAGACAGTACTCTCCAGCTGCTGAAGGCTCGCATCGCGGCGCAGGAAGTTGAGCTTGAGAAAGACTCGTTTTCAATCAGGTTCAGAATCTTGAAAAATTTCCGTCAGTTTCGGTCGCGCTATCTGTTACCCGCCTACGAGTTGCTTCACCTTTCTCGACAGGAAATGGAGTACGAATCATCGCGAGATGTCGGAGTACCCGAGCTAATGCGGGCTCCTGGCAGTGGAAATGGTTTTGCGCTGAGCAAGCATAAACGTTATCAGCAACTAACCGAGCAAATCCGGGAGATTGTCAGCGCAACTGTTCCCGCTAACGCCACAGTGCTCATCGTCAGCAAAGGCGATAATCAACTGCTCCAACTTAATGGCCATCGGACCGGGCACTTTCCACAAGCAGAGAATGGAGCTTATGCCGGCTATTATCCTCCCCATAGCGAGGCCACCATTAAACATTTGGAGATGCTGCAGAAGAGAGGAGCCGCCTTCTTGCTCTTTCCGAACACTGCTTTTTGGTGGCTCGAGTACTATGCAGATTTCTGCCGTTATCTCAACAAGTACCATCGGTGCATCTGGAACGACAGACGGTGCATTATCTACGAGATTCTGGAAGTCGCAACTAGTGCGGCTAGAGTGGCCTTGCCTGAAATCGGATCAGACGGAGAGCTCATACTGCAAAGAAGTGAGGGGATGAAGCGCCCCAGAAATGCGATATTCCCTCGCTCCAGCAATTACGATGTTATTTGCTTTCCAGTTATTGATTGGAACTTCCGTTTTCAACGGCCTCAACAATTGTCAACTCAGTTTGCCCGGGCCGGACATCGCGTCTTCTATCTTCGGACCACATTTCATGACTGCGGTCCTGAGCCCCTCACCAGGAACATCGCGGATAACATCTATGAAATAGAGATGCCTGGACCGACTTCCCTCAATCTCTACCAGGATGAAATGGATGGAGAGATTTTGGACGAGTTGCGGCCCGCACTCGATGAGTTTCGTCTACGAGCAGGTATTTCGGAAGCCCTATGTCTTGTCGATCTGCCCTTCTGGGCGCCGCTTGCTGTCGCGGCACAGGAAAAATGGGGTTGGAGGATTCTCTATGATTGTATGGATGAGCACAGCGCGTTTTCTTCCAATAATCCGGCCATGATTCGCTGGGAAGAAGAACTGATCGCGAAGAGCGATCTGGTCCTTGCAACCAGCAAGCTACTCTATCAAAAAATTACGCTTCACAACGAAAATGCCTTACTCGTTCCCAACGGAGCTGATTTCGATCACTTTAGTCACGTTCCGCTAATGCATCCTCTTCGTGAGCTTACCAGACCCATCATCGGTTATTTCGGGGCGATTGCGGAATGGTTTGACGTCGAAATGGTTCGTTCCGCTGCTATGGCTCGACCTGATTGGCAGTTTGTTCTCATCGGCCACACATATGGCTCAGATGTGTCACCCTTGGAGACTTTACCCAACATCCATCTATTGGGAGAACAGAGCTACCAGCTCTTGCCGAGTTATCTCCATGAATTCGATGTCGCTTGCATTCCCTTCCTTCTCAGTCCGCTAACTGAAGCAACAAATCCCGTGAAGTTCTATGAATATTTGAGCGCCGGCAAGCCGGTCGTTAGTGTGGTCTTACCGGAATTAAATGAGTACCGCGACTACTACTATCCTGTGTGGAACGCCGCTGATTTTGTGAAGCAAATCGGCGTCGCCTTGGAAGAGAACTCGCCCGAGAAGATCGAGGCAAGAGTGGAACTGGCTCGGGAAAATACTTGGTCTCGGCGACACCGTATGGTCAGTGACGCTGTCAAGAGCCTGTATCCCAAGGTGGCCATTGTCATAGTTAGCTTTATCAATCTGGATTATCTGAAATTATGCCTCGAGAGCATCTGGGCCAAGACGATTTATCCCAACTTTGAAGTGATTGTAGTCGACAACGGGGCGCAACCTCAGATTGTTAGGTACTTAGAGGCTACTGCATTGGCAGAGCCGCGTCTGAAGCTGATTCTGAACGGCGAGAATTTGGGCTTTGCGAGAGCTAACAACATCGGAATGCAAGCGGCTTCGCAATGCGACTATATCATCCTGTTGAATGATGATGTCGTTGTGACGCAGGGATGGCTGGGCAAAATGGTTCGGCATTTGGAAGACCCGCAGGTTGGGCTAATTGGGCCCGTAACCAACTGGGCTGGAAATGAAGCGAAAATTGACGTTGACTATGACGACCTTAAAGCAATGGAACAATTCGCCGAACGCCACATGCTGGAGCACGCCGGCAAAACCTTCGAGATTCCTATGCTGGCAATGTATTGCGTCGGTTTTCGCAAGCCCCTCCTGGACCAGGTAGGTTTCTTGGACGAACAGTTTGGAATCGGGATGTTTGAGGACGATGACTTCTCGTGGCGCGTACGGCAAGCTGGCCAGCGCGTGGTATGTGCCGAAGATATTTTCATACACCATTTCGGCAGAGCCTCATTTAGCCGCATGGAGCAAGCCACATACGAATGTCTGTTTGAAGAAAACCGGAAGAAGTTTGAAAGCAAATGGGCGCGAAACTGGCAGCCGCATTCTTATCGTAGTAGTACCAGCTGATCGCGAAAACCCTCCTAAGACAACTTAGCAAAAGAAGATGAAACGACAAGTAATGTCGGTGGTGGGGACGCGGCCTGAGATGATCAAGATGGCGCCCGTCATCCGAGAACTTGACCAGCGCAAAGACATTTTTGATCACATTCTCGTAACTACAGCTCAGCACCGGGAGATGTTTGACCAGGTGTTATCCGTGTTTAAGATTCGACCGGATATCGATTTGGGCTTGATGCGCCAAGACCAGAGGTTGGCTGAATTCGCGTCGCGCTCACTTTCGAGTGTCTCCAAACTCTTATTGCAGATGAAACCAGATTTAGTACTAGTCCAGGGTGACACGACCACAGCGATGACGGCGGCGCTGGCGGCATTTTATGAAGGTGTTAGTGTAGGCCATGTCGAGGCCGGCCTCAGATCTTTTGACCAAAGAAACCCTTTTCCCGAAGAGACCAATCGCACCATATCTGCCTGTCTAGCGGATATACACTTCGCTCCCACCGAGCGTGCTCGTTACAACTTGTTACGTGAAGGAGTAGCAGCGAAGAAAATTTTTGTGACCGGAAACACGGTAGTTGACGCTCTCAGGTTTGTTGCGTGCGATGGGCATTTCGATGATGAAAATCTTAACTGTCTCGATTTTGAAAACAGACGTCTGCTGCTTTTAACGGCACATCGCCGCGAAAACCATGGGTTGCCGCTGCGTTCAATATGCCAGGCAATGAAAATGCTTCTCAGTCGCTTCGGTGATATTGAAATCGTTTATCCAGTGCATTTGAATCCAAATGTGGGCTCGACGGTGCGAAAGGAGCTTGCAAATACCTCCCGCATTCATCTAGTCAATCCGGTTTCTTACCGCGACCTGCTTCGGTTGATGGATCGCTGTTACCTCATCCTTACCGATTCGGGAGGTATCCAAGAAGAAGCCCCTTCATTTCATAAACCAGTGCTGGTTCTTCGTGAGATCACCGAGCGTCCGGAACTGATCGAGTTTGGGGCTGGCAAGATAGTGGGCACCGATCCCGCGCGTATAGTGAAAGAAGTCACCGGCTTACTGACTGACAGATTTGAATACGAAATGATGAGCACGGCCGAGAATCCATTTGGCGACGGTCATGCGGCTGAACGAATAGTCAATATCATCGCCCAACAACAGCACTGTGCAAAACAAAGAGAGTTCAGCCCTACTCTCGCTCGCATGGTTGTGTAAGCCGGCTTCATTCGATCTTTTCTAACCAGGTTTAAATGAGTTCCCTGTCTTCCTCATCGTCTGTAACGAGAACAGTAGTTGTGGCTGGTTCGCTTGCTCAGGAGCCCAGGCATGGTGGCCACACGTGGGTGTTTCTCCAATATCTGCTCGGTTTTAAGCGGCTAGGTTGGGATGTCTTGTTTATCGACCAGCTTGAGCCAACCATGTGCGTTGATAGCAATGGCCGGCCGTGCGGTCTTGATGAATCCTTAAACCTTCGTTACCTGCTGGCTGTAATGGAGAACTTCGGCCTGAAGGACTCTTTCTGCCTCATTTATAATCAAGGCGAACGCTTTATCGGATCCTCGCGGGAGCAGCTATTAGAACGAGTAAAGAACTCTGAGCTGTTGTTGAACGTCATGGGGTTTCTGACAGATCATGAAATTCTGGGCCGCGCCCGCAAACGGGTATTTCTTGATATCGATCCAGGGTACGGGCAGATGTGGCGAGCATTGGGGCTACATGACCTATTCCAGGGCCACGATGCCTTTGTAACAATCGGGACTAATATCGGCGAGTCCGATTGCACCATTCCAACGTGTGACCTGGAATGGATTACTACATCTCAGCCTATCGTTCTCGATTACTGGCATCCGACGGCAATAACCATAAATGGAGCATACTTCACAAGCATTGCCAGTTGGCGTGGACCATTTGGTCCTCTTGAATATCGGGGGATGATCTATGGTCAGCGTGTACATGAATTTCGCAAGTTCGCCCGTTTGCCCAATCTCACCGGTCGCCGGTTCCAACTTGCTCTCGACATACATCCCACAGAGGTAAGTGACAGACAGTTGATCACAACGGGCGGCTGGTTGCTGGTGGATCCACAAACTGTGGCCGGCGATCCCTGGTCCTACCGGGAATATATTCGAAAATCGAAGGCGGAATTCATGGTTGCCAAGAACATGTATGTGCAAACGAAGGGAGGGTGGTTCAGTGACCGAAGCATCTGCTACCTCGCAAGTGGCAAACCGGTGTTGGCCCAGGATACTGGTATCGAACGACATTACCCGACCGGCGAGGGATTGCTCGTCTTCAGCACTCTCGAGGGAGCAGTGGACGGTATAGAAAAGTTGTCAGCTGACTATGCTCGGCACGCGCGTGCCGCGCGAGCGATTGCTGAACAGTATTTCGATTCGGATAAGATTTTGACACGACTTCTAAACAACCTCGGGCTTGATGTCCGCTGAAACACCAACGGCCCTCCTTGGTCATTTTATTGCCGACCGCGGAAGATGATCAGACTTCACCTCACTGCACATATGCGGCATCGCAGTAGTGATACTCAAACAATCCAGCCGGCGTGCGCACCAATGACATTAGGCCATTTTCCTAACGCTGCAAACACTACAACTTATAGCTAGAACATGAATGCCGAAAGTTTTTACTCGCGCCGATGTCTGATAACCGGCGGTTTGGGTTTCATAGGGTCCAACCTCGCTCTGAGGCTTGTGAAGTTGGGAGCTCGAGTAACCCTTGTCGACAGTCTAGTTCCGGAATATGGAGGCAATGTCCGCAACATTTCCGACATTGAAGCTCACGTGCACGTCAACATATCTGACGTGCGGGACGAGCACAGCATGACTTATCTGGTCCAAGGGCAACATTTTCTCTTCAATTTGGCGGGCCAGACGAGCCATACAGATTCAATGCAGGATCCCTATACTGATCTGGATATCAACTGCCGCGCACAAATCCCGATTCTCGAAGCCTGTCGCAAACATAATCCAAAAATAAAGATCGTGTTCGCCGGAACTCGGCAGATCTACGGCAGGCCGAAATATCTGCCCGTTGATGAGAATCATCCTCTTCATCCTGTGGACATCAATGGCATCAATAAGATGGCCGGCGAGGCATATCATATTCTTTATCATGATATTTACGGCCTCCATGCTGCTGCTTTACGACTTACGAACACTATTGGCCCACGGATGCGTGTCAAGGACGCCCGCCAGACTTTTCTAGGTATGTGGATCCGGCTGCTCATTGAAGGAAAACCGTTTGAAGTGTGGGACGGAAAGCAGTTAAGGGACTTCACATTTATTGACGACGCTGTGGACGCACTTCTACTCGCTGCGGCGAGCGAGAAAGCAAACGGCCAGGTTTTTAACCTGGGAGGTAACACTGTCATTAGTTTGCAAGACCTTGCGGACCTATTGATAGACGTCAACGGCGGTGGCGAATATGTAACTCGAACTTTTCCGGCTGAGCGTCAACGAATTGACATTGGCGACTACTACGCGGATTTCAGCCGCATCGGGTCCTTATTAGGGTGGAAGCCACGAGTGTCGTTGCGAGAAGGTCTCTCTCGCATCTTGGCGTTCTATCGTAGAGATCTAACTCACTATTTGTAAGGAGGCTAACGAAATGCGCGCTAGATCACACCAATTGACAATTCGTGCACTGCGCCGCTCATTTTCCGCGGAGCTATACGTTGTGCTCGGCCCAAACAACCTCACGCAAAGACTTATCTTAATGGCCGCCCTCGTGGTCTTCGCATCTTTAAACTTCCCTGCCCTGCCTTCGGTCGAAGCGTACCAGCTTCTGGGTACCCAGCAGCGCGCAGCATCAATCCGCGGTCACATCGCTGACCAATTAGGTGGCTCCATTGTGGGTGCTGTGGTTTCAATCACAAACTCAAAAGGTATCGCAAAGACCACCCAGACCGATGCCAACGGTAACTTTGTCTTCCAGAACGTTGTTCCGGGTAGATATACATTGCGAGCGACCGCTAGAGGATTTGCTCCCTTTGAGCAGGCCACTGTAGATGTTGCCGCTAACGGGACCGAACTTCTTAATCTCACCCTTGACATCGCACCAAGAAAGGAGCGCGTGACAGTTACTGAAAGGCTGCAAACCGACCTGAGCGCGATCATACTTACTGGTGACGCCATTAGAGCACTATCGATAGGGCCTGGGGGCCTGATAGCAGCTTTGCAGGCTCTGGCTGCACCCTCTGCGGGACCGGACGGAGCACAAATCGTTGTCGATGGTTTTGCGGACGGACCTTTGCCTCCTACCGAATCAATTCGTGAGATTCGGATCAATCGCAATGCTTTCAGCGCAGAATACGACAAGCCTAAAGGTGGGCGCGTAGAGATTTTCACAAAGCCCGGGGCTGACCATTTTGCAGGTAGCGCCTACTTTAGTTTTAATGATGAGAGTCTCAATTCGCGTAATCCTTACGCCACATACCGAGCGCCCTCTCAGTCGCGGCTCTACGGGGTCAACTTTAGTGGCCCAATTGTGAAAAAACGAGCTTCTTTCTTTGTGGATTTCGAGCGTCAGGCAACCGACAACAATGCCGTCGTTAATGCGACCGTTCTTGATTCGTCATTTAACATCAGGCCCTATAACCAAGTATTGCTTACACCGCAATACAACACCAGTTTCAGTCCTCGTATCGATTACCAGTTAGATAGCAACAATACACTTGTCGCGCGGTATACCTATACAACGGCTAGCTCAAAAAACGGGGGGGTGGGAGATTTTTCACTGCCCTCCCGAGCCTACGTTTCTTCAATGAATCAACACAGTCTACGAGTTACTGAAACCAATGTGCTTAGTCAGCGCGTAATAAACGAGAGTCGCTTTCAATATCTTCGTGAGCGCTCAGTCGACCACGGCAACAACTCCATACCAACCACACTTGTGCCGGAGTCCTTCATCGGTGATGGCTCCGACATCGGCTTATCATTGAACAATAAAGAGCGCTGGGAGTGGCAGAATCATACTACCTGGTCGCTTGGCCAACACGTGGTCAAGGCCGGCGAGCAATTGCACATAGTGCGCGTGGTGGATTCTAGATCGCAAAACTTTGGTGGCACGTTTACCTTCGCCGGTGGCCTTGGGCCGCAACTTGATGCTGCTAATCAGATCGTAAGGGACGAAAGCGGCCATCCCATAATGATTCCAATCTCAAATATAGAGCGCTACCGACGCACCATGATCTTCCAGCAGCTAGGCCTCACACGCGCGGAGATACGGGCGCTTGGCGGCGGTCCAACTCAATTTTCCATTGCTGGCGGGACCCCTCTCGCCCACGTGGGACAATACGATCTTGGAGTGTTTCTGCAAGACGACTGGCGCCTGCGTCCTGATTTTGCGATTAGCCTGGGTATGCGGTTCGAGACACAAAACAATCTAGACAATCAGCTCAACCTCGCGCCCCGCATCGGTTTTGCCTGGGCACCCGGCATGGGAGTCAAACAGTCGAGCACGGTCATTCGTGGCGGTTTCGGTCTCTTCTACGATCGCTTTAGCGAGAACTTGACGCTCAGAGCGCGTCGTTCAAATGGAGTCACTCAAAAGCAGTTCGTTGTTTCGGATCCCGAAGTCCTGGACAGCTTCGATAACGTTCCGTCAGTGGAAGCTTTGTCCGCGTTTGCCATTCCGCAGAGCATAATCCATGTCGCCAGGAACCTCACGGCACCCTACACTATGCGGGCCCTGATCAGTGTTGAACGCCAGTTGCCCCTTGGTCTAACGCTGACGGGCGCTTTTAAAACCGCCCGCACGCTTCATCTTTTACGATCCAGAAATATTAATGCTCCGCTGTCAGGCGCGTTCGCTGTCGACGGTTCTGAAACCGGGGAGCGCCCGTTTGGAAATACCGGCGAGATCTTTCAATATGAGTCAAGCGGAATCTCCAACCAGAAGGAGCTGAGCCTCACGATTGTTAGAAGCGGAAAGCGAGCAACTTTCTACTCAACTTATGTTTGGAATAAAGCCCAAAGCGATACCGACGGCGCGGACAGTTTTCCGGCTAATACATACGATCTGCGTTCAGAATATGGACGCTCTGCGACAGATTCCCGTCACAGCTTTTACGCAGGAGGGTGGATTCGCTCGCTCTGGGGAATCGATCTGAGTCCGTTGATTTTTATGCGCTCAGGGCTTCCATTCAATATCACTACTGGACGTGACACAAATGGCGACATGCTGTTTCTGGAGCGACCCGCATTCGCTACCGATCTCACTCGGCCGACGGTTGTCTTGTCGCGCTTCGGCGCGTTCGATCTGGAGCCAGGAATTGGTGGCCGCATTATTCCGCGAAACTTTGGTATTGGACCAGGTTTCTTTTCTGTGAACATGAACTTTAGCAAAACAATCAGCCTGGGATCGGACTCCAATGATGCAGACAGCCCTGCGAAGTCGTCGAATGGCAACGGCCATCGGGGTATCGCTAATGTTCTTAGGAGGCGATCTTATGGTCTAACAATCGCGGTTCAGGTTGAGAACGTTTTCAACCATACAAACGCCGGCACGCCCGTAGGTAACCTCAGTTCACCGCTTTTTGGTCAGTCATATTCATCAGCTGGGGCGTATGGCTTTGGAGCGAATCCCGCCGGCAACCGCCGTATTCGAGCGCAGCTTACTCTTACGTTCTAGTGCTGTATTGGTGTCCATTAACCATCGAGGCCTTCATTCGTTGGCAAAACTTTGCGCAAATTCTCGCACCTTTGAGATCACCTTCCACTGAGATTCCTCATCGAGATGGGGACCGATCGGCAAACTAAGGACCGACTTAGCCCACTGTTCTGTGATCGCGAACTCACGCACCACCGACTTGAATTCCTTGTAGGCACCCGAGAGATGAGGCGGCACGGGATAATGGACAATCGTGCCAATGCCCGCTTTAGTCAGATAGTCCTGAAGTGCATTTCGCGCGGGATGGCGAACGACAAACAAGTGCCAGGCCGGCTCGGCCCACTCGGGAACAAAAGGTAGTGTAAGGTTCGGTATGTGGGAGAGACCTTCCATGTATCGCTGCGCAATTGTCCGGCGTCGATCGTTCCATTCATCAAGATGTGCTAGTTTGACCCGCAGGAAGGCCGCTTGCAAAGAATCGAGCCTTGAATTCACCCCCTTCGCTTCATTCTGATACTTGACCTTCGAACCATAGTTCCGCAGTACGCGGACACGCTCGGCAATCGTCTCGTCGTTCGTAGTCACGGCTCCGCCATCACCCAGCGCACCCAGATTCTTTCCGGGATAAAAACTTAGACCCGCTGCGTCGCCGAGTGCCCCAGTGCGGCGCCCTTTATAAGAGGCGCCGTGAGCCTGGGCGGCATCTTCAATCACCTTTAGGTCATGCGACCTGGCGATGTCAGAGATCGCATCCATATCGGCCGGTTGCCCATAAAGATGAACTGCAATGATTGCCTTTGTGTGTGAGGTAATGGCTGCTGCGATTCTTTCCGGGTCAACGTTGTAACTTAGTTCGACAGGCTCGACTGGCACGGGGGTGGCCCCCGCGTAGGACACTGCCAGCCAGGTTGCAATATAAGTGTTTGCGGGAACTATGACCTCATCTCCCGCACCAATCTCGAAAGCACGTAGAATTAGATAGAGTGCATCAAGCCCACTGCCTACGCCTACGCACTTTCTAACACCACAATAGCCGGCAAATTCCTGCTCAAAAGCCTCCACTTCCTCACTCAGGACAAACCACCCCGAATCTACCACCCGGTGATAAGCAGCGTTTAGCTCATCCCTAATCTCTTGATGGGCGACTTTCAAATCGAGAAAGGGAACGCTCATAATCCACTCAGGTATTGGACCATAGGCCTGGTCCACGTGCTCATGTGGGCCACACGTCACCCCGCCGAACTCGAAGAGATGTGAGCCATCGTGGGGTAAAACTGCTGTTCCAGCTCATCGCATCGAAAAATCACCACCAACCAGCCACGGCTGTCAAGGAACTTGCGCAAATCACGTACTACAACATCCCCTATTGGGCCAGCTCGAAAGTGTTCAGACATTGGCACTTATCTCGGTTGAATGTCTCAACGTTTATTTGCTCCGTTTTCTGCCACAAGGTTGGAAGCTCGCAACAGGCTCTCAAACGTGCCGGCATCAGTCCACCAGCCCTCTAGCTCCTCCCAAGTCATCTCACCACGCTCGATGTAAGCATTGTTCACATCGGTAATCTCTAGTTCCCCCCGCGCCGACGGCTTCAGGCTGCGGATAATATCGTAAACTTCGGCATCGTACATGTAGATCCCGATGACCGCGTAATCCGATTTCGGCGACTGAGGCTTCTCCTCGATGAGTAGCACATTTGGTCCGTCAAGCTTCGGCACACCAAAGCGCTCCGGATCGGCTACTCGCTTGAGAATGATCTTGGCGCCACTACCCTGATGACGATAGGAGCGCACGGCCGAACAAATGTTTCCTTCGATAATGTTATCTCCTAAAACCACGCACACCGGCTCGCCACCGGCAAAGTGTTCTACTAAGGACAAGGCTTCCGCAATGCCGCCTTCACCTTCCTGATATGTGTAATTAAGGTGCTTGAGCCCGAACGCCTTGCCGTTTCCTAACAGTTTGAGAAAATCGCCCGCCGAATTACCTCCGGTAACGATCATAATGTCAGTGAGACCTGCATTCACGAGCGTTTGAATCGGATAGTAGATCATTGGCTGGTTATAGACCGGCAGCAGGTGCTTATTTGTGACTGCGGTCAGCGGTCGCAGCCGCGACCCGAGTCCACCCGCCAAGACTATGCCTTTCATAAAAAACGTTCTCCCAAGACTTAGAACTTGAGGTTTGTACTTTATGCTTTCGACTAAGAACTTGATTTGGGCTTTTCGGTACCTGCCCTTTGAAGTTAGACCTCTGTACTTGTCACCCTGAACTTTGTTTTTGGAAACTTGGTTGTAGGAATCTCGTAACCAGCGAGCAACGCTCCATGTCCAAAGTTTCAAGACAAGGCCAAAGACTACTCAATAAACCTTGATCCCGCAATTCCAGCATCCGGAATATGGCCGGAGACTGGCGCGTGCAAATACCTAAAGGTAGGGACGCAAAAACAAGCTCCGATGTTCTCCTCCAGGCGGTTTAGTTTCGTGGTTCGTGGAATTGGAAGCAGCGGGCCGTAGACTTCGGCGGTGTCAAAGAATGTAACGCCGCGCTCAACGGCGGCCCGGAGAAGAGCAGTCATCTCCTGCGTGTGTTTTTTCCGCGACGAGGGACATTGTTCTGATCAAAGGTTTCCGATAAGGTAGCCTATATCCAGCTACTGTCTATCAGACTTCAAACAACATGAACACACAATCAGCAAATCAGAAAGATCTGCAAGGAAACATCGAGCTGAGAATTCGTACAATGCGCACCCTTTGGATTGCTATGTTCTTGAGCATTGGCATCTACTACGTGTTTACGTTTTTTGCGGGACGATCGGAAGACATCAACCCCAATAGCACGCTGTCCCTCACGTTGGTCGGCGGTGCACTATTAATAACGCTAATTTCCTTTCCGATCAAAAATAGATTATTAACTCGGGCCGTGGAACAACAGCAAGTACAACTGGTGCGGCAAGGATATGTTGTGGCGTGGGCGCTAACCGAGGTCGCGGCGCTGCTCGGACTGCTTGATTTTTTCCTGACTGGTAACCGTTATTATTACATCCTGTTCATTATTGCAGCGTGCGGCCAGTTGCTTCACTTTCCACGACGCGAACGTGTAATAAACGCTTGGTTTAAGAGTCCAATGCTCTAGCGCTAGTCACCTTACGTACTGGCGATTTACTGGCGATTCTCGAAACAATTTCTCGAGCTCTTTGGATGCCTTCTCGACGGTGCGCTTAGCGTCTTCCACCGCCTTCACCGCCTGCTTTACCTCGGCCGCGCGGCTTTGCGCGTGTCGAGCCGCCTCTTCCGACGCGGCTCTTGCTTTTTCGAAGCGCTCCTCGGCTTCGCGCCTCTCTTTCGCGGCATCCTTCGCATCTGCGTATGCTTTTTTCTGCGCGGCCTCCAGACTCTGTGCCCTGGCTCGCACTTCGATTAGCAAGCCCTTGGCTTCCTGCACTGAAACTTTTGCAGCAGCTATCCTGGCCTGACGCGTTTCCTTAAGCTGGCGCACGTCGGCCGTCGACTCCGCTTTGCGCCGGGTACTCGTGGCGGCATGGCCTGTCTCCTGTGATTTTGTGACCCTCGCCGGTTCTTTTTGCATCCTGCTGGCGCCTGGCATCAATGAGGCGAGTGACTCGAAACCCGGAGGATCCACGTCGTGGGTCAGACGCCCAGGACGTGGAGCATCGGGAATGGATGCATAGGATGCATAGACAGACATTGCCTCGAGGGTAACGGTGACGCGGCGCATAGTGTCCGGCGTCGGGTTGTGACCCGCATCTCGCAATAATGCAGTTGCCAGATCTGAAACCTCTGAGAGTGCCTCGCGGCGCGCGTCGAGAGCTCCGCGTATGTCCACCATCTTCCGGGCGAGACGAGGTGTCTGGGCTTGGCGAAAGCGCTCACCTATCGCGATCAATCGGTCGAATGCTTCGCGATGCTTCCAGTAGAGTTGGTTCACGGCCCACGCCGAGATGGAAGGCTTGACCAGCGCCTTCACGAAATCCGCCTCGTTGCCACGCCCGCCCTGCTTCAGCCGCCCGGCGAGTGTATTGCGCGCGGCGGTGAACTCTGCCAATGGGAGCTTGTACAACGCATCAACATCATCCTCAAGTTTGCCATTCGACTCGCTCACCTTACGGTCTTCTTTCGTGTCCTGCTTTCTACTATTTTTCCCCATCCATCTAGTCTCTCACCGTTTTGCCAAAACGCAGAAACCGGAACCGTCCAAGTGGTTTAATTGTAGGGCCCTCCGTGTGGCGCCCATTCAATGCCCAGCTGTTACTCAGGGACGGGCGCCCACGGAGTTCACCAGCCAGCCAAGGCCGTCAAATGTCAAAGGGAAACCACCGGCCTCGTTACGGCTGTGCCGCCTGATGTGCCGCGGTGGCTTGCCTCGCGGATCAGCTTGCTTCTAGCGTTTGGGCTATGCCCTCCTTCGCGGACGCTTTCTAATTCGCTACAGAGGTGGGGGCAAGAGCAGCCCTTCGATTTCAACTAGCCCGTGAGACGAAGACAAGCAGAAGGGCG
>Ga0214473_10001985_pt1 | contig 25846 bp, 19 predicted proteins | sample RVTome_7_FD_203509 | JGI IMG/M metagenome (GOLD analysis project Ga0214473, IMG submission 203509) | Soil microbial communities from uranium-contaminated site in the Upper Colorado River Basin, Wyoming, United States - RVT98D197 | ecosystem: Environmental > Terrestrial > Soil > Contaminated >...
TACTCGGATCAACAGCGATGAATTCCTTATCAAAAAAATCATTTGTATCCCCTATAAACAAAGTAAACATCGGATTAAAGGTATCGCCGAAATTGTTAGAAAGGTAGACAGATATAGCAGAGAAAGTAGTGGCCCCATCGTTATACAGGGAGAGCGTTGCATAATAGAAATCTCCTGTTACGGGGTCTACTGCGACGGCGGGGTCTCCCCCTGTTGCTAATATTCCTGGTCCTGCTGCAACAATTGGTAATCCAACGTTGGCAGTAAATGTGTTTCCTCCATTATGGGAAACTCCCCAGTTCGAAGTGGAATTTGAGAACAAAGTACTTTCGAGGTCGTTCCAACCTGCTACAACGTGTTGCCCATATACGGCTGAACTCGTCTCACTTTGTGTAGTAAACGTAGTGAAGTGGTTTTCATCCCAAAAGACCCTATCGTTGACCGTTTTCTTCTTTGCCCCGATGATGCTATTGGGTTCAATAGGTGAATCCGACCGGGGCTCAAATCCTTGGTTCTCCGGGAATGACATCTGTTGAAGCCTTGTTTCCCTCAATTTCAGAATTTGCTCTCTTGAAATCGGTGATGCCGGTCCGTAGATGAAGAATTCGCCCGGTCCCGAAAGCCGCTTTCTCTGTTCCGGGGTTAACTGTACTGTTTCTGAGAGTTTTCCGGGAATGAAGAGTCCTTCAGTCTTTACTGCTTCTGTGAGGCTGGATCCATGATATACAACGCCAAATTCGGGTTCCGCGATAGATTGTCCCGTGAAATAGATAATAGCGACACTGCAGATTAAAAACATCAGAAGTTTCTTATTCATGGCTGGTCCCTCCTTTTCTCTGTATTCCAGTCTATTCTTAGAGGGCAAGGAAAACAATCGGGTGAATACTGTATTTTGAGTTAAATATGACTGTATTCTTAGGCTTCATATTATGGCAGGGACAAGGAATAGCATGTTACCGTGGATATCCGCTTGGCCGTATCCAACGTAACCACAAAGAGCAGGCCAAGCAATTGATGAAATATGGAAATCAGGTTATCGTCTTGACGATAAAAACTGAGGAAGCTAAAGGCGGAAAAGGACAATTGAACCTACGTTATATATATCTGGAGAGCAAGGGTAGACTCCCAAGAGTAAAAGGGATTGCTGTTTCTTTTGCTAATGCAGTATAAATACTTCTTTTAATTTTTTTTCAGTAGCCTCCTTCATATCCAACCAAGCAATACTTAATGCGACTTTGTCAAGGTGATTTCTAGCGGGGGTAGCGATGAATCACCCCGCCTTCCTTCATGACAAGAAGAAGGCCTAGTAAAGGACATCAGCCAACTGGTGGCTTGGTATTAGGAGGCGGTGGATTTTTCATTCCAATGCGAAAGTATTCACCCGTCTCCTTGCGCTTCCAGCCGACTCGCTGATTCAAGGGATACTCAACTCTAATGGCTCCTGACACAGGACAATCGCTAACACAGCAACCGCAAAACCAGCATTCATCGGGATATAAAACAATAGGTGGTTTGCCCTTCTCTGGGTTGGGTACCATCACATCTGATCGGCACACATCTACACAGATGTTACAGCCAGTACAGAGCTCAGGGTCAAAAAGTATTGCCTGACACGGCGTCATCGGGTTAGGAACCATCAACGCCTTCTCTTCCATAACAACACACCTCCTTCATTGTAAGTGCAGTTCTAGCCCCACACGCTCTTTCAAAGACTGCTGTGTTTCCTGTAATTGTCTTCGTATGTGGAAGCATTAGGTGGCAGAAGCAAATAGTTTAGAGGTAGCTCTCCAATCTTGATGTCCCCGTTTTCCAGTCTGATAGTTACAAGCTTATTCCACTCCGGTGGATCCTTTTTGGGATAGTCCAGTCTGTTGAATTCAAGGGCTGAGTTGCTTGCCTTCCGGGCTAAAGAGGCTTGCATGATGATTTCTCCCACAGTGATGTGCGTCAGGCATTCCAGGGTACGGGCTAACTCATGTGGATTACGGACGTAAGCTGTTGAAGCTTCACTCTCCCGAATGCTTTTTAGCCATCTGAGTCCCATTTTAAGCGTCTCTTCACTCTTGTACTCACCACAATAGTCCTGCATGATTCTACATAACCCTGCCCGTAACTCTTTCCAACCAATTCCATCCTTTCTCTTGAGAAGAGTATAGATGCGAGCTTTTTCCGTATCTACCTGCTTTCTTTCAACGACAGGCTCTCCAGCTACCTTTGCATATTGAGCTGCCTTTCTTGCAGCATATCTGCCAGAGCAGGCTGCCACAGAGTGATCTCCCCCGGCATATGTTGACTGTCCGGCAACATATAACCCCTCAAGACTGGTCCTAAGGTCCCAATCAAACACAAGCCCACCCCCATTACAGAAACCCCCCGTTCGCCACTGGCGCGGTCCGTATGAACCCCACCAGGCGGTAAAGATATATTGATCAGGAGGCATGACGTTCACCTGGAGCATATCCTTTTCAGGGTCAAAGCCTGCCCTTTGATACGTATCATATATTATCCGGCATTTGCCTTCATGAGGTATCATAAGCCCCCATATTACTCTTCGCTCGTGCTTCGGCATGCCGGGTAAATCGGCATAAAGCGGTAGAACAAACTCTCCCCTCATGATGCGGTCAGGTAGGTCAGGGATAAGGTTTGGTCCCCAGATATCGTAAGAGGGAGCCATGCGGCCGTAGAAAAAAGTCTTTTGCCCAGATGCTGGACGGTTTCGTTCAGACACTGTTTTCAGTACGTTCCCATCTCTATCAACCCATGGAATTTCTTTCCCATTGGCATCGACGATAGTGCAGGGATACCATGTATTGTGAGCATTACCAGTACCATACATCGGATAGCCAAAACCGCCGGAAGCCAACATCGAAGAACTTCTTTCCATTGCAGTTAATTCTGCTCCTGCCTGCCAAGCCATTGCCGTACCTTCACCCGTGAGGTTGGGCTCCTGAAATAGAGGAGCACCTGCCAATTCTGTTGAGAATGTCCAGAGCCCAGCGGGCGCGCCCGTAGAGAGAATCGTCGCTTTGGCCTTGAAAATGTAGAACTCGCCGGTTCGTACATTTACCCCTGTTGCACCGACAACCCTTGCCCCTTGCTTGCCATCTTCAGTCAATATGCTGGTCGCCATAATACGATCGTAGATTTTTACACCGAGACGTTTAAGCTCATTGAATAGGGCGACCTTGATGTCCGCTCCACCATTCACGCGAATACAATATCTACTCTTGTAATCATAGGCAAACATGAGTTTAGTCTTTTCGTCTCTAAACTCAGCACCAACAAATTCGTCATCCACATCTCTGACCTTCACCCCCATCTTCTCGCAGTCAAGAAGAGCATCATAACTTTCCTTACAAGTGATGTAACAGGTAATTCCATTGCCATATTCAAGGAAGAAATAATCGCCAAATCCCTTAACCACCTCTATCATCTCTTCTGGAGTAACCTCAGAGCATGGGTTGGTGCAGGCAAGGTGCCAGTGGTCAACTCCGGCTCCACCGAGACCACTTCTAATCACTGCTCCCTTTTCTACAACTGCGACCTTTGCTCCACGTCTCGCAGCACTTATAGCCGCATGGCATCCTGCGATGCCGCCGCCAAGGATCAGGACATCCGCGCTTACTTCATTTTCCTTACCATATTCTACTGGGTATGGCCATTTCATTGCATTCATATACTTGGGTTCAACCATCCTAATTCTCTCCTTTCATAAGAGATAGGAGTTTTAAGATTTCAAATAACTTAATTTACTGTTTCTGGTTTACTGTTTAGAAACTTTTCCTTAGTATTTTATTCTTTGGTCATACCTTAGAAAACTAAAAATAAATTGTCAAGAGAAAATTCAATCGGACTTCCCCCGGTTGTGGGGGAAACCTACCCACCCCCCATCTTAGGAGCGGCTTCCGGTCCCGCCAGAGGCGGGATCGCACTAGGCCTGTCCTGAGCTTGTCGAAGGGATGGTGCTCCTGCAGGTTTTTCGATATTACCAAATCCCATGACTGAGGGATTTCTGATTTTTAACGATTTTTCTTGACATATTATCCCCCTTTTTAGTAAATTCACCTCACGCCAAAGCAAGTTTTTCCTGTCTGCTGATAATTAGCTCAAGCCTGTGCTCCGGTCCGAAGGGGGGAAACGAAGTTTGGACTTGTCTTAATTTCATAGCAAATATGGCAAAGTGAATCCAAAGTCTAACCTTTTTACATGGGTTTTTGGTCATAAATTTATAGGAAGGAGGACAAAATGCAAAAGAGAAGATTAGCTATGTGGGTCAGGGTTTCCTTGATCATGGCAGTGATGTTCCTTCTGGCTTCTTCCAGTGGGGTATGGGCAGAGACACTTAAAGTCGGTGTTTTACTGGACTATGGCTTTCCGCTACACGTAATGTATAAGAATGAACTGGATGCAATTGTGCCGGATTTCAATAAAAATGGAGGTTTGGTCATCCAAGGGAAAAAGTACAATGTTGAAGTCATCGTATATGACGACAAATTCAATGCCGAGACAGCACGGTCCGCGGTGGAGAGGCTGATATATAGAGACAAAGTCAAATTCATAATGGGCGACGAGCTTGCAGACGCCTGGCTTCCCTTGACCGAGGCCAATAAGATAATCGTTACCTGTGCCGGTCCTTCTCCGAAAGTGCGCGGTCCGAACCACAAATACGTTTTTCAGTCAACCTCTCTGAACACACAGTCGCCTGTGGCGTGGGCCTGGTTTTCTAAAGCTCACCCCGAGATGAAAAAAGTTTGTGCAGTATTCACAGATGATGTGAAGGGGCATGCCGAGGGCAAAAATCTCGAGCGTTTATGTGAGGTCTTCGGCCAGAAAATCATGGACATCATCTATTATCCCCCTGACACCACGGATTTCAGCGCTATCGCCACAAGGCTAAAGAACCTGAACCCGGACGTATTTACCACCTGTGCCGGCGGACCGGTGCAGGATGCCCTTGCCTTCAAAGCCATGAAGGAAGCGGGTTGGAACGGACAGATCTTCAGCTATGTGGGACTTAGCCCCGCAGGCATAAAAAAGATCATTTCTCTTGATTTTGTAGAGGGCATGATCGGCTGTTTGAACGGTGTTGATTTGCCCACTCCTCCGCCCCTTTCACAGAAATATATAGATATCTATACTGCGAAACATGGAAAATGGGATGATCCGTTCGTCTTGCATATAAACAACTGGTATCTGTTGATGGCAGCGCTGGAGCAGGTCCAGAGCCTGGATTCGGACAAAATAGCAGCCCACATTGCCAAGGGTATGAAGTTCGTATCCCCCCAGGGAAATGCCATGACTGTCAGCCGTCCGGACCTGAACAATCCCAGGTGCGTTGATACCCTGTATGAAGTATACGTGGGAAGGATAAAGAAAGGTGTAACAGAGAGAATTACAGATATACCTCTCGATAAAGGACTTGAATTTCTCAACGTTTTTTTTGCCGGGAAGAAGTAATTAAAAGGTACTCAAATACGAAGACTTAGAAAGCAATTTCGGTGCGGGTATAAACCTACTCCCTGAACAAAGAAATTATTTCCGAGCGCATAGCCTTTTATATCTATGCGTGATCTTATTCGGATGCTTTATCAAGAAAGCATTGGGGAAGATATATAATGTCTATATTAATACAGTTAATCGTTGATGGGCTGGCCATGGGGCTGGTTTATGTGTTGTTGGCCTCTGGCTTCAATTTAATTATAGGTATTTCCAGGATCCTGTTTATTGCCTATGGTGAATTCTACATGCTTGGAGCTTGGATTATCTGGGGTCTAATGATTCCCTTGAAAGTCCCCTTTTTCTTTGCCTTAGTCGCAGCGACCATTGGTCCTGCTATTTTGGGTGCTATTGTATACCAGCTTATCTTCCGCTATATCCAGTTCAAGGAACAGCAGTTCTTAACGAATATCGTGGCTGCTATGGGTCTCATGATGCTGATGTCCCAGGCGACCCTGTTCATTGTTGGAACAGAATCAAGGGGCATCCCATCAGTGATCCGTGGGATAGTCAATGTGGGAGGAATTCGCATCTCCTATGAGAAGGTGGTGCTCATTGGACTCACTCTGGGCGTTCTTATCGGATTGCACTTGCTCCTTCAGAAGACCAAAATCGGCCGCGCTATGCGTGCCGTTTCATTCAACTCGGATGTGGCTGCCCTGCAAGCCGTTAATGCGAATTTTGTATATTTGGGCACAATGGCAGTGGGCTGCGCCCTTGCTGGTTTTGCCGGAGGCGTGATGGCCCCGGTATTTGCCGTGTCTCCAAAGATGGGAGGCATTACTCTCCTGATCATATTGGTCGTCATGCTCGGGGGGGTGGGCAGCATGCCCGGTGCAATCTTGTCCGGGCTGATCCTTGGCCAGATTCTGAGCTTTGGTCAATACTTTCTAGAGAGCGGTATAGCACAGATCATCTTTTTTGCAGCCATCGCAATTATCCTGTTTTTAAGGCCGGGTGGCCTGTTTGGTCAAGCACAACAGATATCTCTTCAATAGGGCAAACATGCGTGCACACAAGTTCATTTACATAGTCATCGTGATCATCATCCTGGCTCTGTTGCCTCTGGTGGTGCATAACCCTTACTACATCCATCTTCTTATTATGGTGGGTATTAATGCAGTACTCGCCATGACATTCATCCTTATGTTGAGAACGGGGCTCATTTGTTTGGGGATCGCGGCCTTCTGGGGTATAGGGGCCTACGCTTCCGCCATGTTGTCAATGGGACTGGGCCTGCCCGTCTGGCTTTCACTACCAGCCGCCGCCGTCATAACAGCAATTGTTGCAGCCCTTGTCGGAGTCCTTCTGGTGAAGCAGGGGGGATTTGGCTTTATTATACAGACCTTGGCTTTCGGTTTTATCATCGTTTTGATATTTGGCACATTCCAGGTATTTGGAGGGTATGTGGGGATTGTGGGTATTTCTCATCCAGAACCCATACCCATACCTTTTGTGGGTTCAATGATATTTACCTCCATCTCCAAGACGCCCTTTTATTATTTGATGTTGTTTCTATTGTTGCTGATGGTCCTTGTTCTCGCTGCCTTTTATTCTTCCTGGGCAGGAAGGGCCTGGAGAGCTATCGGCCTGAGTGCGCATTTGGCCGAGTCACTGGGTATGAATCTTTTCAATTACAGACTGCTGGCATTCATCATAGCTTCAACTATTGCCGGATTGATGGGGAGCTTTTTTGCCCATTACTACGGCGCACTCGTGCCCGGGAGCTTCGGTCCTTTTAAGACCATCAATATTCATGTTTATGCAATTTTAGGGGGAATCAATTTCCCTATCTTAGGCCCGGTGATAGGTTCGCTCATTATGACTTTTGTCCCGGAGTTTCTGCGGATCACCGAAGGGGTTGAACCCATATTCACCGGTATATTAATGATTCTATTGGTCTTATTCTTACCCAATGGTCTGCTGGGTTTGACCCATTTATGGCCGCGAAGGGGAAAACCTTCTGGAAATACTACCCATCCCATCATATGAATAGATGCCTGGCGATTCGCTGAAAATGAGTATGCAAGGAGCAGGGCAGGTTAATGCTTGAAGCCATTAAATTGACTAAATATTTTGGTGGTCTGGCCGCGGTTAATGAACTAAATCTTAGGGTGAATCAGAACGAAATACTCGGTTTGATCGGTCCTAATGGCGCCGGTAAAACGACGTTTTTCAATGTAGTGAGCGGCTTTTTCCCCCCTACAAGGGGCCGGGTCCTGTTTGAGGGCCGGGACATTTCCCGATTGGAGTCCCATGATGTCGCTCACCAAGGCATAAGCCGGACCTTTCAAGCGTCAACCCTGTTTATGAAGCTTTCCGTTCTTGAAAACGTATTTACAGGATACCATATGAGCTACCGAACTGGGTTCTTAAAGAGGGTGCTCCACAGTTCATCGGCCCGAAAAGAAGAAGAGGGATTTAAGAAAAAGGCCTTGGAGACCCTCGAATTCATGGGAATGGCGTCACTAAAAGATGAACTCGCAGCAAATCTTCCACATGGATATCAAAGGACACTGGGTATTGCCATGGCCTTGGCCACGGATCCCAAACTGTTGCTATTGGATGAGCCGGCAACTGGTATGAACCTCAATGAAAAAAAAGCTGTGATCGATCTCATACGCCGGATACGGGACATGGGAATCACAATCATTTTGGTTGAGCATGACATGAAGGTGGTTATGGACCTGTGCGACAGAATCATTGTACTCAACTTCGGGCAAAAGATTGCCGAGGGTTTACCCGAAGAGATCAAAGCAAACAGGGAGGTCATTGAGGCATATCTGGGGAAAGAGGAAAGCAAGAATGCTGCTTGAAATCAAAGATCTGAGAGTACACTACGGCAGGGCCGAAGCCTTGAAAGGTATTTCCTTAGCCGTACATGAAGGGTCTATTGTCACACTGATTGGGGCCAACGGGGCAGGTAAGACCACTACCCTTAGAACCATATCCGGACTGAAGAAACCCTCTTCAGGTGAAATCTTTTTTGGGGGAAAACGTATAGATGGGATGCCTGCCCATTATATCGTTAAAATGGGGATTGCCCATATTCCCGAGGGCAGAATGGTCTTCGCCCCAATGACGGTCCTGGACAACCTGAAGATGGGAGCCCATCGGAGAAAGGACAAAGGGGGTATAGCGAAAGATCTTAACAACATCTATGCCCACTTTCCTGTTCTGAAGGCAAGACTTGGGCAGCACGCAGGGAGTTTGAGCGGTGGCGAGCAGCAAATGCTGGCCACGGCCAGAGCACTTATGACAAGGCCTGAACTTCTCCTGATGGATGAACCGAGTATGGGGTTGTCTCCTTTAATGGTCGGGGAAGTTGGAAAGATCATCAAAAATATCAATCAGGACGGCGTCGGTATCATGCTCGTGGAACAAAATGCGCGAATGGCACTCAACCTGGCGAATAGGGCTTATATCCTGGAACTGGGCAGCATTTTTATTGAGGGAAATGCCAAAGAATTGGCTGATAATGATAATGTCAGGAAGGCCTATTTAGGGGGTTAAGGTTATTAATTTGGGTGCATTTTTAATCTATCTCTGATTTGGTGAACGGAATTAAGTTTTGTTCTATTTTCTATCATAGTCCCAGATTCAAGGAAGAAAGGAGGTGAAGTTTTTAGGGGGGATAAGGGATAAAGGAGTTTATTTAAGATATTCAGCATTTCCCATAAAGAACTCTTTCTTACCAATGAAATAGAGGAGGTAATTCATATGAAAATTGGACGTTTCGTTGTAGATGGGCATATCCATGGATCAACTCTATACCGACCGGCAGGCAAGAGCAAGGAAGGGGAGGAAACAACAATAAAGAAGCTCTGGTCGGAAGTGGAGCCTTATGACAACTCCGAAGCAATAATCTATGATATGGATGCATACGGCGTCGATATGGGCATCCTCAAGCCGAGCTTTGCCGGCACGATTAACGAGATGCAGGTTCAAATAGTGGATAAATATCCAAACAGGTTCCGGGCCTTATGCAGTGACCAGACACAGCGGCTCAAATGCGCCAGGGGTGAGGCAGAATGGTCTATCGAGGTGGCTTGCGAAGAGATTGAAGCTGCCCTCAAATGGGGCAAAGGGAAGTTCGTGGGAATCGGTGAATTTGTACCCGGAGGAATGGGAGTCGTGCGTAAACCCCCAACGTTTGATCAGCGCCTGAACGAGTTTCGAGAGGTCGCAAAACTTGCCTCGAAGTACAATGTCTCCATGGAGTTCCATGAATACGATGGGTACGAATGGGGTGGGGGGCCTGGTGGAGGTTACGCAATCGTATCTGCCCTTGCGAGAGAATTCCCCGAAGTTCGTATCATTATTGAGCACGGCGGAGGACAATATCCGGAGGATATACGGCTGGCGTGTTCGGTTGCAGCCTTTGCTGAAAATGTTTATCTGGAGACTGGGTATTGGCGCGCTGAATTCTATGAGATCCCTTTGAAAGACCCAAATATAGGGGCAACAAAGCTCATCTGGGGGGGCGGTGATAATGGAAGCAGTATCTGGTCCCACTTTCCAACCCAGCCAGGGGCGAAATACCGGAATCCAACCGGGAACTATTTACAGAAAAAGTGGCCCATACCTCTGCCCTACCAGCCTGATTGGATGGGTTTTCCAACCCACCAGATCCATCGGCTGAAGGATCTGGATCTTGCAACACAGGATGAGATCAATCTTATCGTGGGCGGCAACGCCGCTAAGGTCTACAAGTTACCGGTTCCTATGGAAAGAATGTTCGCATGCGGAAGACCCGATCTTTCGGGCATCCACTGGGAGAAAACCATACCATACATCCCCAAAGAACAGGTCCAGAAGCGGAGTAAACCATAACTTGGTTTGGATGGGAATGGGAGGCCAAAAATGAGAAGGAGTATTGCAAGGTTTATCGTTGATACACATTGTCATATTACAACATTGTATCAACCTGGAACCAAGGAAGGATGGGAGATGGTAGAGAGGGGTGAATGGAATGGTCTGGAACATGAGCTCGCCCCTTTTGATAACTGTTTTCTCACCATGTACGACATGGATAGATATGGTGTGGATATGGCTATTCTGCTTCCGAGTATCCCCGGGACTTTGAACGAGACTCAGGCGAAGCTGGTAAAGAGATTCCCAGACAGGTTCAGGGCATGCTGCAGCGATCAGAAAACCGTTCTTAATGCAATTCGCGGTGGAGCACCGTGGACATTCAAGGCTGCCCTGAAAGAGACTGAGGAGGCACTGAAAACCGGTTATTTTGTCGGAATCGGAGAATTCGCTCCAGGGTCCTCCTCAAGGCACAGACAAGCTCCAGGTGCAGAAGGTCCATTGAGTTTTGAGCAAAGAGTAGAGGAATGGGCTGCTCTTTGTGAATTAGGAATTAAGTATGACGTACCCATTCTTTGCCATGACCAATTTATCTTCAAGAGGGAGGGAAACTGGACGCTGACTGATCTGCTGGCAAAGGTGTCAGAGAAGAATCCAAAAGCCAAGATAGTCCAGACCCACGGAGCGGTTGAGGATGAACGCGAGAGGGGAATGGATGCTATCCGAGACATGTATACTGTAGTTGCATCACTGGACAATGTGTATATGGAAACAGGCGGATGGTGTGAAAAACAGTTCGAGATCGCCTTTGAGGCAGGCGTTACGGCAAATCACCTGATGTGGGGTCATGATTATGGTAATGTTCCACAATACATTGTCAGGGGCAATATTGAAAAATTTGGACCAAAATTAAAGCCCCTGGAGTACAGAAAGACAATGTCATTAATGGCATTTGGTTATGAAAACTTCCCTGCGGTTCCTACCTATCAGCCTGATTTCTATGGCTGGGGATTGAGAACTATTGACAGGGTAGGGGACTGGCTGACACAAGATGAGATCAACCTTATACTTGGTGGAACTGGTGCGAAATTGTATAAACTACCCGTGCCCTATCCGAGAATGTTCCCCGAAGGAAGACCGGATATCTTCGGCGATAATTGGGAGAAGAGTATTCCTTTTATACCGAGGGATCAAGTTCAACATCCTGATCCTGAAGGGCTTAAAATGTCTACAAAACCTTATACCGTCAATTATATGGAGGCATTGATTCCTAAGAAGGGAAAAAAGAAAAATAAGTAAGAAGGAGAAGAAAATGAGAAAAAGCAGATTATCTACGTGGTTCAGAGTTATATGGGTCGTGGCAGTAATGCTTCTTATGATTGCTTCCAGTGGTGTATGGGCAGAGACACTTAAAATTGGTGTTTTACTGGACTATGGCTTTCCACTACATGTTCAGTATAAGAAGCAACTGGATTCAATTGTACCGGATTTTAACAAAAAAGGCGGTTTAGTCATCCAAGGCCAGAAGTACGATATTGAAGTCATCGTCTATGACGACAAGTTTAATGCCGAGACAGCACGGTCCGCGGTGGAAAGGCTGATATACAAAGACAAAGTCAAATTTATAATGGGGGACGAGACTGCAGACGCATGGCTTCCCTTGACCGAGGCGAATAAGATAATCGTTACCTGCGCCGGCCCGTCTCCGAAAGTTCGCGGTCCGAACCACAAATACGTTTTTCAGTCAACCTCTTTGAACACACAGTCGCCCGTAGCATGGGCCTGGTTTTCTAAAACTTACCCGGAGATGAAAAAAGTTTGCGCGGTATTCACAGACGATGTGAAGGGGCATGCCGAAGGCAAAAACCTCGAGCGTTTATGCGAGGTCTTCGGCCAGAAAATCATGGACATCATCTATTATCCCCCTGACACCACGGATTTCAGCGCGATCGCCACAAGGTTAAAGAACCTGGGCCCGGATGTATTTACCACCTGTGCCGGCGGACCGGTACAGGATTCCCTTGCCTTTAAGTCCATGAAGGAAGCGGGTTGGAACGGACAGATCTTCAGCTATGTGGGACTTAATCCCCCAAGCATAAAAAAGATCATTTCTCTTGATTTTGTAGAGGGCATGATCGGCTGCATGAATGGTGTCGATATGCCTACTCCTCCGCCCGTTTCGCAGGAATTTAAAGATATCTATACTGCGAAACACGGGAGATGGGATGATCCGACCATTCTGCATATAAACAACTGGTATCTGTTGATGGCAGCGCTGGAGCAGGTCCAGAGCCTGGACTCGGAAAAGATAGCAGCCCACATTGCCAAGGGTATGAAGTTTGTGTCACCCCAGGCTAATGCCATGACAGTCAGCCGGCCGGACCTGAACAACCCCAGATGCGTTGATACCCTGTTCGAGGTTAATGTGGGAAGGATAAAGAAAGGCGTCACCGAAAGTATTGCGCATATACCTCTCGATAAAGGCCTTGATTCACTCAAAGTTTTTATTGCCGGGAAGAAGTAATTTGTGAGAAGACTTGGGAAGCAATTCCGGGGCGGGTATAAAACCCGCCTCATCCACCGTTGATATTAAACGCTCTTATAGTGGCCTAACCGGCTCACATATTCTTAGATAGCACAAGTTATAGGAAACACATCTGTTTAGATTTTATTTGGGGGAGGCGATCCGCAAATTCCTGTTTATCGATGATTTCCAAACAGCCTGAAAGACAGTGCTGAACGCAAGCAGGTTTTTTGCCTTTCTTCATGCGGCCCGCACAGAAACCGCATAAATCAGTTCGAACCGGCATATAATTGATATCGTATTTATCCCCATAGGCCATCGTCGACTCAAAAACCTTAATCCCGGACAGCCCAAGAGGGAAATGGTACTCCTGATTACAAGCAATCTCACACGAATGGCAGCCCGTACAGTACTTGTAATCTACTAACAGAGCATAGCTCATTTATTCACCTCCTTATAAACCTTGCATAAATTGGCTCTAAATGGATATCCAAAACCGGTTTTACCCTGAAGCCCTGAGGGGAGCAGAAGATTAATATTTGATTCCCATACCCCGCCCAATGTTGGTTCCTCCATACTCTTTTCAGGAAACCACCACCCATGTTGCGCGTGCACCAAATCTTGTTTGACCGTGCGGGTCAGCTTCGCTTTCATTCTGCACTTGCCGTGATGATTTTCAATCCAGACCCAGTCTCCGTCAAAAATATCGAGTGTCTTGGCTGTTTCAGGGTTAATCTCGACAATTGGGGCCGGAATTATCTCCCGCATCCCGCCACCAACCTGTCTATGCTCCGAAGAGAAAAAGACCGGCAGCCTCCCTCCTGTTATAAGGATGAGAGGATAATCCTTTGCAAGTTCCGGTGTGCTGATTGGGCTGATAGAGGGTTCTTCATATTTCGGCAAAGGATCGTAGCCAAAGTGATCAAGCAGGGTTGAATGTAATTCGATCTTTCCGGTAGGAGTATTAAAGCCGGTTCGCTTGTCTCTACGAAGCAGGCCTTTTTCGTATCTCCTATAATCAATCTTCGGATAAACAGGCCCCTTTTCCCTTAGTTCATCGAACGTCATATCCCAGGGCTTCAACAAGGCATCGTAGATCTCCTGTTCGTTCCTCCATGGCCAGGCTTCACCATTGAAACGTCTGCCGACCAGGAGATTTATTTCCATGTCGGATTTGCATTCTCCCGGTGGCTCTACAGCCTTGTTGATCGTTTGAAGTCGATCCCATCCAAAGGATTTCACGCCGTCTCTCTCAGGAAACATGGTTACCGGCAGAACGATATCGGCGAAGGCGGAGACGGTTGGGGTGTTAAAGAGATCCAGAACCACGACAAACTCCATCTTTTTAAAGATACCGTAGACCCTTCGTGGATCTGCAAAGGATCCGACAAAGGTATTGGTTCCCTGAATCCATCCAGCCCGGGTTGGGGGAGGATCCTGATCCATGGCATCTATCCAGGCATCCGGTTGAATGCCCGGTAATATAGAGGATAGGGGGTATTCTTTTAGCCCAAATTTCTTTTGTTTAACATCATTTGGAACAAACTCATCTCCCCACGAGTGGAAATCAATCAAGAACCTAACAAAAACATTTCCCCCCGGCATGTCCATATTGCCGGTCATTGCGATCATAGCCGTGATAGCCCGATTACTGTCAAGACATTCCGTTGTCATGTCAAGCCCAACCCCCCACTGTACACAGGCCGGCTTTGATGTCGCATATATTCTTGCGACTTCCACGATTTTGTCCGCAGGGATCCCGGTAATCTCGGAAACCCTTTCCAGTGAATAATCCTCAACACGCCTCTTGAGCCCTTCAAAACCATGGGTCCATTGAGCAACGAACTCATGATCATAGAGATCTTCAGCAATGATCACTTTCAGCATGCCAAGTGCAAGGGCGGCATCCGTCCCCGGTCTGATCTGCAGCCATTTCTTTGCCCTGGATGCTATCCATGTGTATCTCGGATCGATGACGATGACTTCTGAACCACGCTTCATGCAGTCTGTGACCCAGTGCCCAAAAAACCAGTCCGAGCAGGTCACGGTCGGATTACTCCCCCACACCATGATGCATTTTGGGACCTTACAACTCGCATAATCGTAACGCTCAGGAAAAAACTGGGACACATCGGCCACATGGAGTATTTCTCCAGTGGACAAAATGGATCCTGCGTGTCTCGGCATCATGCACGCTTGACCACTGGCCGGGCCGCAGAGCATATAATTTGGGCTTCCGAAGGAGTATGCCAGTCTTCTCAAGCCAATTGCATCCCTCCCTGTGCCCTGCATAAAGATGGCCGATTCCGGGCCGAAGTCCCGTTTGATTCTTCCGAACTTTTCAACGATGATATCAATGGCCTCCTCCCAGGAAATTTGCACCCATCTGTTTTCACCTCTTGCTCCTGTTCTTTTCATAGGGTACTTTAGCCGCTGAGGATGTTCCATTAACCGACGAATCCCAAGAGTTTTTGCACACAAACGCCCCTGATTAAAAGGAGATTCTATATCTCCCTCGACTTTGACTAATCTGCCATCTTTACTATGCAAAAGCACGCTACAACCGCCATGAGTCCCAGGAGCTGACCAACAGACACTCCTTGTAACCGTGCAACCATCTTCCTCCCATCTCCATTTTCGCATAATCATCCTCCGAGAAGTAAATATGTAACGTGGCAGTATACACCTCTGTGAAACAGTCCAATCAATTATCTTTAACCAGTCTCACTCGGACGGGCCTTCTTCAGGAAACCACAACAATGCTTTTTATTAGAATTTGTCAAAACATGATTACAGAAAGCAATCTATAGGTTTTGTAGTAACTTGTCAATATTGTTTCACAGATTGGTCTTCAGGGTAAGATCCAATCCTCCCTATCACACAAATCTTTTCAAATCAATACGATTATTATCGAGTTCGATTTCGAGAACTAGATTCTAAGAAGGGCTCCCCTTTCTCGGTATCCGTTCTCCCTTTTCGCAAAGTTCTCATTCCCTCTTCCCCTTTTCTTCCGAGGAGGTGTGGGAATCTCTGTTGGTGATACATACCATTTGAGACCCTCGAAAATTACCCCTCATACTCTTCCGCTCCAAGGTCGCCTTTACCTTGACCTTACTCCACAATTCTATTTCGATGTCTCTCAGGATTTAGTTCATGTAGTCACTACTTCCGTTTGGCGGATTTCTTGCCAAAACCCGCTTCTCCTTAAAACTTGCTATGTGGAAGACATATCGAATCGGAACTCGGGGTCAATGTGATGACCATTCTGGATTGTCACAACTCCTTCCCCTCAATCCACATCCGGGTGTCGAAAACTGGTGGAATTAAAGGCTCCGTCCCTTGATAGATGCAATCGCATTAGTGTCTATGACTGGATCGGGTTTTTTTCTTGTGACGCCATGCGTCATGCCCTGCCTGTCCTCCGTAGCAGGCTACTGCGTAGGATGGATGCGATTTCCTGATTAACACCAGGTTACCGGAAAAGTAGGGAAGAGAGCAAATGGAATACTTCAAAAGAGAAGCCGGGGATTTGATGAGAATGAGAAAATCAGGTCGTCTTCCCGACAATAAAATCCAACGGGCTAAAACTTGGCGGACTTTGAGTAGCTTTTTGCGGTTTTTGTGTATTTGTTCTTTGCGGACTTTCAGGTAGTCTTTTGCGGCATTTGCGGATATTGAAATTGCTATAAAATCAAATCTTTGGTATATATAGGTCAACTTTTGGGGATGATTCATGTTCTCCTTATACGGGGGGATCGGACAACCGACATCCTTCTCCCGGTGGTAACCCCTTTGTTTAACAGGTAACTGACATGGCAGAAGGTCTTAAAGCTGAAGCAAACTTGCCGAAGTCAGGACAATCCAGTGTGAATGGAGAGAAACCTTCCTACCACGGCCACCGGCAGCGCTTGAGGGATCGTTTTGTTAAAGACGGTTTCAAAGGATTTGCCCCCCATGAAGTCATGGAGCTCCTTCTAACGCTCGCCATTCCAAGAAGGGATGTGAAGCAGGCAGCCCACAAATTGATGAATCGGTTTGGAAGCGTCAGGGGTGTTCTGGATGCTCCCGTCTCAGAGTTAAAAGAGATCCCCGGGCTGAACCAGGTGGCCCCGGTTGCATTAAAGATTATTCGGGAAGCGGCAGACTTCTATCTTCAGCAGAAGGCAGAAGAACAGGTATCACTTTCTACCCCTGAGGCGCTTCATGATTTCTGGCGAAGCCGGATTGGGTCTTTAAACTACGAGGTCTTTCAGGTAGCTTATCTGGATTCAGGATATAGACTCATCAAAGACGGGGTCGATACCCTCGAAGAAGGAACCATTGACCGCGCCGCAGTCTACCCCCGGCGGGTGATGGATGCCGCCCTCAGGCGGAATGCTGCCGGCCTTGTGTTTGCCCACAACCATCCAAATGGGAATATCATCCCTTCGGATCAGGATAAAGTCCTCACACGGGCATTGGTTCTTGCAGCAGAAACACTCCAGATTAAAGTGATTGACCATGTGATCGTTTCAAACGATACGGTTTTCAGCTTCCGAAAAGAAGGCCTTATCTGATGAAGATTGCGAAAGCGATCTTAAAGGAATTCTCGGACCTCAATGACGCCCAACGTAAGGCTGTGGGCCACACAGAGGGACCCCTTCTCATCATCGCTGGCCCTGGCTCAGGGAAAACCCTTGTCCTAATCGTAAGGGCACTGAATTTACTGCTTCGGGGTCTTGCCGAACCTCGTGAAATCCTCCTCTGTACCTTTACTGAAAAGGCTGCCTTTGAATTGAGGGATCGTCTTTCCCTCAGCGCCAAAAAGTTGGGTTACAAAGGCAATCTCTCAGAGCTACTTGTGGGGACCATTCATGGGATCTGCAATGATTTCCTCTTGCGATATCGTCACCGCACATCACTTGGGAACAACTACGAGGTCTTAGACGAACTTACGCAGCTATTCTTTATCTTCGATCACTTTGATGAGATCATTGGACCGGAGGAAGAGAATGGGAAATACCTCGGACGCTGGACAACCCGGTGGACTGCAATTGAGGGGACCAGGAATTACTTCAACAAGATTACGGAGGAGTTGGTCAATCCTGACAGGCTAATCCGGTCGCGTGAACCATTTATTCAGGCCATTGGCCGAGGGTACAAGGCCTATGTAAGAAGACTCACTGAGACCAATCGGATCGATTTTGCCCATCAGCAGAAACTCTTTCTGGAGTTACTCAAAGATAAAGAAGTGGCACGTGCGATCACAGGGCGGGTTCGCTATGTGATGGTCGATGAGTATCAGGATACGAACCACGTCCAGGAGCAACTCCTTCTCCGTGTGGCTGGTTCCAAGAAGAATATCTGTGTGGTGGGAGATGAGGACCAGTCGCTCTACCGGTTTCGTGGCGCCACCGTCCGGAACATTCTCGAATTTCCTCACCAATTCAAAGAATGTCCTGTAATTAACCTTTCGATGAACTACCGGTCCCACCCTCGAATCATAGATTCTTATAACAAATTCATGTCTTCCTGGGACTGGAAAGATCCATCAGGAAAAAACACTTATCGCTATGACAAAACAATTTCACCGGACCCTAAAGTAACCTTCGCCGAATATCCTGCGGTCTTTGCCATCTGGGGAGAGAATCGACAGGATGAGGCCAAACGGTTTGCAGATCTGGTGAATTTTCTTAAGAAACATCAGGTGATCGAGGATGAAAGCCAGATTGCCCTTCTTCTTCACAGCGTCCGGACCGAACACAGTGGACCCTATCTTGAAGCCTTAACCGCCCGGGGGATCCCTGCTTTCTGCCCAAGGGCGAGGGCCTACTTCGAAAATGAAGAGATCCAGTCCCTGGTCGGCTGTTTTGCCGTTTTGCTGGGATACTACGGGGGCCAGCGAGGTGAGATCTCGGGCAAGAACCTCCAGGAATTGGCTGCTTATGTCGATGAGTGCATTCAAGGCCTGGCCAAGGACTACCGTGATCCACATCCTCTGGCTAAGTGCCTCCAGGCATTTTCAACTGAAGTGACCTCCCTGGGGCCGGGAGATACGCTTGACCGGCGCTTGGGCGATTATTTCTATGAATTCATTGCCCGTGAACCGTTTGTGACATTTCTGAAGAACGAAAACCGTGCCCGCAACCTGGCTACCTTTTCCCAACTCCTCAATGTCTTCCAGAATTATTACCACTATACCGTCATCACGGCGAGAAATCGTGAACCCCTCAAGTTTCACTTCTTCCATAGCTTCTTGAGGCTCCTCTATGACGGCGGAATCAACGAATACGAAGATCCTGATCAGCCCTTTCCCAAGGGACACGTCCAGGTCATGACGATTCACCAGGCCAAAGGGTTGGAGTTTCCTGTCGTAATTGTAGGCTCCCTTGCCGTCCAACTTTCTTCTCCTAAAGATGTTGATAGAACCATCGGCGAGTATTATCTCCGAAGACCTTTCGAGCCGGAGGACCGAATCACCGGGTTTGACCGGATGCGTCTTCATTACGTAGCCTTTTCAAGAGCTGAAAAGATCCTGGTTCTAACCACGACCGAGCACCCGAAAACTCATTTCAATTCAATCTGGCAGGGACTTCCACAGTGGCCATATATTCGGAAGAATCTTCTGAAATCGCTGTCCTTTCGCCTCCGGAGCAGGATGGTGCCAAAGAAGACCTTCAGCTTTAGCAGCGATTTAAAGGTTTACGAGACCTGTCCGCGTCAATATCAATTCTTCCGCCATTATGAATTCATGCCTTCGAGGTCAGCGGAATTTTTCTTTGGGGCGTTGGTGCATCAGACCATCGAAGAGATCCACCGCTGGGTTCTGGATGGAAAAACAAATCGATTGAATAAGAACAAAATAAAGGAATTCTTCGAATTCAATCTTCACCATCTGATAAACAGGGGGATCCGCCCAATCGGACAGAGGCAAAGAGAAGAGGCTTTTGATCAGGTGATGAACTATTTTGGTCAAAACAATGAAGAAATAAGAAGGGTTATCGAAACCGAGGTTGATGTCTCTGTCGAGAAGGAGGACTACATCCTCACTGGAAAGATTGACCTCCTCTTGGGTGGAGACAATAAACTTGAGCTCCTCGACTTTAAAGCACAACCCCGGCGTGTCGGGAATGCTGACCTGCTGGAGTCCTATCACAATCAACTTTGCATCTATGCACATATCCTTGAACAAAGATACCGCAAAAGCCCAGACCGGCTTCTCCTGTATTGGACCGGGGAGCCCCAGAAGAAAGATGCCTTGATGGTATTTCCTTACCGGCCGAAGATGGTTGAAGAAGCAGGGAATCATTTCGACGCTGTGGTCAAAAGGATTCAGGCAAAGGATTTCCGCCTCTCGAAACAACCAGAGTCCAAAATCTGTAAAGAGTGTGACATACGGCTCTATTGCCGCCATGAAGGAGTATCGAAGAGATAAAGAAGGGATTAGGTTCGAAGCGGTGAATTTTCTATGTCATTCTAAGGACATAAGAATGTGCTAATTTGTGTTAACCTTATGGGTTAATTATTTTATTGACAAACGGGAAGAGGCGTGTTAATCACTTATAAGAATAGCAAACTGGAGAAAGAATTCTGCGACTTAAAACTCCTCAAACGCCGCTGGGGGGACAAGCAAGGTTATTTAATTGCTCAACGCTTGGACCAAATCAGAGCGGCAGAAAACCTTGAGGATTTAGCGAAGCTACCTCAGTTACGCGTCCATGAACTGAAAGGGAATCGAAAAGGACAGATTTCTCTCGATGTCAAACATCCCTACCGTCTCTTGATTGTCCCTGACCATAGGGAAACCCCGTTGAAAGAGGACGGCGGTCTGGACTGGTTAAAGATCACAAGAATAAAGGTTTTGGGAGTGGAGGATACCCATGATTAAAGCGAGGTCTACGGCTTGCCAACCGAACTACGCCATTCCTCCCGGGGAAACTCTTCGGGAGACACTCGAAACCATCGGGATGAAACAGGCGGAACTGGCAGAGCGTACAGGGCGCCCTAAAAAGACGATCAATGAGATCATAGCAGGAAAGGCTGCGATAACAGCAGAGACCGCTCTCCAGCTTGAAAGGGTTCTGGGAATTCCTGCCTCGTTCTGGAATAACCTCGAACGGAATTACCAGGAGTCTCTGGCGCGACTGAAGGAAGAAGAAGAACTTCGTACACAGCTTAAATGGCTCAATACGTTTCCGGTGTCTGCGCTTACAAAAATGGGCTGGATTCCAAAGGTGGATTCTCCTGTAAAAACACTTAGGGCGATCTTTAATTTCTTTGGGGTGGCTGGGATTGAAGAATGGAAATTCTTCTGGGAGAATCCCCGTGCAGCCTACCGGGATTCAAAGGTCTACGAGGCGAATCGTCCTGATATTGCATCATGGCTCCGGAAAGGAGAAATCGAGGCTGCGAAACTTGAAACCAAACCCTATAACCTGCGGGCCTTCCGCATGGCGCTAAGAGAAATCCGGTCCGTTACGGTTAAACCTCCAGATATCTTCGAACCCGGGATGAGAAACTTCTGTGCAGAGTCTGGAGTTGCTGTGGTCTTTGTTCCCGAACTTCCCGGAACCCATGTTTATGGTGCTACCCGCTGGCTGAAGGCTACGAAACCTCTCATCCAAATGAGTCTCAGGGGAAAGACGGATGACCATCTCTGGTTCACCTTTTTCCACGAGGCTGGTCATCTTCTTCTCCATGGGAAAGATGAGCTTTTTATCGAGGGTAGCGATCAGGGCTATAAGGGAGAAGAGAGAGAAGAAAAGGAGCAAGAAGCTAACCGTTTTTCGCAAGATTTCATGATCCCTCCCCAAGAATATCAGACTTTTGTCCGGGACCGTCAGTTTGACCTAACATCAATTCGGCGGTTTGCGGAGAAGCTGGGCATTCCACCAGGCATTATAGTTGGCCGGCTCCAGCACGATAGGGTTATCTCTTTTAACCATGGAAATACTCTCAAGAAGAGATTTCGATTCTCGTAAGATTAACCTTTTTACAACAAGTCGGAACAGGGATCCAGAGGATGAAAGGTTCCATGGACGCAGTGGGATTAGCTTTGCCTGAGATCAAATAGGATACGTTCTTTACCATCACCTTGAGGAGACCTCCGAAAGAGGAAATGCCCGGTTCGGTGAAAAGTTCGGTGATAATTTTGGAAGCGATAAAGGCAAATAGGAATGTGAGTGCAAAAGAAATGTCCCAGTCATTAGGCATTTCATTAAGAGCGGTAGAGAAACAGCTTTCTAAGCTTAAGGAGAGTGGGCACCTCAGGCGTGTCGGCTCAGCCAGAGGGGGATATTGGGAAATCGTTGAATATGAGAAGGATGGGGTGGAAGAGAGGGGGACCTGAATGCCAAAGATTGATATTACAAAGACTGAACTGGTTTGGCCGGGGAAATATGATGATGATGGATCCCTGAAGGAAGTCCCTCGGGTGAACCTTCCTTTTCAGATCATTGAGACCATCAACGAAAGCCGGGCGACCAGGGAAACCAAGAAGAAACCTCAATTGACCCTTTTTGACGTTTATGAAGGGAAAGAAGGTGAGACATTTGAGGAAGGATGGAAGAACAAACTCATTTGGGGAGATAACCTGCTCGTGATAGGCTCATTGCTAGAAAAGTTTGCAGGGAAAGTCGACCTTATCTATATCGATCCCCCATTTGCGACCGGGGCCGACTTCTCATTCAGGGCTATTGTTGGTGAAGAGGAGGTAACGAAGGAAGCATCGCTCATTGAGGAGAAAGCGTATAGGGACACTTGGGGGCGTGGAATCGAGTCGTTTGTTCAGATGTTATTTGAGCGGTTCCAGTTGATGCGGGACCTGTTGACCGACCACGGGTCGATATACGTGCACATAGGCTGGGAGGTTTCCCACTACGTCAAAGCGGCACTTGACGGAGTGTTCGGTGCGCAGCAGTTCGTCAATCAGGTCATTTGGAAACGCCAAACCGCGCATAGCGACATTGGCCAAGGCTCCAAACATATGGGGCCGATACACGACGTCGTATTTCTTTACTCCAAGGGCTCGGAGCTGTCTTGGAACATGCAGTACACGCCGTACGCGGATGATTTTGCTTCGTCTTTCTACCGACACTTGGAACCAGACACCGGGCGGCGATATGGACTTAGCGACATCACTGGCCCAGGTGGCGCGGCGAAGGGGAATCCCTACTACGAGTTCCTTGGTATTACGCGGTACTGGCGGTTCAGTCGCTCTAAGATGGAAGAACTCTACGCCGCGGGGCGGATCGTGCAAACCAAACCCGGTACCGTTCCGCGCCAGAAGCGGTATCTAGACGAGATGCCGGGGATCCCCCTTCAAGACTTGTGGCTGGACATTCCGATGGTTCAGGCGCAGTCCTCCGAGCGACTGGGATATGACACTCAGAAGCCAGAGGGTCTCCTCGACCGCATCATCAAGTTGAGTAGCAACCCAGGCGACCTCGTCGCCGACTTTTTCTGTGGCTCTGGCACCACGGTCGCCGTAGCGGAGAGGCTTGGACGGCGTTGGATTGGTTGTGATCTTTCGCGCTGGGCCATGCATGTTACGCGGAAAAGGTTGCTTGGAACCGATAGATGTAAACCTTTTGAAGTCTTAAACCTTGGGAAGTATGAACGAAAATATTGGCAAGGGGTCACATTCGGTGGCAAGAAAAAGGGTGAGCAACAAATAGCTATTTTTCAATACATTGCGTTTATGCTGAAACTCTATGGTGCGGAGCCTCTGTCTGGTATGCAGCATATTCATGGCAAGAAAGGCAAGGCTATGATTCATATTGGAGCGGTCGATGCTCCTGTGACAATCGATGAAATCAACGCATGCATCCAGGAGTGCCAGGCGATAAAGCAGAACGAACTCCATGTGCTTGGATGGGAATGGGAAATGGGGCTGTCCAATCTGATGGTAGAGGAGGCCAAAAGGCGCGGGATCAAACTCCTCCTGCTCAATATTCCTCGGGAGGTAATGGAGCAGCAAGCCGTGGATAAAGGAGACATCCGATTCTTTGAGGTAGCCTATCTTGGTGCGGAAATTAAACAGGAAAAGGGCAAAGCAGTGAAGGTGACCCTGAAGGAGTTTGCATTTCCTTATGCGGACCTCATCCCTGAAGATGTCCGGACCATGATCAAGAAATGGTCTGATTACATCGACTACTGGGCCGTAGACTGGAACTTTCAGAACGACACCTTCATGAATGGCTGGGTTGCCTACCGTACCAGGAAGGAACGGATCCTTGTCCTCCATTCTGACCCTCATTCCTATGATAAGGCGGGGCGATACGCTATCATGGTCAAGGTTGTTGATATTTTCGGAAATGATACGTCGCAGACCTTTGATGTGGAGGTCAGGTAGATATGGCAAAAGCGGTTATCTCTTATGATAAAGACCTGCCTGAGATTGAAGGGCGCCAGCCTCATTTGCCTCCGACATCATACCTCAGAAAAAAGCCAAGAACGAAGGATGAATTTGAGGAGGTTCCGGGTCGAAGGCCAAGCAAGCTGCTCCTTGTGAACCGGCTCCGGACAGAGGTTGATGAGTGGCGGGCGTCCGGATACCCTGGCGCTTGCCCGATTTCACAACGGCTTTTCACATACTGGTTTGATGAAGATCATCTAATCAACGGCAATGCCTTCCGATATTACTTCGGCCAGCGGGAGGCAGTTGAAACCCTGGTTTATCTACTTGAGGTGAAAAACATTCGTGATACTAAAATTCTGATAAATACCTTTGCGGAGATCTTCTATTCCGAAGGTACTCAAATGAGGTTAAATGGGGGAATTGTTCATCAAACGACGATGGATGGTAAGAGACAGATCCGACGTTACATCCCCGAGGTGGAAGGGGAGACGATTCAGGATATTCCGCCTGAGAATCTCAGACGCCAGGCCTTTAAAATGGCTACCGGGTCAGGAAAGACATTCGTGATGGCCATGCTGATGGTATGGTCCTATTTTCATAAGCGAATGGTCAAGGATTCCGATCTGTCCACGAATTTCCTGCTCATTGCCCCGAACGTGATTGTCTATCAGCGGCTGGAGAAGGACTTTGCGAGCAACAAGATTTTCTACGAGTTGCCATTGATCCCCCCTGAGTGGCGGAATCAGTGGAACCTCAAGGTCATCCTTCGGGGTGAAAATACTACTCCCGATCCTTCCGGGAACTTCTTTTTAACAAACATCCAACACATTTATGGATCGCGGGAAAACGAATGGACTCCTTCCAACGCAGTTGAAGCCCTCCTTGGCAAGAAGCCAGCAAAGGACCTTTCGTCTCATGAAGTTTCAATGCTCGAAAGGATCAAAGGGCTTCGTGACCTGGTAGTGATGAATGATGAGGCACATCACGTCCACGATGAGGACCTGGAGTGGTCAAGAACCATCTTTGGTATTCACGATGCCCTGCCATCGGGTCTTTCCCTTTTGTTGGACTTCTCCGCCACGCCCAAAAACCAGAATGGTACTTACTTCCCATGGATCGTCTGTGACTATCCTTTTGCTCAAGCAGTAGAAGATCGGATTGTGAAGGCTCCTCTGATCGTACACCAGATCAATCGGAAAGACCCGGATAAGGTCAGCAGGAAGAATGTGATTGAGGCCTACGGAGATTGGTTGCTGGCTGCCCTGACCCGCTGGAAGGAACATTATAAGACCTATAAGACCCTTGGTCCGAAGCCTGTCCTTTTTGTGATGGCAGAGAAAAATGAATTTGCTGACGAGATTGGCGAATGGCTGGTAACGACCAAGGGAACTGGCCTGAAAAGGAATGAAGTACTGATTATCCACACCGACAAGGAGGGTGAGATTACCGAAAAGAGTTTAAAAGAAGCCCGCGAGGCAGCCAGGGATATTGACCTTCCTGAAAATAAGATCAAGGTGATTGTGAGTGTTCTAATGCTCAGGGAGGGCTGGGATGTCAAAAATGTTTCAGTTGTATTAGGACTTCGCCCGTTTACAACCAAGGCGAAGATCCTCCCGGAGCAGGCGGTCGGACGAGGTCTGCGTCTGATGGCCGGAATCAGTCCGGACCGCACACAG
>Ga0214473_10001987_pt1 | contig 25840 bp, 25 predicted proteins | sample RVTome_7_FD_203509 | JGI IMG/M metagenome (GOLD analysis project Ga0214473, IMG submission 203509) | Soil microbial communities from uranium-contaminated site in the Upper Colorado River Basin, Wyoming, United States - RVT98D197 | ecosystem: Environmental > Terrestrial > Soil > Contaminated >...
TGTGTGCTTCTGCCACGCTCGGCCATCGGGCGTGAGGAGTTGCCCGCGCTGTTGCGGGAGGCGGGCGCGGAGGTAGAGGACCTTGCGGTCTACCGCACGCTGGGCAATCCGGAGGGGGCCGCCGCGCTGACGCGCGCTCTGCGCGACGGCGCGCTGGACGTGGTGACCTTCACGTCACCGTCGACCGTACGATGCCTTGCCGAAGCGTGTCCCGTATTGCCGAGCCGCGTGCGGGTTGCCGTGATCGGTCCCGCCACGGCCGCCGCCGCCCGGGACGTGGATTTTCCGGTGCACGCGATGCCCGAGGACTATACCGCGGCCGGACTGGTGAGCGCCGTGGTTCGCGCCGCGGCGGCAGGCCTTTGACCATGAACGGAAGAGCATGATCACTCCCGGAACGAATGATATGCCCGCCACCGATGCCACGTCGGCCGATGCGTTGCGAGCCCGCTTCGCGGAGGGGACGGCACGCTGCGCCGTGGTGGGTCTGGGCTACGTGGGCCTTCCCCTGGCCGTGGCCATGGCGCGCGCCGGTTTCGAGGTGGTGGGGCTGGATGTCACCCAGGCTGTGGCGGACGGCGTGAACAGCGGTCGGTCCCATGTGAAGGACGTGACCTCCGCCGAGGTGGCCGCACTGGTGTCGGCCGGCTCGCTCCGGGCCACGACGGATGCCGGTGAGTTGGTGGACTGTGACGCCATCATCATCTGCGTTCCCACACCCCTCTCGAAAACCCGGGATCCGGACGTCAGCTATGTGGTGGCGGCCACGGAGGCCGTGAGCGCCACGCTGCGTGGGGGACAGCTCGTGATCCTGGAGTCGACCACGTATCCAGGAACCACCCGGGAGCTTATGTTGCCGGTGCTGGAGAGCGGTGATCTGCGCGTGGGGCGCGATTTCTTCCTCTGCTTCAGCCCGGAGCGCGTGGACCCCGGCAACGAACGGTGGGGTATCGAGAACACGCCCAAGGTGCTGGGCGGCATCACGCCAGCGTGCCTGGACATGGGTATGGCCCTCTACAGCCGGGTCATGGAGACGCTGGTGCCGGTGAGCTCCACCGAGGCGGCCGAGCTGGCCAAGCTGCTCGAGAACACCTTCCGCTCCATCAACATTGCCCTGGTCAACGAGATGGCTCAGGTGGCGGACCGCCTGGGCGTGGACATCTTCGAGGTCATCGACGCCGCGGCCAGCAAGCCGTTCGGCTTCATGAAGTTCGTGCCCGGGCCGGGGATCGGCGGCCACTGCATTCCCCTGGATCCGCACTACCTGGCCTGGAAGATGAAGACGCTCAACTACCGGACGCGCATGGTGGAGTTGGCGGGGGAGATCAACAGTGAGATGCCCAGGTTCGTCCTCGAAAAGGTCCGGGACGCCCTGAACGAGCGCTCGCGGGCGCTCAAGGGGAGCCGTGTCCTGGTCCTCGGCGTGGCCTACAAGCCCAACATTGATGACGTGCGTGAGAGCCCGGCGCTGGACATCATCCGGCTGCTCGAAGAGAAGGGTGCGGAGGTGCGCTACCATGATCCGCATGTTCCCGAGGTGCTGGAGGACGGCCTGGTTCGGCGGAGCGTTCCGTACACGGCCGCTGAACTGGAAGCGGCGGACTGCGTGCTCATCACCACCGATCACGCCGGCGTGGACTACGCGTTGCTCGCCGGGCTGTCCTGCCCGGTGGTGGACACGCGCAATGCCACCAGGAACGTGCAGGGCGCCAACATCATCGGGCTGAGCGGGCGTGGCGAGCGCGCCCACGGCCTGCCCGCGTCCGAGGCGGGCCGGACCGCGGAGGCCATGGCCCACTAAGCCGGGGAGCATCCGGAGTGGTGCGACCTTTGCTAGCGGTACACCCGGCGGTTTACTTTGGGCCGGAGGGCGCGGGCTCCGTGCGCCGCCCTCGCGGCCTGGGTGCGTCTCCCCCGCTCCCATGGCATGCGCATCGAGCCCCCCCACACCGGTCGTGCGTTGGACCGGCCGGGGGCCTGGGGAGGATCATCCACCAGGGAATCAGGATATGAGCCCTTCTTCGTTAGCACATGCCCTGGAACGAAGCGGCGAACCCGCGCCCGAGCCGTCGTGGTACGCCTGCTACACCCGCTCCCGTCACGAGAAGCGTGTGGAGGCCCAACTGCGTCGGGGCGGATTCGACAGTTTTCTGCCGCTGGTGCCCAGGGAGACCCAGTGGAAGGATCGCAAGAAGGTGGTCGCGTGGCCCCTGTTCCCCAGCTATGTTTTCGGCCGCTTCCGGGAAACGGAGATCCACCGCGTGCTGGGCATCCCGGGGCTGGCCACTGTCGTGCGCTCCAATGGGCGCCCCGTGGCCATCCACCCGGACGAGATCGAGAACGTGCGTCGCTTTGCCGACGCGCTCGCCAACTCCAAGGTGGAACTTGTTGTGCGTCCCTTCCTGGCCGAGGGGCAGTGGGTGCGGGTCAAGGAGGGTCCGTTCCAGGGCGTGAAGGGCGTGGTGGTGGAGCAGCGCAGCCGCCGGCGCGTACTGATCGGGTTGAAGGCCATCGGCCAGGGGTTGGAAGTGGACTTCGACGTGGCGCTTCTGGAGCCCCTCAAGGGGAAATGACAGACTGCGAACGGATCCATCCATCGCACCGACTACAGAGCAGCGAGCGTCCATGAGTGTGAAGAGCCTGACCCTGCCCCGTCTCGAGACCGCGCCCCCCCGGGATCTGCGCGTGGCGGTATACTTCGACGGTGCGTCCCTGTCGGACATGGAGGCCGCCATCCGCGACGGCGTGGCGGAGGGCTTCACCACGAATCCCACCCTGGCCGCGAAGGCGGGCGTCCGCAACTACCGCGAGTTCGCCCGCCAGGCGCTGGAGCGGGTCGGCGGCATGCCCATCTCTTTCGAGGTGCTGGCCGACGATCTCGAGGGGGTCGCGCGCGAGGCGCGCGAGATCGGCAGCTGGGGCCCGAACGTCTTCGTCAAGGTTCCGGTCTGCACCACGGCGGGGGTGTCGACGGCTCCCGTGGTCGCGGAGCTTGCCGGCGAGGGCCTGCATGTGAACGTCACCGCGGCCATGACGCTGCGCCAGGTCCGGGAGGTGGCCGACACGCTGCCACCTGGTGCCCAGGCCATCGTATCGGTCTTCGCTGGACGCATCGCCGATACCGGGGTGGATCCGTGCCCGCTGATGCGCGCAGCGGCGGAGATCTGCCATGCCGTGCCGGGGCTGCGCCTCCTGTGGGCCAGCCCACGCGAGGTGCTGAACGTCTATCAGGCGGACGCGTGCGGTGTGGACATCATCGTCCTCACGGCGGACCTCCTGGCCAAACTGGCGCTGCGTGGCAAGGATCTGGAGGCCTTCTCCCGGGAGACGGTAGCCATGTTCTACGAGGACGGCCGCGGCGCGGGGTACAGTCTGTAGTGACCGCCGCGGACGGGCCCATCGTCGTGACGGGCGTGGCGGGCTTCATCGGCAGCAACCTGGCGGAGCGTCTCCTGGCGGACGGCTGGCACGTCGTGGGCGTGGACGACCTCTCGCAGGGTGTGATCGAGCAGGTCCCCGCTGAGGTGGATTTCCACGAGCTCGACATCCGCGACCCTGAGCTGCACCGCCTCATCCGCGGGGCCGCCGCCATCTTCCATCTGGCGGCAAGGAACTGCGTTTCCGACTGCGAGCTGGCACCCGTGGAGACGGCGTCCGTGAACGTCGTGGGCACGGTGAACGTGCTGGAAGCGGCGGTCCGAGCCGGTGTGGAACGCGTGATCTACGCGGAGTCTTCCGCACTCTACGAGGGCACGGACCGGTTCCCGACGCCCGAGGAGGTGCATGCGCCGCGCAGCGTCTACGCCACCAGCAAGGCCGCGGCGCGCGCGTTCGCCATGGGCTTCGGTCGTGCGCGGGGCCTGGCGCTCACCGCCCTCCGTTACTTCTGCGTCTACGGCCCCCGCCAGGACTATCGCCGCACGCTACCACCCGTGATGACGGCCTTCATCCTCCGTCTCCTGCAGGGGCAGCAGCCCACCATCTTCGGTACCGGTGAGAAACGCCGCGACTTCGTCTATGTGGACGATGTGAACGATTTCCATGTGCGTTGCCTCGCGGACGGGCGTACCGCGGGCGGTACGTTCAACCTCGGCGCCGGCCGGGACCATTCGGTGGCCGAGATCTTTGCGCTGGTGGCCCGCCTGCTCGACAGCAACGTGGAGCCGCTGTGGGCGCCAGACCTGCCCGGCGAGGCGGAGCGCACATGCGCCGACATCGGCGCCGCCCGCGCGTTGGGCTGGGAGCCGAAGGTGCCGCTGGAGGAGGGGATCCGGCGCTCGATCGACTACATTCGCGCCCACGTCCTGGACAGCACCGCGGGCGCCGCGTGAGCGGCGTCGACCGACCTGCCGAGGAGCCACGGCACAGGCCGGGCGCCCCGCCCGAGCTGGGTGTCCTGGTGCTGGCGGCGGGGCGGGGCAGCCGCATTGCCGGGCTGGCCGGCGCCACCCCGAAGCCGCTCCTGGACGTGGCGGGGCGGAGCCTGCTCGGGTGGAATCTCCGGTGGCTGGGGGAATGGGGCGTGGACACGGTGTGGATCAATCTGCACCACGGCGCGGGCGCCATCCGATCCGCCCTGGGCCAGGAGGCGGAGGGGGTGCGGCTCCGCTACAGCCAGGAGGAGGAGATCCTGGGCACCGCGGGGGGTTGGCGCCGGCTGGCGGAGCACTGGCGCGCCACCAGCCTGGTGGTGTACGGTGACAACTTCATGCGCTTCGATCTGACACTGCTGCTGGCGGCCCACCGGGCCGCTGGACGGTCCGCCACGGTGGCGCTCTATGACCCCGACCGCCACACCTGCACCAGCGGCACCGGCGGCCGCGTGCGGGTCACGGGCAATGCCGTGAGCGCGTTCCGCGAAGGCGGGCACGACCCCGACGGCGCGCACGTGAACGCGGGTGTCTACCTGCTGGAGCCCGAGGTGGCTGCCGCGGTCCCGCCGGGGTTTGCCGACTTCGGCCACGACGTTCTGCCGGGGCTTGCGGCCGCGGGGCGGCTCACGGCGCATATCCTGGAGGACGGTGCGTTCTGCCTCGGACTCGATACGCCCGAGCGCTTCGCGGCGGCACAGCAGCTGGTGGCGAGCGGCCGGGTGGGCGCATGATCATGACGCGCACGCCCTTCCGGCTGACGCTGGGAGGCGGGGGCACCGACCTGCCGTCGTTCTACGAAAAGCATGGCGGATTCGTCTTTGCCATGGCCATCGATAAGTACATGTACATTATGGTGAATCCGCCCCTCGTGGACTCCCGCATACGGCTGCACTACAGCCGGAGCGAGACGGTGGATCACGTGGACGAGCTGAGCCATGAACTGGCGCGCGAGGCGCTGCGCATGAATGGCATCGAACGTCGCATGGAAATCTCTTCCATGGCGGACGTGCCGGATGGAACGGGCCTGGGTTCCTCGGGGGCCTACCTGGTGGGGCTGCTCCTGGCGCTCCACCAGCACCGGCGGGACCACGTGCCGCTGGCGGTGCTGGCGGAGGAGGCCTGCCGCATCGAGATGGACGTGCTGGGCAAGCGCGTGGGCAAGCAGGACCAGTACATGGCGGCGTTCGGCGGCATGACCGTCCTGGACATTGCCCGCGACGGCGCCGTGCAGGTGCGCACCGTGGAGGTGCCGAGCGGCGCGGCCGAGGCCTTCGCGGCCAACACGCACATCTACTACACCGGTGTGCGGCGCCACGCGTCCGATGTGCTGCACGCGCAGGACCACGCCATGAAGAACGGCGCGGATTCCGGACACACCGTGGCGGACGCCCTGCTGCGCATCAAGGACATCGGGCAGCGCGTGCTGGCCGCCGTGGAGGCAGAGGATTACGACCTCTGGGGGCAACTGCTGCACGAGCACTGGTGCGCCAAGCAGCGCCTGTCGGCCGGCGTCTCGGTGAGCGCCATGGATGAGCTCTACGAGCACGTACGGCGGGAGTTCGGCGTGCTGGGCGGCAAGGTGGCCGGGGCCGGCGGCGGCGGCTTCCTCATGCTCTACTGCCCAGCGGATCATCGGCGGCTGGAGCGCTTCATGCTCGAGCGCGGCATGCCGCGCCTGCACTACACGGTGGAGCACGAGGGGACCAAGGTCATTGCCAACCTGGCCGCCGCGCCCGCGGTGCGCACCCACGGTCCGCCGGCGCCTTCCTGATGCCGGCGGCAGGGCCGGTGCGAAAAGAGGACGGCGTGTCCGGAGCCATCCTGGCCGGACGCGCCGTGGTCGTGACGGGAGCCAGCGGCGGCATCGGCCGGGCGTGTGCCGCGCAACTCCTGGCGCGCGGCGCGGTGGTGACCCTGGTGGCGCGCGGCGTACCGGCGCTGGAGGCGCTCGCGGGAGTGCTCGCGGCGGGCCCCGAAGAGCTCGCGCCGGGCGTCCCACCCGCCGCTGAGCGCGTGCTGGTGCACGCGGCGGACGTGGCGGAGCCGGGCGCCATGGACGCCGCCGTGGCGGCCACCCGCGCCCGCTTTGGCCGCCTGGACGGTCTGGTACACGCCGCCGCGGTCATCGGGCCGATCGGGCCGGCGCTCGAGGTGGATCCGGCCGCGTGGCTCGAGGCCGTGCGCGTGGACCTGCACGGTACCTTCCTGGCGGCGCGCGCCGCGGCTAAGGGCATGGACGCCACCGGGGGCAGCATCGTGCTGTTTTCGGGCGGGGGCGGCACCTCACCTTTCCCCAACTACACCGCCTACGCCGCCGCCAAGGCCGGCGTGGTGCGCCTGGCCGAAACGCTCGCCCTGGAGTGGGCGCCGCGCGGCATCCGCGTGAACAGCCTGGCCCCCGGCTTCGTGGCCTCCGCCATGCACCAGGCCACGCTGCAAGCCGGCGAGCGTGCGGGCGCCGCCTACCTGGAGCGGACCCGGGAGGAGCTGGCCGCCGGCGGCGTGCCCCCCGCGCTGGCCGCGCGAGCCGCCGCCTTCCTCCTCTCCGACGAGGCCGCCAACATTACGGGACGGCTCCTGGCCGCGCCCTGGGACGAGTGGGCCGACTGGCCCTCCCACGCCGACCGGATCGCGGGATCGGACCTCTTCACGCTGCGCCGCATCGTGCCGCGCGACCGCGGCCAGGACTGGCAGTGAGCGCCCCCCTGGGTGTGGCCGTGGTGGGCTGTGGCCTCATCGGCGCGCGGCGCGCCGGGTGCGTGGCGGCTCACGTGGACACGCGCCTGGTGAGCGTGGTGGACCTGGACGGCGCGCGCGCGGCCACGCTGGCCGGAGAGCACGGCGCCCGGGTGGCGGCCTCGCTGGACGAGGTGCTGGACGATCCGAGCGTGCATGTGGTGGTGGCCGCCACCCCCAACGGGCACCTGGCCGACGTGGCCTGCCGGGCGCTGGCCGCCGGCCGCCACGTGCTGGTGGAGAAGCCCATGGGCCGCTCGGCCGCCGAGGCGGAGCGCATGGCGGCCGCCGCACAGGCTGCGGGGTGCGTCCTGGCGGTGGGCTTCAACCACCGCCATCATCCGGGGCTGGAGGAGGCGCACCGGCTGGTGCGGGCAGGCAGCATCGGGCGCGTGCTCCAGCTCCGGGCGCGCTACGGTCACGGTGCCCGTCCGGGCTGCGAGCGGGAATGGCGGGCGGACCCCGAACTGGCCGGCGGCGGCGAGCTGCTCGACCAGGGGGTCCACCTGGCCGACCTGTTCCGCTGGTTCGCCGGCCCCGCCACCGCCGCGCAGGGAATCGTGCAGACGGCCGTCTGGAAGGTGGAGCCGCTCGAGGACAACGCCTTTGCCCTTTTCACCTTCCAGGGTGGCGCGGTGGGGCAGTTCCACGTCAGTATGACACAGTGGAAGAACCTCTTTTCCTTCGAGGTGCACGGTGAGATGGGCGCCGTGGTGGTGGAGGGGCTGGGCGGGAGCTACGGCGTGGAGCGCCTCATCGTGGTGGAGCGCAACCAGGCCGGCGGCCCGCCCCGCGTGGAGGAGCGCGTCTTCGACGGGCCCGACGGTTCGTGGTGCCGCGAATGGGCCGCCTACGTGGACCGGGTGCGCGCCCGTGACGGCAGCGGTGCCGCCGAGGGCGTGGCGGCCATGCGCATGATCGACGCCGTGTATCGGGCCGCGCGTGAGGGCGCCGCCGTACCGATTCAGGCATGAGCGAGCGGGCCGTGTTCCTGGACCGCGACGGCGTGTTGAACCACGTGGTCACACGGGACGGACGGCCGGCCTCGCCCCGGACCCTGGAGGAGTTGCAACTCGTGCCCGGGGGGGCCGCGGCGGTGGCACGGCTGCGGGCGGCGGGCTTCCGTACGCTGGTGGTGACGAATCAACCCGATGTGGCGCGGGGATTGCTCCCCCCCGCGGTGCTTGGCCAGATGATGGAGCGCATAGGCCGGGAGACGGGCGTGGATGACATGGCCTGGTGCCCGCACGATGACGCGGACGGCTGCGCATGCCGGAAGCCGCTGCCGGGCATGATTCACACGCTGGCGGAACGCTGGCGGGTGGACCCCCGTCGTTCGTTCCTGGTGGGAGACGGCTGGAAGGACATGGCGGCGGGACGGGCGGCCGGCTGCACCACGGTGCTGCTCAGCCGCGCCTACAACGCCGGTACCCGGAGCACCCTGGCCTGCGCCGATCTGGACGGCGCGGTGAGCGCCATCCTGGAAGCAGCGGAGAGCATGGTTTGAGCGCGGATCAGAACCTGGCGGACGGCGCCGGCGGTCATGCCGCCCGCTACCTGGCGGAAACGGCGGACATCGCCCGGCGGATCGACCCCCAGCAGGTGGAGAGCCTCGTGGCGGAGCTGGTGAAGGTGCGCGGGCGGGGTGGCCGCCTCTTCTTCCTGGGCGCCGGCGGCAGCGCGGCCAACGCGTCCCACGCCGCGGCGGATTTCCGCAAGCTGGCGGGTTTCGAGGCGTACGCCGCCACCGAGAATGTGGCCGAGTTGACGGCTCGCACCAACGACGACGGCTGGGAGACCGTCCACGAGGCGTGGCTGCGCGGCTGCCGTCTGGGTCCGGCCGACGCCATCTTCGTGCTCTCCGTGGGCGGTGGCAGTCGGACGCCCGCCGTGAGCGCCGGCCTGGTGCGCGCCGTGGACCATGCGCGCAGCGTGGGCGCCACCGTCTTCGGCATCGTGGGGCGGGACGGCGGCTACACGGCCGCGCATGCCCATCTGGCGCTCGTGGTACCGGTGGTCAACGGCGCGGCCGTCACGCCCCACACGGAGGCGTTCCAGGGCGTGCTCTGGCACCTCCTGGTGACGCACCCCGCCCTCTGCACCGGCTCCATGACCTGGGAATCCGTGGCCGGGGTGGCGCAGCCGTGAGCACGTCCGCGCGCGAGCTGGCCGCTACGGTGGGGCCGCCGCCGGCGGTCGTAGCGCCGGAGGAGCGCGTGCGTCAGCTGCGCGAGGAGATCGACTGGGCGGCCTACCTGCCCCCGCGCGCGGTGGACTGGCGCTGGCGCGCCGGCCAGGCGGTGAAGCGCGTCCTGGACGTACTGCTGGCGGGCACGGGGCTGGTGGTACTGAGTCCGGCGCTGGCCGTCACGGCCGTGCTCGTCAAGGCCACCTCGCCGGGACCCGTGCTCTACCCGTGGCGCGTGCTGGGGCACCGCGCCCGCCCGTTCGTGGGCTACAAGTTCCGCACGATGGTGGAGGACGCGGACCAGCAGAAGGCGCGCATGCTGCACCGCAACGAGATGTCGGGGCCCGTCTTCAAGCTCCGGGACGACCCCCGCATCACCCCGCTAGGCCGTTTCCTGCGGCGCTACTCCCTGGACGAGCTGCCCCAGCTCTGGAGCGTACTGGTGGGGGACATGAGCCTGGTGGGTCCGCGGCCGCCGTCGGCCGAGGAGTTCGCCGCCTTCGCGCCGTGGCAGTGTGGCAAGCTGGCCGTGGTCCCCGGCATCACCTGCATCTGGCAGGTAAACGGGCGCTCCGAGATCTCCGATTTCGATCGCTGGGCCCGCCTGGACATGGACTACATCCAGAACTGGAGTCTGGCGCTCGATCTGCGGCTCCTCGCCGCCACGCTGCCCGCGGTGGTGAGCGCGCGCGGGGCGTACTGAGGGGCGCAGGCCATGGTCATGGCCGCGCGGCCGCACACCGTGGTCCAGGTACACGCCCGCTATCGCCGGCCGGGGGGCGAGGAGGCCGTGGCCGACGCCGAGGCGGAGCTCCTGGCCGCGCACGGCCACCGCGTGGTCCGCTACCATGTGAACAACGCCGATTTCGCCGAGCGCTCGCCTCCTACCACGGCGCGCCTGGCCGTGTGGAACCGTGGGGCGGCGGCCGAGCTGGAGAGCCTGGTACGGGCCGAGCGGGCCGCCGTGGTGCACGTGCACAACACCTTCCCGGCGCTCTCGCCGGCGGTGGTGCGCGGTGGGCGGGCGGGCGGGGCCGCCGTGGTGGCCACGCTGCACAACTACCGCCTGCTGTGCCCGGGCGCCAACCTGCTGCGCGCCGGCGCGCCGTGCCAGGACTGTGTGGGGCATGTGCCATGGCGGGCGGTGGCGCACGGCTGCTACGGTGGCTCGCGAGCGGCCAGCGCCGTGAGCGCCCTCACGCTGCAGGCCCACCGGGCGGCCGGCACCTGGCGCCAGGTGGACGCCTTCATTGCGCTCACGCCCTTCGCGCGTGACCTCTTCGGCCGGGGCGGGCTACCGCTGGAGCGCATGCACGTGAAGCCCAACTTCCTGGCGGCCGATCCCGGTGCCGGAGAGGGCGGCCAGGCCTTCCTCTTCGTGGGCCGGCTGGACCGGCAGAAGGGCGTGGAGGTGCTGCTGCGGGCCTGGGCGGAGCTGGAGGCGCCCCCCGAGCTGCGGATCGTGGGAGAGGGCCCCCTGGAAGGCGACGTCCGGGCCGCCAGCACCCGGCATCCATCCATCCGCCCGCTCGGCCGGCTGCCGGGCCACGAGGTGCTCGCGCACATGCGCCACGCGGCCGCGCTCGTGGTGCCGTCCATCTCCTACGAGGGTTTTCCGATGGTCGTGGCCGAGGCGTTCGCGTCGGCGTTGCCCGTGATCGCGGCCGATCACGGGGCGCTCGCCACCATCGTGGAGGACGGCGTGAACGGCGTGCGTGTGCGCCCAGGGGACGCCGGCGCACTCGCCGCGGCGGTGCGCCGGCTGGCCGACCGGCCGGAGCTCCGGCATCGCCTCGGCGAGGCCGCGCGCCGCTGCTATCTGGACCGCTACACCGCGCCCGCGAGCTACGCCGCCCTGGCGCGCATCTACGGCGCCGCACTGGCGCGCCGGGGCAAGGGCTGATGCGCCTGGTCTTCCTGAACCACAACCCCGCCTGGGCGGGGACCTTCTTCCGGGCCTACCACCTGGGGCGGGCGTTGCGCGCGCGCGGCCACGAGGTGCTGGTGGTGACCACCCACGCCACCGGCCGCTGGCGGGGCGGGGTGGAGCGGAGCGGCGGCGTGGTGGTGGCCCACATGCCCGACCTCCTGAGCGGCCGCGGGCGCACCGGGTGGGACCTGTGGAACCTCTTCCACCGCCTGCGCCTGGTACAGGGCAGGCGCTGTGACCTGGTGCACGCCTTCGACTCCCGGCCGGCCGTCATCTATCCGGCCCTGCGCCTGCGCGACGGCGGTGCCCGGCTGGTCCTGGACTGGGCCGATTGGTGGGGCCGGGGTGGCACGACCCGGGAGCGCTCGGGTCCGCTCCTGGGGCCGCTGCTCGAGCCCGTGGAGCAGTGGTTCGAGGAGGCCTACCGGCGGGAGGCGCACGGTACCACGGTGATCAGCCGCGCCCTGGGCGAGCGGGCGGAGGGCCTGGGCGTGCCGACGGGCCGCATCCACCGCTTCCCGCACGGCTGCAGCACGGAGCGCGTGGCGCCCGTGGAGCGGGCGGTGGCGCGCCGTGCCCTGGGTCTGGACCCCGCGGCGCCGCTGGTCCTTCACCTGGGCGCGCTTGTGGCCGGCGACGCCCGGCTGCTGACTGAGGCCGTAAACGCAGCGCGTCGGCGCCATCCGCGGCTCCGTCTCGTGCTGGTGGGCTCCGTGCGCACCGGCCTGACGGTGCCGCCTGACGCGCTGCTGCGCACGGGTCGTGTGGACGACGCGGAGCTCTCCCTCTGGCTGGGCGCCGCGGACGTGTGCGTGGTGCCGCTCCGCGACACCGTGGCCAACCGGGGCCGCTGGCCGAGCAAGGTGAATGACTACCTGGTCGCGGGCCGGGCCACGCTGCTGCCGGCGGTGGGGGACGCGGCGGATGCCGTAACCAGCGCGGGGGCGGGCTGGAGCACGCCCCCCGACGCCGCTGCGCTGGGCCAGCGGCTGGCCGAGGTGCTCGACGATCCCGCGGCGCTTGAGGCGGCCGGCCGTGCCGCCCGGGAGCTGGCCGCGGGTCCGCTCGCCTGGGAGCACATCGCCGGCGGGGTGGAAGCCTTCTACCGCCGCGTGCTGGAGGACGCGTGAGGGGCGGGGCCGACTCGGCGGCGTGGCGCCCCGCAGGAGTGGTGTGCCGGCCGTGAGCACCGTGGATTTTCACAACCACATCATTCCTGGCGTGGATGATGGCGCGGCGGATGAGGCGGAGTGTCTGGCAGCGCTGAGAGCGCTTGCGGAGCAGGGGGTCGCGGCAGTGGTGGCCACGCCTCACGTGGATGCCGCGGTCACGACGGATCCGGATGCTCTGGCGGAGCGGCTGGAGGAGATCGACCGCGGCTGGGACGCCCTCCGCGTGGCTGCCGCGGAGGGCGGTGTGGCGGTGCGATTGTACCGCGGCGTAGAGCTGAATCTGGATACGCCCAATCCAAACCTGGACGATCCGCGCCTGCGCCTTGCCGGGGGGGCGTTCGTGCTCATGGAGTTTCCCTTCATGGCCGTCCCGCCCCATGCGGCGCGCGCGGTGCGCCAGCTACGGGAGCGCGGCGTCATTCCGATCGTGGCGCACCCCGAGCGCTACCACAACCTGGACAACGACCTGCGCCTGCCCGGGGAGTGGCGCGACGCCGGCGCCTACCTCCAGGTGAACGGCGGCTCGCTGCTGGGACGCTATGGCGGGGAGGCCCGCCGGCGCGCCAGCGTGTTGCTCGAGCGCGGTTGGGCGGACTACCTTTCATCCGATTACCACGCGCGGGGTGACCCGCAGGTGCGCGCGTACGAGGCCCTCCTGCTGGAGACGGGGGCTGAGGAGCAGGCCGAGCTGCTCATGCGCAGCAACCCGGCACGACTGCTCGAGGGTCGCGCGCCCATCCCCGTCCCCCCGTACACCGTAAGCAGGACGCTCCTGGACCGGCTGCGCAGCCTGTTCGGGTCACACGGCCGGCGTTCGTAGGCTGCGGCCGAGGCAGGCTGACGCGGGCTTGATCCAAGGAGACGTATGAAAGCAGGCTGGTGCGCTAAACAAATGGCGCTTGCGTGGCGCGGCGCTCCGGTGCGGACCACCTTTCGTCGCGCACTCGCGGGCGCGCTCCTGGCCGGTGCTCCAGCGCTCGGCGCCGCCAACCCGGCCGTAGCCCAGGCGCCCACGCCCACGCTGTCCCCCGACCACTGGAGCGTGGGAGCGCTCCGCCGCCTGGACGCGGCCGGGTTGCTTCCGCCGGGAAGCGACTGGGGCCGCCGCACGCCCCGCGAGGGTGACGTGGGGCGTGCCCTGGCCCACGCGGCGGTGGTGGCGGGCGTTCAGGACCATCCGCTGCTGCCGCTGATTGCTGACTGGAGCGTGCGCTTCGTGTCGGAGACGGGTGCCGTGGCCCTGCCGCTGTTGGCACCTGTGCAAGTGGTGCGGATCACCGCCGAGGGTGGTTATCGCTACAGGACGGGCGTGGTGCTGACGGGCGTGGGCTACGCGAATGAGGACAACTGGTCCGGGGCACCGCCCGCTCCGGACACTTCCACCGCTCTCGGCAGCGTTTCGATCGGTACACGCCTGCGTGACCGCGCCTGGCTCGGCGCCACGGTCGAGGGACGGCACGGCAACATGCGCCTGCCGGCGGCGGAGGCGGTCGTGCGCCTGGGCGGCTTCCACCTGTGGGGCGGACGCCGCGTGGTCGGGATGGGTCCCGGACGTGGCGGGTCCATCGTGCTGAGCGGCACCTCCCTGGACGGCGTGGGCCTGGCCACCGCCGCGCCGCTCGAGCCCTCCGGCTTCCTGGACGTCCTCGGAGCGTTGTCCGCGGAGATCGTCCTCTCCCGCCTCGAAAACGGGGTCAGCATCACCGAGCCGTGGTTCGCGGCCACGCGCCTCGCGCTCTCCCCGCACCCGCGCTTCGGATTGGGCCTCACGCGCGGGGACATCTTCGGGGGTCGCGGCAACGCGCCGATCACCCTCGAGCACATGCTCAAGCTGCTGGTGGGCAAGCACTCCGGCGAGGTGGGTGAGTTCAACAACATCGTGCTGGCGCTGGATGCACGATGGCGTCCGCCGCTGGGAGCGCTACCGCTGCGGCTCTGGCTGGAGTGGGGACTGGATGACAGCGCCGGCGCCATCAGCAACTCCCCCGCCAACGTGGTAGGCGCCGAACTCGGCGCGGTTCCGGGACTGCCCCACCTGGCGCTGGGGATCGAGCGCACCTGGTTCCATCCGGACTGCCGGTGCGGCAATACGGTCTGGTATCGCAACTGGGCGCTCACGGGGGGGTGGACCGACGAGCGCCGGCCGCTGGGTCACCTGCTGGGCGGTGACGGCACCGAGTGGCGCGGCGACGCGCGCCTGGACGTGGGCCGGGCCACGCTCTCCGCGGCCGGCTGGACGCGCGAGCGGGGGCCGCACAACCTCTTCGCCCCCGAGCGCGCCGGGCGCGCCACCGGCGGGGAGGTGCGCGCCGCCGTGCGGCTGGCGGCCCGCTGGTCCCTCACGGGTAGCGCGTGGGTGGAGGAAGGGGCGGACGGCTGGCGCGAAAACGCACTGGCGCTACGCCTGAGCGGCCGCCTGCACTGAGCGGCCCCCGCCCTCAGAAGCGCGGCACCCAGCGCACACCCAGGGTGGCGCGGATGTTGTCCTCCACCGTCTCCTCGGACTCCGTGCGCAGCGACAGGAAGTCCCGGTCCCAGCGGCGGCTCACTTCCAGGCCTGTGGAGAGCAATATCGTGGTGCAATTACAACCTGTTCTTGTCACTGGCGGCGCAGGCTTCATCGGGTCCGCCGTGGTGCGTCACCTGGTGGCCCGCGGCACGCCCGTGGTCACCCTGGACCGTCTCACTTACGCCGGCAATCTGGACTCTCTGGCGCCGGTGCTCGAGAGCCCTCTGCACCGCTTCGAGCAGGTGGATATCCGGGACGGCGCGGGCGTTCGCCGCGTCTTCCACGAGCATCGCCCCCGTGCCGTCCTGCACCTGGCCGCCGAGTCCCACGTTGACCGCTCCATCGACGGGCCGGACGTCTTCGTGGAGACCAACGTGGCCGGCACCCTCCACTTGCTGCAGGAGGCGCGGCGCCACCGGGAGACGCTGGACGCGGCCGGGCAGGCCGCCTTCCGCTTCCTCCACGTCTCCACGGATGAGGTCTTCGGCTCGCTGGGGCCGGAGGGGCGCTTCACCGCCGACAGTCCCTACGATCCGCGCTCCCCCTACTCCGCCTCCAAGGCGGCGTCGGATCACCTGGCCCGGGCGTGGGGGCACACCTACGGACTCCCCGTGGTGGTCACCAACTGCTCCAACAACTACGGGCCGCACCAGTTCCCGGAGAAGCTGATCCCCCTCGTGACGCTCCGTGCCTCCCGGGGGGACACGCTCCCGGTCTACGGGGACGGCTCCAACGTGCGGGACTGGATCCACGTGGAGGACCATGTGGCGGGGCTGGTGGCCGCGCTGGAGCGGGGCGTCCCGGGCAGCACGTACCTTTTCGGTGGGGACGCGGAGCGGAGCAATCTGGAGGTGGTGGGGGGCATCTGCGCCGTCATGGATGAGCTCCGCCCGGCGGGCGAGCCGCATGAGCGCCTCATCACCTTCGTGACGGACCGGCCTGGCCACGACTTCCGCTACGCAATCGACAGCACCCGCGCCCGCGCCGAACTGGGTTGGGCTCCCCGGCACACCTTCGAGGACGGCCTGCGCGCCACGGTGGCCTGGTACCTGGACCACCCGGAGTGGACGCGCCGCGTGCTCTCGGGGGAATACCAGGGGGAGCGGGTGGGGCTCGGGACCGAGTCATGAAGGCTGCGCTCTGACGCGCCGCGTTCCCACCGTGCCGCCCTCTTTCCTGGCGCAGATCGCCCGCTACGCCCCCGGCAGCCTGGTGCCGGCGCTCAACTCCGTGGCGTGGGCCTTCCTCTTCACGCGCATCTTCCCGGCGGCCGCGTACGGCCGCTACGCCCTGGTGGTGAGTGGTGCCCTGCTGGCCGCGTCGCTCCTGCACCAGTGGCTCACCCAGGGGGTGACCCGCTTCCTCCCAGGCGCGGGCACGGCGCCGCGCCGGCGACGGCTCCGGGAGGCGGTGGCGGTCTCGCTCCTCACCGTGGCGGCGGTGGCGCTTCTGGCGGGCGGCGGGGTGGCGCTGCTCCTGGCCGCGCTCCTTCCTCCCTCCTGGCGCTCCCTCCTCGTGGCTGCGTGGGTGCTGGCCGTCCTCACCGCCGTCTGGATGCCCCTCCTGGCCGTGCTGCAGGCGGGCTTCCGGGCTGGCCGCCACGCCCTCTACCAGATGGCGTACGCCGTCCTGCGGCTGGGAGCCGCCCTGGCGCTGGCGCTGGTCACGGACTCCCCTGCGGCGCTGCTCTGGGGGGGCGTGGTGGCGCTCCTCCTCATCCTCCCCGGGCAATGGCGGGACGCGGGGCTCCCCGCACCTTCCCTGGGGCTCTGGCGCCGCCGTTGGCGGTCGCCCACGGTGGGCCGCCTGGCGGGCTACGGCTTCCCCATGGTGGGGTGGATGGTGGCCGCGGCACTTCTCGAGACGGGGGACCGCTACGTCATCCAGTTCTTCCGCGGTCCGGGGGAGGTGGGCATCTACACCGCCAACTACCAGCTCGTGGCCAACGGCGTCATGATCGCCTCGGCGCCGGTGCTGCTGGCCGCCCACCCCATGCTCATGCAGGCCTGGAGCGGGGGTGACCGGGTGGGGGCAGGGGATTGGCTGGGGCGGATCGTGGGCGCCATCGTGCTGGCCGGGGTGGTGCTCGTGGCCGCCGTGGCCATCCTGGCCCCTGAGCTGGCGCTCCTCCTGGGCGCCGGCTTCCGGGAGGGCCACCCCGTGCTCCCCTGGGTGCTGGCCGGGGGCGTGCTCTGGCAACTGGGCATGTACGCCCACAAGCCGCTGGAGTTCGCCGGCCGCACCGGCACCCTCTTCCGCCTGGCCATGGCCGCGGCGGCGCTCAACGTGGTGCTGAACGTGGCCTTCGTCCCCCGCTGGGGCTACGTTGCCGCCGCCTGGACCACGGTGGCGTCCTTTGCCTTCTACGTGGGGGTGACCACCGTGCGCGGCCGCGCCGTCCTCCCCTGGGGGGTGCAGGGGCGTCCGCTGCTGGCGGCTGCGGGGGTCTGCGCCCTGGCCGTGGCCGCCGCCCACCCCCTCCGCGCCGCAGCGGCGGGGTGGCCGGTCCTCGGCCGCGTGGGCGCTCTGGGGCTGTTGACCGGCACCATGGTGCTTCTTAGTCTCTGGCTCGGCCGCGGCGTCCTCCGCCGCCTGCAGCAGGCGTCCCGTTCCCAGCCACAGACAGGCCGCCCATGACGGAATACCTCGTGATCGGCGGCTCCGGCCAGGTTGGTGGCTTCCTACGGGAGGAGATGCGTGCCCGGGGTGCCTCCTGCGCCGGCACGTACCACAGGTACCCGGTAGCGGGGCTCCGCCCCCTGGACGTGGGGGACGGCGCGGCGGTGCGTGCCGTGATCCGGGAGGTGGCGCCGGCGGTGGTCTTCCTCCCCGCCTCCCTCACCCACGTGGACCGCTGCCAGGAGCACCCTGCCGAGGGCTTCCGCGTGAACGTGGCGGGCGCCGCGGCGGTGTGCCGGGCCGCAGCGGAGGTGGGGGCACGGGTGGTCTACTTCTCCTCGGACTACGTCTTCAACGGCGCCGCGGGTCCCTACCACGAGCTTTCGGTTCCGGACCCCATCAGCGTCTACGGGTGGCAGAAGCTGCAGGCGGAGCACTACGCCCTGGCCTGCACGGAGCGCGTGCTCATCGTCCGCACCACGGGCGTCTACGGTTGGGAGCCCCAGGGCAAGAACTTCGTGGCGCGGCTGGTGGCCACCCTGGAGAGCGGCGGCACCATGCAGGTGCCCGAGGACCAGGTGGGCACCCCCGCATACGGGCCGGACGTGGCGCGGGCGGTGATGGACCTGGTGGAGCGGGACGCCGCGGGCGTGCTGCACGTGGCGGGGAGTGAGCGGGCCAGCCGCTACGCCTTCGCCGTGGCGGCCGCGGAGGCGTTCGGGCTGGACCCGGCGCTCCTGCTCCCCGTCCCCACGGCGGAGCTCGGCCAGCCGGCACCCCGCCCCCTGGAAGGGGGGCTCGACGCCGCGCGCGCGGAGCGGATACTGGGGCGCCACTTCACGGGCTACACGGAAGGACTGGAACGCATGGCCGCGGAGAGGGCAGCCCCATGACGGCGAGCGTCACCCGGAAGGGCATCATCCTGGCCGGCGGCAGCGGCACGCGTCTCCACCCCCTCACGCGGGTGGTGAGCAAGCAGCTCCTCCCCGTCTACGACAAGCCCATGATCTACTATCCCCTCAGCACTCTCATGCTGGCGGGGATCCGGGACGTCCTGGTCATCACCACCCCCGCGGACCTCTCCCGCTTCCAGGAGCTGCTGGGCACGGGGGAGCAGTGGGGAATGCAGATCACCTACGCTGAGCAGCCGCGCCCGGAGGGGTTGGCGCAGGCCTTCCTCATCGGCCGGGACTTTGTGGGCGGGGAGAGCGTGGCTCTCATTCTCGGGGACAACATCTTCTACGGCGGCGGCCTCACCCACTACCTGCACCGGGCGGCGGCGCGCCCCTCGGGCGCCACGGTCTTTGCCTACTACGTGCGGGACCCGGAGCGCTACGGCGTGGCGGAGTTCGACGCCGCCGGCCGGGTCACCGGCATCCAGGAGAAGCCCACGGAGCCCCGTTCAAACTTCGCCATCACCGGCCTCTACTTCTACGACAACCGGGTGCTGGACATAGCCGCGTCCGTCCGCCCCTCCGCGCGCGGGGAGCTGGAGATCACGGACGTGAACCGCGCCTACCTGGACGCGGGGGAGCTGCACGTGGAACTGCTGGGCCGCGGCATGGCCTGGCTGGACACTGGCACCATTGACGCCCTCCGGGACGCCACGGATTTCATCGGCACCATGGAGAAGCGGCAGGGGCTCCGCATTGCCTGCCCGGAGGAGATTGCCTTCCGGCAGGGGTATATTACCGCCACCGAACTTCGCGAGCTGGGCCAGGCCATGGCCGGCAACGGCTACGGCCGCTACCTCCTGCGCATCGCCGACGAGGGTCCCCGACCGTGAAGGTGACCGAGCTGGAGCTCCCCGGCGTGCTCCTGGTGGAGCCACGCGTCCTCCGGGACGTGCGCGGTGCCTTCCTGGAGAGCTGGCACCGCGAGCGCTACGCCGCCGCCGGGATCGACGCGGCCTTCGTGCAGGACAACGTCTCCTTCTCCGCCCACGGCGTGCTCCGGGGGCTGCACTACCAGTACCCCCACCCCCAGGCCAAGCTGGTCATGGCGCTCCGCGGCAGCGTCTTCGACGTGGCCGTGGACGTGCGCCGCGGCTCCCCCTCCTTCGGCCGCTGGGTGGGGGCGGAGCTCACCGCCGAGTCCGGCCGGCAGCTCTACATCCCGGAGGGCCTTGCCCACGGCTTCGTGGTCACCTCTCCCGAGGGGGCGGTTTTCGCGTACAAGTGCACGGCCCCCTACCGGCAGGAGGCGGAGCACACCATCCGCTGGGATGATCCGGTGCTGGGCATTGCCTGGCCGGTGCAGAATCCCGTCCTCTCCTCCCGGGACGCTGCTGCCGGGACGCTGGCGGAGCTTGGCGTGGGGGATCTGCCGTCCGTGCCGGACACCGACACCTGATGGAGAAGCCCTCCGTGCACGACCCCCGCGCCGTCGAACTCCTCACCATCGGCACCGAGCTCCTCCTCGGCCACATCGTGGACGGCAAGGCCGGCCTCGTAGAGGGGGAAGCCACCCCCATGGTGCATGTGCATAACACCTTCCCCGGCCTGTCGCCTGCCGTTATCCGTGCGGCCCGCCGCGCGGGAGCGGCCGTCGTGGCCACCCTGCACAACTACCGCCTGGTCTGCCCCGGCGGCAACCTGCTCCGGGCCGGTGTGCCGTGCGAGGACTGCGTTGGCCGGGTCCCATGGCGCGCCGTGGCGCACGCGTGCTACGGCGGGTCCCGCGCGGCCAGCGCCGTCACCGCCACCATGCTCCAGACGCACCGGGTGGCGTCGACGTGGGCGCAGGTGGATGCGTTCATTACCCTCACCTCCTTTGCCCGGGAGATCTTTCTGCAGGCGGGACTGCCGCCGGACCGGCTCCATGTGAAACCCAACTTCGTGTCCCCCGACCCGGGGCGCGGACAGGGTGGGGAGGCCTTCCTCTTCGTGGGTCGCCTGGACGAGCAGAAGGGTGTGCAGGTGCTCCTCCGCGCGTGGGAGGGCATGGCAGATCCGCCTGAGCTGCGCATCATCGGGGAGGGACCCCTGGAAGGCGCCGTCCGGACCGCCAGCCACCGGTGCCCGTCAATCCGCCCGCTGGGCACGCTGCCCCATTCGGCGGTGCTGGCGCAGCTGCAGCATGCGGCGGCCTTCGTCTTCCCTTCGCTGTCGTACGAAGGGTTCCCGATGGCGGTGGCGGAGGCGTTCGCCTGCGGCGTGCCCGTGGTGGCCTCGGACCACGGCGCCGCGGCCGTCATGGTGGAGGACGGCGTCTCGGGGGTGCGGGTCCGCCCCGGCGACCCGAGCGCTCTGGCCAGCGCGGTGGCCCGGCTGGCCGCGCAGCCGGAGCTCCGCCGCCGCCTCGGCGACGCGGCCCGCGCCATCTACCTCGAGTGGTACGGCGCGGCAGCCAATTACGAGCGGCTGCAGGCCATCTACGCCAGTGCCCGGCAGCGGCGCGGGGTGGCGTGATGCGCCTGGTCTTCCTCAATCACAACCCCGCCTGGTCGGGCACGTTCTTTCGTGCCTTCCACCTGGCAAGGGCGCTGCGGGCGCGAGGCCACGCGGTGCTCGTGGTCACCACGCATGCCTCCGGCCGCTGGCGCGGGCTGGTGGAACGCCGCGATGGGGTTGTGCTGGCCCACATGCCGGACCTCCTGGGAGGGCGGGGCAGGACGGGGTGGGACCTGTGGAACACCCTGCACCGGCTCCGCCTGGTACGGGGGCGGCGCTGCGACGTGGTGCACGCCTTCGACTCCCGCCCGGCCGTCATCTATCCGGCGTTGCGTATGCGGGACGCCGGCGCCCGGCTGGTCCTGGACTGGGCCGACTGGTGGGGGCGGGGAGGCACCACCCGGGAGCGCTCCGGCCCCGTGCTGGGTGCGGTGCTGGAGCCATTCGAGCAGTGGTTCGAGGAGGCGTACCGGAAGGAGGCAGCGGGGACCACGGTGATCAGCCGCGCCCTGGGTGACCGTGCAGCCGGCCTGGGCGTGCCCGCCGCGCGTATCCACCGTTTTCCCCAGGGGTGTGCGCCGGACCGCGTGACCCCCGTGGACCGGCGGGTGGCGCGCAGGGCGCTCGGGCTGGACGAAGGCCGGCCGCTCCTGGTGCATCTGGGCGCCCTCGTGGCCGGGGATGCCCGCCTGCTGGGCGCGGCGGTCACGGAGGCGCGTCGGCGCCATCCGGAACTCCGGCTCGCGCTGGTAGGGTCCCCCGGCTCGACGGTGGAACCCGCTCCCGGCGCTCTCCTCCGCCCGGGGCGCGTGGACGACGCCGCGCTATGCCTCTGGCTCGGCGCGGCGGACGCCTGCGTAGCGCCTCTCCGTGACACCGTGGCCAACCGCGGCCGTTGGCCCAGCAAGGTGAACGACTACCTGGCCGCCGGACGGCCCACCGTGATGCCCGCCGTGGGGGACGCCCCCGCGTGGCTCGAAGAGGCCGGGGCCGGGTGGACCACCTCCCCCGATGCGGCAGGACTCGGACGGGGAATCGCCGACGTGCTGGACGATCCGCAGGCGCGGGACACCGCGGGCGCCGCTGCCCGGAAGCTGGCCGAGGGTGCACTGGCCTGGGAGCGGCTGGCCGTGGGCGTGGAGCGGTTCTACGCTGACGTGCTGGGGGCCGCGTGAGTGCGGGCCCGGTCGTTTCGGTGGTCATCGTCTCCTGGAATGTGCGCGAGGACGTGCTCCGCTGCCTCGCCTCCCTGGCCGCCGATCCCACCATGCCGCCCCACGAGGTGGTCCTGGTGGACAACGCGTCCGTGGACGGAACGGCAGATGCGGTGCGGCGTGGCCATCCCCACGTGCACGTGGTGGCGAACACGCGCAACGAGGGTTTCCCCCGGGCCAACAACCGGGGCGTCGCATCGACCCGGGGGCGGCACGTCCTCTTTCTCAATCCCGACACCGAGGTGCAGCCCGGTGCCGTGGCGGCATGTCTGGCCTCGCTCGAGGAGGACGCACGCGTAGGGGCGTCGGGATGCCGTCTTCTCCTGCCGGACGGCACCACGCAGTTGGAGTGCGCCCGGCGGCACTACCGCCTAGGAGACCTGGCCACGGAGCTGCTGGGCCTCCACGTGCTCTTTCCCCGCCACCCCCGCCTCGCCCGTCACCTCATGGGCGACTGGGACCATGCGGGCGTGCGGGACGTGGAGGCGGTCTCCGGGGCCTTCCTCATGGTCCGTCGGACGGTCCTGGACCGGATCGGGGGTATGCCCGAGGACCTGTTCATGTACTTCGAGGACGGGGCCCTCTGCGCCCGCATCGGCAGGGCTGGCTATCGCATCCGGTATCGGGGGGACGTCACCACCCTGCATCATCATGGTCGCTCTTCCGCTCAGGCGCCTGCCTGGATCAGCCTCCTGGAGGTTGAAGCCAAGCGCAGGCTGGTGGCGGAGGTGCAGGGTCCGGCCGCCGCCGCCGCCGCGCGGGGGCTCCTCGGCGTACGGGCGGCGATCCGCCTTGTGGTCTCGCTGCCCCTCACACTCGTGCCAGCTTCGGCGGCCCTGCGTCGGCGGCGGCCCCGCATCTTCGATGTACGCGCGCACGCACTGCAGCTCGCCTGGGCCCTGTGGCCACCCTTCGGCAGGGCGCGGATCCCCCGGGGCACCGCGTGATCGACCGTGTGCTGAGGGGCGTCCGGATGCCCGCGGACGGACAGGTGCTGTGGCCGGCGGCAGCCCTGCTGCTGGTGCTCACGGCCGGCTATCTCCTCGTGCACGCCCCCTTCCTGATCACGGGCCTGGTCCTGGGCGGGCTCCTCCTGGCCGCGGTGCTGGCCCGTCCGCTCCTGGTGGTGGGCGTGATGCTGGCCCTGGGCCCGGTGGATCTCTCCTTCGTCACCGGGGGGTTCAAGGATCTCCTGCCGCAGATCGGCGGGCTGGACATGAACGGCATCCGCCTCATCGGCGTTTCCGCGGGTCTGGGCATCTTGGTGCTCCTGGACACGCGGGTGCTGCGGGAGGCCCTTGGCCGGTGGGGGGTGCTGTACGTGCTGTTCCTGCTGTTCGCTGCCACGACGCTGCCGCGCTCACTGGCCACGGTGGACGGCCTTCGCCTCTGGCTGAAGCTCACATACCCGCTCCTCATCTTCCTGACGATCCTCGGGACCGCACGGACACCGCGCGACCTCGAGCGGCTGGGGGACTGGACGCTCGTGGGAGCAGCGCTGATCGCTTTCCTGATCAATCCCATCTACGTGATCTCGGGCGGCTACGAGGTGACCGCGGAAGGCGTGCTCCGGATCCGCGGCGTGGGCATCCACGAGAACCCGTTCTCCTTCTACGTCATGGCCATGCTCCTGCTCTCCTTCACGCGTTACCTTCTGCGGGGGCAGCTTCGTTATCTCGTCCTCTGCGGGGGGCTGGGGGTGTGGATCGTGCTGGCGCTCACGCGCATCACACTGCTGGCGAGCCTGGTGGCACTGGCGGGCCTGGCGCTCTTCGCGGCAGTGTCGGCGCGCCGCTGGCGTGTGCTGGGAATCGCTGCGGTGGTGGGAGCCGCGGTGGCGATTCCCCTGGTGCCGGCCGTGCTGGAGAGGTCCCTGGGCTTCGTCCCGAGCGTGGGTGAGCTGCTGGCCCTGTCACGCAGTCCGATGGCGCTCTATCGCTCCATCAACTGGCAGGGACGTGAAATCCTGTGGCCCATCGTCTTCGCTGCGTACCTGGCACAGCCGTGGTTCGGCCTGGGGCTCGGTTCCTCCACGGCCATTGTTCGCGCCAACTTTCCGGCGGAAGCGGGGCAGGTGGTCCACAACGAGTATCTGCGTCTCCTGACCGATACGGGCATCCTGGGCGTCGTGCTGTTCTTTCTGGCCATGGCGAGCTGGTTCTATGGCAGTGTGAGGGCGGGAATGGGGGAGGGCCGTGTCGTGCGTGAGTTCGCCTATCCGGCGGTGGGTGTGATGCTGGCCTGGACGATCGTCAGTATCACGGACAACGCCTTCGACTACTACGCCCCGCTGACGCAGTATGCCGGCCTCCTGTGCGCCGGCGCCCTGGCCGCCTCCCGGATGCAGCTGGAAGGAGAGGAGGCAGGTTGAGCATCGTCGATTTCCACAGCCACCTGATTCCCGGCGTGGATGACGGCGCCATGGACGTGGAGGAGAGCCTCGAGGGCGTCCGGGCGCTGGCGGAGCAGGGGGTCAGTACGGCGATCGTCACCCCGCATCTCGATGCGTCACTGACGCTGGACGAGGCCGACCTGAACGCGCGTCTCGCCGAGATCGACGCAGGCTGGGCCGCGCACCAGGCGGCGGCTGCCGCGGACGAACCGGCCATCCGCCTGGGGCGCGGGGTGGAACTGAGCCTCGACACCCCCCACCCGGTCATCGAAGATGTCCGGCTACTCCTGGACGGCGGTCCTTTCCTGCTCCTGGAGTTTCCCTTCATGGCAGTGCCGCCGCACTCGGCGCGGGCAGTCCGGACCCTCCGGGACCTCGGGGTGATCCCGGTGATCGCGCATCCAGAGCGCTATCACAACCTGGGAGATCCCGTGCGGCAGGTAGGTGAGTGGCGCGACGCAGGAGCCTACGTGCAGGTGAACGGCGCCTCCCTTCTCGGCCGGTACGGGAAGCGCGCCCGGGAGCACGCCCTCGTATTGCTGCGACACGGCTGGGCGGACTACCTTGCCTCGGATTATCACTCGCGTGGGGATCCCCAGGTCCGCCTCTACGAGGAGGCGCTCCTCGAGAGCGGTGGCGATGAACAGGCCACGCTCCTGATGCGCGGCAACCCGAATCGGCTCCTGCAGGGGCGGGCTCCCCTTCCCGTGCCCCCCATGGATGCGCGGAACTCCCTCTGGGACGGTGTGATGAGTTTCTTTCAATGAAGGTCCTGCGCGCAGTTCTGCTCGCGGCGGTGACCCTTCAGCCCGCCTGTGGCGACAGTCCGACGGAGCCTTTCCTCCCGCCGGACGGCTTCATGGCGCTGAGCGCCGGCGCGGAACACACCTGTGCCGTGACGAGCGGCGGGCGTGGCTACTGCTGGGGGTCGGACGCCAGTTCGCAGCTGGGCGACAGCGTGCAGGCCAACCGTATGACGCCGGTGCGGGTTCAGACGCCATCGGTGCTCGCCCAGATCAGCGCGGGCGGGCGGCACACCTGCGCGCTGGACCGCGAGGGGCTGCTGCTCTGCTGGGGGGGCAACCAGTTCGGGCAGCTGGGCAACGGCACCACGGTGGGACTGGGCGTGCCGACGGAGATCGCGCCCGCACAGCGTTGGCTGGACGTGAGCACCGGGGCCCAGCACACGTGCGCCATCGACCTGGCCGGACAGGCCTGGTGCTGGGGTTCGGGTGGGCAGGGTCAGCTGGGCACCGGTACCCTCGCCAACGGGATGGCGCCGGCCCCCGTTGCCGGCGGCCAGCAGTTCGTGCGT
>Ga0214473_10001989_pt1 | contig 25828 bp, 24 predicted proteins | sample RVTome_7_FD_203509 | JGI IMG/M metagenome (GOLD analysis project Ga0214473, IMG submission 203509) | Soil microbial communities from uranium-contaminated site in the Upper Colorado River Basin, Wyoming, United States - RVT98D197 | ecosystem: Environmental > Terrestrial > Soil > Contaminated >...
CGTACGGTGGTTTCCGCCCAAGTGTGGCAGATCAACCCCATAGATTATTGCGCGAGTTCAGAAGAGGTGGCGAGAATACGGTTTTTAGATACAGGTTAGGATTGGAATGAAATTATTGTTCATAAAGAGAAACAGGCGTAAGCTTTACATTTTTTACGGTTCAACCAAATAGATAAAACAGACGGTGACTGATGATACAAACTGGAGGTACCAGGCAATGAAACAACTTATAGAGTTAAGGGTCAATGGTGAACATTATGAGGTTGCGATTGAGCCGCGGCGTACATTGCTGGAGGTCTTACGGGACAATCTTGGTTTGACCGGTGCCAAAAAGGCTTGTGATACAGGTGACTGTGGTGCCTGCACTGTTATTATTGATGGGAAGCCGGTGGTTTCCTGTTTGATTTTAGCCATAGAGGCCCAGGGTAAGGAAATACTAACCATTGAAGGTCTGGCTAAGGACGGAATCCTTCACCCCCTTCAGCAGGCCTTTATCGAGCATGGTGCAATACAGTGTGGATTTTGCACACCTGGGATGATCATGGCGGCGAAGGGGCTACTCGATGAAATTTCGAAGCCCAGTGAGGCTGAAGTGAGGCGAGGGATCGCGGGCAATCTTTGCCGTTGCACTGGTTATGCCAAAATTGTTGAAGCTATTCTCGCGGTGTCCCAAAAGTTATGATTGGATTCGAAAGGTTAAAGGAATATTTGTTTATACGTCATCGCCCGCAAAATGTCTATGCTGATGTTAAAGCTGGTGGCGATGGATTGGGATTTCCTGGAAACAAGCAGATACTCTTAAATGCTTGAAAAAATAGGCTGATAAACAATCTATAGAGCAGTTGTCCAAGGAAGGGGAGGATGAAATGGCAGGGTACTCAGTAATAGGTAAACGGCTTCCTCGAATAGATGGTGCCGCTAAAGCAATGGGGTCTGCCAAGTATGCTGCCGATATGGCCCTACCGATGATGCTGCACGGGAAAATTGTGAGAAGTCCTTTGCCTCACGCTCGCATTGTCAATATTGATACGACGTTGGCCGAACGGTTGCCGGGAGTTAGGGGAGTCATTACCGGCAAGGACTTTGGAGGGTTCAGGCGGGGTATGTTACCTAACACCCGGGATGAGGGTGCTTTGGCCTCAGACAGAGTGCGTTACATAGGGGAAGGAGTCGCTGCTGTCGCAGCCGTCGACGAGGATATTGCTGAAGAAGCGGTGGACCTCATAAAAGTCGATTACGAAGAGCTTCCTGCTGTCTTTCATGCAATGGAGGCGATAAAGGAAGGAGCACCGCAGATTCATGACCATGTTCAAAATAATATGAGTTGGGAGTGTCATTACCACTTTGGGGATGTCGTGGAGGGGTTTCGGAAATCCGACTACATTCGTGAGGATAAATTTTCCACCGGGTATAACATTCATGGCTTCTTGGAGCCCCACGCGATCTTAGCGGATTATGACCCGACCGGCAGGATAACCGTATGGGCCTCCAAACAGTGTCCCTATTTTCTGTTGCGTCACTTGGGATTGCTTCTCGGGCTATCCTTGGACAAGGTGAGAGTTATTCAACCTCACATTGGCGGCGGATTCGGTGGCAAAAATGACTCTTTTGACCTTGATTTCTGCGCGGCGCTTCTCTCCAAAAAGACCGGTAGGCCTGTAAAAATAGTTTATTCCCAAAAGGAGCTTCTGACCGCAGGGCGTCGCCGTCATACCATGTGGATGGATATAAGGACCGGAGTTAAACGAGACGGCACCTTGGTCGCTCTCGAATGTAAAGCTATTGCTGATGGCGGGGCATATACATGTACAGCACCCATTACGATGTACCTAGCTGGAGTGATCTTAAGCCTGCCGTACCGTTTACCGAACTTGAAATTTGATGGGCAACGTGTCTATACAAATAAACCAGCGGCGGTTGCCCTAAGGGGGCATGGAGCACCCCATACTCGCTTCGCTGCCGATGTACAGCTCGACATGATTGCCGAAGACCTTGGAATAGACCCAGTCGAAATAAGACTCAAAAATGCACTTAAACCTGGCGATATCACTCCGAGCGGGCTGAAAATATCCACCTGTGGTCTCGCCGAGTGTATTGAGAGGGCTACTGAAACTGCCAACTGGAATGAAAAAAAGCAGGGAGCCAAGCGAGTGTCTGGGAAAATCGCGCGGGGTATTGGTATTGCGTGCCATGGTTTTGTCACCGGCGAGCGACTCCACCCTCATGATTCTTGTGCTGCGATTGTGAAGGTGAATGAGGACGGAACCGTGAATTTGCTCACAGGGGCTACTGATATCGGTCAGGGATCAGACACTGTACTTTCTATGATCGCTGCCGAAGAATTAGGGATTCATCTTGACAATATAGACTTCTCAAGGATTGACACTGCTTTTACGCCAATCGATGTAGGCAGTTACTCTAGCCGGGTCACCTATATGTCTGGCAATGCCGTCAAACTCGCTGCTGCCGATGCTAAGAAGCAACTAGGGGAAACGGCTGCCAAAAGATTAGGGGCTAAAGTTGAAGATATAGAATTCAAGGATGGTCTGGTTTTCGTAAAACATAATCCGGAAAAATCGATGGCATTTAGACAACTGGCACGAATCGCCTGTAGTCATCCAGAAAGTAAAGCAATTATCGGGAAAGCTTCCTACACCTTTCCTACGGTAGGAAAATTTGATTTTGAGACCGGAAAGGGTAACGCCTCAGAAGAATATTCCTTCGGCGCCGAAGTATCTGAGGTTGAGGTTAATATTGAAACCGGACAGGTACGCTATATTCAGTCCACCTTGGCTGCCGATTGCGGCAAGGCCTTGAATCCTATGGCGGTAGAAGGCCAGCTTGAGGGCTGCATTGTTCAAGGGCAAGGACAGGCATTGCACGAAAATTTCATTATCGAGCAGGGCAAAACCATTAATCCCAACTTTGCTGACTACAGAATGCCTCGCTCCTTAGATGTTCCCCAAATTAAGGGTATCCCTGTGGAGACGGTTACTCCCGGTGGCCCATATGGGGCAAAGGAGGGAGGTGAGGGAGTGATTATCAGTACGCCACCCGCTATTGTTAATGCTATTCATGATGCCATCGGGGTCTGGATGAAGGACCTTCCTGTGACACCGGAAAAGATACTTAAGGCGTTGAGAGATAAGAAAGGGGGCTGACAAGAATGTCATTACCCAGATTTGAATATTTAGCACCCGGGACGGTGAGAGAGGCTTGCGAACTGCTTTCACAACATAAGGGACGAGTCAAGATCATCGCTGGAGGGACTGACCTGTTAGTCAGAATGAAGAACAGAGAAGCGAACCCGCTGTATTTAGTTGGAATTAGTCATATTGAAAAAATGAACTACATCCATTACAACGCTGTCACCGGCTTGAGGATTGGCGCAATGACTACTCACGAGTCTATTGCCAACTCCCCGATCGTTCGTGAGAAGTTTGCTATCCTGGCCCTGGCAGCGGCGGAGATAGGGTCACCTCAAATTAGAAATAGGGGCACTGTGGGGGGCAATTTATGTAATGCATTACCTTCGGCCGATACGGCTTCTCCGCTTATCGCCCTGAGGGCAACGGTGAAACTGGTCAATTCTAAGCAAGAAAGAATGATTGATTTAGAGAAATTGTTCACTGGCCCAGGCGAGACCGTTCTTAGAGATGATGAGCTACTTACAGAAATTCAGGTGCCGAGCCCGTTACCTCATACTGGCGGGGCATACCTGAAGCTTTACTCCCGCGGTGCAGTAGATATCGCTACCGTTGGCGTTGCTGTCATGCTAACGCTAGGGAGAAACGAGACCTGTGATCATATCAGAATCGTTCTGGCCGCGGCTGCCCCTACCCCGCTCAGGGCGAAAGAGGCTGAAGAAATCATGATGGGGAAAAAGATGGAAGAGGAGATCGTTGAAAAAGCTGCTCAAGTTGCTGCCGAAGAAGCCAAGCCGAGAAGCACTCCTGAGTATAAGCGAGAGATGGTTCGAGTCTTGACTGTGGGGGCAATAATGCAAAGCCTGGAGCAGGCGAAACAACCTTAATGTCGCTTATAAAGAAGATTGGAAATCAAAGATACCCGAGAAATAAATCATCTCATCACATTGCCGGTAAGGCAGGCAAGATCGCCTTAAACGGAGATTTCATTCATCAACGCTGGCAATAACCTTTTATGTCTGGAGGGCTCGTGACATCATGGCGAAAGAGGGAATTTAACCATGCCAACATTCGTAGCTCGGAGTAATATATCCCATTATTTCAGAGAAGCGCACTTCAAAGCAATGAAAAGGGAAGGCAACTTTTCTGAGGATATTGCACCCCATGTCGCTGCCCATTTAGAGTATCATAGGGCCCTTAAGGCAAAGGGCAAGGTCCTGTGCGGGGGACCAATGGTTGATTTTACGTGGGGATTGACGATCTTAAAGACGGACTCTTTAGAAGAAGCGAAGACACTTATAGAGAACGATCCCGGTATGAAGCATGGCCTTTTTTTAGACTATGAAATTACACCCTGGTACCATATGACTTAACCCAGCTCTTGCACTACCGAATCGTGTTTGGCGGACCCGGCAAACACTCAACAGGGTGGCCAGGAGGACAGGATAAAACCGTAATCAAGGCTATAGACAAATGGAGATGAAGCAGAGATAAGTATTGGTGTTACAAAAGGTTTTCAGAAGTCAACGAAGTTCTCAAAAAGACTTGACAAAGTTTATCAACAGTGCTAAGGTTCTTCGAACTTCATGGAAGTCATTACAGTCAGGAGAGAAAAAGCGATGGTTCTATCTATAGATTGAATGGGCTATGAAAGTTTAGTTAGATAGGTCTATCGAAATAGAAAGGAGGTCAAAATGCATAGAAGACGATGGGAAAAAGCAGTTGTTGGTGGGCTGATAAGTCTGACTTTAATATTGGCAATGACGTTGGTGCCCACTTCTGCCCCGAAATCAGCTGCCCCGGCGATAAAGCTGCGTGTTGCCACCTGGGAGGGAACGGAGGGGTCGGCTATTATCGGATTTCTTAAAGGCTGGGGTGAGGAAATTCAGAAGAGGACTAAGGGAGGGGTCACCCTAGAGGTCGCTTATGGCGGGGTGATGGCTCCAGCCCCGGAGCATTATGACCTGGCAGTGAAGGGCCTCGCTGATATTTCTCATGTGGGTCTGCCCTACACCCCTGGGCGCTTTCCTATGGCCGAGGTTATTGAAATGCCCATCGGCCGGACATCAGAGGCGACCTATAGCAAAGCTTTATGGGCACTTTATAAGAAGGGCTACTTTGATATCGATTTCAAGGACGTCAAGATTCTTTATTTGGCTGCCGTTGGACCCTATGATTATCATATGGGGAAAAAACCGGTCCGCACCTTGGCCGATGTGAAAGGGCTTAAAATCAGGGCAGCGGGGAAAGTACATACCGAGATTGTCAAAGCCTTAGGCTCGGTCCCAGTGGGTATGCCAGCCCCTGAAATCTATTCTGCCCTGGATAAGGGAGTGATCGATGGTGCCTTTGTCCCGTGGAGTTTTATGAAAACCTTCAGAACAGATGCGGTCACTAAGTATGTGAATGAGATGGGCGTTGGCGGCTTTGGGCATGCCATGGTGATGAGCAAGACGTCCTACGAAAAGCTGCCTCCTGACATCCGAAAGACTGTCGATGAGATCAATGAAAAGGGGGCTATGGTCGGGGGAGAAACCTTTACCGCCATGGCTGAAGAAGCTAGAAAGGTACTGTTTAAAGGGGAGATCATTCCATTCCCGGCGGCTGATGTGCCAAAGGTAGATGCAGCTCTGGTCCCGGTCTGGAAAAAATGGATTGCTGAAGGGGAGCCTAAGGGGCTACCGCGAAAGAAAATGGTTGATGACTTGTTTAAAATCCTTAAGGATCTGGGGGTGCCGAAGCCGCTCTACGGATATACCCCCTAACCATAGGAAAGGGATCCCTTTGTCGGGTAACAAAGCTGCGGCAATAGAAAAAGCCATTAAGAAGACGAATAACATACTCAGCGCCATCGGCGTGGGTATGCTATTCGTCTTGATGTTGCTGGGTGCGGCTGATGTAATCGGGCGATACATTTTCAATATGCCGATCATAGGCACTCAAGAGATAGGGACGGCTCTCTTAGGGCTGATGGTCTTCTTTTCCTTGGGTTCCACCCAGATTGCAAAGGCACATGTTAACGTTGACCTTTTCGTCCTCCGCTTTCCACCCCGGGCACGGGCGATTGCCGATCTTGTTACAACCTTCCTCGCTCTCATTCTTTTCAGTCTCATCGCCTGGCAAGCGGCAGTGACCGGTAAGTATTTCCAGGAAGCGGGTAGGTTGATTTATGTCATTCACTGGCCGCTGGCTCCCTTTCAGTTCATTGTCTCATTCGTGTCTTTGGTGCTTTGCGTGGTGTTCCTTATGCAGATGATCGAGTCCTTTTCTCAGATAAAAAGGAGGGGCTAAATTGTCTCCCTTTATGATTTTTATTGTCGGGATAGCTGTCTTTCTGATATTAGTTTTTGTTGGCATGCCCATTGCTTTTGCCTTTGCGATCGTTGGCTTTGTTGGAGTTCTGCTCATTACAGGCGTGCGCCCGGGATTAGCGATGCTCGGTGCCGCCCCCTGGCAATGGGCAGCCAAATCTGACCTGATTGTCGTTCCCCTCTTTGTCCTGATGGGCCAGTTTGCCTTCTACTCCGGAATCAGCCGCGACCTCTTTGTCGCCGCCAACAGATGGTTCGGGAGGCTACCCGGTGGTTTAGCCCTGGCGACCAATCTGGCATGCACCGCCTTTGCAGCCTGCACTGGTTCCAGTGTGGCTTCAGGCGCCACGATGGGGATCATTGCCTACCCGGAAATGAAGCGCTATAACTATGACGACCGGCTGGCAACCGGGATCATCTGTGCCGGCGGCAGCTTGGGAGTCCTCATCCCCCCCAGTATTGTCTTTATTATCTATGGGTTCCTCACCAACCAGTCAATTGGCGTCCTGTTTATTGCCGGTATCCTTCCCGGCCTCCTGCTCTCCAGTACGTTCCTAATCTTAATATTCGTCATGTGCCTCCGAAATCCCAAGTTAGGTCCCCGCGGGGAGTCTTTCTCTTGGGGAGAGAGGGTTAAGTCCCTACGGGGTGTTTGGGGAATGCTATTGCTTTTCCTTCTGGTCATCGGGGGCTTATACTTTGGCGTTTTTGCTCCTTCCGAAGCAGGTGCCGTCGGTGCCTTCGGTGCTTTCCTGACCTGTTTATTCAAACGAACCAAGGTATCAATGCTGATTAAGGCGCTAAAAGAGTCGCTGCAAATCACCTGCTTCACGATGACGATCCTCATCGGGGCGATGATATTCAGTGTCTTTGTCACGGTCAGTGGTTTCCCATCCGTGTTTAGTGGCTGGATCAATAGCCTGTCCGTTCCGCCTCTTGCCATTCTAATATTGATACTGCTTATTTACATTGCCTTGGGTACGGCCATGGATGAATTGGCTATGGTCTTGCTTACTATACCCACTATTTTCCCGATCATTAAGGGGCTTGGCTTTGATCCGATATGGTTCGGCGTTGTGATCGTTTTGATATTTGAGATGGCGATCATGACTCCACCCGTGGGAATGGTTGTTTATGTCGTCAGCGGGGTGACCAAGGTGCGGGCAGAAGATATTTTCCGCGGTTGTTGGCCTTTCTTTTTCGCGATGCTCGTAACTCTGGCAATACTGATTGCCTTCCCAGAGATTGCCCTATTCCTTCCTCGTACGATGGGATGAAAGAAGTACAATTATTATTGGGTATTGGGATGAAATGCTAAACCATGCTCCCGAAAGTCATTAGATTGAATGGGGAAAACGGGGCTCAGATCCTTATTTCTGGAAAGAAATAGGTCCCAATTTTGACTGAGCCTAATAGAGGAGGATAGGTTTGATCGTTCGGAAAGTCTTACCTTAACATAAGGATAAAGAGCGGAATGGACCCAATAAAAGAATTGGTTAACTATTCAACTCGGCTGAAATATGACGCATTGCCGGAACGGGTTATCAGGATAGTCAAGGAGAGAGTTCTCGACACCCTCGGGACCATGATCGCCGGCAGTTCAACGGGGGAATGCAAAAAGTTGGTCAATCTTGTAAAATCGTGGGGAGGAAAGGAAGAGAGCAGTCTGATCGTTTATGGCAATAAGGTTCCAGCAACTTGGGCGGCCCTGTGCAACAGTACTATGGCGAGAGCTTGTGAGATGGATGATGTCCATGAGATGGCTGGTGCTCATTTGAGTGCTTCCATTATCCCTTCAGCTTTTGCCATCGCCGGATACAGTGGGGTTTCGAAGAATCGACCGATAGACGGCAAGACTTTTATTCTATCTGTCACGTTGGGATCCGACCTTCACTGCAGACTGCGTATGGCTGGGAGAGAGGATGGCCCTGAAAGGGGTTGGGTCGGTGAGACCTATGCTCCGATTGCAGTCGCTGCAATGGGGGCCAAAATGTTAGAGTTCTCTGAGACAAAGACCTTGAATGCGATGGGAATAGGCTATGCCCAATGTTCTGGCAATGCCCAGGCCAATGTGGATGGGGCCTTTACGGTGAGTCTCCAGCAAGGCTTAGGGGCAAAAGCTGGAGTTTTATCACTCCAACTGGCGGATGAAGGACTTACAGGGGCGAGGGATGTCCTGGAGGGCAGATATGGGCTTTATCCATTATATTTACCCGGCACCTTTGACCGCGGGGTTTTAACAAGCGAATTGGGTGAACGATTTGAGATAACGAATATCACCACAAAATTTTATCCCTGCTGTCAAGGCAACCATGCAGCGATTTACGGAGCCTTACAGCTATCCGCAGAACATAGGATCAAAGCCGATGAGATTGATGAAGTAAGAATCCACACCAACACCTTTTTTGCCAATATATTGGGTACCCACGAAAAAGTGCGGCCACAGAACCTGCACGATGCCCAGTTCAGCTGCTTTTTTACAGTGGCCTTAGCTTTGGTGAAAGGAAGTGTGATCCTCTCTGATTTTACAGAAGAAGGAATTCAGGATGCCCAGGTGCTCAGAATGTGTGAAAAGGTAAGAGTCTATGCTGACCCGGAAAAAGACAGAATAAAAGCACTCGTTCCCCCTATCGATATAGAGATCATCATGAAGGATAAGAGACGGTACAAAAGGACGGTAGAATACGTTAAGGGACACCCAAATCATCCCGCAAATTTGGATGACTATATCAAGAAATTTGACGATTGCGTTCGCTATTCAGGAAAACCATTGGCCCCAAAGGCTATCAGCGAGGTTAAGCGGATGATAGAACAGTTGGATCAACTGGAGGATGTCACGCTTATCATAGACCAGCTTTCATCATCGCTCTAGGGAGGGATTGGGGAGTAAACCAGGTGAATAAAAATGACAGCATGGTTCCAATTAAGGTCTTTAGATTCGACCCCGAAGTAGACAAGGAACCGAGGTTTGAAACATACCTCGTTCCCCTAGAGGGTTCTGTTTTAGATGCCCTTCGATATATTTACGAAAATTATGACGCCAGTTTGGGTTATAGATTTGGATGTTCGGGTGCAGGGCATCAGCGTTGCGGGGCATGTCCCGTTTTAGTCAATGGACGTCCAGCTTTAAGTTGTAAGTACCTCATTGAGAAGGAGATGACGGTAGAAGCACACCCCAAATTTGAGGTGATCAGAGATTTGGTCCTTGACTTTGATAGAGAGAGGAAGAGGGATAAAAAGATAATTCCGAACGTTAAAATCACCATTGACCCTGAGAAATGCGATGGATGCCGGGATTGTGTTTTTATTTGCCCCTTAAAGGTCTTTGAGGTACGAAAAAATGAAGCAAAGATGATATCCGTCCCTGTGGATAGCGAAAGTTGTTGTGGTTTAACCTGTGAACAGTGTTCGATTTTTTGTAAGAACAATGCAATTAAGATAGAAATGATGATGGAGAGAAAAACATGATAGAAAGCCATCATCTAGAAGCCGATGTTTTCATTATTGGTGGAGGGATCGCTGGGATAAGAGCGGCGATCGAAGCTTCTCAACAAGGAACCTCTGTCCTATTAGCGAACAAAGGCTATGTGGGACAAGACGGTGCTGCCGTCTGGATGGCCGGCGGAGGATACCAAGCTGCCTTAAATCCACCTGACAGCATTGAGCAGCATATCAGAGATACAATTAAAGCAGGCAAATATCTGAACAACCAAAACCTGGTCCAGGCATTTCTGAGTCTTGCCCCGGAAAGCGTTCAAGACTTGGACCGATGGGGAGTGAGGTGGAAGAAGGAAGGAGGGAAATATCCGCAGATTCGGATGCCAGGCGAAACTCATCCGAGATCGATGCTTCATACTAAGACCGGTGAGCATTTGGGGGGGGAATACAGAAAGGCGCTTTCCCGCCGGATCAGACGGGAGAAGAACGTGACATTGCTCAATGATATGTTCATCGTCGATCTCATCAAGAATGGGGAAGCTGTCGTCGGTGCAGTCGGTTTGGATATGAAAGAAGGGGAGTTTCGAGTCATCCTGGCCAAATCAACGATATTGGCTACCGGCGGCTTCATGGATTGTTTTGAATTCACAACGGCCAATCCTACCGCAACCGGAGATGGACACGGGATCGCTTGTCGTGCCGGTGCTCGAATGATCAATATGGAGTTCATTCAGTTCTTTCCTGCTGCCGCCCTTTGGCCGGCCAATGTTTACCGGGATGCCTATCCCTATGGTCTCATCTATGAGTTATATGGAATATTGTACAATCGACTGGGTGAGCGATTCATGGAAAGATATTTTCCAGTCGAAAAAGATTTTGCTACGCGGCAAGCACAGTCCAGAGCCATTGCGAGAGAAGTCAGGGAAGGAAGGGGCTCACCTCATGGTGGGGCCTATCTCGCCTTCCGACACTTGCCCAGGAACCTCTTAGATGCTTATCTCAGAGAATGTTGGGATGTCCCCTTCTTCCGGAGCTTGAGAGAGGCCGGGGTTGATATTCGGGAGGATGCGATCGAAATAGGACCTGCAGCTCACTATGTTCAGGGTGGCTGCTGGATCAATGAATTGTGTGAAACGAACCTGCCGGGGCTTTATGCAGCAGGTGAAGTGGGCTCAGGTGGAAAGGATGGTGCGGACCGATTGGCGGGCAACGCTCTTCCCTTCTGCATGACCACGGGATATGTGGCCGGAAGAGAAGCGGCTCATCGGGCCAAAGCGCACCCCATGCCGAAGGTCGATAAGGGTCAACTCGAAGCCGTGTGTGCGGAAGCTTCCTCTCCCATGAATCAGCAGGATGGCATCAAGCCCGCGGAGCTGAAGAAGAGAATCCGCAGGCTGATGTCGAACTGTATGATGTTTGAGAGAAAGGGGGAAGAGCTGGAGAGGGGGATAAAGGAGTTGGAACATATGAGAAAGGAGATGCTTCCCAGAGTAGGGTCCTCCGCAAAGACCAGAAAATTCAATTTGGAATGGATGGAGGCCTTGGAGGTTAGAAATATGTTTGACAATGCTGAAATGGCCATGCGATCCGCTCTCATGAGAACGGAGAGTCGTGGTCTTCACGAAAGGGCCGATTTTCCAAATGAAGATCCTCTCTGGCTGAAACATATTATTGTGAGTAAGAAAAGCAACGGGTTAGAATTGACGACGGAGCCTGTTATATTTTCTTTCATAAAGCCCCCTGAGTCATCGAAGCCGCAGTAAGCGAGGGAAGAGATAAGATGATCATATCCGATTATGTAGAAAAAAATGCGAAGCTTTATCCAGACAAAACAGCGATCAAGGTGATCGGGGATAGAAGTTGCACTTTTGGGGAGCTTAAGGAGAGAGTCTACCGGCTTGCAAATGGTTTGATTCGTTTGGGAATAAAGAAGGGAGACAGAGTAGCGGTATTAGCGGAGAACTGTTTCGAATATCCCGAGATGTATTTCGGCATTGCCAAGGCGGGAGGGATCATCACGCCTTTAAATTACAGGTTTGTGCCATCTGAGGTGTCTCTTCTTGCAAACGAGTCTGGGGCAAATATACTGATTTTACAGTCCAATTACGCAGCCTTGGTCAAATCCCTTCAACCTGAACTGAGTACGATCCAACAGTATATCTGTATCGGTGAGACTCCTGATGGGATGCTCAATTACAATGACTTGCTTGCTGCTTCGTCATTCAATAACCCGGGGATCAAGGCGGAAATGGAAGACATTTTTTGTTTAATGCATACGGGTGGGACCACGGGTACACCAAAACTGACGATGCTCACACACCGGAATCTCGTCAATTGTTCCTTGGTGTGGATTATTGAGACAGGGATTAGCTACGGGGATGTCTTTTTGGTCATATCACCGCTCTTCCATCCCGGGGCGAATTGGCCTTTGTTTTTCAGCTCCATGTTAGGGAACACTTTCCTGATATTAAGAAGGTTTGATATAGAGGAGATGCTGAAAGTCATAGAGGAGGAGAAGGTAACGGCTACCATGTTGATGTCCCAACTGGTCCCGGGCGTCATCCATCACAAGGGTGTAGTGGAGAAGAGGTATGATCTGAGCTCTTTGAGGTATGTCCTCGCAGGGGCGGCGGTGTTGCCCGAACCTTATCTGAGGAGATTGCTGGAACTGCTTCCGGGCGCCCGCGTGACAAATAACGGGGGTCAGACGGAATGCGGGGTTTTTACAGGGATTCATCTTGAAGAACATCTCAATGGATCGTCTCAAAAGCTAACCTCTGCGGGTAAAGCGAGTATTAACATGGAGATCAAAATCGTCGATGACAACGACCATGAGCTCCCCCCGGGGGAGATTGGAGAATTATGTGTTCGGGGGGAAGGTGTCATGAAAGGCTACTGGAATAAACCTGAGGAGACGGCATGGTCTCTCCGTGGGGGGTGGCAGCATACTGGGGATCTCTGTAGGATAGACGGGGAAGGTTATCTTTACTTCGTGGACAGAAAGAAGGACATGATCAAGAGCGGTGGAGAGAACGTTTATTCTAAAGAGGTTGAAGATGTTCTATGCAGGCATCCGGCTGTTATAGACGGGGCGGTCATCGGCGTTCCCGACGAGAAATGGGGAGAAGCGGTCAAGGCCTTGGTTGTTTTAAAAGAAGAAGATAAAGTGAGGCCAGAAGAACTGATCGCCCATTGCCGAAAGTACATCGCGGGTTTCAAGTGCCCTAAATCCATTGAGTTCCGTGATCATTTACCCAGGACCGCGCTGGGAAAGATTGATAAAAAAAGATTGAGAGAACCTTACTGGCAAGGGCTGGGTCGAAAGCTTTGAGTAATGCTGCTGTCCTACCAAATTGGGATGCAGCACGCAAAACGAGAGGGCCATCCTTGTGGTTGAGTTCTTAACGACACGCAGGCAATATCCCAATCATCAAAATCGGGCAGGAGGTGCGAAGATGGATAAAAGAAGATGGTTCTTATTTGTCAACATTGGTCTTGTGCTCATATGGGTTGGGCTTGTACTTATGACTGCCTCTGCTAAGGCGGCACCGGCGAAGATTACGCTAAAGGCAGTATCTGCCTTTACTGAGAAACATCCCCAGACCAGAATGATACATTTTGTCCGCGAGGCAGTCAATGAGCGCGCCAAAGGGAGACTGGAGATTGTCTGGGCAGGGGGACCAGAGCTATTCAAGGCAGCAGCTTTCCCTGAGGCGATTGCCACCGGAGCAATTGATATCATCCTTGCTCCCGGGGCAACCTGGCCGGGTCTGGTTCGCGAAGGCAACATTGAAAGCGGACACTTCTGGAAGGCGGAATTTGCCCCGCAACTCTCCCGAGAACTACGGGATGCCGTCCTGAGCAAAGCCTTTGAGGGAAAGATGAAAGCAAAATTGCTTGCCTTTCCCCTTGTTGTTCAACACCAAGTTGTTACTCGTAAGCCGGTAACCAGGCTGGAAGGGCTGAAAGGGCTGAATATCAGGGGCACCCCGGGTCCGATACTGGCGGGGATTGCCGCTCTGGGGGCAACACCGATCCGGTTGCCCGCTGAGGAGGTATACATGGCAATGGAGCGGGGCACCATTGACGGCGCCATCCGTCCTCTCCCGTCCTACGTTGAGTATAGAGAATACGAAGTTGCCAAGAATATCATATCTACGCCCTTCATCTATTCGACGATGGGTCTCTGGATAGGCGTCGCCGCCTGGAACAAGCTCCCTCCGGACTTGCAGAAGATTGTTTTTGAAGAAGCTGACCGTATGAATGAAAAGATGGCCCATCTCATGGCCAGTGACCTCGCTGAGGCAAAGAAGGTGGTCGCCAAGCATGGAGTAACCTGGCATGACCTGCCTGCCGCAGATGCAGCTGAGTGGGCAGCCAGAACTGGAAAGACTTATATTGAGATCATCAGGAAGGAAGTGCCCAAGGAGAGCGCCGACAGGATGTTAGCGATTGTCAATAAGTACCATCCGGTTCAATGATTGGTTTTTGGTTTACCTCATCAAAAAGGAAGATAAGTTATCCCTGAGAGGATGATCGAGAATGGGCTCGTTGGCAAAAAGGGTTAAAGGCGCGGCAAACTGGTTGGAACAGTCACAGCGCTGGGCTGCTTTAGTCAGCGGCCTGTTTATTACCATCTTGATGTTCATCACAGTCTACGAGGTGGTCATGCGGTATTTTCTTCGCTTGCCGACGGGACGAACTCAAGAGGTAGAGCAGTACTATCTGCTGGTGGGCGTTGTCTTTTTTGGCATCGGCTTTACCCTCCTGGAAGAAGGGCATGTTACCGTAGACCTGGTCGTTGGCAGATTGCGCCCCCGGCTGCAGTTAATCATGGACGGGATCATCGCTTCCATAGTTATCATCGTCTTTGCCGTCTTACTCATCTGGGGCGGGGCGGTTCTTGCTGACCGGCATCAGACCGCGACGACTCCCGTAACCAGGATGCCTCTGCTCGTCGGCTATATCATGATCCCCATTGGCAGCTTTCTGCTGCTCTTGCAAGCGGTAATAAGGCTTGTTAAGAAGGTCAGTCTGCTAAGGTCAACCAAGAGCTGAGGAATAGATCATCGGAAGTTGGGAAGGTTTTATGGAATGGTGGCTAATCGGTAGCCTGATGTTTTTGGCGTTTATTGTCTGTCTGTTGGTTGGTATCCCTGTGGCTTTCAGCCTGGGGATCGTTAGCACCGTCACCGCGCTTCTCCTGTTTGGCACTGGTGGGCTGGAAATCATCGCCAGCACCACTTATATCGTTTGTACCAGTTTTGTCATGATTGCAGTTCCGCTTTTTATCTTTATGGGCGAGATTATTATGGCGAGTGGCGCTTCCGGCGATGCCTACAAGGCAGTGGATGCCTGGTTTGGGCGGGTTCGAGGCGGCAGTGCTGTCAGCACCGTGGTCACGGCTACGATATTTGGTGCGGTGTCCGGTTTCAGCCCCGCTGCATGTGCAACTGTTGGGTCGATAAGCATCCCGGAGATGTTTGAGCGCAAGTATGATAAGGGCTTAGCCATAGGGGCTGTCGGCGGAGGTGCCTGTCTGGACATCCTCATTCCTCCCAGCCTGTTGATGATCATCTACGGGCAACTTGCCGGCGTATCTGTCGCCGGTCTTTTCTACGGAGGCATCATCCCCGGCCTTGCTGGCACTATCCTGTTCATCGCCTATATCATTGTGCGGTCAACACTTGACCCCAGAGTTGCCCCTGCGGGCACGCCAGTGAACTGGAAAAGACGCCTTGGACTGACCGTCCAGTTGCTGCCGCTCATACTACTCATCGTTCTTGTCATGGGAACCATCTGGGCCGGAATCGCCACACCAACTGAAGCTGGGGGAATCGGGGCTTTTGGTGCTGCCTGTCTTCTGGTCGCCTACAGACGGTTTAACTGGCCAACGGTGACCCACCTGATTTACAACACCGTTAAGCTTACCGCTATGCTGCTGATGGTGCTAATCGGTGCCAATGCCCTTACTCAGATGTTGGCCTATGTCGGCTTCACGCTTAACTTCGGTAAGCTGGTCGCCGGCCTCGAGGTCTCACGCTGGGTGATTATGGCAGGCATGCAGCTGACCATCATGTTCCTGGGCTGTTTTATCGACCCGGGCTCCATCCTTTTTATCCTGACACCCATCTATGTGCCAATCATTGTTAGTCTCGGTTTTGACCCTCTCTGGTTTGGGATACTACTGATGATAAACTGCGAGTTAGCGACAATTACACCCCCAGTGGGCTTAAACCTCTACGTCTTAAAAGGCATTGTTGGTGAAAAGGCTACTTTTGCTGACATCGTTAGAGGTGTTGCGCCCTATTGGTGGTTACACCTGATGCTCATGGTTTTGGTAATGCTATTCCCCCCTTTGGCAACCTGGCTGCCCAGCCTACGCCCCAGGTAGTCGCTCGTTTTGCAGAAAAGGCTGGCATTAACCTGAAGGAGGATCAAGGATGAGCTATTATAGGGACCTTAGGGAGTATGTCGCGGTTCTTCGGGATCGGGGTAAGCTGGTGACTATTACGCGCCAAGTGAATAAGGATACGGAGTTGCAGCCTCTGGTGCGCTGGCAATTCCGTGGGCTTCCTGAAAAAGAAAGAAAGGCGTTCCTTTTCGAGAACGTAACGGATGTCAAGAGGAGAATCTATGATGCGACCGTGCTGGTCGGCGCCCACGCTGCCTCCAGGGAGATCTATGCTCTTGCTATGGGGTGCAAGCCCGAAGAGATCATGACACGGTGGACTGAGGCCCAGCTCCACCCTGTGAAACCCAGGGTGGTACCTTCTGGCCCGGCTCAGGAAGAGGTTCATATGGGAGACACGCTCCTGGAGCACGGGGGTATTGAAGAATTTCCCGTTCCCCTCTCCACACCGGGATTTGACAACGCCCCATATCTTACCGCCGCCAACTGGGTTTCCCGGGACCCGGACACCGGATCGGTCAATGTGGGAAATTACAGGGGCATGGTAAAGGATAAATTGCGGGTAGGCTGCGATTGCCGTATCCCCCAGCATATGCGACAAATCTGGGGAAAGTACAAGGAGAAAGGTGTCCCCATGCCGGTCGCAGTCTTCATTGGCGCTACGCCGAATCTGGGTATGGTGGCGGTGACCAAGTTTCCCTACGGGAAAGACGAGTATGAGATTGCAGGCGGCCTCGCCGGGGAGCCCGTGGAGCTTGTCAAATGTAAGACCGTTCCTCTCGATGTTCCCGCTACCGCGGAGGTGATCATCGAAGGAGAGATCCCGACTGATGCCTTGGAACGAGAGGGCTCTTTCGGCGAATATACTGGCTACATGGGGTTGGCTACCGAAAACCTCTTCATGAACATTACCTGTATTACCCATAGGAAGAAACCCATCTGGAATACCTTCATCAGTCAGTTCCCACCCAGCGAGAGCAGCGTGATTAAAGGGGTCGGCACTGAAGCTGCTTACTACAAGCTCCTCAAATACGACCTGGGCATCAGCACACTCGTGGATGTGGGACTCCATGGGGAAAGCGGAACACAACAGTTCTGTGTGATCAGCTTGAAGAAGACTGACCACACCCTGCCATGGAAAGCACTCAATGGCGCCGTTGCACTGGATCCCGGCTACCTCAAGTGGGTCATTGTGGTGGACGATGATATCGATCCCCACGACCCTGACTCCTACCTATGGGCTCTCTGTTTCCAGGTCCAGCCGGACCGGGACATACGGATTACCCCCGGAAAATCAGCCCATCTGGATCCTTCCGCGGTACCGATGGAGGAGACCACACAAAGGAAAGCCTACCCTCCGACTACGGCAATACTGATCGACGCGACGCGGAAGTGGGCTTATCCTCCCACTTCGCTTCCTCGGAGGGACTTCATGGAAGATGCCCGGAAGATCTGGGAAGAGGAGGGGCTTTCTCCTCTTACTCCGAAGATGCCTTGGTATGGCTACTCCCTGGGTCACTGGAGCGAAGAAGATCAGCAGGAGGCAGAGCTTGCCCTCAAGGGTGAGCATTACAAGACAGGAGAAAAGATTGCCAGAGGGCGGAAGAAAGTGTGACTTGACGTAAATCCATTGAAGGCCGTGACATTCCAAACCCTGGCTCATCTGAGCACGTTGGGCAGAAAGGTAGAGATCTGCGGAAAGATGCAGAGAATAATAACGGCCACGGTCATGGGGATGAGAAAGGGAATGGAGCCCGCGAAGCACTCGGAGAGGGGCCTCTTGGAAATTCCACTGAGCACATATACATTCATCCCCACCGGTGGGGTCAGCAACGATATCTGGGCCATGAGCGTAACGAGCACACCAAACTGCAGGTGATCGAAACCGAGCTTGTCAATAATCGGAAAGACAACGGGCAGGCTGAGAAAAAACATGGGGACGGAGTCGATAAAGCAGCCCAGCGGATAATAGACGAGGAGGACGAGTCCCAGAATCACGTACCGGGAGACCGGGAGCGTTGTCATGAACTCGACAAAAACCAAAACCTTCCAGGTCCGCGATGAGCTCGTTAGATCCTTGAACGCCCGGCCTCAACTTGATAAACGCCTTGATGATCTCCCCTTTTACGGGGTCCGATACGCCGATGCAGCCGACCATGGTTACATCCGAATGCCTGCTCAACGCGTCCTCGATTTCGTATGGCGCAATGAGGTACCCGGAGCTCTTGATGATGTCCACGTCTCTGGCCTTGAACCAGACCACACCCTGCTCGTCCCTGTAACCGAGGTCCCCTGAATAGAACATGCCGTTCTTCATCACCACCCGTTGCCTCTCAGGAAGCCCCCAGTACAAAGCCCCGGCTGCTCCAGAGGCAGGCCGCCAGGTTGCACTCTTCAGTCCAATCAACAAGGCGCGTTGGGCGTATCGAGGGCCAGGCATCGGCCGGCGGCCAGAATTCGTGCGGAATCCTTGTCCTCGAAAGCACTTCGTCTCGCAAGTCCATAGCGCGTATTCCCCCGCGAAATGTGCCGCAGAACCAAACCACTGCCTTTTAGGAAGAGTTCTGCCACTCCCCGGTCTGATCTATTGCGCCTTTCCAGCAGTATTCGACGCAGAGTTTGCATGTTCCGCCGCAGCAACTCCCAGTGTTGGCCGGGATTGCCTTGCCTTTCTTCATCGTGTAGACACGGGTCGGGCAGATGAAGACGCAATCGCCGCACCCCACACATTTTTCTTCGTTGACGATGATCCTAAGCATTGCCATCTCCTTCTTTCTCAAAATCGACTACCAGATCCTTTATCACGGTGAACCTCTGGTGAGGCCGCAGCACCATTTCCGGAGTGGCAAGCATCTGACAGGCGAGAGCCGGCGCCCCATTTACTTCCACCACGCAGGCCCCGCATCGCGCGGGACCCACCCCGTCGCATCCCCAGCGAAACGCCAGGGATGGGTCTTCGTTCTCAAAGATGTATTTCAGCACCTGAAGGACCGTCAGCCCTTTGTAGGGGACGCCGTAGGCATCGTACCGCGGCTCCTTGTCTTTAGCCGGGTCGAATCGCATCACCCTGACATTCGCCTTCTCATCCACATCAAACCCCTTTCTCAGGCCGTATAATGCTGTAATCCACCGGCTCTGTCAAAATCCTCACGCCATCGCCTGTTCTCAGCAGCATGATGTGTTTCATCCATGCAGGGTCTCCCTCCGGGTGATCGACTCTCTCGTGCAGCCCCCGTGTCTCGCTTCTGGTGAGGGCCGAGGTGCAGACCATCTCGGCCACATCGATCATATTCTCGACTTCGAGGGCATCCAGCCAATCAAGATTATACCGGGGGGCCTTGCTTGCAGCAGCCATCGACGGAAGATAGGCCTCCCTGATCTTTCCGATTTCAGTAAGCCCTGCCTTTAAACCTGTTTCGTCCCTTCCCAGGGTAGCATAGGCGGAGAGCAGATCCCTCACGGCCCTTTTCACCTCGAACGGCCTTTTGCCGCCCTTCCTCTTGACCGGAGCCAGTATCTTCTGTGCGAAGCGTTCAACAGCCCGGCCGTCAAGTTCCGGCAAGGTGCTTTCCTTTGCTTCCCGGGCAGCCTCCTGTCCGGCTACAAGGCCCATCGCAAGACAGAAGGTGATAGAATTGCCCGCGAGCCTGTCAGCCCCATCCTTTCCGCCAGATCCCACTTCCCCCACGGCGTAGAGCCCTTTTTGACTTGTCCTGCAGGCCTCATCGATCCAGCAACCCCCTTGGACGTAGTGGGCGGCAGGGGCCACCTCGATGGCATGGTGACGAATATCAACCCCGGCATCCCTCAGCTTCTGAAAATAGTGGACCCCGGCTGCTTTTTCAAGGAAGTTATCGATGAGGTTGAGCGGCAGGTGGCGGAAGCTCATGTAGGCCCCGCCATGGGGAGACCCCCTTCCTGCCCTGACCTCGCTGACGATGGCGCGAGCCGCTGCCTCCCTCGTTACCCACTCCTTCTTTTCAGGATAGTATCTTTCGAGGAATCGCTCACCGAGAATGTTGTAGAAATGGGGATGAAGATTGATCCAGAGCAGGTAAGGATAGATGTCACCCCGGGCATTGGGCGGCCACAGGTGCGCGGCGGGAATGAACTGGACAAACTCCATGTCCATCATCTTGATTCCCGCCCTCCAGGCCATGCCGTGGCCATCGCCCGTTGCCGTAGGATTTGCCGTGGTGAAGTTATAGCAGCCCATGAAGCCGCCCGTGGCAAGGACCGTCGACTTTGCCCTGTAAGCCTCTATGGCCCCCGTTCTCAGGTCCAGGCCAATGGCCCCTCCGATGCCGCCAGGGCCGGGGAGCAGGTCGGCCGCAAAGAAATCTTCCTTCACCTTAATTTTTCGCTTCTTGATCTGCCGGTACAGGGCTTTCCTGTACTCAGGCCCCAGAAAGAGCCCCGGTCTTCCGCAGACGCTACGGGGGAATGAATGGCCCGGGAACGGGAGCTGGTAAAATTTGTTCTCCTGCTTTGTGAGCCTGACGCCCCACTTTTCCATGTCGCGCACGACTCTCGGACCCAAGGAAAGGAAGGTTTTCACCAAGTTCTGGTTGTTCAAGTACCAGCCGCCTTTTATCGTGTCGGTGATGTGGCTCGCGACGCTGTCGGGCGGATACAGAGCGGCCTGGAAGCCATTCCCTGCCATCCAGGTTGCGGCCCCATCCTGGCAGAACGCACCCTTGTTGATCAAGATCACATCCACCTTTTGCTCAGCCGCCTCGATAGCCGCGCGGATGCCAGCAATCCCCGCCCCCAGGATGAGTACGTCAGTCTTGTGCTGCTGAATCTGTTTCATGTCGGGCCCTTCCTTCTACTTCGTCGATAGATCAGCTGCTCCTATTATTACTTCGTCTCTGGCGTTCAACACGCTGACCTCCTGGTGAGGGTTCTCTACCTCACAGTTGCATGAAGCAGACTCGCCGGGAACACTTCCAAAGCCTTGTAATGCGGGTTTTGTTGACATGGAATGGGTTACAGAGGCCCTCACCAAAAGTGAAGTCCAGCAAAGTTTGCGAAACGTAGTGCTTCGCGTTTAAAAGGTTCCGCTACAAGGCTTTTCCAGTGTCCCCGCCGAGTCTGTTGCAACGGATCATTGCAACGTTAAGGTCTACTTAGTAAAGAGTTGCCTCGACGATTCGGAGCCCAGAAGTTTTTCATAGAACGCATAAGTTCTGGCCATGTATTCGCTCATCTCTTTGCTATTGCGGTACACGAGCGGCAGACGCATATCCTGTAACCCCTTCAAGAACGCCGGTTCCCCGGTCGCCCTGGTAAAGGCATCCTCCAGTTTCCGGACAATGGGCTCAGGAATACCCTGCGGTCCTGCAATGTTATGGTAGATCGATGGGGGAGGGACGTCCGGGCTGTCGTAACCCAGGTCTTTCAGAAGCGGAATCTCTGGATATTCTGGGCGTCGCTTTTCGCCGAGAAGCGCCAGAAGCCTGATCTGACCTGACTGGAGCAGGGGATAATTGAAATCGCTCACCCCAAAGTTGACGTGCCCCCCTAGAATAGCAGCCTGCGTCTCGGGCCCGCCTTTGAATGGGATATGGGTCACTTGTATCCCGTCTTTCCTTGCAATCATCGACATGGTAAGGTTTGCAATGCTGTAAGCTCCGGTGGTGCCGTAGGTTAGTTTCCTGGGGTTCTGGCGGGCTGAAGTGACGAGATCCTTGAACGTTTTGAAAGGAGAATCAGCCTTGACGACTATTGCAAAGTTCGCCTCGCAATGCTGCATGATCTGCTGAAAATCCCTGACCGGATGGTACGGAAGCTTCTGCACAAACGGCGCTACAAACATCCCACTGGGCGTGGTAAAGCCAATGGTGTAGCCATCCGGCTTGGATGCTGCAAGGGCGGCGACGCCAATGGTCGTACCCCCGCCTGGCTTGTTCAGCACCACTATGGGCTGGCCGAGAAATTTTTCCGCCTCCCTGGCGATCAGACGATATTCAAGGTCAGCTGTGGAGCCAGGCGGGAGCGGAGTGATCAAGGTGATCGGGTGGCTCGGATAGCTACCAACATCCTCCTGGGCGTATCCCGATGACGCAGAGAGAACGATGAGAACGACGGACAAATAAACGCTGACCCTCAAATACTGCAAGCAGTATTTCATGGTATTGGCCCTCCTTAGCCCTTGGTTTCGCCTTCCTGAACCCGAGGCTTACGTGGACCCTACTGTAGGCCTGGGGCACCTTTCTTCATGTCTGAATTCTCGCCTCGACCAGTTTCATCCGATGGAGACAGAAGGGGCACATGACCTCTGCCTGCGGGTTCTTCTCGAAGTAGACATCGCAATACGATTCCTTACCGCACTTTGAACACTTGAACCAAATCTCTTTCGCCATGGTCACCTCCCTCGCATCAGCGGTCGAGTATGGTAGGGGCTCCCTTGATCTTCTCCCCCTCGATAAAATCGGACAGGCGAACCTTTTTCATCACCTCGTCCGGCACATAGAGCCGTTCAGAAAACCGGGCCGGTGGCGCCGGCTTCGTGGCGTCAATGCCGCCCTTCGTCGTAGTAAGACCCTCGATCGACGGGTCCAGCTTTGCCCCCCTGCATCCCGGTACCACCACCAGGTCCTTATCCCATTGACTCCGCGTCGCAACTGCCCACAGGACCCAGCGATCGTCAAAGATGTCGATGTCTTCATCGACGACGATCACGTGCTTAGTCATCTCCGAGGCGGTAAGGGCGGCCATGATCGCTTCTTTGCCCTGTCCTTCATGGGTTTTCCGGATCTGAATGTAGGCGTGAAACCTCCCCGAGCCGGAGATGGGACAGTAGACCCTCAGTACCTGGGGTACGACTCTCTTCACCACCGAATAGAGGGTCCCCTCTTCCTGCGTTCCGCCGAAGTTATTGTTCATTCCCACCATGAAAGAATGCCAGATCGCATGATCCCGGTGGGTGACCGCCGTCGCCTCAAAAACCGGGCTCATCTGCTGGGGGCCGAAATACCTCGGATACTCTCCGAAAGGGCCCTCCAGATCCCTGCGGCCCGGGCGCATCATCCCTTCGATAACGAATTCACAGTCGGCGGGCACGAGAAAATCATCCCCCAGTGTTTCGGAAGCAACCAGCCGGAGAGGTTCTTCGGCCACCCCGCCGGCCGCCTCATAGTGGCTTTCCGGGTATCCCATTCGTGTCTCGGCCCCCATCAAAACTGCCGGGTGATGGCCGATCCAGTAAGCGACCTTCATGGGTTCCCCCCGCTCTTCATATTTTCTGAGATTGTATGCGGCATGGGTAAAAGGGGTGAGAAGAGAACGAATCTCCCTCTGTCCGGCGATAAACCCCCTGTGGAAGGCCGTGTTCTCGATCCTGCTCCCGGGATCATAACAGGTAAACTGCCCTGCCGTGATATAGTGACCCGGATCCATTGCGTGGTGCCTCAGTGCAGGAAGGGCAAGAAGATCGATCTTGTCTCCAAGCAGCACGTTCTCCTTGCAGGGAGCCTCGGCCTTCTTGACGACAACAGGCTTGATTCTTCGTGTATCCGTCCTGTTTCGCCACTCTATCGCTACGTCTTCGTACGTGGAATTGATGGCGTAAGCGAGTTTCCTTCTGTCCCCAAGAATATTGATGGCGCAGGGAAACTCTGATTTTTTGCCCCTTGCCGTAATCGCATTCTCAAAAATGATCAGAGGAAACTTGTTCAGGCCTTCGAAGTGGCGGGCAATGGCAGTGCATTCAAAGGCCGTGTTGATCTCCTTTTTGATACGGATTACGTCTTCAGGATGGTCTTTTTCGTACTGGCTCAGAAACGTCCTCAAGTCCTTAGGCATAACGGTATACCTCCTCTTTCTCGCGCTTTTACTCCAGCCAGCGCTTGCAGTCCTTCGCATCGAGATACTCTGCAAGAGCAACCTCGGGCCAGCTGCTCTTGGTGAAAAAGGTGATGCCTGGCGCAACCTCTGCCGTTTTATAGGCCCACGGGATGGTCGCGTCTATAATCATCTTGGCCTTGGCGATCGGCTCATTAAAAAACTCTCGTACCCCGGCTATGGGATTGTTCTGGTGGCAGCGGGCCTCGGGAAGGATGTGGACCTGGTGGGCCGGGTTGCAGCGTGTCGCCACCGCCCAGTCGAGCTGGCGATAGTCACGGATATCAACATCCTCATCCACAAGGATAACCGTATCGAGAGCAGTGGCTGACCCGAAGCCGAACGCCTCCAGCGCCACGTTGATCTGATACCCCTCATGGTGGGGATGGCTTTTCTTCACCTTGATGGCCGCATGGTGGCGACGCGCGCCCGGGGTCATTGCTGCGTCGACAATAAACTCGCCGCCAAAGGTGCGCAGGTGGCGGAGCAGCTGGGCTTCGGTGGCTATATTGAGCGTGTTGGGCACAGAGCCTGGCGTGAAGACGACGTTGATCGGATTATTCCGGTGGGTGACCGCTGTGATATCCATCAGGGGGGGATGGATGCTCATCCCGAGGTACCCCAGGTACTCCGGCCAGGGACCTTCGCTCCCGAGGGCATAAGGGGGGCGGATCTCCCCTTCGATCACCACCTCTGCCCAGGCGGGTATGTCGAGGTCAAGGGTCTCGGCCTTCACCATCTCCAGCGGCTCACCCAGTAAGGCGCCTGCAAAACCGAGCTCTTCATAGCCGTAGGACTGCTGTGAGCTGGCAGCCAAGTAGAGAGCAGGGGGGACACCGATACAGATGGCCACCTGGAGGGGTACCCCTTTCTCCTTCGCAGCCTGCAGGTGCATGCCGCCGTGCTGCGTCATGCGCAGGTTCACCGTGACCTGACCCGGCTGCTGCAGAGAAACCCGGTACTGGCCCACATTGATCGCTCCGGTCACCGGATGTTTCGTAAAGACGACCGGTTGATAGTAGTGGTGGTTCGACTGGGAGGCGCCCCTCGTGGTAAAAATGATTTTCCCCACATCGCAGGGTCCACGGTGGACGTTCTCTTTGCATACGCCAGTTTCTACGGGCTTTGGTGCAATGGGATGGTCAAGGGCATCCAGACAACGCTGCATCGCCCCCCCGGCAGGCAGGGGCAACCCCAGGGCCTTGAAAACTCTGTCTCTCTCACCAAAAAAAGCCCCGCACCCCCTCACCCCGGGGAATCCCCTCACGTTCTCAAACAGCAGGGTAGGAACCTTCGGCAGCGCTGCAAGAGCCTTCATCACCGCAGGGATCTCGATCGACGGCTCCACCTCTCGTTTCACCCGGATGAGCTTCCCTTCCTCCTCCACCCAACGCAGCAAAGCACGAAGATCCTGCCTGTCGCTCGCCATCCCTGTGCCCCTTTCCTGGAATTTTCTCCTTCGGTCGCGGCCTATCGCTCCTTCGCCAACAATGCCTGTTGTTGCTTTTCCATCTCTGCCGTCCAGACGCCCTTCTCACGGTAATACCTGATAGCGCCGGGATGAAAAGGCATCCCCAGGAAGCGGACCGCCCTTTCGGGCGTCCATTGCCTGAAGTCTCCAAAGGCCGGGATCATCTCTTTGTAGTTTTCCACCAGGACCTTGACAACCTGGTAGG
>Ga0214473_10001990_pt1 | contig 25823 bp, 27 predicted proteins | sample RVTome_7_FD_203509 | JGI IMG/M metagenome (GOLD analysis project Ga0214473, IMG submission 203509) | Soil microbial communities from uranium-contaminated site in the Upper Colorado River Basin, Wyoming, United States - RVT98D197 | ecosystem: Environmental > Terrestrial > Soil > Contaminated >...
GCCTCATCCCCCGCGTGCTGCGGCCCCTCGTGGAGCGGAAGCGGTACTACAAGCGGATGAAGAAGGAGAACACGCCGCTCCGGGAGGTGTACGAGGGGCGCGACACGATCCTGAAATGGACCCTCGTTACATGTTTCGGATACCTTGGGCACCGGAACGCGCGCTTCGGGCGCATCGAGTGCCACGAGGCGATCAACGCGTACGCGCGCGACCTGCTCGTGCGCTCCATGCAGATTGCGGAGGAACACGGGTACGACGTCGTCCACGGCATCATCGACTCCCTGTGGCTCCGCCCGCGGAAGGACGCGCGCGACCCGCGGGCGCTGACCGAGAGCTTGCACCGCGAGCTGGGCTTCCCGATCGACCTCGAGGGCACGTACCGGTGGCTCGTCTTCCTCCCGTGCAAGACGACGGGCGTGGGCGCCCTGAACCGCTACTACGGCCTCTTCGAGACCGGCGAGTTCAAGCTCCGCGGCATCGAGCTTCGGAAGCACGACACGCCGAACGTCGTGAACCGGATGGAGGACCTCCTCCTGAAGGAGCTCGCGAAGGCGCGAACGGCGGAGGAGTTCAAGGCCCTCCTCCCGCGGTGCGTCGACCTGATCCGCGGCACCGCCAAAGCGCTACGGGAGAATCGCGTGCCCCTCGCGGACCTCGTCCTCACGAAGACCGTCACGCGAAAGGTGGACGAGTACCTCGTGATGACCGCCACCGTGGCGGCGCTGAAGCAGCTGAAGAAACGGGGCTTCGCCGTGGAGCCCGGGGAGTACGTGCGCTACGTGATCCTAGACGAAACCGCCAAGGAGGCGGAGGCGAAGGTGCGGCCCGCGCAGTTCCTCGCGGGGGCCGAGAGGCCGGACGCGCGGGCGTACGTGCGCCTGATCTGCCGCGCGGGGGAGACACTGTTCGCCCCGTTCGGGTACACGGAGGAGCGGTTGCTGGCGGCGTGCCGGAGCGTGAAGGACGCGCCGACCGTGGACCTCGGCGGCGAGACGAAGCACGAGGGGAAGAGCGCGCGGGAGGGGCACTACACGGGCGTCGGGTACCATGCGGCGTACGCGCGGGCGGAGGAGCTGCTCGCGGAGGAGTAGGCTAATCTCCGGCGGCGGATACGGGCCCGTGGCGCACCGGACGCGGACGAAACTCGAGGCGGCAATCTGCACGGAGATGGACCGCCAGCAGGTGCCGCACGGGCACCGCGTCCTGCACTACCGCGTCCGCATGAAGTCCGGCAAGGTCGCGCGGTACGACCCCGCGATCGCCGTCCACCGCGGGCCGATCCTATTCCTCGTGGAACCGTGCTCGACGGTCGGCGGCGTCGAGCGCGCGACCCGGTTCCTCGACCAGCACTCCCCGGAGATCGTCCTGGCGGTCGTCGCGCTGAGGCGGATTGCGGACCGTCTCCCGCCGGAGAGCTATGACGAGTTGTACGAGGCGGGGGACGTGCCACGGCTCGTGCAGCGGATCCGCGAGCAGGACCCGCGCGGGGTCATCCGCCCGTTCGCGAAGCGCCGTCAATCCGCGGCGAGCGGGACTTCCTCGAGGCCGTCCTGACCCTCGACGAGCTTTGCCACGCGCTGCTCCGCCGTCCGGAGGGCTGCACTGCACCGCCGGTACAGCGCGACCCCTTCCTCGAACGTCCGGAGCGCCGCGTCCAAGGTCACCGTGCCCCGCTGGAGCGCCTCGACCTTCGCCTCGAGCGCCGCGAGGTCCGCCTCGAAGTCCGTCACCGTCGTTTCGTCCGTGTCACCCGACATTCGACATCACCGTCCTGTAGGAGGACCAGCAGGGGATCGCCCGCCGCCACGCCCGCGACGGACGCGACGACCCGTTCCCCCCGCACCGCGATCGCGAAGCCGCGGCGGAGGGTGGCGAGCGGGCTCAGGGCGTCCAGGCGGGCGAGGGCGGATTCGAGCGCTTGGCGGTGTCGCTGCAGCCGCTGCCGCACCGCGAGGAGACCGGCCCGCGCGGCGTGAAGCCCGTGGCGGGACCCGGCGATCCGCGCCGTGAGCGTCGCCGGAACCAGGGCCGCACCCCGCACGTCCGTCCGCTGCTGGAGGTCACGAAGCCGCGCCGCGATCTCGCGGACGAGGGTCGAGGCGTGGGAGGCGAACCGACGCTCGAGCTCCGCGACGTCCGGCACCGCCAACTCCGCGGCGGCGCTCGGCGTCGGCGCCCGCACGTCCGCGACGAGACCCGCGATCGTCACGTCCGTCTCGTGACCCACCGCCGCCACGACGGGGACGCGGGAGGCCGCGATCGCGCGGGCCAGCGTTTCGTCGTTGAACGCCCACAGGTCCTCCGCGGACCCTCCGCCGCGCGCGAGGAGAATCACGTCCATCCCGCCGCACGCATGGAGCCTTTCGATCGCCTCCACGAGGCTCACGGGCGCCCCGTCCCCCTGGACCGCCGCCGGGGAGAGGAGGACGCGGGCGAGCGGATACCTCCGCCGGAGGACGTGGAGCACGTCGTGGATCGCCGCCCCCGCCTCCGAGGTCACAAGGCCGATCCGCCGCGGGAACCTCGGGAGGGCGCGCTTCCGCGCAGGGTCGAGCAGACCCTCCCTCGCGAGCGCCGCCCGCGTCGCCTCGAACGCGAGCCATAGTTCCCCGATCCCGTGGGGCCGCAGGGTGCGCACGAGGAGCTGCGGCTGGCCGCGGCCGGGGTAGAAGTCGAGGTTCGCGTGCACGACGATCGAGAGGCCGTCCCGCAGGGGGGACGCGAGCCCGTCCGCGTCCGCGCGGAACAGAACGCACGCGAGCTGCGCGCCCTCGTCCCGGAGCGTGAAGTACGCGTGGCCGGACGGTGCGCGGGAAAGGTCCCGCACCTCGCCGCGCACGAGCACGGGCTGGGGTTGCCCCCGCACGACCTCGCGGAGCCGCGCGCACAGCTCCGAGACCGTGAGGACGTGCGGCCCTTCCGGGGCGGGTCCTTCGATCGCGAGCGCGGCGGCCGTCCGGAACGACACCCTGCCCCTCCAGACCCCAAGGAGGGGGGTCCGCTTACCCGTCACCGGGGGAGGTCCGCGAAACTGCTCACGGGATCCGCGGGGACTTCCGGGCCCGTCGGCGGAAGAGGAGGGCGAGGGCGAAACCGACTGCGGCGAGGACGACGAGAGCACCCACGGCCCCATACCAGAGGCCCATCCCGGCCGTGTCCAGCGTGACGTCCTGCACGATCACGCCGTCCATCGGCAGGGGCGCGTCGAAGGTCACACTCGCCCGCCGATCACCCACGGAGACCTCCAGCCGGAGGGGATCGCCCGCGCGGAACCACGTCGGGAAGACGACGAGGATCTCGTAGGCTCCCGCGGACGCCGTGGCCGACACGCTCGCGTTCGTGCGGAGGTTCGTCACCGTCACGAGGGCACCGTCCAGGCGCGCGCCCCCCGGGCCGGTGACGTTGCCCCGGAACGCAATGAGCTCCTCGATGGGCAGGTCCTCGGCCAGCGTGAGGTTCTGGATCTTCCCGCCGACGAGCAGGTACACCCCGATCCGGTACAGACCGCCCAGGGGGGACGGGTAGCGGACTTCGTCCGTCCGGTTGCCGACGCCCGCGTACTCCCGGGAGAAGAGGTACGCCGCCTCCCGGTACACGTCCACTTGGACCGTCCCGTTCGCGGCGGGCGTGTACGCGAGGACGAGGGTGTCCCGCCGGCCGTCCGCGTTCGTGTCCTCGGACGTCGCGTTCGCCCACAGGGCGACCCGGGGACGCGACCCGAGGGCGTACGTCGCGAGGAACTCGTCCCACGCGCTGTCACGGCTCAGCGCGAGCTGCGCGTACTCGAGGCCGCCCCAGACGGGCGGGAAGAAGAGGGACATACCGTGAGCGTTCGCCGCGTGGACGCCGTTCGTCGGGCTCGGGTTGTCCCAGTGGCGTTCGTACACGACCGCCCCCCCGAAGGCGGAGAACAGGTCCGCCGCGCTCCGGGCGAGGCGCGGGCTCGGGATTCGCGCGAGGAGGTTCTCCACGAAATCCCACAGGTCGTAATCGTCCCCGAAGTCCTCGTAGTGCTCCGTGGCGGCGCGGGCGGCGACGACCTCGTCCCGGAAGTACGGCTCGTGCGCCGCAAGGTCCTCGAGGAACGCGTTCAGGCTTGCGACAAGGGGACGCAACCCCGCGGCGTTCACCACGCTCAGCGCGACGCTGTACAGCGAGACGTTCTCGTAGTCCTCCACGAACGCGTCGACGAGGGTGGAGGCGACCTCCACAGCCGCCATCGTGGGGTCCGCGGTCAGCGCCTGGAGGAACGGCGTGTACGGCCACCCCTCCTTCGGCTCGTCCTTCTCGCTCCCCACGAAGTAGTCCACGAAGGGCGCGAGCTCGTACTGGATCTCGAGGGTCATCCGGCACGCATCGACCCCGAGGAGGTCGATTCGCCGCCCGTTGGCGGTGACGATCCCGTCCATGGCGGTGCGCAGCTCCGTCGCGTTCAGCCGGTCTCCGGCGACGGGGTCGCTGTCGAGGACGACGCCCTGCCAACCGTCCCCGTGGTCCCACAGGGCGAGGAAGTAGTGCTGCGCGGGGTAGTTCCCGATCCCCCAGTTCACGAACGCCTCCAGCGTGGCGGGGTCGGCCATGTTCGCTTCGCCGAGGTCCAAGAGGGCGGACGCGGGGTCGGGAGCCATGCCCGCGGTCACGTAGAACCGCTTGGCGGTGGTCCAGTCCCCGTACGTGCTCACCTCCCCCGGCGTGCGGTCCATCTGCACGACGATGCTGACTTCCGGGGTGGACCCGACCGCCGCCATCTCGAGGAAGTCCTCGATCGCCACGTCCTCGAGATTGTTGTCCGCGTCCATGTACACGAGGAGGGTCCACTCCTTGTCCGGCGCCCCCCAGGCCGGCGGCGACGGCAGCAGGACGAGAAGAAGAAGCACGACGAGGACGGGGAGGACCGGGAGGGGGCGCACGCGTTCCGATTTCCCCGTGGCTATTTAGTCGTTCGCCCCACGCTTCAGGTCGCGCGCCCGGAGCAGGGCGAGGAGTTCCACGCCGGCGGACTTCAAGGCCTCTGCCCCGCCCTCCTCGCGGTCCACGACCGCGATCGCGCGGTCCACGACGGCGCCTTCCGCCCGGAGCCCCTCGATCGCGGCCCGGAGCGTGCCGCCCGTGGTGACGACGTCCTCGACGAAGACGACCCGGTCCCCCGTCCACAGCTCGCCCTCGTACCGGCGCTTCGTGCCGTGCTCCTTCGCGGCCTTCCGCACGATCAGGAACGGGAGGCCCGTGTCGAGCGCGACCGCGGCGGCGATCGGGACCGCCCCGAGCTCGACGCCCGCGACGCGCTGGTACCCCGCCACGTGGGGGGCCATCCGCGCGGCGATCTCCCGCAGCAGGTCGGGCCGCGTCGCCGCCTTCTTCACGTCCACATAGTAATCGCTCGTCTTCCCGGACGCGAGCGTGAACGAGCCGAACTTGATCGCCCCGCACGCCTGCAGGGATGCGAGGAAGTCGCGGTCGTTCACCAAGGCACGTCCTTCTTCCCCAGCTTGAAGCCGAGGACGTTCACGACCCGATGGAGCACCGGCGTAATAACGATGACGAACAGGAGCCCGAAGACCGCCTCGCCCAGTACGTAATGCTCGAGGAAGAATCGGTAGTCCGCGAGGACGAGCAGGAGGAAAGCGCCCAGGCAGAAGTCGTACCAGTCGAGGCCCGGCGTCTTCGCACCCTTCGGCCTCCCCATGCGACGCTTCACGTACGAGCCGAGCAGGTCCCCGAGGAGAGCACCCGCGGGGAGGACAAAGACCGGAATCAGGCCGCGGGGGACGGCGCCCCATGCGAGGTCGGGCTCCACCGCCAACGCGATGCCCCACTGCAGGAGCCCGACGGCGGCGCCCGTGAGCGTGCCACCGAAGAGACCGCGCCAGGTCTTCCCGTCCCCGAACAGGCGGTGTCCGTCCGCGAGGACCCGGCCCCCGTCGATTGGCCGGCCGCCGCCCCAGAGGACCGCACCGGGGTTCGCCACGTACGCAGGGAGGAAGAACCAGAACGCCTGGAGGAGGGCGAACCCGAGGGTCACCGGCGTCCAAACGGCGGAGCCGCCAAAAGGGTATCGGTTATTGGCGGTGATAATCTACGCAGCAACCCTTTATACCCTCCAACCAAGTGCGCACGGGTCGTCCCCATGGACCGACTGCCGACGTACATCGAGGGATTCGACGATGTGCTCGGCGGCGGCGTCCCGAAGGGGAGCGTCGTGCTCGTGTGCGGTACGCCGGGCACGATGAAGACCTCCCTCACGTTCTCGATCCTCTACCACAACGTGAAGAACCACGGCTCGAAGGCCCTCTACATCTCCCTCGAGGAGGGACACGACGACCTGAAGGGTGCGATGACGGACCTCGGGCTTGCGGGGATCGAGGACATGGAGATGTACATCCTCGACGTTTCCAAGATCCGGCTCGAGCACAAGGAGGAGGAGACCGCCAAGAACTGGCTCGACATCCTCCAGACGTACATCGACCAGCGCGTGAAGGTGAACAAGTTCGACCTCGTCGCGATCGATTCCCTCGCGGGCCTGTACTCCCTGAGCCAGATGGCGAACCCGCGCCGGGAGCTGTTCCACTTCTTCGGCTTCCTGAAGTCCCTCCCCGCGACGACGTTCCTCGTGAGCGAGGTCAGCCAAGGCACCGACCGGTTCGGGATGCACGACGAGGACTTCCTCGCGGACGGCATCCTGCTCCTCAAGCACTTCGAGGCGGGGCTCAGCGACGTCCAGCTCCGCATCCGGTGCGTGAAGATGCGGCGCGCGAAGCACGAGAAGGGGTACTACCGACTCCTCCACGGCGAGAAGGGGTTCCAGGTCACCCGCGTGATCTCGGAGTGACTACGCGTTCTTGTCCAAGAGCATCCGGACGGCCCGGACGAACGCACGGAGCGCCTCGTGTCCCCCCGGATGTCCGAGCGCGTTCGTGAGCCGGTCCCTCTGCTCGAGGGACGCGACGGAGAGCCGGAGCGTCGCGCCGGCATCCCCGCGAGGGCGCCCCTCGAACACCGCCACGAGCGCGCTCCGCGCCCCCCGGTGGCCGACGAGGGTTAGCCCCTTCCGCACGAGGCTCCATGAGCTCCCCTCCTCCCCGCGGGCGATCAGCTCGGCGAGCCTCTTCGGGTCGACCGCGGTGACCCCTTCGCCCGCGAGCAGGCGCCCACTCCTCGCGAACAGGAGGACGGCCTGCAGCGCCGAGCGGCGCGGCAGGGCCCAGGCGCCGAAGTCGTCCGTCAGGTGCACCTTCATCTCGCGGGCCTCGAGGCGCTCGACCTCCCGGCGGACCGTCGCGAGGCGGCCGGCCGGGAGCAGCCCGGGTTCGAGGCGGTGCTCCAGGTCCTCCCGCTCCTCCGGGGGGACGCAGGCGGCGAGGGCACGCACGCGCATCCGCAGGTCCTGGGCGGCGAGCTCCTCGGGTAGGCGGAGGACGTCCCCCGCCGGGGGCGGAGGCGCGGGCGGAGGCCTGGGCGGGAGCGCCGCTGCGACGGACTCCACACAGGAGACGAGGGACGCGTCCGGGTTCCCCAGGACGGTCGCGAGATGAGGGTCGCCCTCGAACTGCCACAACAGCAACGTGGTCGCTGCCTCGGATCGGTCCAAGGGACACCGCGTGCGACATCGGATTCGCCCGCGCCCCTTGAGCCATCCGACCGGAATATCAGGCCCGATAACGAGGCGCGCACCCATTTATAAGGCATCGGACAGAACGCCGTGGGACCATGGAGGAATTCGTCCCCACCCGCATCGACGGACTGGATCCCCTCCTGGGTGGCGGCATCCCCAAGGGGAGCCTCGTGCTCATCGCCGGCACTCCGGGGACGATGAAGTCGACCCTGTGCTACACGGCGATGTACCACAACGCCGTCCACGGCGAGAAGGGACTATACATCTCCCTGGAGCAGGACGGGGAACACCTCCGGAAGTCGATGGCGCGGCTCGGGATGGAGGACAACGGCGACAACCGCGTCTACATCCTGGACCTGAGCACGATTCGGAAGGAGCTCGCGGACCGGGAGGCAAAGAAGAACTGGACGCGCATGCTCGTCGACATCGCGCGCCAGGCCGTGCAGGAGGACCGGTACACGATGCTCACGATCGACTCCCTCGAGGCGTTCTACGCCCTCGCGAGCTTCGAGAACCCGCGGCGGGAGCTGTTCCACTTCTTCAACGAGATGAAGGAACTCGGGGTCACGACGTTCTTCATCACGGAGGTCCCGATCGGATCGAAGGTCCTCACGCGGTACGGGGAGGACTTCCTCGTGGACGGGGTCGTCTTCCTGCAGCACGTCGAGGTCGGGGAGACGGACGTGCAGCTCCGCCTCCGCATCGTGAAGATGCGGAACACGGGCCACCAGACCGGCTGGTTCGCGGTCCACCACGACGGACAGAGGTTCCTCGTGAGCCAGATCCTGAGCCGCCGGCGGCGGCCCCACGGAGAGGCCGACGAGACGGAGTAGGCGAGCCGCTAGGTTCTTGCCCGCCGCTCGCCGTGGTCCCCCGATGACCGACCCGCATGGCATCGACGTCTGGATGCGCTGGGGGTCGGACCGCCTCAACGCGGGAATCGTCACCCGACCCAAGTCCCTACGGGCGCTGCTCGCGGGGGAGGCGCTCCGCACGCGGGACGGGGAGCCGTACGACGTCGACCGCCACGCCCTGGAACGCCTCGCCGCCGCGTGCCGGCCGGAGGACCTGGACGCCCTCCGCCTCCCCATCACGCTCCACTTCTCCGCCGACGTTACGGACTCCGCCTACGTCCTCGACGGCGTGGCGGCGGACGTCCTCCGCCGCGTGGAGGGGTGGGGGGCGGCGTTCCCGTTCCGGGACGGGAGGATGTGGCTCCCGCAGTCCCTGGCGGTGGACCTCCTCCTTCGATACGGGGGAGCCCTTCAACGGCTCATGCTGTGACAAACCACGCGTCCGGGACGGCTAGCCCTCGGGCTTCTTCCGCTGGCTCCACACGTCCTCGGGCACGTCCTCGTAGACGGACCCGCGCTCGCGGGCCTCCCGCTCCTTCGCGGCCTGGACGAGCTCCTGGATCCGGTCCTTGCGGAACATCCAGTAGTGAATCCGCCACTCGCGGCCGTCGTACAGCGTCGTCTCCTCGCGCTCCGTCGTGAGGATCCCGGAGTCCTCGAGCATGTAGAACGCGTCCCGGTCCTCCGGCTCCAGGACGTTGTCGATGATTCGCTCGGAATAGCCGAAGAAGTTCAGGACGTGCTGGGCCATCGTGCGCGCTTCGTCGTCCTTCATCCCCGCGCGGTCGATGCTGTTCCGAATCGCACGCGTGAGGTCCTCGACGGTCAGGGTCCCGAGGGGCCCGGCATCCGTCTTGATCTTGATGGCCATGAAACCGGTCGTTTCATAGGTAAGGGTGTGCTATTTATACCTTCCCTCCGAACGGCGACTCCTGATTATCATCAGGACAGAGCGGCGCAAGGCATAAGGCCCGGCCGACCTACGTAGGTGCAGGGGTTCTCGGGAGGGCCTCAAAGTCATGGCCAAGGAGGACGTCGGGAAGGAGCTGGCGGATCTCCGTGCAGAAGTCGCCCAGCTGCGCGAAGCGATCCAGCGGCTGGGCGCGACCCGCGAGGCCCGGGTCCCCGGCCGCGTCCGCACGTTCGTCGAGGGCTTCGACGAGGCGATCGAGGGCGGCATCCCGGCGGGCCACGTCGTCCTCCTGGCAGGGCCGTCCGGCTCGATGAAGACGTCCCTCGCCCTCGGCGCGGTCCACCAGAACCGCCGCGGAGGCACGAAGGGGCTGTACATCTCCCTCGAGGAGAGCCGGGAGAGCCTCCTCCGGACGATGGAGAGGCTCGGGATGGAACCCGAGGACGATTTCATCGTGGACATCGGCCGCCTCCGGATGGAGCACGAGGCGGTCGAGGGCGCGAAGGACTGGCTGCAGATCCTGAAGGACTACCTCGCGCGGCGCCTCGAGCGGGACGGAATCGGCGTCCTCGTGATCGACCCGCTCAACTCCCTGTACTCCTTGACGGAGATGGGAAACCCGCGCCGGGACCTGTTTCATCTCTTTACGTTCCTCCGCGCGCTCAGGGTCACGACGATCGCCATCATGGAGGCGGAGGGGCCGGACCACTTCCCGAATCACGAGGAGTTCGTCGCAGACGGGGCGATCACCCTGTCGTACGTCGCGGACGCGGACGGGCACGTGGACCTGCGCATCCGCTGTCTCAAGATGCGCCACACGAACCACACGCGAGACTACTTCCGCCTCGATTTCGAAGGCGGCCGGTTCCGCGCGCGGCGGATCGGAGCTCCGTGACCTAAAGGCTGCCGCGGATCTTGTTCCGGTCGATCTTCACGCCCGTGGGCGTCGCCAGGAGCCAGTTCTTCCCGATCGCCGCCACGTCGCCGCCCGTGTCGCGGGACACGTTCTTCAGGTCCGCGGTCATCCGCTTCAGGGCGAGCTCGTCGTTCGCGAGGGCCGTGTAGTCGATCAGGAGCATGTCCCCGTTGTAGACGTGCGTCGAGAGGTCCCCGAGGTCCTCGTACCGGTAAATCTCCGCGACGCGGACCCAGTGGTTCGCCGCCACGCCGAGCGGCTGGTCCTCTTCGAACGTGAGCTCGCCGAGGTCGATGTACGCGTCCGACTCCGGAGCGGAGCCTCCTTCCACGATCCTCTTCAGGGGTTTCTTGATGAAGGCCATGCGGTCCCATCCCTTGCCTCTCGAATGGGACGATGGGACTTAAAGGTAGCGACGGGGACGCGCGCCGCCCCGACCCGGACCGAGGGAGGGCATGCGAGCCCGTGACGCGGACACAACTCTCATATAGGCAACCCCTCTACGCGCAAACCATCGCGGGATGTACGACCTCATCATCGTCGGCGGCGGACCCACCGGACTGACGGCTGGCCTGTTCGCCCGCACGCACGACCTGTCCACGCTGATCCTCGAGGCCCGGCGGTTCGGCGGCCAGCTGACCACCCTCTATCCGACGAAGAGCGTGTACGACTACCCGAGCTACCTTGCGATCGAGGCGGAGGAGCTGGGTCGCCTGTTCCTGGAGCACACGAAGGAGTCCGGCTGCGTGTTGCACGAGGGGGAGGAGGTCGTGGACCTGGCGCGGCGGAAGCACGGGTTCCGCGTGAAGACGGCGCACGGTCAGTACGACGGGCGCGCCGTGATCCTCGCCCTCGGGTTCGGTCTGTTCGAGCCGAAGACCCTCAACGTGCCTGGGGAGGCCGAGTTCGAGGAGAAGGGCGTCTACTACATGATCCGCGACCGCCGCCAGTTCAAGGGCAAGCGCATCCTCGTCGTCGGCGGTGGGGACAGCGCCCTCGAGGCCGCGATCCAGCTGGCGGCGACCGCCGCCCACGTGACGATCGTGCACCGCCGGGACGTCTTCCGCGCGATGGAGAAGAGCGTGGACGCCGCGACGCGCGTCCCGATCGAGTTCATGATGAACAGCGAGGTCACCGCGATCGAGGGGGAGGGCTGGGTCCAGCGCGCGATCGTCTACAACAACCAGACGCTCGAGCGGACCGTCCTCGACGTCGATGCGGTGATCGTCCAGGTGGGCTTCGCTCCGAACCTGGAGAAGGTGAAGCGGTGGGGGGTGGCGCTCGAGGGGGACCGACACATCAAGGTCACGCCCGACATGAGCACGTCGATCCCGGGCGTCTTCGCCGCGGGGGACATCGTCTCGTATCCGGGGAAGGACAAACGAATCGTGACGGGCGCGGGGGAGGCGGTGACCGCCGTGAAGTCCGCCTACAAGCACCTCCGGAGCCCGTACTGGGCCTGATCACGCGGGCTCGTCGAGCCGCCACAGGTCGTCGCCGACGTGGTGCAGGGACCGCACGGCCTTCCCCTTCTCCGCCGCGTTCATCTCCGCGCCGCTCATCAGGGCCTCCCCGATCGCGAGGGGCTGGCGGTTCCGCTCGTCCCGCACCCAGACGAGGTCCCCGACCGCGATCCCCGGGTCCGCCTCCACGATCCCCGGCGCCATCACGTCGGCGCCGTTGTAGACGAATCTCACCGCGCCCATGTCGACGGTCACGAAGCGGTTCGCGGGCCGATGCGCGATCGCGCCCCGGACGGTCGGCGCGACCCGCTCTCCCGACAACAGGCCGAGGGCGGCCCCTCCGATCAGCAGGACGCGGACCGCGCCCGCCTCCGCGGTCTCCACGGGGTCCTCCGGGCCGAAGAGGGTGCAGCCGAACTGGGACTCGAGGGCCGCCGCCAGGTCCGCGGTCTCCTTCCGCCGGAGGCGTTGGCGGTTCCGCAGGCGGAGCATCGCCGCGGAGAAGGGGTCGCGCTACTTAGGGGATTCGACGGTCCGCGCGAACGTTCGCCCGTTCGAAGAGCGCCTTCGCGGCCGACGCATCCCCGAGCGCTTCGAGCGCCCTTCCCTTGTTCCAGAGCGCGGCGGAGAACTCCGGGTTCAGGGCGAGGGACCGGTCCAGGTACCGGAGCGCCTCGCGCGCGTCGCCGGCCGACAGGGTCAGGCGGCCGCGCTCGCACCAGTACTCCTCGCGGCTCGGCTCCGCGCCGATCGCGGCATCGACCGCACGCAGCGCCTCCTCCAGGTCCCCGGCGTTCGCTCGAATCTGGGCCAAGGTGAACCACGCGACGTCCGCGGGCTCCCCGGCGCGGAGCGCCTCGCGCGCCTCCGCGGCGGCTTCCTCCGGGCGTCGTGCCACGAGCAGGATGTGCGCACGCAGCGTCCGCACGGGGGCGCCCAGAGCGACGGCGAAATCGATGGACGCCAGGGCCTCGTTGACCCGCCCCGCCGCCAGGTACGCGTTCGCGAGGTCGACGTGCGCCTCGCGGTCCTCGTGCCAGCGCACGGCGGACGTGAAGGCGTCGATCGCCTCGTCGGTCCGACCTCCCGCCATCAGCGCGCGCCCCTTCGCCCGCCACGCCTTCCCGCTCCTCGCGTCCCGCTGGAGCGCCTCGTGCGCCACGAGAACGGCCTCCCCGTGGCGGCCGACCCGCACGAGCGCCTCCGCCTTCATCGCGACGAGATCCACGGTCGTCGCCTCCCGCGGCATGGTCTCGAGGGTTGCGAGTGCGTCCGCGTGCCGGTCGAGATCGACGAGGAGCTTCGCCTTGGCGGCGATCGCCTCCGAATTCCCGGGGTCTGCCTGGAGCACGTACTCGTGGCAGCGGAGCGCCTCGCGGCGGCAGTACTCGGCCTCGGCGGTGCTGTCGAGCGCCTCGCAGATCCCGGCGCGCAGCAACCACGCCTCGTCATACCCCGCGTTCAAGATCAGGGAATTGTTGACCGCCTCGCGCGCCTCGTCGTGGCGGCCCATCCGGTGGAGCACGTCCGCCTTCGCGTACCACGCGTGGTCGTAGTTCGGGTTGAGCTCAAGGGACTGGTCGATCAGTTCGAGCCCCTCCTCGTGCTTCCCGAGCTTGCTGAGGGCGTATCCCTTCGCGTACAGGGCGTAGTCGAAGTCCGGGCGCACCCCGAGGGAGCGGTCGTGGTACGCGATCGACTCCGCGTGGCGCCCCATCTTGTCGAGCGCGTTCCCGATGTTGTTCCAGGCGATCTCGTAGTCGGGGTTCACCTCGATCGCGGCGAAGAAATAGGGCAGGGACTCCTCGTACCGGCCCAAGTTGTACAGAGCGTTCCCGATGTTGTTCCACAACACCTCGTCCGACCGGTCGAGCTCCAGCGCCCTCTCGTAGCACGCGATCCCGTCCTCGAGCTTGTCCATCCCGTGGTACGTGTACCCTTTGTTGTACCACGCGTGCTTGTACCGCGGATTGATCGCGAGCGCGCGGTCGTAGCACTTCAGGGCCTCGTCGTGAATCCCGAGCATGAAGAACGTGAACCCCTTGTTGTTCCACGCCTCCTCGCTCCTCGGGTTCAGCGCGAGGGCCTTGTCGTACGCCTCCAACGCGTCCTCGTAGCGCTCCAGCGCGTAGAGCGCGTTCCCCATCCCGTTCCAGGCGTCCTCGTACTTCGGGTCGATCTCGACGGCCTTGCGGTACGCCGCCACTGCTTCGTCGTACTTCTCGAGCTCCTCGAGCAGCAGCGCCTTCCGAAGCCATGCCACACGGTCGCCCCGGTCGAGCTCGACGAGCGCCTCGTAGCACTCGAGCGCCTTCCGCGACTTCCCCAGGCGCGCGAGCGCGACCCCCTTGTCGATCAGGGCGATTCGGTACTTCGGGTCCAGCGCGAGGGCGCTGTCGTACGCCTGAACCGCCTCCTCGAACCGTTCGAGGTACATGAACGCGTTTCCCATGTTGTACCACGAGACCTCGTACGCCGGGTTCGCGTTCAGCGCCTCGCGGTACGAGTCGAGTGCCTCGTCGTGGCGGCCGACGGAGTCGAGGGCTACGCCCCGGTTGTTCCAAACGACCTCGTCTCGGAGTCCGAGCTCGATCGCGCGGTCGTAGTGCGGAATCGCGTCGCCGAACTGGCGGGCGTCACACAGCGCGTTCCCCTGGAGGAACTCGCCCTCCGCCTCCGGGTCCGTGCGCGGCGCCGGCTTCGCGTTCGCGCCCATCGGGACAAGCCAGCGGGAGGCCCGTTATTAAATCCTTCCGACTCCGTTCCCGTCCCTCAATAGAGGAGGCACTCCACGGTCACCTCCTCGACGACGCGCGGGACGAGCGCTTCGGGCGCTCGGAACCTCACGACGACGTCCTGGCCGTCGACGACCACGCCTTCGACGGCGGCCGCCATCGCGGACGGCGCCTCCTTCAGGACGTCGCGGGTCCACGCAGCGAGCGGTTCCGGATCTCCGATGCCCGCCCACCGCCGGGCGTCCCGCCCCTCCGTCCGCCACCCCTTCGCCCGTCCGAGCTGTTCAAGATGGTCGATGAAGTCATGGCCCTCCCAGCCGCACGCGGGGAGGGCGACCGGGCACCGCGGATGGAACCGGCACCCCGCCGGCGGCCGGATCGCGTCCGGGACCTCCCCCCGGGGCAGTCCGACCCCCGGCTTCCAGCCCGGCTCCGGCACGGGGATCGCGCCGATCAGCGCCTTCGTGTAGGGATGCTTCGGGTCCCTGTATACCGCGGCCGCGGGGCCGGACTCGATGATGCGCCCGAGGTACATGATCGCGATGCGATCGCACACGAACTTCGCGGTCGCGAGGTCGTGCGTGATCAGGAGGTACGTGAGGCCGTGCTTCCGCTTCAGGTCCAACAGCAGCTCGAGGATTCGCGCGCGGACCGACATGTCGAGCATCGCGACGGGCTCGTCCGCGACGATGAGGGCGGGCTTCAGAATGATCGCTCGCGCGATGACGGCCCGCTGTTTCTGGCCGCCGCTCAGATCCGCCGGGTACTTGCGAAAGAGGTCCTCCGGGGGTGCGAGGCCGACCTCCTCCATCACCGCCAACGCGGCCGTCCGTGCCTCGGCCTCGGTGTCGTCCCCGTGAACGAGGAGCGGGTCCTGGATCGACTCGCCGATCGTCATCGAGGGATTGAGGGCGGCGTGAGGGTCCTGAAAGATGATCTGCATGCGGCGGCGGAGGGGGCGCAGGTCCTTCTCTTTCATCGCCGTGATGTCCGTCCCGTCGAAGACAATCCGCCCACGGGTCGGTTTCGCGAGCCCCAGGGCCGCGCGCCCCGTCGTCGTCTTCCCGCACCCGCTCTCCCCGACAAGCCCGAAGATCTCCCCGCGCTCGAGCGAGAAGGACAGGCCATCGACCGCGTGCACGCGTGGCTGCACGAATTCCTCGCCCGGCTCTCCGCGCGACAGGCCCACCGAGCGCAGGACCCGACGACCCGTCTGCTGCACGACTCCCATCTTGACGGGGAATTGGACGTAGAGGTCCTCGACCTTCAGGAGAGGTTCCGTCATGCGAACTCCCCGCCGAAGTGGCAGGCCGCGAAGTGGCCGGGGCGGAATTCCACCATGGGCGGTTCCTGTTGCTTGCAGATCTCCTTCATGTGCTCGCAGCGGGGGTGGAACCGGCATCCGACGGGCGGATCGAGAAGGCTCGGCGGCGATCCGTCAATCGAACGGAGCTCCGTCGTGTTCAGGTGAATCGTGCTCGCGAGCAGGCCCTGCGTATACGGGTGGATCGGTCGACGGAAGAGGGAATCGATCGGGCCGAGCTCGACGATCTTGCCCGCGTACATCACGGCCGTGCGGTCGCACACCTCAGCCACAATCCCGAGGTTGTGCGTGATGAGGAGCACGGACATGGCGTACGCGCGCCGTAGGTCGCGGAGAATCTCGAGGATCTGGGCCTCCACGACGACGTCGAGCGAGGTCGTCGGTTCGTCCGCCACGAGAACCTTCGGATTCAGTACGAGCGCCATCGCGATCATAATGCGCTGGCGCATTCCGCCGGAGAATTCGTGGGGGTAGTGATCCAGTCGGCTCTCCGGAATCCCCATGGATCGCAGGGCCTCCGCTGCGCGCTCGGACGCTCCGTCTCGAGAGATCGACCGATCATGGGCGAGCAGGGTCTCGACGAAGTGTGCACGTATCGTCATCAACGGGTCCAGGCGCGTCATCGGGTCCTGGAAGATCAGCGCAAGTTGTTCGCCCCGCAGACGCCGATACTCGGAGGCGGGCATCCCAATCAGCTCACGGCCTCGCAGCTTCAGACTTCCCTGGACGATGGTCCGAGGGGGCAACAGCCCGAGGATCGCCTTCCCAAGGGTGGACTTTCCGCACCCGGTCTCGCCAACGACGCCGACCGTCTCCCCCTCGCCGAGACCTAGGGTGACGCCGTCGACGGCCTTCACGGGCCCTCGTCTCGTCGCGTAGTGGACGGACAGATTCCGCGCCTCCAACACGATGTCGCTCACAGCCTCTCCTTCTGGAACAGGGGATTGATGACGTCGTTGAGGCCTTCCCCGAGAAAACTCAGCCCAACCGTCAAAGTCACGATCGCGAGGCCCGGGAAGAAGGAGGACCACCAGATTCCGTTGTCGATCAGGTTCGCGGCCCCGGACAGGTCAAGGCCCCAGTCCGGGACCGGAGCGTCGACGCCGAGCCCGAGGAACGACAGCCCGGCGGCCGTGAGGATCGCGTCGGCCGCACTGAGCGAGAAGATGACCGGGACCGCAACGATCACGTTCATCGCGATGTATCGGAACATCACCCGGAAGGGGGGAGCCCCGATGGCGCGCGCGGCCTCGACGTACAGCTCCTCGCGCGCGGACAGCACTTGGCTCCGCGTGACACGGAAGTACAGGGGAATGTAGATCACCGTCACCGCCAACCCGATGTTCAGAACCCCCTTTCCGAGGAGGACCGCGATCAGCCCCGCGAGCAGCAGACCGGGGAACGCGTAGAGCGAATCCATCACGAGCACCAGAAGTTTGTCGACTCTTCCGCCCCTGTAGCCGGAGAAGAGCCCGAGGGGGAAGCCCACCACGAGCGCGAACGTGACGCCGATCGCCATGATCGCGAGGGACGTCCTCGTCCCGTGGAGGACGCGGCTGAACACATCTCGCCCCACGGCGTCCGTGCCCATGAGATGCCAGTAACTCCTCCACACGACGGTCGCCCCGATGTAGTCGACCGATACGTTTCCCTGGGGACCGGCATCGGATGCGTGGGTCACGCGGAGTCGGAAACCGCGGTCCGAGAGTTTGGCGACGGACCACGAAGTGAGGTTCGTCAGGTCGATGTGGACGAGGCTGTCGCGCGTCCGTACCTCCGTGGTCCCGGACCACGTCCCCCCGGCGTCGTAACTCACCTCGATTCCGATATAGTGCCCTGCGTCCGACTCGTCGCCCAGCAAGAGGACTCGAAGCCCAACCGACACGATGTCGTCGCGCAGGATTCGCAGGGGGAATCCTCGCACCTCCTCGTACTGCCCCGAGACGTTCGACCGGGCCCCGGTCCCGTTTACCGACTGACCCCAGCTGACCTCGGTCCAGTTCCCGATCCAGGCCGTGTATGTCTCGTTTCGCGCGACCGGTGCGTTGCTCCACGGAGGCACGTTCCGTTCATCTGCAAGAGCAAGGGGATCAAACGGCGAGAGGACGCCCGCGAACAGAGCGATGAAGATGAACGCCGCGAGGATCACGAGCCCAATCCAGCTCATCCTCCCCGCGAGGGTCCGCCGCTCCTCGAACAGGGGGTGCACGAGACGACCGAGGATCGAGTGACGAGGCAGCCCCTTCAGAACACCTTGCAGGGAGATGCGGGTCATGGGGCCTACAACCGGATGCGGGGGTCGATCACCGCCGCCGCGATGTCGATGAACAGGCTGATTCCCACGATGATCGTCGCATAGACCACCACGACGCCCTGGATCATCGTCATGTCCTTCGACTCAATGGATCGCAGGAGGAGCGTCCCGATGCCCTCGATCGAGAACGTGCGTTCCGTCAAGACCGCTCCGGCGAAGAGGATCGCAAACTGCAGTCCGAGGACCGTCACAACGGGGACGAGCGCATTGCGAAACGCGTGGCGGTAGATCACGCGTCGTTCGGGGATGCCCCGAGCACGTGCGGCGTCGCAGTAGTCGGCCGTCGCCGTCTGAAGCATGTTCGCGCGCACCGTCTTCGCGAAGAATCCGCTGAGGACCAACCCGAGCGTCAACGTGGGGAGGACGAGATGGGCGAGGGCCTTCCCGAAGTGCGAGAGGTTTCCCTCCAACAAGGAATCGATCGTGTAGAGGCCCGTGACGGACACAGGCAGGTCCCCGCCCGTCCATCGGCCGTTCGCGGGAAGCCAACCCAGCCAGACCGAGAAGATGAGCTGGAAGATCAATCCCAGCCAGAAGATTGGGATGACCCAGATGATGGTGCCATACAGACGCACCGCCACGTCGACCCAGGTGTCCCGTCTCGAGCCTGCAAGTATGCCGGTCCCCACGCCGACGAGGCTTGCGACAAGCATGGATCCGATGGCCAGCTCGACGGTCGCGGGCAGCTTCTCCGCAATCACGCCCCATACCGGCCGCCCAAGATAGGTTCCCCCGATGGAAGTGCCCAAGTCGCCCCGGAACACGCTCGTCAGATAGTTCCAGTACTGCACGGCCACGGGCTGGTCCAGACCCAGTGCGGTTCGAGCGCGTTCCACGACGTCCGGAGGCGGGGTCTTCCCTCCCCAGAGGGCGATGACTGGATCCCCGGGGAGGATTCGGAGGATGATGAACACGGTCGTCAAGAGGATTAGGAGCATCGGAACGGCGAGAGCGAGGCGTGTCACGGTGTATGAGAGAAGGGAGCCACCCTTCGCCATTCCGAGTCTGAGAGGGCGCTCAGACTAGAAGAACCTTGGCGGGGAAAGGATAAGGGGCCAGGGACTAGATGTCCCTGGCAATCCAGATTGTGGCACCGCGGATTGAGTACCCAAGCTCTGCGAAGAGAACGTTCGCCTCCCCGCAGTCCGGTGAGCCGCCGTAGCGGTCCTGGAAGACCGGAGACTGGTACGGCATGTTCGCCGGGACCATGCTGTACAGGGGTTCCACGATTCCGCTGAAGACGGTCTGGTCGATTGCTGCGCGGTCGACGCTGTAGGCGATTGCCTGGCGGACCCGCACATCCGTGACCGTCTCGACGTTGAACACAAGGTACCGGATCTGTGGGCTCGCACCGACGTCGACCTTGATGCCGAGAGCGGTCTCTCGGCTGTCCAGATCCGTGATGTCGAGCGGGTCGAGGGTCCGATAGACGACGTCGACGGCCTTGGTCTCGATGTCCTGCTTCAGGGCCGTGGCGGTCTGCCGGATGTTGATGGTCACCTTGTCCTCGACGGGGATCGTCGGGATGTTGAACCCGGCGTACAGATTCGACTTGTAGTAGTTCGGGTCGCTCTGGAGCTCGATGAGCGTGTCCGCGACGTGGTTCGTCAACCGATACGGTCCAGACCCAACCACGTTTCCGGCCGTGGACGACTGCTCGCCCGTCTGGTTGTAGTCCCACGGGACGGGTGCCGAGGGCGAGAATGCCATCAGGTCCGGGAAGAATGCCACCGGCCGCTGGAGGTGGAATGTGATGTCCCGGTCGTTGGGGGAGACGGTGATGTTCGGAGTGTTTCCGAGGGCGCCCGTGTCGTAGTAGAGGAACGCCGCACTGCTCGCCAAGTCGAGGCGGATGAGACGCTCGATGGAGCGCTTTACAACAGACGCATTGAGTTCCGTCCCGTCGTGGAACTGGATGCCATTGCGCACGGTGAACGTGTAGTTCAGCCCGTCCGAGGACACCGTCGGCATGGAGGTGGCGAGCCCCGGCATGAGGGCCGCCGTCGCAGGTTCGTAGACGAGGAGGGTGTCAAACACCTGGTTGATCACCTCAATCGAGAAGTAGTCGTACGCCTTCGCCGGGTCCAAGCTGCTGATGTGGTCCGTGGTGGAGGCGTTCAGCTCTGTCGCCCCTGCCTTGTCGATGATGAACCACTTGAACGAGACCGGGTGGAGGATCACGTTGGAAACCGAGCTCACGTATGCGACGTGAGCGTTGCCGGAAATCAGCGGGACGTACGGCACGTCTTCGGCGAGCTGGTCCTGGATCTTGGTGAAACGGTCGGCCCGGAGCGCGGTGGTCGTCGCCGACTGTTCATCCTGGATCCACTGGTCCATCGTCGCGTTGCTGTAGAACGAGCCAAGGGATTCCGCACCGGCCGTCGAGAGGAACGGGGAAATGTAGTCGTCCGTGTCGAAGTAGTCCGGATACCATCCTAGGAGGAACAAGGGATAGTCGCCGGCCGACCATCGGTCCACGTACACGTCCCATATGTCGGACCGGAGGGTCACGTCGACCTTTCCGCACGCCTCGATGCTCGACTGCAACACCGTCGCGAGCTCGTCTTCCGTGTCGCCATAGTGCCCGGTGCTGTACCAGAGTTCCAGCTGGTACTTGGCTTTCGGAGGGGGGCCCGACAGCAGAAGGACCGCTGCAGAGACGATCAAGATGGCCACGATCACGGCCACAATCGCTAACACCGTCTTCTTGTTCATTCGCGTTCGACTCCGTCCCCAGCGCGCAAGGAGGACGGCCTCGCATCTCGTTCGCTCTAGATAACCGTTTCCCGTTCCGTGCCGGGCTCCCTACCTTTAAGTACCGGGGGAAAAGATAGGGTCGGTCCATGGCGACGATCGAGCCGGAGCCGCCCTTCTCCAAGTCGAAGGCGATGGAGCTCCCGCGGAACGTCGTGATCGGGCACGACGCGATCGCGCAGGTCGGGGAGGTGTGCGCGAACCTGAAGCTCGGCCGCCGGGCGCTCGTGGTCGCCGACCCGACGACGATGAAGGTCGCGGGCGACGCCGTCGTGCAGCGGCTCCAGGAGCGCAAGATCAAGGTCGAGGAGTTCATCATCCCCGACTCCACGATGGCCGCCGTCCGAGACGCGGAGGACCGCATCCGGAAGGCGGACGTCGACTTCACGCTGGGCGTTGGCGGCGGGAAGAGCATCGACGTCGCGAAGTGCGCGTCCCACGGAACCGGGGCGCACTTCGTCAGCGTCCCCACGGCCGCGAGCCACGACGGGGTCGTCTCGTCCCGGGCGAGCATCACGGGCGACGACGGGCAGCGGCTCAGCCTCGTCGCCGTGACCCCCGTGGCGGTGATCATGGACACGAAGGTGATCTCGGAGTCCCCCTTCCGGCTCCTCGCGGCGGGGTGCGGGGACATCCTGTCGAACCTCACCGCCGTCCGCGACTGGGTCCTCGCCCGGAACCTCCGCAACGAGTTCTACTCCTCGTACGCCGTCGCGCTGAGCGAGATGGCGGCGAAGCTCGTCCTCGAGAACGCGGCGAACATCAAGCCCCGACTCGAGGAGAGCGCATGGTTCGTCTGCAAGGCGCTCGTGTCCTCCGGCGTCGCGATGTCGATCGCCGGCTCCTCCCGGCCCGCCTCCGGGAGCGAGCACAAGTTCTCGCACGCGTTGGACCGGATCGCGAAGAAGCCCGCCCTGCACGGGGAGCAGGTCGGGGTCGGCACGATCATGATGATGTACCTCCATAACGGGGACTGGGAGGCCATCCGGAACGCGCTCCTCGCAATCGGCGCGCCGACGACCGCACGCGCGCTCGGCGTCGCGGACGAAGAGGTCATCGAGGCCCTCATCCACGCCCACGAGATCAACAAGGAGCGGTACACCGTGCTCGGGGACGAGGGGCTCGCCCCGGAGGCGGCCGAGCGGCTGGCCCACATCACGAAGGTCCTCTGAGCGAGCCCTTAAAGCCCAGTTTCCCGTTACAATGGTGGCCATGCTGGGGCAGGTGCCCCGGAAGGTGCGACGGGACTCCCTGGTCGTCGCCCTCCGGTCCTTGGGGTATCGGACGAAAGGAGAGACGTTCGAGGTCCAGGGATACCGCGAGCTCCGCGGGCGGCGGCGGTTCCACGCGAAGGTGGAGACGTTCGGGCGCGACGACGTGCCGAGGGCGGCGACGATCGACCTCCACATCGACCGGACGAACGCGGACGCCCTCGGCCGCCACGCGTATGAGGTCGAAGGGCCGGTGATCGAGGACGAGATGGAGCGGATCGTGCACACGATCGAGGCCGCGTCCCGGAGCGGCACGAGCCGGACCACGTGCCCTGCGTGCGGGAAGGAGCTGTTCTCCGACCACCTCGAGTACCACCTGAAGATCGAGCACCCGCGGTAGCCGCTCAGGAGAGGTCCTTCGAGTAGATGACGCGGCCGAGGGTGCGGAACCCGAGCGCCTTCCAGAACGCCGCCGCGGACTCGTTCGCCGGGAGCACCTCCAGGTCGATCCGATCGATGTGCATCGCCTTCGCCTCCTCGAGGATCCGCTGGGCGAGGGCCCGGCCGACGCCCTTCCGCCGCGCGCCCGGGTCGACGAACATGTCGTTCACCACGAGCATTCGGCCGAGCTCGGCGCTCGGCTGGTACACCGCCAGGGCGACGCCGACGACCGTCCGCTTGTCCCTCGCGATCAGGGCGAGGCCGGGGAAGCGGCCCTTCAGGACCTGCTCGACGGCCCAGGTGACCCGCGCAGGCGGCGACTTCACACCCTCTGAGGCGTGGTACGCGGCGACGAGCCGCTCCACGTCCGGGGCGTCCGCGGGGGTCGCGCGCTCGACGAGCACCACGGACCGCGAAGAGGCCCGGGGCCGGGATAAGGGTTTGCTCAGAACAGGATTACGCGGACCGTCTCCCCCTTCTCGAGGAGGTCCACGTTCGCGGGGATCTCGATGTATCCGTCCGCGTGCGCCATCGACGTGATCGCCCCGCTCTCCTTGTACGCGGGCACGGCGAGGCCGTCCCGCACCCGCACGGTGTGAAACTCCACGCGGCCGAGCGCGGACACGAGACGCTTGCTGAGCGGGAGCTCGACGATCCTTGCCGGATTCGGCGGGAGGTGCGCCATCCTCCGGAGCATCGGCGCGACGAGGAGGTAACCGTTCGAGAGGCACGAGGTCGGGTACCCCGGCATCCCGAGGACGGGCGTGCCGCGGACGACGCCGAGCACCGTCGGCTTCCCCGGCTTCACCGCCACACCGTGGAACTCCACCTTGCCTTCCGCCCGGAGCGCGTCGAGGACGAGGTCCTTCTCGCCGACGCTGGAGCCACCGCTGAACAGCACGAGGTCGTGGCCGGACGCCCTCCGAATCGCCGCGCGCAGGGCCTCGATCCGGTCGGGCACGCGGCCGAGCGGGACGGGCTCACCGCCGGACTCGCGCACGACGGCCGCCATCGTGTGCGCGTTGATGTCGTACACCTGACCCGGGCGGATCGGCCGCCCGGGTGGGATCACCTCGTCCCCCGTCGTGAAGATCGCGACGCGGGGGCGGGCGAAGACTGCGACGTCCTTCCGGCCGACCGCCGCCACAGCCCCGACCTTGGCGGGGGTGAGGACCTCCCCGGCGCGGACGACCGCCTCGCCCCTCTGGATGTCCTCTCCTTGTGGGGACACGTTCTCCCCCGGATGGACCGGGCGGTACACGAGGACGCGGTCGCCCTCGCGCTCCGTGTCCTCGACCATGACGACCCCGTCGGCCCCGCGGGGCAGGGTGGACCCGGTGGCGACCTCGATGCACGTCCCCCGGACGACCCGCTTTCGCGGCACGGAGGCTGCGTACAGCGTCTCGACGCGGCGGAGCGCGACGGGGCGCATCCGGCCGGCCCGGAAGGTGTTGGAGGCGCGGACCGCGAACCCGTCCATCGCCGCCCGGTCCACGAGCGGCACGGGAATCGAGGAGACGACGTCGACCGCCGCCACGCGCCGGTGCGCGTCGCGCAGCGGCACTCGCTCGACGCGCTGCAACGGCCGCGCGAGGGACACGAGGAGCGCGAGCGCCTCGTCGAGGGAGATCAGCGACCTCAGGGGCCGCATCCCGTGCCCGCGGGGTTCCCGGTCGTCGTGGTCGTGCCCGCGTCTCATCTCCGCAGCAACCCCACGAGGTGCGACAGCTCCGGCTGGATCAACTGGGACCAGGCGAGTTGGACCGCGTCGGGCGATCCGGGGAGGCAGAACACCGCGGCGCCCCGGTACGTGCCGGCGACGGCGCGGCTCAGCATCGCCGCCGAGCCCAGCGCGTCGTAACTCAGGCGGCGGAACAGTTCCCCGAAGCCCTCGATCTCCTTCTCGAAGAGCGACTCCACGGCCTCGATCGTCACGTCGCGCTGCGCGACGCCCGTGCCGCCGTTCGTCACGACTGCGTCCGCCCCGGCGCGGAGCGCGTCCTCGAGGGCACCGAGAATCGCGGGCGTCTCGTCGGGGACGATCGCGTACCGGACGAGCTCGTGGCCCGCCGCCTCGACGCCGGACCGCAGGATCCGCCCGGATTCGTCGGAGGCCTCGTCCCTCGTGTCGCTGACCGTGATCACCGCCACGCGGACCCTCGCGGGGGCGTGCTCCCGGTGCTCCCGCGCCGCCCTCGACTCAGGCATCGCCCTTCTCCTTCTCCCGGACGCGGAGGTTCTGCACCCTCGCGACCGGGTACTGCCCGTCCTCGTCCTTCTCGTGCTTCTTGACCATGTCCCAGACGGTCAGGAGGGCGACCGCGCACGCGTAGAGCGCCTCCATCTCGACGCCCGTCTTGTACGTCGCCTTCACCTCGACCGTCGCGACGAGGCGGTCCTCCGTCAGGTCGAACCACGCCTCCACGGCGGTCAGCGGGATCGGATGGCAGTGGGGGAGGGCCTCCGAAGTGCGCTTGGCGGCCTGGAGCGCGGCGACCCGCGCGGACTCGAACACGTCGCCCTTCGCCACGGTGCGCCGCCGAATCGCCTCGAGCGTCTCCGGTCCCAGGAGGATCTCCCCGCTCGCGACGGCGCGCCGCGGCACGTCCTGCTTGGCGCCGATGTCGATCATTCACCCCGCTCCGTCTTCCAGACGGGGACCAGCTTCTTGAGCTCGTCCATCGCCCACTCGCACGCGCGGAACGCCTCCTGGCGGTGGGGCGCGCTGCACGCGATCGCGACGGACGTCTCCCCGAGGGGGAGCCGCCCCGTCCGGTGGACGACCGTCATCTCCGTGACCCCGAACCGTTCCTTGGCGGTGGTCCGGAGGGCCTCCATCTTCCTCACCGCCATTCCTTCATAGGCCTCGTACTCGAGGGCCCGCACGCCCGGATCGGCGCGGACGGTCCCGAGGAAGAGCACGACCGCCCCGGCGCGGACGTCCCGAACGGTCTCGGCGACCGCCGCCACGTCTATCGCCTCGGCTTGGACCCAGCACCCTCCTCCGCCGCCGCTGACCGGGGGGAGGAGCGCGACCTCGTCGCCCGCCTTCAGGGGCGCGTCAAGCCCCGCGAACTCCTCGTTCACCGCTAGAATCATGGAATCCCAGTGGCGGCCCAGCTTCGGATGCGCCGCCAGAATCTTCTCCAGCAGCTCCCCGGCGCGGGCCCCCTCCGCCACGGAGACGAGGACCTCCGGCACGCCCGCCAGTTCTCGGTACGCAGCGAAGAACAGGACCCGGACCTCCATGGCTCCACGGTTCCAGTGGAAATGCAGGTAGGGAGGG
>Ga0214473_10001991_pt1 | contig 25820 bp, 24 predicted proteins | sample RVTome_7_FD_203509 | JGI IMG/M metagenome (GOLD analysis project Ga0214473, IMG submission 203509) | Soil microbial communities from uranium-contaminated site in the Upper Colorado River Basin, Wyoming, United States - RVT98D197 | ecosystem: Environmental > Terrestrial > Soil > Contaminated >...
GTGATAGACGCCTGGCGGCACGCGCGCGAGCAGGGGCCGCGCAAGTTCAGCAAGCCGCGCGCGACCATCGACGCTCGCAAGGTCGGCCTGCGAGGCGAGCTGCGTCACGAGGAACTCCGACAGTGGCTGCGCGAAGGCGAGGCGCGCCTCGAATGCCTCGGCTCCTTCCTCGCCGACCAGGCTGTCGGGGTCGTGGCCCTCGGGCAGGAACAGGAACCGGAGCTGGCGGCCGTCGCGCGCATGTTCGAGGGCGTTCTCGAGCGCGCGCCAGGCGGCGGCGCGGCCGGCCCGGTCGCCGTCGAAGCAGAAGACGATTTCGCTGGTCACGCGGAACAGGCGGTTCAGGTGCTCCGGCGTCGTCGCGGTGCCGAGCGTCGCGACAGCGTAGGCAATGCCTGCCTGCGCAAGGCGCGCGACATCGACGTAGCCCTCGACGACCAGCAACCGCTCGATCTTGCGCAGCGCCTGGCGCGCCTCGTAGAGACCGTAAAGTTCCCGCCCCTTGTGAAACAACGGGGTCTCGGGCGAGTTGAGGTACTTCGGTTCGCCCTCATCGATGATCCTGCCGCCGAAGGCGATGACCCGACCGCGCGCATCGCGGATCGGAAACATGATGCGGTCGCGGAACCGGTCGTAGTAGCCCGATTCGCCCTTGCCGCTGCGCTCGACGACGAGGCCGGCCTCGGCAAGCCAGCGCTCGCGTTCCTCGGTTCCGCCGAAGCGCTTGAGCACAGCGTCCCATGAGTTTGGCGCGTAACCAATCGCGAACTTGACACAGGTCTCCGGCGTGATGCCGCGACCCGCGAGGTATTGCTTCGCGCGCACGGATTCGCGCAAGGAATCGCGATAGAACTGCGAGACCTGCGCCAGCAGTTCGTAGAGTTCATCACCGGGGCGGGCCCGCGTGCCGCGGCCGTCGTCTTCGCGCGGCACCTCGAGGCCGAGCCGCGAGGCGAGTTCGTCGACCGCATCCGGGAACGGCAGCTTGTCGTGCTCCATCAGGAAACCGAGCGCCGTGCCGTGCGCGCCGCAGCCGAAGCAGTGATAGAACTGCTTGTCGGGACTGACCCAGAACGAGGGCGTCTTCTCCGCGTGGAACGGGCAGCAGGCTTTCCACTCGCGGCCTGCGCGTTTCAACTGCACGCGGCCGCCGATCAGCTCGACGATGTCCGTGCGGGCGATCAGCTCATCGATGAAGGACTGCGGAATGCGGCCGGCCATGACACAAGATAGCGCAGTTTACGGCGCCGTCCGGGCCTCAGCCGGCAGCGGCTCGCCCGCGCACCAGCCCGAACGGGAAAGCCGGCGGAGCAGGGCGAGGGCGTCGGTACGGCCGACGCGCGTGTGCACGGGCAACGCCAGCACATCGCCCGGACGCGCCCAGGCAAGCGCCGCACGCACGGCGGAAATTTCATCCGGCTGTTCCTGGATCGCCGCCTCCGGCAGCCCGGCGCGCGCGAGCGCCAGGCGCAGGACGGCTGGCACCTCGCCCTCGCCGCGGCCGCGCAGGTGGCTCGCAAGTTCCTTGATGATGACGAAGTCCGGATGTGATGCAGCCGCGGCTCTTGCCAGTTGCTCCATGTCGGTATCCCTGCGATTGCCGGCCTGGCCGAGCAGCAGTGCCAGCCGCCCGCGGCGCAGCCCGCCGGCGAGTTCGAGCAGCTTCGCAAGCGCTACGGGGTTGTGCGCGAAATCGATGACGAGTTGCAACCCGCCCAGTTCGTAGCGCATCAGCCGGCCCGGATTGTCATCCGGATTCGCGCCGAAGCGCGCGAACACGGCCGCGACCGTGCCTGGCGCGATGCCGAGCGCCGCGGCCGCAAGCGCCGCCGCCGCGAGATTCGCGACATTAAAGGTGGCGAGGCCACCGGCCGTGATCGGCAGCGCCGCGATCGACCCCAGCTCATGTTCCCGTCCGCCGATCGACAACAGGAGCCGCCCATCGACCACGCCGCAGGTGGCGCCACCCCTGCGCCGGTGCGCGATCAGCCGTTCGTGATTCGCATCCAGCGCGAACCAGGCGAGCGGCCGGCCCGTGGCGGGTGCCTTGGCGGATAGCAGCGGGTCGTCGGCATTGACGACGAGTTGCCCGGCTTCGTCGATCGCGCGTGCGACGGCGAGCTTGACGTCGGCGATCGCGTCGAGATCGTGAACGCCGTATTCGCCGAAATGATCCGCGCTGATGCCGGTGATGACGGCGACGGTCACGCGCGGGATCGCGAGCCCGCGGCGCAGGATGCCGCCCCGGGCAGTTTCGAGGACTGCCGCCTCGATTCGCCGATCACGCAACACGACGCGCGCGCCGTCCGGTCCGGAATAATCTCCGGCCTGGATGGAGGTGTCATCGACGTAGAGCCCGTCCGTGCAGCTGTGGCCGGTCTTCCATCCCGCGGCCCGCGCACAGGCGGCGATCAGCCGCACGACCGTCGTCTTGCCGTTGGTGCCAGTGACGAGCGCGACCGGGATCGCATGCAGTTCCGGCCAGGGAATGTCGCCTGGCAGCGGTAGCCGGGAAAGCGGCCAGCTGCTGCCGCCGGCGCCCGCGCCGATCGTCAGGATCTCATCATCCATCAGGCACGGCAGCGACCGGGAGGCCGCGGCATCCAGGAGCGCCCGCAGTTGCGGCTTGGCTTCGGCCGCCGCACGCGCGCGGAGCTTCACCAGCGCCGGGCCTTCCTCCAGCATGGGCGGTTCCGGCGCATCCGGTTGTTCGACGGCGAGTGCGGCGAGCAATTCGGCCTCGCGCGACGGGTCACTCTCGAAGAGCGAGGCCGCGAGCGCCCATTCGTTGACCTCGGTTGCCGTGAACAGCTGGTCGGGCGGCGCGGCGAACGCGAGTGAAGCGCCGGTGGCATGGGGAATGGCGGCAATGGCTGCCACCGGCCAGCCGAGATTCTCGAGCGCACGCCGCACACGCCGTTCCCAGGCGGCGAGCAGCGCGGCATCGCCGTCCGCGGATTCGAGCACGGCGCCGGGGCCGGCGAAGAACCGGTTGTGACCGGCCAGGCGCCGCGAGTCGGTGAACGGCGGTGCCGGCGAATCGATCAGTCGGATGCCTCGGGCGCGTAGCGGATGCCGCGCTCATCGCGGATCAGCCCCTCGAGTGAAAGCGGCACAAGGCTGTCGACTGGTACCTCGGCCACCGGCGGCGCGACCGGTTCCAGCGCGCGTGCAACTACCGCAGCGGGCGCGCCCTCGGGCCGGAAGCGGATGATCTGTTTCCAGGACCGAACCAGCGCATCGGCGAAGACCAGCAGCAGGTCGCCGGGCTGGCCCATCCGCAGTGCCGCGTTGATCGCGTCCTGCTCGTCCGGGATCACCGAGATCGCCGACTCGCTGACGCCTGCGGCGATCAGCGCAGCCTCCTGGATGCGCGGCACCTCATCGCTCGCGCGCTCGCGCAGTTTATCGTCGCGGCGGCAGATGTAGTGGTCGAAACGGCCCGCGACGGCCTGCGCGATGGCGCGCAGGTCTTCGTCGCGGCGGTCGCCGGGACCTGCCAGCACGACGATGCGCCGGCCCGCGACATCGAGACGGCAGGCGAGATCCGCGAGCATGGAAACGGCGTGCGCGTTGTGGCCGTAGTCGAACAGCACCTTGAACGGGTGCTCGTCGAAGACATTCATGCGGCCCGGCGCCTGGTAGAAAGTCGTGTCGAAGGTCCGCAGACCCTGGCGGATTGCGTCGAGCTTGACGCCGAGCGAAAAGGCTATGGAGGCCGCGAACATGGCGTTCTGCACGTTGTGCGTCGCGCGTCCTTCGAGCGTCGCCGGGATCAGGTGGGTCCAGACCAATGGAATATGACCGCCACGGTCATAGAGCGTGATCATCTGGCCGTTGACACCCGCCTCCAGCGCGCAGGCCCGGCCGCCCGCGCGGATGTGCTCGCGCACCAGCGCGTGTTGCGGGTTCATCGTGACATAGCAGATGTGCTCCGCATCCGTGTGCGCCGACATCCGCAGCACCAGCGGGTCATCCGCATTCAGCACCGCGCAACCGGTCGCGACTTCGACCACGACGCGCTTGACCTCGGCCAGCTGTTCGAGCGTGTCGATGCCCTTGAGGCCCAGGTGATCCGGCTGCACGTTGAGCACCGCGCCGACGTCGACGCTCGCGACTCCCATGCCGGCGCGCAACAGGCCCCCGCGCGCGGTTTCGAGCACGGCCGCGTCGATGTGCGGGTCCGCGAGCACCATGCGCGCCGACACCGGGCCCGTCATGTCGCCCGAAACGGTGCGCTGGCCGTCGATGTAGACGCCGTCGGTCGTGGTCAGGCCCGGCGTGTAGCCGGCCATCTTCAATATGTGGGCCAGCATGCGCGCAGTGGTCGTCTTGCCATTGGTGCCGGTGATCGCCGCGATCGGCACGCGCGCCGGCGCGCCCTGCGGGAACAGGAGGTCGATGACGGGCCCGGCGACGTCCCGCGGTGTGCCCTCGGAGGGCGCGACGTGCATGCGGAAGCCGGGCGCCGCATTGACTTCGCAGATGCCACCGCCGATCTCGCGGTAGGAGAGCGTGATGTCCTTCGACAGGAAATCCACGCCGCCGACGTCGAGTCCGATGGCCTTGATCGCGCGCACGGCCATGTCGCGGTTGTCGGGGTGGATCACGTCGGTCACGTCGGTTGCCGTGCCGCCGGTCGACAGGTTCGCGGTCGAGCGCAGGAAGGCCTTGCGTCCCGCCGCGGGCACCGATTCCGGCGTGAGCCCGGCCCGCGCAAGCATCGCCTGCGCCTGTGTGTCGAGCTCGAGGCGTGTCAGCACCTTTTCGTGGCCGACGCCGCGCCGCGGGTCCTGGTTCACGATCTCGATCAACTGCGCGACGGTGTGCTCCCCGTCGCCGACCACGTGGCCGGGCGTGCGCCGTGTGGCCGCAACGAGTTCGCCGTTGACGACCAGCAAGCGATGGTCGTCGCCCTCCAGGTAGGTCTCGACGATGACGGAGCGCGAATGCTCACGCGCCACGGCAAAGCCGCGTGCGACCTCTTCGTCGCTCGTCAGGCGGATCGAAATGCCGCGGCCGTGATTGCCGTTGTGGGGCTTGGTGACGACCGGGAATCCAAGTCGCTGCGCCGAGCGGATCGCCTCGCGCTCGGATTGCGCCAGTTCCTGGCGCGGCACCGGCAGCCCAAGCGAGCCGAGGATCCGGTTGGTCTCCTCCTTGTCGCTCGCCAGCTCGACCGCGATGTGTGGCGTGCGACCGGTGATCGTCGCCTGCAGTCGCTGCTGGTAACGGCCGTGGCCGAGTTGCACCAGCGACTGGTCGTTGAGCCGGAGCCAGGGAATGCCGCGACGCTCCGCGGCGTGTACCAGCGAGGCGGTCGAGGGGCCAAGCGCCCGGCGCTGCGCGTAGCGGATGTACTCGTCGCGCGCGACCGGCCAGCTCCAGCCGTCCGGCACGGTGCCCACCGGCCGGATCCCATCCGGCAGCAGGGAGCACAGCAGCCGGAGTGCGAGTTCTCCCGCGGCAATCCCTTCCTCGCGTTCGGCATATTCATAGACGACCGAATAACGGCCCGGTTGGTCGAGGCTCCGGGTCTTGCCGAAGCTGACATCCTCGCCGGCGACGTTTTGCAGTTCGAGCGCGGCATGCTCGAGCACGTGACCGAGCCAGGTGCCCTCGTCCTCGTTCATGCGCCGGATGAAGCCGCCCGGCTGCTGATAGGAACAGCCATGTTCGGCCAGCCCCGGCAGGGCCTCGACGAGGCCGGCAACAAATGGCTGGCCCAGCCGGGCCGTCGGCCAGTGCTCGAGTTCGCCGAGGTCGAGCTCGAGGCGGATGACCGGGAAGCGCGCGAAATGCGAAGGCCCGACGTAAACGGAACGGTCGACGATGCGCACAGCTAGATGCCGCCGGAGGAGGCCACTCGCGTGTGCAGGTTGAAGGTTGCGCCCGCGACCAGCAGGTGCACGACGAGGCCGAGGATGCAGATCGGCTGGCCCTCGACGGCCGAGTCCACTGACGAAAAACCGACTTTCGATGCGTCGACGACGGTCACGCCGCCGCTGCCTTCCACCTCGAGGGCTTCATCGGGGCCAATGAATGCGGCCGTGTCCTCGTCGAGGCCGATGCCGACCGCGAAGGGATTGTAGGCAAGCGCAGCGATCAGGCGCCCGAGACGGTCGCGCTGGCGAAAGTGCTGGTCGATGATGAAGCGATTGGTCAGGCCGAGTCCCGGCGCGAGCCGCACGCTGCCGGCAATCGCCGAGGCGCCGTCATCGCCGAAGGCGATCATGTGCTCGGACAGGATGCTGGCGCCGGCGCTGGTTCCGCCGACGGTGACGCCGCGGGCGTTCTGCGCACGGATCAGCTTCGCAACAGGCGTGCCTCCCAGCAGCGTCGTGAGTCGCAGCTGGTTGCCGCCGGTGAAGAAGATCCCGGTCGCCTCGGCCAGGCGCTCGAGGCGGCGTTGTTCCTGGCAATCACGCCGCGTGTCGAAATCCATCACGGCAACGCGCCGCGCGCCGAGGTCGCGGAACAGCTGCTCGTAACGCAGGCCGGTCTCGTGTGCGCGGCTTGCGGTCGGGATCACGACGATGTCGGCGTCGTCACCACCCGAGACACACACGAAGCGCCCGAGGATGCGCGGGTCGTTTTCCTTGTTCTCGGCGCCGCCGATCGGCACGATGAAGCCGCGCGTCTCGCCCTCGGGAACCCTGCTGGGGCTCATTTCGTCAGCTGCCGAGCGCAGCCTTGATGCGCGCCGACAGCGCGCCGATGTCGGTGCGGCCCTGGGCCTTCGGCTTCAGCCAGCCCATGACCTTGCCCATGTCCTTGATCGACGCGGCGCCGGTCGCGGCGATGGCCTCGCGAACCAGCGTCTCGATCTCGGATTCTCCGAGCTGCGCGGGCAGGTAACCGTTGAGCCAGTTAATGTCGGCCGATTCCTTGGCGACGAGGTCCGGGCGCTTGCCGGCCTCGAACTGGACGACCGACTCGCGGCGCTGCTTGATCATCTTGTCGATGACGGCGAGCACCTGCGCGTCGTCGAGCTGGATGCGCTCGTCCACCTCGCGTTGCTGGATGCCGGCCTGGAGCATGCGGATGCACGATAGGCGATCCTTCTCGCCCGAGCGCATTGCAGCCTTCATGTCTTCGGTGATGCGGGCCTTCAGGCTCATCCCGGAATCAGCGCGCAGTGGCGCTGCTGCGGCCGCCGTCGCGGGTGGAGCGCTTGAGGTGGCGCTTGATCGCCGCGGCCTTCTTGCGTTTCCGTTCCTGGGTCGGCTTCTCGTAGAATTCCCTGCGGCGCAGTTCAGTCAGCACGCCGGCCTTTTCGCAGGCGCGCTTGAACCGGCGCAGCGCGGCGTCGAAATACTCGTTCTCGCGGATACGGACGCTCGGCATCAAGACCTCTTCTGAAGACCCAACCGCCCCGGTACCGCCCGGGGAAAGGGCCCGGAATTGTAGTGATCTGCCCCCGGAAAATCAAAAGCATAGCTCCATGAAAGTCCTGGGCATCGAAACCTCCTGCGACGAGACCGCGGTCGCCGTCTTTGAAAGTGGGCGTGGCCTGCTGGCGAATTGCGTGTGGAGCCAGGTCGAATTGCACCGGCCCCACGGTGGCGTGGTGCCGGAACTGGCCTCGCGCGAGCACATCGAGCGCTTGCTGCCGATGATCTATGACAGCCTCCGCGAGGCGCGGCTCGCCCCGCAAGCCATTGATGGTATTGCCTATACGGCCGGTCCCGGCCTGATCGGCGCATTGCTGGTCGGCGCGTCGGTGGCCCGTTCCCTGGGTTACGCCTGGGGAGTGCCGGTCATCGGCGTGCACCACCTCGAGGGTCATCTGCTCGCGCCGCAACTCGAGCCGGGGGCCCCGGATTTCCCGTTCATTGCGCTGCAGGTCTCGGGCGGCCACACCATGCTGGTCGAGGTCGCGGGCATCGGCCAATACCGGATCCTGGGCGAAACGCTCGACGATGCGGCCGGCGAGGCCTTCGACAAGACCGCGAAGCTGCTGGGTCTCGGCTACCCAGGCGGGCCCGCGCTCGCGGCGCTTGCCGAATCCGGTCGCGATGGCGTCTTCGACTTCCCGCGGCCAATGCTCGATCGCCCGGGACTCGATTTCAGCTTCAGCGGCCTCAAGACCGCGGTCGTCGTTGCGGTCCGCGGCCGCACACTCGATCAGCAGGCGCGTGCCGACGTCGCGCGCGGCTTCGAAATGGCGATGGTCGAAACACTGGTCACCAAGTCGTTGCGCGCGCTGCGGCAGACCGGCATCCAGGCGCTCATCGTCGCGGGCGGCGTCGGCGCGAACCGGCGCCTGCGCGCGGAGCTGTCGGCCGCCGTGGCCAGGGCGGGTGGCCGCGTGCACTTCCCCCGGCCCGAGTTCTGCACCGACAATGCGGCGATGATCGCGCTCGCGGGACACGCGAGGCTTGCGGCTGGCGAGCGCGAGGCGCTGCCGGTGCGTGCCCGCGCGCGCTGGCCGCTCGATGAACTGGCTGCCCCGCGGCCCTGAGGAGAGCACGGTGGACAAGATCTTCCTGACGGCGCTCTCGGCTGAAGCCGTGATCGGCATTTTCGACTGGGAGCGGGAAGTCCGGCAGCGCGTCGAGATCGACCTCGAGATGTCGCTCGATCTCGCCGCCGCGGCGCACAACGACTCGATCGAGGACACGCTCAACTACAAGGCCGTCGCAAAGCGCGTGCTCGAGATGGTGGAGGGGAGCCGTTTCCAGCTCGTCGAGACCCTGGCCGAGCACGTGGCGCGCCTGGTGCTCACGGAGTTTGCGGTCGAGCACATTCGCGTGACGGTGCACAAGCCGGGCGCGATCCGGCATTCCAGGGATGTCGGCGTGATCATCGAGCGCAGCCGGGATGCCTGAGGCTGCAGTGGCTGTGGCCTACGTCGCGGCCGGTAGCAACCTGCGGCCGCGCAGCAACCTGCGCGCTGCGGTCGCGGCGCTCGCCGCCGCATTCCCGGGCCTGCGTGTATCGCGCGCCTACGCCAACGCAGCGGTCGGCTTCGTGGGCGACGACTTCATCAACCTGGTCGTCGCCTTCGAGACCGATGAGCCGCTCGAGACGCTGCACGAGCGGCTGAAGTCCATCGAGCTTGCCTGCGGGCGTCGGCGGGGCGGGCCGCGATGGGGGCCACGGACGCTGGACCTGGATCTGCTGCTGTACGGGAACCACGTCGGCCGCTTTCCCGGCGGCGATTTGCCCCGCGCGGACCTGGCCGAGCGCGCCTACGTGCTCGGGCCGCTCGCGGAACTCGCGCCCGGGTTGAAACACCCGGTGCTTGGCGAGACCTTCGGCGCGCTGTGGCGGCGCTTCGACCGCGGCGCCCATGCGCTCCGCGAAGTTTCGCTCGAAGGGGAGGACTGATGCGCGGGTCAGCGGCCGCCGCCGCCGAGGATGCGCCCGCCATCGATGGTGAGAAGTTCGCCGGTCACGAATGGCGCCTGGGTCGCGAAGAAGATGGCCGCGCGCGCGACGTCCTCTGGCGATCCCGTGCGCCTCAGCGCCGTGCGCTCGACGATGCGCCGCCTGAGTTTCGCATCGATACCGCCGGCTGGCCACAGTACCGGCCCCGGGGCGATGGCATTGACGCGCACGCGCGGGCCGAGTTCGCGGGCGAGCGCGCGCGTCAGCATCACGACTGCGGCCTTCGCCGCGCAATACACCGGATGATGCCTGAGCGGGCGCAGCGCATGGATGTCCGCGATGTTGATGATGAGCCCCTTGCGCCGGCGCAACTCGGATGCCGCGGCCTGGGCGAGAAAAAGCGGCGCGCGCAGATTCGTGCCGATCAGGTCGTCAAACTGGGCGAGCGTGATTTCGCCGACCGGCGTCGGGTAGAAAGTCGACGCATTGTTGACCAGCACGTCGAGCCGCCCGAAGGACTTGACGACGATTCCCGGCAGCGCGGCGAGCGCGGCGAGGTCCTGCAGGTCGGCGCCGATCGCGATCGCGGATCCGCGCCGGCGCTTGTTCATGCGCGCGGCGAGCCTCGTGGCCTCCGCTTGCGAGTGGTGGTAATGGATTGCGACCCGAGCACCCTGCTCGTGAAAGGCCAGGGCGAGCACCGCGCCGATGCGTCGCGCCGCGCCGGTGATCAGCACGACCTTGTCCTTGAGCAGCGGGACGGGGACTCTGGGCATCGCTTTGCGGTCGCGCGGGGGGCCGGATGGCGACGATACCACGGGCCGCGGGGGGCACGATGCTGATCCCGGATGCGACACCGCCGCTCGCGCCGCAGCAAGCAGCGCACAGCGCACGGGTCGCGGAGCAATTGCGCGTGCTGATCGCGCAGGGGGGCGGCTGGCTGCCGTTCTCGCGATTCATGGACGCGGCGCTCTACGCGCCCGGCCTCGGCTACTACATGGCGGGCCAGGCGCGGTTCGGGGCCGGCGGCGATTTCGTGACGGCGCCGGAACTGTCGCCGCTGTTCGCACGTTGTCTCGCGACCCAGGTGGCCGAGCTGCTGCAAGTCGTGGGTGGCGGGGACATCGTCGAGTACGGCGCCGGCAGCGGCGCGCTGGCCGCCGACCTGCTACAGGCGCTGGCAGCGTGCCAGGCCTTGCCGCGCCGCTATCGCATCGTCGAGATCAGTGCGCCGCTGCGCGCCCTGCAGCGCGCGCGCCTCGGGCAGCTGCCGGAACTGGCCGGCCGGGTCGAGTGGCTGGACGGCCCGCCGGCCTCGGGCTGGCAGGGCGTGGCGCTTGTGAATGAAGTCCTCGATGCGCTGCCGGTGGAACGCTTCCGGATCGGCGCCGCCGGCTGCGAGTCCATCGGTGTCATTGCCGCGGGCGACGGATTCGAATGGAAGCCGCGCGCGGCGGATGCGCTGCTGTCGAAAGCCGCTACGGACTTGAACGCCGCATTGCCTGAGTCCTTGCCGCAAGGCTATGTGTCGGAACTGCGGCCGATGTTGCCGGCCTGGATCGCCGCCGTGACCGCAACGCTCGGGAAGGGTGCGATGGTCGTCGTCGACTACGGCCTGCCGCGCGCCCAGTACTACCATGCATCGCGCGACGGCGGCACGCTGTGCGGGTTCTTCCGGCACCGCCGCGTGGAGGATGTATTCGCGCACCCGGGCCTGCAGGACCTGACTGCCTGGGTCGATTTCTCGGCGGTTGCGGATGCCGCCGTGGCCGCGGGCCTCGAGGTCGCCGGCTTCGCGACCCAGGCCCATTTCCTGGCCTCGCTCGGAATCGACCGGCATCTCGCCACCGCCACCGCGGACGTCGGCACACGCGAGCGACTGGCCCTGACGCAAGGCGCCTCGATGCTGATGCTCCCGGCCGAGATGGGCGAGCGCTTCAAGGTGATGGTGCTCGCGCGCGGCATTGCGGGCCCTTTCACCGGCTTCTGCTTCCGCGACCTCTCGGCGAGCCTGTAAAGTGGTGCCATAGGAGCTGACGTGGATCCGTTACACGCGATCGTGCTGGCCATCGTGCAGGGCCTCTCGGAGTTCCTGCCGATCTCGAGCTCCGGCCACCTGATCCTGGTGCCGCACTTCTTCGGCTGGCCGGATCAGGGGCTGGCCTTCGACGTCGCCGTGCACGTCGGCACGCTCGTCGCCGTCGTGGCCTACTTTCGCGCCCAGCTCCTGCAGATGACCCGCGCCTGGCTTGCTTCGCTGACTGGCCGCGGACTCACGTCGGATGGCCGGCTCGCCTGGTGCATCGTCGTCGGCACGATCCCGGTGGGTGCCGTCGGGCTCGTGTTCGGCGGACTCATCGAGCAGATGCTGAGGAATCCGCTGTTTGTCGCGGGCACCTTGACAGGATTCGGGCTGCTGATGTGGCTCGCCGACCGGCTGGGCGCACAGCGTCGTGACGAATATTCCGTCGGCTGGCGCGATGCACTCCTGATCGGCTGCGCGCAGGCGCTGGCGCTGATGCCGGGAACCTCGCGTTCCGGCGTCACGATGACGATGGCGCGCGCCCTCGGATTGACCCGCGCGGCAGCTGCGCGCTTTTCATTCCTGCTGGCGGTGCCGGGCATCGCGATGGCGGGCGGCTACGAGTTGCAGCAATTGCTGGCCGGGCCGGGCGACGGCGTGAACTGGGCGATGATGGGGGTAGGCGTTGCCGTGTCGGCGGTGACCGGCTACCTGTGCATCCACGTGCTGCTCAAGGTCATTGAGCGCATCGGCCTGCTGCCCTTCGCGCTGTACCGATTTGCGCTGGCCGCATTGATCGTCATGCACTTCGGCTGAGCCGGGCCCCTCATTTCATCTGGCGCAGCGCAGCGAGACGCCGGCGACGCAGCAGCACGCCGATTTCCTCGCCGGCCAGGCCGTCGCGATCCTTCGCATCGAGCGTCGTCGCGAGCGCGGCCGTCAGCGCGCGCTCCAGTCGCCCGGCCTGTGGATAGGAACGCTGCCGCCAGCCGCCGCGGCCGCGATAATCGGACTCGCACGCGACCAGCAGTTCGCGAAACCGGTCAGGCCGGCGCATCGCGTCGCAGGATTCCAGCAACTCGAGCAGGGTCCGCGGCCGCAACTCCAGCGCCCGGTGCGCAAGTCCGTGCCAGCGCGAGGCGAGTTCCGCGAGTTCGCGATGGTCGGTCGGTACGCGCAACCTTGTGGCGACCTCGCGAATCAGGGCTACCCCGCGCTCCTCGTGGCCGCGATGCGTCGGCCACTGCGAGCGGGGCGTGCGCCCCTTGCCGAGGTCGTGCATCAGCGCCGCGAAGCGGACGCGTGGCTCCGGCGTCAGGCCGGCGGCGGCCTGCAGCACGAGTTCCATGTGCAATCCCGTGTCGATCTCGGGGTGCCATTTTTCCGGTTGCGGCACGCCGTAGAGGGCCTCCAGCTCGGGAAGGATGCGCGCGAGTGCGCCGCAGTCGTGCAGCAGGCGCAGCCACGCCTCGGGCGCGGGCTCGGCGAGCGCCCGATCGGTCTCCTGCCAGACGCGCTCAGACACGAGCGCATCGACTTCGCCCGAGGCGACCATCGCGCGCATGCGCGCCAGCGTCTCGGGCGCGACGCTGAAACCGAGCGGCTGGAACCGTGCCAGGAAGCGCGCGACGCGCAGGATGCGCACCGGGTCCTCGTTGAACGCCTCCGACACGTGGCGAAGCGTGTGGGCCGCGAGGTCGCGCTGGCCGCCGCAGGGATCAATCAGGCTGCCGTCGGGCGCGCGCGCGATCGCGTTGATCGTGAGATCGCGACGCCGCAAATCGTCCTCGAGCGTGACGTCCGGCGAGAATCGAAGTTCGAAACCATGATAGCCGCGGCCGGTCTTGCGCTCGGTGCGCGCGAGGGCGTATTCCTCGCCGGTCGCGGGGTGCAGGAACACCGGGAAGTCGCGGCCGACCTGGCGATAGCCGGCATCCAGCATCGCCTGCGGCGTCGCGCCGACGACCACCCAGTCGCGCTCGCGCACCGGCCGGCCGAGCAGCTCGTCACGAACCGCGCCCCCGACCAGATAGACTTCCATTTCGCCATGTTACCCGATGCCCAAATGCGCCTGATCGCGCGCCTCGCGCTCGCGGCTCCGGTCCTCGGCCTGTCGGGGTGTTACTACCTGCATCTGGCTGCGGGACAGCTGGAGATGAACCGCAAGCGGCAGCCGATCGCGGAAATCGTCGCGCGCGACGATGCCGGGCTGACATTGCGCGAGCGGCTCGGTTACGCAAGCCGCGCCCGCGATTTCGCGATGGCTGAACTGGCCCTGCCGGACAACGGCAGCTATCGAAGCTATGCAGACCTGGGCCGGCCTTATGCGACCTGGAACGTCTTTGCGGCGCCGGAATTCTCGGTCACGCCGCGACACTGGTGCTTCCCGGTGGCCGGCTGCGTCAGCTATCGGGGTTACTTCGACGAGCAACGCGCCGGACGCACCGCCAGGCGCCTCGCTGCGCACGGGCTCGATGTGCATGTCGGACCCTCGCTTGCCTACTCGACGCTCGGGCATCTGCAGGATCCGGTGCTCAACACCATGCTGCGTTACGATGACGCCGAACTGGCCGCGCTGATCTTTCACGAGCTGGCGCACCAGGCGGCCTACGTGCCGGGCGACAGCGACTTCAACGAGGCCTTCGCGACGGTCGTCGAATTCGAAGGCGCGCGGCGCTGGCTCTCGCATCTCGGTCGCGACGACGACCTCGAGGCGTTCCTGGAATCGCGCCGCAAGCAGCAGGAACTCGCGGAACTGATGGTCGCGAGCCGCGAGCGCCTCGCGGCGCTTTATGCAACCGCTGCGCCTCCCGACCAGATCCGCACCGAAAAGGCCGCCGAACTCGGCCGCCTGCGCGACGCGCTGGCCGGGCAGGGCATGACTCCGGTTGGCGAACTCAACAACGCCCGCCTTGCCGCGGTCGCCACCTATCACCGCTGTGTGCCCGCACTGTCCGCGCTGCTCGCGCAGCACGGCGGCAACCTCCCCGCCTACTACGCCACGATCCGCGCACTCGCCGACGACTCGACTGCTCGCAATTTGCTTTGCTCCAGCCGCTGAGCGGCGGCCAGCACGGCCCGGACTGGCACTGCCAGGCGCCGCGATCGGGATCCGGCGGAGTGTCCCCTCGCTGCGCCGGAACTTATGCACCGCTCGGGGACACCACCGCCACCTCGATCACGGCGCCGGATAGTGGCGTACCGGGCAGCGACCGCCGCTCAGCGGCTGGTGTTTTGCCGGTAGCGTGCGCGGCGCGCGGCAGCGCCACGATCGCCAAGATAACGAGGCAGGATTGCCGCCAGGGATTGGGGCTGGATGCCGAGGCGGGCGAGGCCATCCTCGGTGCAAACGCTGTCAACCATCAGCGAGCGGAAGTTGTCGGTCGAAAACGGCTTGCCCGGCACGAAGTCACAGACGGCCGCCTGCAGGCGGGCAGCCCAGTCCGGCAGGCCGATGACCGCGCGCCGCAGGCCGAGCGCGTCCCTCACCAGGCAGACGATTTCGCGCAGCGTGTAGGTATCAGGACCGCAAAGCTGGTAACACTCGCCGGCCGTCGCGTCGTCGGCGAGCGCGCACAGCAAGGCCGAGACCACGTCCTCGACCCAGACCGGCGCGAAGCGCGCGCCGGGGCGCGCCAGCGGCAGGCCGAACGGAATCATCCGCAGCAGGCCGGCAAAACGATTCACGAAATCATCGCCGGGGCCGAAGATCACCGAAGGCTGGAAAATCGTCCAGCGCAGGCGGGGGCCGGATTCGTCGCGGATAATCCGTTCGGCCGTGCCCTTGCTGCGAAGGTAGTAGCTCGCGCCGTGGTCCGCACTCGCGTTGAGCGCGCTCAGCTGCAGCAGGCGCTCGACGCGCGCGCGCCGGCAGGCCGTGACGAGCTTGCGGGCGAGATCGGAATGGACGTGCCGGAAACCGCTGCCATCACGGCCGCGCTCGTTCAGGATGCCGACCAGGTTGATGACCGCCTGCTGGCGGTCGCACAGTTCCGCCAGCTGCTCCGGGTCGTGAATGTCGGCCCCGACCAGGCGCAGCGACGGAATCATCGCGAGATGCCGCGCCGCGGAGGGGTTGCGGCTTGGCACCATGATGCGGAAATCCGCTCTTGCCAACGCCGCGCACAGGCTGGTGCCGACGAATCCCGAACCGCCGAGCACGCAGACCGATTGCGCCGCCATGGCGCGATTATACGGGCGCCTGGCCGGCCGGCTCAGCGCAGCGGCAGGATCAGGGCCTGGTTGCCGCGCTGGAGCTGGAGGAGCATCGAGGCTTGGTCCTTCGTGACCTCGCGCAGTTGCGCCAGGCTCGAAATGCGGCTGCGGTTGACCGCCACGATCCGGTCGTCGGCCCTGAGGCCCGACTGCTCCGCGGGGCTTCCGGCCTGGACGCTGCGCACCAGCACGCCGCCACCCGACCCTTCCGGCGCTTCCGCGAGATCGGCCCCGGCCAGTGCCGGATGGATCGATTCGGCGTTGGCAAGCTGCGCGACTTCGCGCAGCACGGCCGTCACGCGCCGCGGCTTGCCGTCCCGGAGCAGGCTGATGTCGACCGTTTCGCCGACCTGCAGCATGCCGATGGTGTTGCGCAACTCGGCGCTGCCCTTGACCGGCTGATTGCGCACGGCCGTGATCACGTCGCCGGCCTCGATCCCGGCGCGCGCGGCGGCCGATCCCTCCGACACCTGCGAGACGAGTGCGCCCTGGATATCCTCAGCGAGGCCGAGACTCTGGCGGTAATCCGGCGTGAGGCTCAGCACCGAGACGCCGAGCTGGCCGCGATTCACCTCGCCGTGCTGGATCAGCTGCTCCATGACGGAGCGGACCATGTTCGACGGGATTGCGAAGCCGATGCCCATGTTGCCGCCGGAGCGCGACAGGATCACCGAATTGATGCCAACCAGCTCGCCATCGAGGCTGACGAGCGCGCCGCCGGAATTGCCGGGATTGATGGCCGCGTCGGTCTGTATGAAATCCTCGTAATTGTCGCGGTTGATGCCGGTCCGGCCGAGCGCGCTGACGATGCCCGAGGTGACGCTGTGCTGCAGCCCGAACGGGTTGCCGATGGCGATGACGAAGTCTCCGACTTCGAGCCGCGAGGAGTCCGCGAGGCGGATTTCGGCGGGGAGCCGGCCTTCCTGGACGCGCAGCACTGCGACGTCGGAGCGTGCGTCGGTGCCGACGATTTCGGCCTTCAGTTCACGGTCATCGACCAGCGTGATCGTGATCTCGGTGGCATTCTCGACCACGTGCGCGTTGGTGACGATGTAGCCGCCCTTCGCGTCGACGATGACGCCCGAACCCGCGCTGCGGAACTCACGTTCGCGCGGCGCTGCGTCAGGCGGCATGCCAAAGAAGCGCCGGAAGCCGGGGTCGTCGAAGAACGGATTGCCGGGTGCCGCCACCGTGCCACGTACGCCGATGTTGACGACGGCGGGCGCCACCTGCTTGATTACTGGCGCAAAACTCGGCAGCGGCGAATCCTTCTGGGCGCTCGCCGCGCTCGAGACGAGCAGCATGGACGCAGCGGCGAGGGCGGTGAGAAGCTGTCTCATGGAATGGAACCTCGGTGATGCGGCAGGTCTGACCGGTGCCGCGCGCCACAAGTTCCGGACGCGCGGCGCGGCCATTTTTCCGGTGTACGAGCGCTCCCGCGAGCGCAGAGTACTTGTTTTATGGCGAATTCGTGCATACAAGATGTTGTGTTGCGCGGAAAACCGATCTGGACGGGCAGGGACGGGCCGCTTGACCGGAAATCGCCTGAAGTGAAGTTTATAACTTATTGAAAATTAAACATATTTTTGGGGCAGATTTTTGCTCAAGGAAACCCTTGACACCACCCTGCCCGCGAAAATAATTTAACAGCCCTGACACAACATCTTGTGGTCGCCGGTCGGACACGGTGGACGACGACAGAAGAGTCAGGGAGCCTAGCGAAATCGACAGCGAATGGCGGCGCGTAGCGCCGGCCCGGCCTCGATTTCTCCGGCGTAGCTGCAGGATTGCTGATTCCAGGGGAGCGTCGCGGGGAAAATGAGCATCGCGGTGAAGATCGAGCCGAAGGACGTCGACCAGATTCCCTTTCAGGAAGCCTCGCTCGATATCTGGGATCGCAAGTACCGGTTGACCGCCAAGGACGGGGGTCCGATCGATGCCACGATGGACGACACCTGGTGCCGCGTCGCAACGGCGCTCGCCGGCGTCGAAGATGAGCGCGTGCGCGAGCACTGGAACGAGCGCTTCCTGTGGGCACTGCGCAAGGGTGCGATCCCGGCCGGCCGCATCCTGTCGAATGCCGGCGCCCTGGCGCACAAGCCGGCGACGTCGACGATCAACTGCACGGTGTCCGGCACGATCCGCGACTCGATGGACGACATCCTGCACAAGGTCCACGAAGCGGGCCTGACGCTGAAGGCCGGCTGCGGCATCGGCTACGAATTCTCGACGCTGCGCCCGCGCGGCGCCTATGTCACCGGGGCCGGCGCACACACTTCGGGCCCGATGTCATTCATGGACATCTACGACCGCATGTGCTTCACGGTCTCCTCCGCAGGCGGCCGGCGCGGCGCACAGATGGGCACCTTCGATGTGGGCCACCCCGACGCGATCGACTTCATCCGCGCCAAGCGCGAGAACGGACGCTTGCGGCAATTCAACCTGTCGCTGCTGGTGACCGACGAATTCATCGACGCCGTGCGTGGCGACCGCGAATGGCAGCTCGCCTTCCCGCTGTCGGCGCACGAGTTCGACCCCGAGCAGCACGACCTGGACTCCGGACAGGATTTCGTGTGGCGGGAGTGGCCGGACGGCGAAGGCTACGTGAGCAACGACGACGGCCTGGTCGCCTGCAGGATCTTCAAGAAGCTGCCGGCCCGCCGGCTGTGGGACGTCATCATGGCGTCCACCTACGACTTCGCCGAGCCGGGGTTCGTGCTGATCGACCGCGTCAACGAGATGAACAACAACTGGTGGTGCGAGAACATCCGCGCGACCAATCCTTGCGGCGAGCAGCCACTTCCGCCTTATGGTTCCTGCCTGCTGGGTTCGGTCAACCTGACGCGTTTCGTGCGCCGGCCGTTCACCGACGAGGCGAGGTTCGACTGGGACGAGTACCGCGAAGTCGTGCGCGTATTCACGCGCATGCTCGACAATGTCGTCGACATCAACGGCCTGCCGCTCAGCCGGCAGCGCGACGAGATCAAGCGCAAGCGCCGCCACGGCATGGGTTTCCTCGGACTCGGCTCGGCGATCACCATGCTCGGGATGAAATACGGCGCGCCCGAGTCCGTCGCCTTTACCGAGAATGTATCGCGCGAAATGGCGATTGCCGGCTGGGAGGCGGGACTCGAACTCGCGCGCGAGAAGGGCCCGGCGCCGATCATGAACGAGGAATTCACCGTCACGCGCGCGATGCTGCGCAAGCGGCCGGAAATGGCGCGCGACGGCTGGAAGGTCGACGACCGGATCCCGGGCCGCGTGCTGCATGGCCGCTACAGCCGCTACATGCGCCGGCTCGCGGAGGCCGCGCCGGAACTGGTCAAGGAAATCGAGACTGTCGGCGCGCGCTTCACGCACCACTCGTCGATCGCGCCGACCGGCACGATTTCGCTGTCGCTTGCGAACAACGCGTCGAATGGCATCGAGCCCTCGTTCGCGCACCACTATTTCCGCAACGTCATCCGTGAAGGCAAGAAGTCGAAGGAGCGCATCGACGTCTATTCCTTCGAGCTGCTGGCCTATCGTGAGCTGGTGAACCCGCGCGCGATGCCGGGTGCCACCGCGGCCGGTGAGAAGCTGCCGGACTGCTTTATCACGGCGGAGGACATCGGTCCGCGCGAGCACGTCGACATCCAGGCGGCGGCGCAGAAGTGGGTCGACTCGTCGATCTCGAAGACCGCCAACGTGCCGACCGATTTCAGTTACGAGGACTTCAAGGACATCTACCTGTATGCCCACGAGCGCGGCCTGAAGGGCTGCACCACCTTCCGCTTCAACCCGGAGGCATTCCAGGGGGTGCTGGTCAAGGAAGATGACCTGAAGAACACGACCTATGTGTTCACGCTCGAGGACGGCACGGAGGTCGAGGCCAGGGGCGACGAGGAAATCGAGTACGACGGCGAGGTGCATACCGCCGCGAACCTGTTCGACGCGTTGAAAGAAGGCTATTACGGAAGGTATTGAGTGCGGGAAAGGACCGGAACCATGAGCAGAATCAAGTTCGACAAGAAGATCGTCAAATACCGCGTGCAGAAGCCGGAGGCGGAAAAGCCCGCCACGGGCCCCGCGCGCGAGGGCAAGGCCCGTAAGGACGGCGGCGGCAAAGTCGTGTGGATGCACGAGAAGCTCGAACGCCCGGAAGTCCTGATCGGATCCACCTACAAGATCAAGACCCCGGTATCCGACCACGCGATGTACCTGACGATCAACGACATCGTGCTGAACGAGGGCACTGAACACGAGCATCACCGGCCATTCGAGATCTTCATCAACTCGAAGAATCTCGACCATTTCCAGTGGATCGTCGCGCTGACCCGGATCATCTCGGCGGTGTTCAGGAAGGGCGGCGACGTCGCGTTCCTGACCGAGGAGCTCAAGGCCGTTTTCGACCCGCGCGGCGGCTACTGGCAACCCGGCGGCAAGTTCATGCCGTCAATCGTGGCCGAGATCGGCTACGTCGTGGAACGTCACCTGCAATCGATCGGCCTGATGAAGGTCCCCGAGATGGACGAGGCGCGCCGGGCGCTGATCGAGGCCAAGCGCAACGAGTATGAACAGCGCAACCGCCAGCAGGACGCATTCGCAAAGACCAGCTATCCCGAGGGTGCGCAGTTGTGCGTGAAATGCAATACGGCGGCCGTCGTCATGCTGGATGGCTGCATGACCTGCCTCGCATGTGGCGAGTCGAAATGCGGCTAGACCGGAGGATTTTGATCCACGCGCGTGCCGGGTCCCCGCCCGGCCTGCCCTGATAAACCAGGGCTGCGCGTGAACTCCCAGGCGGCCTTCGGGCCGCCTTTTTTCCGGCGCCGCCAGGGAGGCACGATGCGGATGATGCTGGTGCTCCTCGCTGCGGCCGCGGCGGCCTGTACGACGCAGCGCGTCTATCCGGGTCCGGGGCTGCCCGCCGCGGAGCGCGCGATTGTGCATGCCGATCCGGCGGTCAGCGCCGGGTTGCCGGTGCAGCTGCGCCTGCGCCAGGCAGACGGCCAAAAGGTGTCGCTGCACGCGAGCACCGTCGAACTGCCCGCTGGCCGGCATTCGCTGCTGGTGGATTGCCGCGTGCAGGAGAGCGGCGTGACGAGCCGTTTCGTGGTCGAGGCCGATCTGGAAGCGGGCGGCAGCTACCGCCTCGTGGCGCAGGCCTCGGCGCGGAACTGTGAAGCGGTCGAACTGTTGAGGCAGTGAAGGGCGCGCCTGGCCACGTGGCGCTATACTCTCGCGCCGAATGAGCCACCCGATATTCAAGCCGATGCTGCTGGCAGCGCTGCTGGCGCTGCCGGCATTCGCGGATTCGATTGCCGAGCGTGCGGCGCCCGCCGGAGTCCTGTTGCCGGCCGATCGCGTGATCGTCCGCAAGGCAGAGCGGCGCATGGACCTGGTGCGCGACGGCCAGATGATCGCGAGCTATCGGGTTTCGCTGGGCCTGAATCCCAGCGGTCCCAAGCAGCGCGAGGGCGATTTCCGGACGCCGGAAGGCAGCTACCGGCTGACGCGACGCAATGCGCGCAGCGAGTTCTTTCTCGCGGTCCAGGTCTCCTATCCCGAGGCCGTCGACGCCGTGCTCGCGCGCCGCAACGGCTGGTCGCCCGGCGGCCTGATCATGGTGCACGGCTTGCCGAACGTGCCGAAGTATGCGCGCGAGCGTTACCTGAATTCCGACTGGACCGATGGCTGCATCGCGCTGTCGAATGAGGACATGCTCGATTTCTGGCTGCTGACCGGGGATGGCACGGCGATCGAGATCCTGCCGTGAGCGACGACGCCGGCGGCAACCTCGACGCGATCGTCCATGCCCGCGTCTCGCCCAAGGGCGTGCTTGATAACCTGTCCCAGCAGGAAGTCGACAAGCTGCTGGATCGCGGCCAGGGCGGCCTCTACCCGCTGTTCCGTCGTTGCGCGCTCGCGGTGCTGAACTCCGGCACGATGATCGACGATGCGCGTGTGATCTTCGAGGCCTACCGGGAATTCGAGCTGCGCATCGTGCGCGAGCCCTGGGGCATCAAGCTCGAGATGCAGAATGCGCCGGGCAGCGCCTTCGTCGACGGCCAGATGATCCGCGGCGTCAAGGAGCACCTGTTCGCCGCGTTGCGCGACATCGTGTACACGCACAACGAGATCGTCGGCCGCTTCGATCTCGGCGATCCTGCCAGCGTCACGAACGCGATCTTCTGCATCCTGCGCAATGCCCGCATGCTCGAATACAAGGGCCGTCCGGACCTCGTGGTCTGCTGGGGCGGCCACTCGATCCCGCGCGAGGAGTACGACTACACCAAGAAGGTCGGCTACGAGCTGGGCTTGCGCGGCCTGTCGGTCTGCACCGGCTGCGGGCCCGGCGCGATGAAGGGACCGATGAAGGGCGCGACGATCGGGCACTCGAAGCAGCGCATCCGCGACGGGCGCTATGTCGGCATCACGGAACCGGGAATCATCGCGGCGGAGCCGCCCAACCCGATCGTCAACCAGCTCGTGATCATGCCGGACATCGAGAAGCGCCTGGAGGCCTTCGTCAGGCTGGGCCACGGCATCATCGTGTTCCCGGGCGGGGCCGGCACGGCGGAGGAGATCCTCTACCTGCTCGGCATCCTGCTGGACCCGGCGAATGCCGCGCAGCCGCTGCCGTTCGTGTTCACGGGGCCGCGCGAGAGCGCGGCCTACTTCGAGCAGCTCGACCGGTTCATCGCGGTCACTCTCGGCGCCGAGGCGCGGCAACGCTATCGCATCGTGATCGGCGATCCGGGCGAGGTGGCGCGCGAGTTGCAGCGCGGCTTCGACACCGTGCGCCGCTCGCGACGCCGCGCGGGCGACGCCTATAATTTCAACTGGCTGCTCAGGATACCGCCGGCGTTCCAGCAGCCCTTCGAGGTCAGTCACGGGGCGATGGCTGCGCTGACGCTGTCGATGGACCAGCCCGTGCACGAGCGCGCCGCGAACCTGCGCCGCGCCTTTTCCGGCATCGTCGCCGGCAACGTGAAGGAACATGGCATCCGGCTCATCGAGGAGCAGGGGCCGTTCGAGATTCACGCCGACCCGAGGATCGCCAAACCGCTCGACGAGCTGTTGCGGGCATTCGTCGCGCAGCGCCGGATGAAACTGGTCGGAGAATACCGCCCGAGTTATCGAATCGCCTGAGCGCGTCGCGTCGCCGGGATTCCCTTCCCGCGACCTGTGACCCAGTTCCTGTTTCGATCGGTTTGCCACGCGTAGCTTGCATGGCATGGCGCGTCAAAGAGTGCCCGGTTTGTGAGCGACATCAAGCTGTCTTCGGGCAGCGGCCGGACGGATCGTGCCGGCACGGAAACTCCCGTGCGTGCGCCACGTCGCGCCGCCGCCGTCAGCCGCCACGGCACGATTTCGCGTGAGCTGACCAAGTACTCGAATTACAAGTCCTGGGCCGACAAGGTCCGTACCGCCTGGCGCATCGAGAATGGCGAAGCGCCGACGGAACCCCCCACGGGCACTTCCAGGCGCTGAGCCCCCGGCCCGCCCCCACGATGGAAAGACTGCTGCAGCTGTTCGACGAGCTGGACGATCTGGTCTGCGCGTTGCGGCATCGCCTCGGTCTCTGGCCGGCCGCACGCAGCATTCGCCGCGGCTGAACCGGCGCTGGCCAAACTCCTGCAGGCCCTGCAGGCACCTGCCAGGCGCCGGCATGCGCGTGCGCTCGCAAAGCTGATATCTTTCGCCGGTGAGCGACCGGAAGCCGACCGACGATGAATTGCGCGCGCGGCTCACGCCCGAGCAGTACGACGTGACGCAGCGGCAGGGTACGGAACGCGCATTCACCGGCCAGTACGACGGCCACGAGGGGACGGGCAGGTATCTGTGCGTCTGTTGCGGCGAGAGGCTGTTCTCATCCGGGGCGAAGTACGAATCCGGTTCCGGCTGGCCGTCATTCTGGCAGCCGGTGGCCAGCGGCCGGGTCGAGATGCGCCGCGATGCCTTGCACGGAGTGGCCCGCACCGAGGTGCGTTGCGCGAATTGCGGGGCTCACCTTGGCCACGTATTCGACGACGGCCCGCAACCCACCGGGCAGCGCTACTGCATCAATTCGGCCGCCCTCGACTTCAAGCCGGAGCCCGAGCGGTGATTGCGGTGCTGCGCCCGGGCCTGATGGCAGGCGTGTTGCTTGGCTGCATTGCGGTCGCTGCCGCGCAGCAGACCACCGTTGCGCCTGCAACTCCGGAGCCGCCCGTGGAGCCGCTGGTCGTCACGGATCTCGTGACCGGCATTGGCAACCAGGCCCTGCTGGACATGGTCGTCATCGTGCACTACACGGGCTGGCTGTACGACGCGCAGGCGAAAGACCATCGCGGCCGGCAATTCGACAGTTCGCGCGAACGCGGGCAGCCGTTTTCCTTCCCCCTGGGTGCCGGGCACGTGATCAAGGGCTGGGACCAGGGCGTACCGGGCATGCGCGTCGGTGGCATACGGCGCGTGGTCATCCCGCCCGCGCTCGGCTACGGCAGCCGCAACATCGGCAACGGGCTCATCCCGCCGGATTCGACGCTGCTGTTCGAGATCGAACTGCTGGCGGTGGAGCAAGTGTCAAGCGCGCCGCAGGCGCAATGAAGCCCTGCCGGCTGGCCGGCAACAGGAGACAGCTGATGAAGCGAATTCAACTGGCGGCCGGGGCGGCCTGCGCCCTGGCGCTGGCAGGCGCCGCCGACGCCGCGACCCTGATCCACGCCGGCCGCCTGATCGACGGCGTATCGGATGCGCCACGCGAGCGGGTCACGATCGTGGTGGACGGCAATCGCATCGCGGCCGTCGAACCCGGATTCCGTGGCGCCGCGACCGGTGACGAGGTGATCGACCTGTCCGCGGCGACCGTGATGCCCGGTCTGATGGACATGCACGTACACCTGACCGGCGAGTACAGCCGGCGCAGCGAGATCGACAATATCAAGAAGAGCGAGGCGGACCGGTCCTACGATTCCGTGCCATTTGCCGAGCGTACGCTGCTCGCGGGCTTCACGACCGTGCGTAACGTCGGCGACCAGTTCAACGTGTCGATCGCGCTGCGGCGGGCGATCGAAGAGGGCAAGGTCCACGGGCCGCGCATCTTCACGTCCGGGCGTTCGATCGCCTCGACCGGTGGTCACGCGGACGCCAGCAACAGCTTCGGTCCATTCCTGTACAGCGACGATCCGCGCCTGAACACCGTCTGCAACGGCGCCGACAGCTGCCGCGAGGCCGTGCGACAGCGCTACAAGGACGGCGCCGACCTGATCAAGATCACCGCAACCGGCGGCGTCATGTCGATCGCGAAATCAGGCACCGCGCCACAGTTCACCGACGAGGAGCTCGCGGCGATCGTCTCGACGGCCCACGACTACAGCCTGAAGGTCGCCGCCCACGCGCACGGCACCGAAGGGATCAAGCGCGCCGTGAAGGCTGGCGTCGACTCGATCGAGCACGGCACGCTGATGGACGAGGAGACGATGCGGCTGATGAAGCAGCAGGGGACGCACTTCGTGCCGACCATTTCGGCGGGCCGCTGGGTCTACGACCAGGCGCAGGACCCGACCTATTTTCCGGCCATCGTGCGCCCCAAGGCGCTCGCGCTTGGACCGGTGATCCAGCGAACCTTCGCGAAGGCCTGGCAGGCGGGCGTCACGATCATGTTCGGCACCGACTGCGGCGTCAGCGCGCATGGCAGCAATGCACGGGAATTCGGCTACATGGTCGAGGCCGGCATGCCGGTCATGGCGGCGATCCGTTCGGCGACCATCGTGCCGGCGCGCTACCTCGGCATCGACGACCGCCTCGGCAGCGTCGAGGCTGGCAAGCTTGCCGACATCGTCGCCGTGCCAGGCGACCCGTTCGCGGATGCCGGCGTGATGGAGCGCGTGAGTTTCGTCATGAAGGAAGGCGTCATCTACAAGCGCTGAGCGCAGCCTGCCTTGAAGCGACATGCGCCAACTGTGGAGAAGCTCGTCATCAACGGCCCGGCCGGGCCGATCGAGGCGCTCGTCGAGCGGCCGCCCGGCGCGATCGCGGGCACGATCGCAGTGTGCTGCCACCCGCACCCGCTGTTCGGCGGCACGATGCAGAACAAGGTGGTGCATACGCTCGCGCGTGCGGCGCAGGATCATGGGATCACCAGTATCCGGTTCAACTTCAGGGGTGTGGGCGGCAGCGGGGGCGCCTTCGACAATGGCGTCGGCGAATCCGACGATGCAGCGGCGGTCGCCGACTGGAGCCGGCGCGAACTCGGGGCCGGGCGGCTATGGGCGCTTGGCTT
>Ga0214473_10001992_pt1 | contig 25818 bp, 20 predicted proteins | sample RVTome_7_FD_203509 | JGI IMG/M metagenome (GOLD analysis project Ga0214473, IMG submission 203509) | Soil microbial communities from uranium-contaminated site in the Upper Colorado River Basin, Wyoming, United States - RVT98D197 | ecosystem: Environmental > Terrestrial > Soil > Contaminated >...
GTCCCTCTTCCCGGCTCCTTGGTGGTGAAGAAGGGCTCAAAAACGCGCGACCTGGTCTCTTCATCCATGCCTATCCCGGTATCGGAGACCGACAGCATGACGTAGGAACCTGCCGTAGTCCCCACAAGCGAACGACAGTACTCGTCGCTCAGTTCAACATTGGCCGTTTCTACGGTTAGCTTCCCCCCATGAGGCATGGCGTCACGAGAGTTGAGGGCCAGATTCATGAGCACCTGCTCGAATTGAGACGCGTCCACTTCCACCAGTCCCAACTCTGGGCGAAGCAGAGTGATGAGGTCGATGTCTTCGCCGAGGGTGCGGCACAGCAATCGTTCGACGCCGGCTACGGTCTCGTTCAAAGACACTACCTCGGGTTTCAGGGCCTGGCGACGAGAGAAGGCTAGGATCTGCCGGGTTAACGCGCTGGCCCGATCGGCGGCGGCTTTGATCTCCTCCACATCGCGGCGCAGCGAGTCACCAACATCTTCGCTCGAACCGAGAATCAGATCGCTGTAGCCGATGATAGCCGTCAGCAAGTTGTTGAAGTCGTGGGCGATGCCGCCGGCCAGTTGGCCCACCGCCTCCATCTTCTGGGACTGGCGCAATTGGTCGTCGCGCTCCCGGAGAGCCCGCTCGGCTTCGAAGCGCTCAGTAACGTCGCGAACGGCAGAAATATGGACGGAGCGCCCCTTCCTGTCGAAATGCCGAACCGTGATCTCTGTCGGAAAGACCGTGCCGTCTCTTCTCTTGTGCCGTCTGAGACGTATCTGAGCCAGACGTTCTAGCGCGGCCTGGCGCGTCTTGCCGGGTTCCGCGGATAATTCCGCGTGGTTCATAGACAGCAATTCCTCCTGGCTGTAGCCGTAGAGGACCGCTGCCGCCGCGTTGGCCTCCAAAATCTGGCCGGAATCGTTGTCCACTAGAAGGATGGCATCCGATTCGAGCTCGAACAGCTCTCGGTAGCGGTCTTCGCTGGACCGTAGGGCCTCCTCGACTTTCTTGCGCTCGGTGATATCCCTAATAACCAGCAAACGACCCAAGCCGGTGCCGCCTCCCAAGCGCAGCGAGGAGGAGAGCACGTCGTAGCTGGCCCGCGATTCCCCTTCGCCCAGAGACATCTCAAACTGGGAATCGGGGCCCTCGTCACTCAGAAGACTGTTGGCCACAGGATCGCCCAGGATCTCACATACGGGCTTATCGACGAGATCAGAGGCTCGCTCACCGATCATGATGCTGGCGGCCGGATTGACGCTCACCACTCGCCCATCGGCATCCACCACCAGAACCCCGTCCTTCATCGTCTGGAGCACCTGATCTTGGGCGGTCGGAAGCAAACCCGGCAACAGTCTGAACAGGCGGAACCGTGACACGCTGAGCGTTAGGGCCGCTCCCGTGATGGTGAAGACGAATGGAGTTAGATCAACACGTCCCGCAGGCACTACGCCCAAAATGGTCAGTATGTTCCCCACCCACGGTGCGAGCGTGGCGATCAACAGCATCCCCGCCTGCTGACGGTAAAGGAGGGAATCGCGATACACAGCCCTGAGCAGCAGGAAGCTCCCTAGTGCAAGCAGTACGTAGGAGTAAGCCATGTGGACCCAGAACCAGGGACCGTGCACCACGGCCAGAAAGGGAAACGGCCCTGATGTGGTCAGCGAGACTTTGCTCCACAACAAGCCATGGAACTCGTTGGTGGCGGCAAGAACCACGGTGAGCGCTGGGATGAGCCCTATCAAGACCATGGATCTGCGACCCAACCTCCGGGGGACTCCGGTGTGGCTGCGGGCAAACAAGAACCACGTCAGAGGTAGAGCGACGATGCCTAAGTACTCGGCCTTTGCCCATACAACCTTCCCGGCGAGAGTGGGTGCGGTCAACTCGAGGGCGTAGAGGAGCGCCCAAAACGCCGCCGCGCCCATCATGGCGACAAACTGAATTCCGCCCGGCTTGGCGCGTCGGCGCCAACCTACAGCGGCAAGGAGAGCGCACAGCAGCGCGGCCACCAGAAGCATCGCAGCGTACGGCGCCACAGAAACAGACCAACCGTCGAAGAGTCGCTCGAGGTTCATCGCCTACATTCACGTTGGTGAAGCAGCACTTATACCCGAGTCTATCGGCGGACCGCGGTCATTCCCTGAGCTTGTCCGCGGGGCTTTTTAGCGGCGACGGGTGGCGCCGGTCGTGGAGGGCGGTCGCATCAGCGACGCGAAGTCTGCCGCGCCATCAAAACTCTCGGGCGGTTGGGCCCACCAGTCTAGTTGCCGGCCAGTCGGTCGAAGCCCATTTCCACCGCTCGAAGCGTGGCCTCCACCTGGCTCTCACCGTGGGCGGCACTCGCGAAGGCGACTTCAAATTGGCTGGGCGCGAAGTAGACGCCTTGTTCCAACATGAGATGGAAGAACCTGGAGTAGCGCTCGGTATCGGCGTACAACTTGGCCGACGAAGCATCCCCGATCTCGGCGCCAGCCTCTTTGAGGAAGTAGAAGCCGAAGATGGTGCCGTACTGCCCGATCTGCACCGGGATTCCGGACTTGTCGGCAAGCTCGCCGATGCGCGCCGCCAGCCCGCGAGTCGTGTTCTCTATCGCAGCGAAGACGCCCGGCTCGAGTAAGGCCTTGAGAGTCGCCAGGCCGGCGGTGGTCGCGAGAGGATTGCCGGATAGAGTGCCCGCTTGGTATACGGGACCAGCAGGAGCCACCATCTCCATGATGACCCTCCTGCCCCCGTAGGCCCCCAAGGGAAGGCCGCCGCCTATGACCTTGCCCAAGCAGGTGAGATCGGGCTCCAACCCCCAGACGCCTTGTCCACCTTCGATCCCGAGCCTAAATCCGGTCAGCACTTCGTCCAATATGAAGAGGGCGCCTGACTTCCGGCAGAGCGCCTGGATTCCGGCCAAGAAGCCCGGGCGGGGCATGATGAAGCCCATATTCGCCATCACCGGCTCGGCTATGACGGCCGCGATCTGCCCGGGGAACGAACCGAACAGCTCTTCGAGGGCCCCTAGGTCGTTGAAGGCACTGGTAAGGGTGTCACTCGTAGCCGCCGCGGGAACGCCGGGCGAATCGGGGAGACCGAACGTGGAGACGCCGCTTCCCGCTTTAACAAGGAAGGCGTCCGCATGGCCGTGATAACCGCCTGCGAACTTGACGACTTTGTCCCGCCCGGTGAACGCTCGGGCGAGCCGTATGGCGCTCATGGTCGCCTCGGTGCCGCTGTTCACCAGCCGCAGCATCTCGATCGAGGGCACCAAATCGACAATGACCTGGGCGAGTTCTACCTCCAGGGAGGTCGGCGCTCCGTAGCTTGTGCCCCGCCGCGCCGCCCGCTCCAGCGCTTCGACGACCTGAGGATGAGCGTGGCCAAGGACCAGAGGGCCCCAAGACAGGACGTAGTCCACGTAGCGGTTGCCATCGACGTCGTACAGATAAGCGCCTTCTCCCCGCTGCATGAAGAGCGGTGTCCCGCCCACCCCGCCAAAAGCGCGCACGGGACTGTTCACACCACCCGGTATCAACCTCCTTGCGTCCGCCCAGAGCCGTTCCGATTCCGCGATGTTCACAGCGCGCTCCTTTGTAGGGCTTTCAATCGCTCGACTATCTGGTCGGCCGTCATCCGGCCCTGGTGCACACAATCAGGCAGACCTACCCCCCGGTAAGGGCTCCCGGTGACCCAAACACCCGATGGCAACGCTCGCTCGACGGCCTCCACTCGCTTCAGGTGCTCCACGTCGTACTGCGCATTTGCCATCTCGCACCGGTAGATGCGATGGAACAGGGGGTCCTTGTCGACTCCCATTATGCTTCTCAACTCTTTCTTGACGACGTACAGCAGCTCCTCCTCGCCAAGTTGCATGCTGCCCGGGCTGCGCGAGCCGCCGAAGAAGACCCTTAGCAGTGAGTGCCCTTCGGGGGCACGGTGATCGAACTTGGTCGAGGACCAGGTGAAGGCGTTCAGCGGTCTCTTTTCGCTACGCGGGACCAACACTCCAAAACCGCCAAGCCGCTCGACCGACGAATCTCGTTTGTACGCGAGAGACACGGTGCCTGTGCTCACGTACCGAACGGTACGAAGGATGCCGGCCGCCTCCGGGCAGATCGAAGCAAGTAGCGCGGCCGCATCGTAGGCCGGGATGGCAAGAACCACCGCGTCTGCCCGGACCACGTCGGAGGTGGGCCCATCCCCGTGCCCACCAGAAACCTCGAGGAGATAATCGCCGGCGCCGCCAGGACGGACGCCCTTTACCCGAACGCCCGCCCTCAGTCTAGCCCCCAGGCCGCGCGTAAGCCCGGCGACGATCTCTTCTGTGCCTGCAACGAAGGAGACGAACATCGAGCTGGGCCGGCCGTCGACGGAAATCGGAGAGTGACCCCCGGCGCCACTGGCGTTGCGCCCTTCTCCCCGCAGACTTTCCCGCCGTCCCTTTCGGGCTTCCGCTTTGGCCGCCAGCATCCCCCGGAGAAGGCTTCCATAGGCCAGCTCCGTCTCTCGAAAGCGAGGGAACGTGGCCAGCAGGCTCTGGCGCGCGGCCTCGGCGTTGTAGATACCCGACAGGAGAGGCTCGGCGATCTTATCCAGCGCTTCAGAGCCGAGACGACGAGTCACAAAATCTCCGAGCGCCTCGTCTCCTGAGTCTTTTCGCGACGGGATGAAAAGATCAAGGCCCATGCGCAGTTTGCCGAGCGGCGAGATAAGCGGCGAAAGCAGGAAGGGCTTAAACTTAGTCGGAACCAGCAAGAAGACACCTTCCGGCATCCGAACCGGTTTGCCCTTCAAAAGGACGTAGATCTTCCGGGCCGCGTCGTTCGTGCCGAGCAGCTGTTCGACAAGACCTAGTTCCACCGCCAATTCCAGAGCCCAGGGCTTCTGAGCCGTCAAGAACGAGTCGGGGCCTGCCTCCACCACAAAACGGCCCACTTCGTGCTCGACGAGGTCGGTTCGGATCCTGCCGCCCCAACGATCGGCGGTCTCGTAAACCGAGCACACGACGGCAACGCCTTGAGCTGCCGCCTGCTTCTCCACATACCACGCTGTGCTCAGCCCGCTGATCCCTCCGCCAACTACGGCCACATGAAAAGGCCTAGCGACGTCGGTCGCTGCCTCTTCTCTCACGAGCCTTCCTCAAAGCGGTACTGGTGGACAAAATCGACCAGCCGGCGCACGCTGTCGGGAGAAGTGTCACGCAAGACCCCGTGCCCCAGGTTGAAGATGTGCCCAGGCCGGCCGCCCGCGCTGTCCAAGACGCCGGCCGCCCGCTTCTGCAGCTCCGGCCACTCTCCGAGTAACGCCACTGGGTCGAGGTTCCCTTGGATGGCGATGTCCGATCCGAGCTGTCGCCAAGCCTCCCCCAGATCGACTCGCCAGTCGATCCCAACGACGCCGGCCCCACACCTCGCCATAAGTTCCAGCATCCCGCTGGTGCCCGTGGAAAAGTAGATGACCGGCACCCCCGCCTGGGAGGCCTCCCTGATGACCGCTTGGTTATAGGGCAGAGCGAACTCCACATAGTCTCCCGGGCTGAGAAGACCCGCCCAGGTGTCGAAGAGCTGCAAAGTCTGCGCCCCTGCTCGCGCCTGGGCCAGAAGGTAGCCTCCGACAAGACCCGCGAGTTTGCCCATCAGCTGCCGCCAGATGTCCGGGCGCCCCATCATCAGACGCTTAGTGAGCGTGAAGTCCTTGCTGCTGCCGCCTTCCACCGCGTAGCAGGCGAGAGTGAAGGGCGCGCCGCTGAAGCCGATCAGCGGGAGACCGCGACCTTCCAACTCCCGTCGAGCGAGCCGGATGGCCTCGAGGGTGAACCAGGTGGCCTCCTCCACGTCGGGGGAAGCCAGGGCGAGAACGTCGGCTTCATCTCTGACCGGGTTGTACACGATGGGACCTTCGCCCGATTGGAAGCCCACTTTCAGACCCAGTCCTTCTAGCGGAGGGAGGATGTCGGCAAAAATGATCGCGGCGTCGAAGTCGAATGCGTCTATCGGCTGCATGGTCACCTGGCAGGCCAGCTCGGGTTGCTTGATGATATCGAGCATCTCGTGCTTCGCCCGGATCGCCCGGTACTCACTCATGTAGCGTCCCGCCTGCCTCATGAGCCACACCGGGGTCCGGTCGACCGGCTCGAGCCGGCAGGCCCGTAGAAAGCGCGAGCCGTCAAATTCTGCTATGCCAGCCAACCGGCCGCCTCCTTGGCGAAATAGGTGATGATCATGTCCGCCCCCGCCCGCTTGATGCCGACGAGACTCTCCAGCGCACATCTTTGCAGTTCCAGCCAGCCGTTAGCCGCCGCGGCGTGGATCATGGAGTACTCGCCGCTCACCTGGTAGGCGGCCAGCGGGAGATCGCACGCGGTGCGAACCGCCCGAATGACGTCCAGATAAGGGAGCGCCGGCTTGACCATGACAATGTCGGCGCCTTCGGCCACATCCTGCTCCACTTCTCGAAGCGCCTCCCGCCAATTGGCCGGGTCCATCTGGTATTGAGCTCTATCGCCGAATTGCGGCGGGCTCTCGGCGGCGTCCCGGAAGGGCCCGTAGAAGCCGCTCGCGTATTTGGCCGCATAGCTCATGATCGCGGTGTGCTCCTTCCCCGCCGCGTCCAGAGCGGCCCGGATGGCCGCCACCATGCCGTCGATCATCCCGGAGGGGGCGATCACATCAGCGCCGGCGGCGGCATGCACGACCGAGGCGCGGCCAAGCAGCTCCAACGTAAGATCGTTCAGCAAATACCCCTCGGGGAGATCGACGCGATGGTGCGGTTCGGCGGCCAGATTGACCGCTCCGCAATGACCATGCTCCGTGTACTCGCAAAAGCACATATCCGACATGACCACGAGTCCGGGCAACTCCTTCTTCAAAGCCCTGGCGGCCGACGGGACCGGTCCGTCCGCATCAAGATTGCCGCTGCCGCAACTGTCTTTGACGTCCGGAATCCCGAAGAGCATGACGGCCGGCACGCCTCGTTCGACGGCCGCCGCCGCCTCCTCGACCAACATGTCGGGAGACCACTGGAACTGGCCGGGCATCGAGGCGATAGGTTTCTTGACCCCGACCCCGGGACGGACGAAGAGCGGATAGATGAACTCCGAGGCCAGCAGATCGGTCTCTCTGACCAAGGCCCGCATACCCGGTGAAAAGCGCAGGCGGCGAAGGCGAACCGGACCTGCGGAAACATGAGTTGTGTGGTCGCCACCCACTACGCCCTCGCTCACGCTACCCGCCCCCCTTCCCGTTTGCCGCTCTCAAAATAACGTTCGAGGCTCTCGACCAGGCCCGGAATAGTGTGATCTGCCGCCAATACTTGCACCTCTAGCCCTCGCCGCTCGACCGCTGCCGAAGTGACGGGACCTATACAGGCGAGGCACACTCTTCTCAGATCGTCCCACTCACCGTTCTCCCGGTCAAAGCGCGCCGCCATGTTGTCAACGGCCGAGGGACTTGCAAAGACAACCGCGTCCAATCGGCCACTCCGCAGGAGACCGGGTACGTCGACCCCCCCGCTGCCCAGGACGGTCCGATACGCCGTCACGGCTTCGACCTCGACGCCATTGGCTCTAAGGATGCGAACGAGCGCTTCACGTGCTTGCTCAGCCTGGGGAACCAGCACGCTTTGGGCCCCCTCAGCCACGAGCTTGTCGGCCAGGGCCTCCGCCAAATACTCCTCGGGATAGGCGTCGGCAACGATGCTCAGCCTGCCCTTGAGAGCTGTTGCCGTCCCCGGCCCGACAGCTGCCACGTGCGCCCGCGCCATCTGCTCCACCGGGATCGCTAGATCCCCAAGCCGGGCTTCCACAGCTTCGACCGCGTTCGCGCTGGTGAAGACCAGCCAGTCATAAGCTCCATCGGCCGCCTGTCTCAGAGCCCTGTCCAGAGGAGCGGCATCGAGAGCCGGAGCGATATCTATGCACGGGTAGGGCACAAGGTGCGCGCCCCGCTCCTCCAGGAGCGCGTCCAGTTCCCGGGCTTGTTTGGGACTGCGGGTGTTGACCACCCATGCCCCCTCGAGAGCCGACCTGCGTTTTTCCCCGTACCCCTTCATGCGCCCGCCCGACCGGTAATGTCGCCCAAAAGCTCGGCCGCGCCGCGGGAGAGCGCTTCTGCCGCGAGCCTGAAGCCGGCGTCCAAGGCGGCCTGTCGGCCTCCAACCATGAGGGAGACCAGTTCCCTCGCCTCGACGTCCACCCTCCTCGATCCATCGGGGGACAAGACTCGGCCTCTGATGCTCAGCCAGCCGTCCTTTCCCAAGCGGGCTCGCGCCGCAACAGGCACCGCGCAGCCTCCCCCCAACCCCTCCAGAAAGGCGCGCTCGGCGGCGGTTTCCAACTCGGTCGGTTCGTGCCCGATCCCTCGCACCAGCCCGAGACCGTCTGCCTCATCCCGGCACTGAACGGCGATCGCTCCTTGCCCGGGCGCCGGCAGCATCATCTCTTCGGAGAGGATCTCCGAAACGACCTCGGTCCGGTCGAGTCTTTCCAGAGCAGCTCGAGCCACGACCACGGCGTCGTACGGTCCCGAGGGGTCCAAGGCTTTGCGAAGTCTCGTGCCTGCGTTGCCGCGCAGGTCGAGGATATGAAGGTCGGGACGGGCACCAAGCAACTGGGATGCCCGCCGACTGCTGCTCGTTCCCACGCTTGCCTGCTCCGGAAGAGAAAGGAGGCTGTGGCCGTTCCGGCTTACCAGAGCGTCCGCCGAGTCTCCGCGCTCGAGAACGGCCCCGATAGCCAGGCCCGGAGTGGCCTGGGTGGGAAGGTCTTTCAGGCTGTGGACCGCCAGGTCGATAGAGCGTTCCCGCAGCGCCTGCTCGAGCTCTGCGGTGAAGACTCCTTTGCCTCCGATCGCGGGAAGGGGCGAGTCCAACATCGTGTCGCCTGTGGTCGTGATCACAACGATCTCATATTCCACATCGGAGCTTTGCTGCGCCAGCAACTGCCTTACGTGTTCGCTTTGCCAGAGTGCAAGGGGCGAGCCCCGCGTTCCGAGACGAACCGGTGGGGTCATCCGCCCTCGCCTTCCTCAGTCACTCCTACAGGTTGAGGAAGGGGCTCGCCTTTGAGACCGAAGAGATCGACAACCGCGTCGCAGTAGACTGGGAAATCTTCACTCGAGGCCCTGGACTTCAGCCGCTTGGTCGGTTGGTGGAGCAGCTTGCCCACTATGCGGTTGGCCATGCGCGAGACGACCTCCTGAGCATCTTTGTCGAGACCCTCAAGCTTGCGCAACGCACCACCAAGCTCCGCGTGGGCAACCGATCTCGCGTGTTCACGGAGTTCCGCGACGACCTCCTTTGCCTCCCGGCCCTGGAGCCAGTCCATCACCACCTGGGTTTCCTTGGCTATGATCTCCTCTACTTTCGGCACCGCTGCCCAGCGGCGGCTGAGGTTCCGGTCAAGGGTGGCCTCCAGCCTGTCGATGTCGTGAAGCACCACGCCTGGAAGCGCGCCAACAGCCAGATCGATGTCCCGAGGAACAGCTATGTCGACCATCACCAAGGGAAGGCTCTGCCGCTGCTCGAGAGCCGGTGTCACGTCGTCCACATAGATGACGGGGTGAGGCGCCCCAGTGGCCGCGATCACCGCGTCGGCGCCCGCCAGCGCCTGGGTCAGTTCCGCCCATGGTCGAGCCTGGCAGCCCGCACGGAGAGCCAGGGTCTGAGCACCGGACAGGGTGCGATTGATGCACGACACCTGCACGACACCATGCTCGTAGAGGGCTTTAGTCGCCAGCTCGGCGGTCTCCCCCGCTCCCACCACCAAAACACTTCGCGCGGACAGGTCACCCAGCTCTTTTTCGATCAAGACTACGGCCGCATGACTGATAGAGGTCGCTCCCCTGCTTATCTCGGTTTCCGACCGGGCTCGCTTCCCCGCGTGGGCGGCGCGGGAAAATAGGTAGGTAAGCGAGGGACCAGACGTCCCCGTAGACCGAGCGGCGGCCAGTGCTTGGGAGACCTGACCCAGGATCTGGGTCTCTCCCAGCAGCTGAGAGTCGAGACCGCAGGCAACGCGGAGAACATGCCCCACCGCGTCTCTGTCTTCTTTCTGGTAGATGTGTGGTTCAAGCTCGTCGCGCGCCACATTGCCCAGCTCCGCCAGCCGTTCGACGATCAGTCTGCAGGCATCCCGGGCACCACCGATGGGGACGCCATAGACCTCGAGACGATTGCAGGTCGAGAGGAAGACCAACTCCCGAAAGCCGGGTTCCCACCAGAGAGAAAAGGCCGGTGCGGCATCCTTGTGGCAACCCGATGGCTCCACGGGTTCCAGGACCTTGAACAGTCGCTCCCGCAAAGCGACGAGAGCTGTTCGTTGGTTCAAGCCCACTAAGATTATGGCCACGTCTAGACCCCGCCCTGTTCTTCAGAGGCCGCCGGAAGGCCGCCAGAACGACCGCCCGGCTGATAGGCACAAAATGGCTCTTCGGCGAGGTAGTCGCCAGTGCTTCCATATGCCCGCGCCCGACATCCTCCGCACACTTTACCAAACCCGCAGCGTCCGCATTTGCCTTTGAGCCCGCTCAGGTCCCGCAGTTGAGCAAACAACCCGCTTGTCTGCCATATCTCTGCGAGAGCGGTCTGCCGCACGTCACCTGCCTCGATCGGCATGTATCCGCAGCCATAGACCTTGCCGGAATGGGAGACGAAGCAGACCCCGGTTCCTGCCAGGCAGCCTCGGGTGGCAGCGTGGAGCGATCCCCGCTCCCGGCCACTGTCTCCCAAGCCCGGGTGGCCAACCGGCGCGCCAGGAGATGGCTCATCCCGGTCGGAAGGTGCTGCTTGCCGCTGCCGGACTACGCGGAAATAGTGAGGAGCACACGTGGCCCTCAGTTGTAGGCCCTGCTCCCGGCGCTCTGTCTCATAAAGCCAGTTGAGCGTCTCTTCATAGGCGTCGGCACGAAGAGTCTGCTCTTCGGCGATCTCCATACCGCAGCCGACCGGGACCAAGAGGAAAAGGTGCAGCGCTACCGCGCCCAGCTCCTTCGCCAGGCTTACCATGCCGTCCAGTTGGTCGGCGTTGTGTCTGGCAACAGTCACGTTTATCTGGAAAGGGACGCCCTCGGACCCAAGCGCCCGAATGCCGGCCAGGGCCGATCGGAACGATCCCGGCAGCCGGCGAAAGGCATCGTGAGTAAGTTCGTCCGCCCCATCCAAAGAAACGCTCACTCGATCCACGCCGCTCTCCCGGATACGCCTGGCCAATTCTTGGTCGATCAGAGTCCCGTTGGTCGCCAAGGCCACGACAAGCCCTCTCTCGCCCGCGTAGCTGAGGAGATGGAAGATGTCGGGCCTCAACAAAGGTTCTCCACCTGAGAGCACCAATATAGTGCGCCCCCACCCAGAGAGCTCATCTACCAGACGTTCGGCCTCCTGAGTAGACAGCTCGTCGGGAGACAGCTCGTCCAACACGTCGATGCGCCGACAATGCGAACAGCGAAGATTACAGGCGGCCGTCGTCTCCCAGAACACGAGGCGCGGCCACGGATGCGTACCGTTGTCCGGCAACATGCTCATCCCTTCCACCCATCCACCAGCAACGCCAGGCTGTTTATCAGCGCGGGGCCGTCGTTGAGCAGCTGAGATCGAGCGAGGGTGATGCCCAGGTCTCGGGCCCTTTGGCTCATGACCACGTCCAAGTCATATAGGATCTCCGGCTGGTCGGCCACAAAACCGAATGGGCAGAGCACCACCTGGCGGACGCCCCGCCCGGCCAGTTCAACTATCACGTCGCCTACCGACGGGCCCAGCCAATCCTGCCCGGGGCCGCTCGCGCTCTGATAGGCGACCGTCCATCCTCCGTGAGGCAATCCCAATCTCTCCGCCACCCTTTCCGCCGTCTCCCGCAATTGCAGCTCGTACGGATCGCCGGAGGGAAGCGCGGCTTTGGGAAGGCTGTGAGCCGAAAAGATGACGTGGGCCGGGACTCCAGGGGTGGTCGCGAGTTCCCTCTGCGATGCGGCAATGGAATCGACTAGGCCCTCGATATAGGGAGACAAGGTATGCCAGCTATCGACAAGATCGAGGTCCGTTCCCGATCCATTCGCGGCCGAACCAGCCCTGCGATGGTACCGTCCCACACTGCACTCGCTGAAATGAGGGACCAAACAGATGACCAGAGCCCTGGAGATACCATCCGTAACCATCTGTGGGAGGGTGTGCTCCACGAGGGGATGCCAGTGCAACATGCCGACGTACACTGGAAGCCCGCATGCCTCCTCGAGCTTTCTCGCCGTACGATGAGTGATATCCGGGAGAGGTGAAGCTCCTCCGACGAAGCGATACTTCTCCCGCACCTCCTCCACCAGCTGCTCGGAGCACGGCCAGCCCCCGCGAACCTGTTCTAGGAAAGCCGGAATGTCCTCAAGAGAACTGGGGCCGCCGTGAGCGAGCAACAAAATTCCGCGGAAAGTTCCTATCTCCACTCCCAGCTTCAGGGCATTTGGCGCTCGCCGCCATGCCCATCAATAGTGCTTTAGGTCGGCGCCACATTTCCGGTGGTGTGGTCCAGAAGGGCGCATGCGATCCTCTTCACGGCGGTCCGGACTTGCTGCCACCCCCAGACAACAAGCCCCGGCTGAAGCACGTGGCTTACCAACGGCGTAGATTACCGGTTTTGGCACATGAAACCAAGACCAAGATGATCATATTGTGCAGGCTTTGGCGCCCTGCGCACTGTCCTACGACTTATAGTTCTTGGCTCCGCCATCGACCGAGAAATCGGCCGCGGTCACCCAGCGCGACTCGTCCGACGCAAGATAGGTGGCACACCAAGCGATGTCCTCCGGCTGGCCCAGCCGCCCCAGAAGCGTCCAGGAAAGAGTCGTCTCTTTGAAACCCGGCTCGTTGTCAAGTCGAGGCTTCGTTGCCGCCGTGACCACCATCCCGGGAGAGATCGTGTTGGCCCGGATGTTATGAGGCGCACCTTCCATTGCCAGCTGTCTCGTCATGGCAAGGACGCCGCCTTTCCCTGCGCTGTGGGCGACGGCCAGATTGCCCTCCAGTGCCGACCAAGCGTTGATGGAGGCGAAATTGATGATCGAGCCGCCCCCCCGGGCCTTGAGGTGAGGCCAGGCGGCCTTGCAGGCCAAGAAGACCACGTCCAGCTCGTTCGCCAGGGTCTTCCGCCACTCCATCTCGTAGTCCATGTCCTCGATCGAAGCGAACGCTCCCCACGCACCGGCGTTGACCAGGATGTCGAGGCCCCCGCAGCGATCGACGGCGAAGGCCATGAGGCGCTCGACATCGGCCGGCTTGGTAAGATCGCAGGGGTGAGAACTGTGGAAGTCGAGGCCCTCAGTCTGCGCGAGTTCCAAGGTCGTCTGGGCGGCCGCCTCATCGATGTCGCAGCCCACGACTCGGGCTCCCTGCCGTGCGAACATCAGAGCACACCCTTGGCCGATGCCGGCCCCGCTCCCAGTGACGATGGCGACCTTCCCCTTCAATCGTCCACACATCTTGCGCCCTCCAGAGCCTCTCGTATGGTTCGATGGTACCCCGTGCCTACCACATGGAGCCGCCGCCGTCGACTACTATCGTTTCGCACGTCATGAAGTCGCTGTCCTCTGAGGCTAGGAACAGCGCCGGGCCGGCAATGTCCTCCGGAAGTCCGTTCCGTGCGCTCAGGGCCTGGCTCGTCCTCCTGGCATCGAGAAACTCCTGATTGCCCATGCTCAGCTCGATGCCGCCCTCGGTCATGCAGTAACCCGGCGAGATGGCGTTCACGCGGATACCCAACTCGCCTAGTTCTCTTCCCAGCGCCCTTGTAAATCCGATGACGCCGGCTTTGCTCGAAACGTAATGGATCAATCCTGGGGCTCCCTCGTGAAAACTCGCGGAAGCCATGTTTACGATCTTTCCGTAGCCCTGGGAGGTCATGTAGGGAACCACGGCTCGGGCGCAAAACCACATGCCCCTCAGGTTGACGGCCATCATATGGTCCCATTCGGCGGGCGTCCACTCAGAGAAGGGCCTCCAGTGGCGGATAACCCCTTTGAATGCGCCTGCGTTGTTCATCAGTATGTCGATCTTGCCGTCCCAGGTTTCGGCGACCCGTTTGGCCATGGCCTCGCATTGGGCCAGGTCCGTCACGTCGCAGGTGATGGCCACCGCTGTGCCTCCATCGGCCGCGATCTCATTGGCCACCAAGACCGCGCTGGGGCCATCGATGTCGGTCACTGCGATCTTCGCGCCCTCTTCGGCAAAACGGATGCCTATGGAGCGGCCCATGCTGTTGGTACCCCCGCCGCCGGTGATTATCGCGACCTTGCCCTTCAACCGCTGTGCCTCTTGATGTTTCAGCTTCATTTCAGTCCTCCTGTCGCGTGGGTCGTTTGCCCTGAGCCGACGGCGTTGAACCGCTCAGCAGGCCGGTTGGATCAGTTCGAGCACGATGCCTTGGTCGTCGCGTATGAAGACGCGCCGCACTCCGGCTTCGGCCTCCCTGGCGATGACGACCACGCCGGCCGCTTCAAGATCCTCTGCTGCCCGTTCGGCATCCTTCACGGATAGAGCAAAGTACTTGTTCCCGAGGGTCTGAAGATCGGTGTAGGGATCTTGCCTTTCCTCGGGAACCGCTGCCGAATTCGCCATCGAATGGATCTCCATCCAAAACCCGGGGCCTTCCATCATGCAGGATCTAAGACCTATCGCCTCGACTTCGAACGTGGTGGCGACGGTAAGACCAAGTCTCCCGCTATACCATCTGATCGCTCGGTCCCTGTCGGGGACGTTGATGGCTACGTGATGGAGTCTGTCGATGGGGATGGGGCCCTGACCGAGAACCCTACCCGAGCGCGTCGCCGGGAACGTGACGTCAGCCTCCGGCAGCTCCATGAGGGCACCGGTATTATCGGTGATGAACGCGGCGAAGAAGTTCCCCACCCCTTCGAGTGCGACCCGCTTGAGGCTTACGACGCTCACATTGAGAGCCTCCAGGTCCTTGACGGTCTTAGCTATGTCATCGACGAGCAAGGCAAAGTGCTTGTGGCCGGAAACCGACAGATCGGTATCCGGCTCGGGACCGGCAGCGTACGAAGGAACGGGCCCAGCATTGGGAACTTCGAACATTTCTAGGAGAAAGCCGGGCGCCTGCAGATTGCAGACTCTGCCTGTTTGGCGCCTCGTCGGTCGACCGACCGGACTGAAGCCGAAAACGTCGCTGAACCACCGGACAGATTCATCCAGGTCGGCGACGCTAACGGTGTAATGGTGAAGCCCTTCGATCTTCACCGGCAGTGAACCACCAGCGAGAGAAGCCACCCTGTACCCCCTTGGCCGACCGGAAACCCCAACATCGTCGTTATTGTGGCGCCGCCGCTCTCACTTTCAGAGACTTCCCGGAGTAAGAGAGGCCGCAACTTCAAAGTTTGTTGGGGCCCCCAAGGGAGGACTTACCTCGTGCGCCGAGCCACGGGCCTTTGCACTGCGATACAGGCCCCCATTATGCCGTCGTTGTCCAGTCAAGACTGACTGGGCTCCATAGTCACATGCCGCGCGGGCGTGTGTCAACGTTCAAGGGACACACTGGTCGCCCGCACAGTCGGCAGGTGGGTGGCATCCAGTTTCACATCCGGAGGAGCAGCATGCTATAAGCTAGTCAGCAGTGACGCGATGGGCGAGTGCGAGGCAAGGACGCAGGAAGCGGTCGTAGCAGCGCCACGGACGCGACGAAAGGACGACGTATCTTGCCGTCCAGTGCGAACTAGGCGGCCGCGACTTCATTCTGAAACCAGTTCTAAGTGCGGAGATGAAGACATGCAGGGTCGACTCGAAGGTAAGGTCGCGATCGTCAGTGGTGGAGCGAGGGGTCAGGGGGCGGCTATCGGCCGGCTTTTCGCCGAACACGGAGCGAAAGTCGTGCTCGGCGACGTGCGGGACGAACTGGGAGAAGCACATGCGGCGCAGTTGAAACAAAGGGGTCTCGACGTCGCGTACTCACACCTCGACGTGACGGTATCAGACGACTGGCAGAAGATCGTGGCTTTGGTTGAGAACGAATTCGGACGTCTGAACGTGCTGGTCAACAACGCGGGAATCGTGAGTACGGCCGACGCCGTCCTCGAGACAAGGGAGAACTGGGACCGAGTGATCGCTGTCAACCAGACGGGCGTCTTCCTTGGCCTGAAACACGGGGTTCCGGCCATGAGACGTGCGGGAGGGGGATCGATAATCAACACCTCATCCATCTTGGGATTCGTCGGGGTCGATGGATGGATAGCTTATACGGCAACGAAGGGCGCCGTGAAACTCATGACCAAGAGTGCCGCGGTCTCATACGCAAAGGACAATATCCGCGTCAATTCCGTGGCTCCCGGACAAGTCTTGACCCCGATGGTACTTGAGGAGGGGGACGACGAGTCCAACGCGGCGTTTGCCGCTGCGACACCTCTCGGGCGGGGCGCGCAACCGATTGAGATCGCGTACGGAGTCCTGTTCCTTGCTTCCGACGAATCATCCTATGTCACCGGCTCGGAGTTGGTCATCGATGGAGGATTCCTGGCACGTTGACTGGAGGCCATGACAAAGTGTTTCATGAGAGAGGTGATGCCGCAGATGAGGATGACCTCGCCAGGTAAGAACCCGCGGAGAATGACGGGTGTTGCGCGAAAGAAACAGATCGTCGCGGTCACCGAGGCGATCGTGGCAGAGTACGGCGTCCAGGGGGCCACGACTGCCCGGATCGCGGATGCCGCCGGAATATCGGAGAAGACCCTCTACTCACATTTCGCCAGCAGGAGAGATATCCTGATCGCCGCAATGGACGCCGTCTTCGACCGATCTCGCGCAATTTTCCTCTGTCGCACGGAGACGAACGCGCTGGACCACCTCCGCGCTGCGGCCAGGCTTCACCGGTCCGCGGAGCAAGAGTTCGTCTACCCGCTCTACGAGTTCTTCGCCGCACCTCCACAGGCCGGCCTGCGACGGGAGCTGAGATCCAGACACGCGACGAGCGTCAAGCTCTTGGTCGATATCGTCGAGGAGGGTAAGAGCCAGGGCGTGATCCGCGCAGATGTCGATTCTGAGCAAACCGCTTGGGAGTACTTGGGCGTCTACTGGGCGGAGGACGTCGCCTACATGCTCGGTTTCGATGAATTCGCCTCCAATGGTTGGTCGGCGATGATGCTGGAGCGCCTTCTCCGGGACATATCTTCTCAGTCCTGAAGCTGGGCTGTCGCGGGGGTATCATGGCCGCTCCAGCGCCGGTCTTGACCGTTCTGCGCGCGTCTGCCGAGCGCCCGCAAAGCTGACAAGCCAATTGCGAGCGTGTTATGAGTCAGTGGTGACTGGGTTGTGAGGCGATGCGCCCATCGGACCCAGAACACTCAGGGCGGACAATCATTTTCGTCGCTGGGAAAGATGGGACCATTCAAGAAAAGCACGTGAGTCGACGGGAGTTCCTGAAGATCGCGGGGGTAGCCGGCGCCACGGCAGGGCTTGGAGCTGGGCTCGGTGGCCTGGTGGCGGCGTGTGGTGGCGAAGAAGCGAGCACCACGACCGCGGGTCCAACCACCACCGGCGGGGTAACCACGACCGCGGGTCCAACCACCACCGGCGGGGTAGCGACCACCGGCGGGGTAGCGACCACAGTCGGCGCGACGACCACCGTCAACGCCGGGCCCGAGACGGGACCGGAGATCAAGATCGGGTTCGTGACACCCAGGACCGGGGCCATGGCCCCGTTCGCCAGCACCGATACTTACCTGCTCGAGCGCTTCGCCGAGTACGTTGGTGACGGGCAGGTTCTTGGAGATAAGAAGAAACACCCCATCAAGGTGATAGTCGCGGATAGCCAGTCCGATCCCAACCGGGCCGGCCAGGTGGGTGGCGACCTTATTGCGAACAGCGGCGTGAACCTGATGATTGTGGCCAGCACCCCTGAAACCGTCAACCCGGTCGCGGCCCAAGCTGAGGCCCTCACCGCGCCGTGTTTCTCCACCGATACGCCGTACCAGGCGCTCCTTGGGGCAGCGCCCGCGGGGGGATTCAAGTGGACATGGCACTGCTTCTTCGGGGTCGAGGATTTCGCCGGGAACTACACCACAGTGTGGAATGACATTCCCACCAACAAGAAGATCGGCGTCATGTGGCCGAACGATGCCGACGGGAACGCGTTCCGCTCGTTCATGCCGCCGATCATCGAGGGCGCCGGTCTGACGATCGTGGACGGAGGAAGCTGGCAACCCGGCTCCGAGGACTACACCCAGCAGATCTCCGTCTTCAAGAGGGAAGGCTGCGAGATCGGCACGGGCGTCTTTGTCACCCCTGACTTCACCAACTTCTGGAAGCAGTGCCGTCAGCAGGGCTGGGTGCCGAAGATCTACTGCGTCGATAAGGGTCTTCTCTATCCGCAGGCCATCGACGCCGTAGGCGCTCCCATCGGTTACAACCTGGTGAGCACCCTGTTCTGGGGTCCGACCTGGCCTTATAAGTCGTATCTTTACGGGGACACCAACCAGCAGTTCGCCGACGAGTTTACGAAAAGAAGCGGGGAGCAATGGTCGGCCGCCCTCCTGCACGCCATCATCTTCGAGATGGCAATGTGGGTGCTCCAGAACGCGGATGATCCCACCAACAAAGAGTCAATCAACGCCGCGGCTGCGAAGATGAAGTTCGATAGTACGGCGGGCCTCATCGATTTCACCGCCCCACTCATGGCGCAGCCGCCGGCGCCCGGCCCCGGCCACGTGGCCGATCACATCTACAAGACGCCAACCATGGCCGGCCAATGGGTGAAGGGCACGCAAGGGCATCCCGTCGATTACGTGAGCATCAGCCATGTGGCCGCTCCGAACATCCCGGTCGACGCCAAACTCCTGCCGATAGTCCCCTAGGGCCGTTGCCGGCACAGCTTCCTCGAGTGGCCGCAACCGACACAGAATGGTCGGTTGCGGCCACTTCTTTCTATGAGGCTCCCACATCTGCAATACTGCCTTTGACGCACAAGCGTAAGCACCAGAGAAGAACGGACATACGAGACGTATGAGGTCGACAGTCGGCAAGGCAGAGGCGCGTCAGGGAGCGCCTGATGCGATGGTCGTGCACGCTGACGTGGGGCTGGTTTCCCAGATAATCCACGGCTCCTTCGTGGACGGTCATGGCGTGAGAACCACCGTATTTCTCAAAGGGTGCCCTCTTCGTTGCATCTGGTGCTGTAACCCAGAGGGCCAGAATCGTGGTCTTGAGATCAAGTGCACCCCTTCGCGCTGCAACGGATGCGCTAGGTGCCTGCCGGTCTGTCCCACCGCCGCCATCAGCCTTGAAGGTGGAGCCGACGGCGTCACCCGGATCAAGATAGACCGAAGGCTATGCGACAGCTGCGGCAGATGCATCGATGTGTGCTACCTGGGAGCCTTGGATTGGTTCGGCACCTACTACACGGTGGACGAGCTGTTCGACGAAGTCAGGAAAGACGAGAAGTTCTACTCGGCGTCGGGAGGCGGGGTCACGGTGGGGGGCGGAGAGCCCACTCTCCAGCCCGTCTTTCTTCGACGGTTTCTCAAGAAATGCAGAGACGGGTACATCCACACGGCCCTCGACACGTGCCTCTATACGGTGACGGAAGAAGGGGTCAAGGCCCTCGAAGAGGCGGACCTCCTGCTCTGCGACATAAAGAGTCTGGACCCCGAGCAACACGTCAGGGACACCGGGCAGCGGAACGAAGTGATCCTCAGGAATCTCAGACACCTGAGCGCCATGGGAAAGCCCATGATAGTCCGCATACCTCTGATACCCGGTCATACCGATTCGCCAGAGAACCTTCGCGCCGTCGTCGATCTCTTGTGCAGCCTCCGGTCGGTCGAGAGAGTCGACCTGCTGCCGGTGCACGAATACGGGAAGGTGAAGTACGACCAGCTGGGCATGGAGTACAGGCTCGTGGCCCGACCCATCCCCCAGGAACGCCAGGACGATATCAAAGCCCTCTTCGAGGAAAGTGGACTCCGGACCCAGATTGGGGGCTAGGCCATCCCGCCATATCAGCCCCGCAGAAAAGGGAGAAACAGAGATGGATGAGACAAGAACAGACCTGCGCGAGAAAGCAAGGATGCTCGGAGAAATGGGGTGCAGGCAGTCCCTGACGCCGGACACCAGCGCGACGGAATACGCCGGGACGGACCTGCGGGCCAGGGTCAAGACGCTTCGGGAAACCGTTCTCAGAACAGCGACGATATGTACGGAGAGAGGCCGTCTCCTGACCGAGTCCTACCGGGAGACCAAGGGCGAACCTCCATTGCTCAGGCGGGCCAAAGGCCTGGCGAAGATACTGCACGAAATGACCGTTTTCATCGGTGAGGGAGAGCTCATCGTCGGGAACGTGACCAGCAAGATCCGGGGCGGCGGGATCCTTCCGGAGATCAACGCCCAATGGATGCTGGAGGAACTCGACGAGTTCGCCACCCGGGAGTGGGACCGGTTCGAGCCGTTGACCGATGGCGAGAAATCCACGATTAGGGAGTTCCTTTCTTTCTGGGAGGGCGAATCACTGTACGACATGTGGCGGGCTAGGATGCCCGAAGACAAGCTGAGGTACCTGACCAACGGCGTTTCAGGCGGACACGTCATGGCCTTCAACGGCCACTATCTCACCCACAATGCCTGCGACTACGAGATGGTGCTGACCAAGGGGCTTGATGCGATCAAACGCGAAGTCGACGAGGAGTTGGCCAACCTTGACATCGGCAACCTTAGAGATTACCAGCGATACCCGTTTCTCAAAGCGTCAAGCACCGCGCTTGAGGCCGTCTGCCGCTTTGCCAAGAGATACGCGGAACTGGCCGCGGACTTGGCGGCGACCGAGACCGATCCTCAGAGAAAAGCGGAACTGGCCAGGATAGCCGAGACGTGCACCCAGGTCCCGAGCGGGCCCGCCCGGACCTTCTACGAAGCTCTGCAATCCATGTGCTTCGTCTGGACGGTGCTGACTATCGAGGGCAATGGCTACGGGCTCAGCTTCGGGCGGGCCGACCAGTATCTCTACCCCCTCTTCAAGAGTGACCTCGACGCGGGAAGGCTCACGTCGGACGAGGCGCGCTCCCTGATCGCACTTCTCTACATCAAGGTGAACGGAGCGGTGACCATAACCGACAAGATCTCGTCGACCATCTTTGCCGGTTTTCTCCAGCTGGTGAACATCACGTTGGGGGGCGTGACCACCGACGGGCACGACGCCGTGAATGATCTGACCCATCTGTTCCTCGACGCGGACCTCGACGTACGGCTGCCTCAGAACGATCTGATCATCAGAATTAACAAGAAGAACCCTGACGCCTATGTGATGAGAGCGTGTGAGGTCGCCAAGTCCCTTAGGGGGAAGATCAAGTTCGTAAGCGACGAGACGGCCATACCGCAGTTGCTGAACGACGGTTACCCGATAGAGTACGCCCGGAATTACATCATCACCGGCTGTAACAGCCCGTCGGTCGCGGGCCGCTCCCTCGATATCCCTGGAGGCATGTTCAACCTGGGGCTGATGCTCGAGTTGGCTCTGAACGACGGACACTCACGCCTTACCGGTGAGCAGATCGGCCCGCAAACGGGCGATCCCAGGAAGTTCACCTCCTACGAGCAAGTCATGGGTGCCTACAAGAAGCAGGTAGAGGCGTTGATCCCCATGCATCTCCTTCAGAAGAACGTGGACAGAGCGCTCTTCGGGGAGTTCGCACCGACACCGTTCCAATCAAGCCTCTTTCACGGCCCGATCGAGAGGGGGCTCGACATCGGCAACGGAGGGACGGTGCCCTACGCCCGTGTGGGGATCTCGCCCATCGGAGGGCCGAACGTGGGCGATTCTCTGGCAGCGATCAAGAAGACCATCTTCGAAGACAAGAAGATCACCATGGATCGACTGATCACCGCCCTGGACAAGAACTTCAAGGGAGAAGAAGAAGTGCTCCACATCTTGTCCGGCGCTCCCAAATACGGCAACGACGACGACTACGTCGATTCCATAGTGGACGAAGTGCTCATCCACAGCCGGGAGCAAATTGTCGCGCACCAGGGCGCGTGCGGAATCAGGTTCAACTGCGGTGTGTCTTCCGTCACGGCGAACGTGCCCTTTGGCTGGGCGGTCGGCGCCCTGCCGGACGGGAGGAAGGCCGGGCAGCCACTGACTGAGGGCGAATCTCCATGCTCCGGGCGAAACGTGAAAGGGCCGACCTCTACCTATGGATCGGTGGCAAAGCTGGACCACGTCAAGTTCACGAACGGGTCGGTGCTCAACATGAAGTTCAGCCCCGCCACCCTGAAGGACGAGACCAGTCTGAGGAAATTCGCCTCGGTGACCCGGACGTTTCTCGAAACCGGAGGATTCCTCGTCCAGTTCAATATCGTTGATACGGCGACGCTGAGAGCGGCCCAGAGAGAGCCCGAGAGATATCGGGATCTTCTGGTGCGGGTGGCGACATACAGCGCCTATTTTGTGGAGCTGGGGCCCCAACTTCAGGAAGACATCATAAGCAGGATGGAGTTCGAAGAGCTGTAGAGCCAGGGAGATCACGATGAGCATCGCAGAACCGGTTTATGAAGAGATGATCGAGGAACAGGACATCATGGTCCCCATGCGCGACGGGGTAAGGCTCGCGGTCGATGTCTACCGTCCCGACGCTCCGGGCAAGTCCCCGACCCTCTACACCTGCGCCGTCCACAACAAGGACCTGCAAAGACCCGAGATCGCCGAGGCCATTCCGCCCCAGCCGGCATACTCTCCACTGTGGTACGGCGTTGTCGAGAGCGGTGACACCAAACGCTTCGTGGCCAATGGTTATGTTCACATCCACTGCCAGTTGCGGGGCGCGGGCAAGTCCGAGGGCAACTATGGTGAGGATCCGACGGACCACTACGACATGATCGAGTGGATCACCAAGCAACCATGGTCGAACGGGAAGGTCGGGATGGTCGGTATCTCCGCCTTCGGGGGCGAGCAGTTCCGGGCGGCGGCCCAGGGTCACCCCGCGCTCAAGGCGATCTTTCCCTACGACCCTATGGGCGCATACGGTGGCATGTGGAGCTTCAGGGAGTTCAACCCGGGCGGCGTGATACACACTATGATGTACTACCTGTTTCCGCTGGGGACGGTTCACGAGCCCTGCGGGGCCCCGCCTGCTGACCTCCCCGTGGAGGAGCAGTCACGCTGGGAATGGGCGATCAAGAACCCCGACTACAAGATGTACGCACACTTGTGGGGGATCATCACCCAGAAGGGACAGCGGAACCACGGAATGTACGACATCCTGGTCAACCCTTACGACGATCCTAAAGCCCTCGTCGCGAGCGAGGAGATGTTCAAGAAGATCAAGATCCCGTTCTACACGGGCTCAGGCGCCTATGCCTACACCTACAAGCTTCACTGGCAGGGCTGCCAACACTGGTTCCAGAACGTGGAGGGAGCGCACAAGAAGCTGATCATGAACGGCCCCTCTCACATGGAGAGGCCCTTCTGGGAGATGCACGACGAGATCCTGCGCTGGTACGACTACTGGCTCAAGGGCAAGGACACCGGGATCATGGACGAGCCGCCGGTCAAAGTCTGGGTCATGGGTGAGAACGCGTACCGCACCGCTGAAGACTGGCCCTTGCCCAACACCCGGTGGACGAAACTCTACCTTCATAGCTGGGAACGCCTGAAGACCGATCCTCACGTGCCCTCGAAGCAGACACAGGCGGCCAGCGGGAACCGGACGCGTTCGTCCAGATGCCGCCGACCAAGACGATGGCGGTCGAGCGGCTCCGTTACATGACCGACCCCTTGCCGAAAGACACCCTCGTCATGGGTCCCATCTCGCTGACGCTCTACGCGGAGCTGGATCAGGAAGACACCAACTGGATCGTCGTGCTCAAGGACGTGGGGCCCGACGTGTCGGTGCGTACACAGCGGGAGGGAGAGCGTTTCGTTCCGAAGGACTTGCCGGAAAGGGAGGTGACCCGAGGATGGCTGAAGGCTTCACACCGGGCCGTCGACCCCGCGCGGTCCAAGCCGTGGACTCCGTGGCATCCCTTGACGCGAGAGGCACAGCAGCCGGTGGTCCCGGGTGAGATCAACGAGTACCAGATCGAGGTTCTGTCGACCGCCAATATGTTCAAAGAAGGGCACCGGATCTGTCTCGACATCACGTGTCTGGATCTAGCTACCGGAACCGGCGGCCTGACCAACATCGAGTTTGCCGCACCGCATGTCTGCAGCAGCAAGACCACGCTCCACAAGATCTACCATAACGCCGAGTATCCTTCGCACCTCCTTCTGCCCATCATTCCGGAGGATTGACCGGCCACGGCCGTTGCGGAGCAAAAGTGTCCCTCGGCAGCCGGTCGCTCTAGCCGATAAGGACGAGACCCAGGACCGCCCCGGAGGCCGCGCACTCCGTGTTGATTGGCTGACCGATAGGCATGGTCGGGGGTGTACGTCAGATACGGGAACAGGAGACGCTCTGTTGATGGCTATCGCTTTCGTCGGTCCTCCCTCGAACCTCTCCGTCTTCCGCTGCCAATCTAGGGATCCGTTGGGTCATTCCCGTCGGTTACACGGAGGCACCACCGCTATCGCTGATTGGCGTCCAGGCGGCTCATTACATCAGCCTCCAAGGGCAAGAGTGACCACCAGAATATGATCGCCGGGTTGTACCTTTACGTCGTAATCCTCGATATGGAAGCGGCCATTAACATTGAATGAACAATGGGACGCCAACGTATCTTCGCCGGGCGCAATGACGCGTCCCTCCAGCGCCGGCATCTTCTCTCTTAGCGCGATGACGACATCCCTGAGGCTAACCTCGTTATCCAGTTCGACCTCGACATTTCGGAGATCGGCGAGCATGTTGGACATTCCGAACAACTCCACACTGTATTTGGCCATAACCTACCGGTCCCCATTCCCTTCCACGCACAGAGCCCAGAGCCAACGACACGGCGCCAACGCAACGACCGCTCTATCGCCGAAGTGATCTCGCTACATCTTCCAGACCAAGGTCCAGTAGCTTCTTGTGACTGGGCACAGTTGTCTTGGCGTCCCAATCCATGGCGTCGAGGAATTCACGATCCACCAACTCCTCGTCAATCGTAACTCCTGCCAGGGGGCCTTCCTTCATGGGCGGTTTGCCGACGAGTCTTCCGGAAACACGATATTCAAGCGGGTTTATGCCTTCGCGAACGTTGAATGCCTGCCGCAGGTTGGCGATTCTCTCGCCGGTCGCCAGCACTTCATCCAGCGTCGCCCCCCAGCCGGTGATGGCATTCAGGAATTCGATCAGAACATCCACATGAGGATACGTAGGGATGACAAATACGCAGACTCCGAAACTCTCTAGAGCATGATTGAAGATCACGCTGAGCTTCTGGGCCTCTCCTCTTCCGCTCCACGCCCCAGCCGGGTATTTGGGCACGGGAACGCCGGGAGGTACGAAAGCCCCATGCCAACGCATGTGCCGGGCAGGGGTTGCGTCCATTCTGTAGCAGGAGGCAAACCCGTATTCAAATTTGGGATTGTGGGCTGGCACTTCCTGTCCGTTGATATGAATAGCGTATTGCTCGGCGCCCCTGCCGATCTTCTTGGCGGCAACCCTGACTCCATCGGCGATAATGTCGCCAAAGCCTTCCCTCTGGCCCAGTTTTGTCAACATGGCGATAATCGCTTTGTGGTTGCCCCACTCCATTTCGATGCCGTCGGTATCTTCCTTGGTTATCAACCCGTTCTCGTAGCATTCAATCGCAAAAGCCATGCAGGCCCCAGCGGAAATCGTGTCCAACCCAAGGCGATTACAGATGTCGTTAGTGGAACGCCCCGGGTTCCGCGGCGGCTCGTTCAATTGGATGCCACGATTAGTGTGGCGACTTCCTGATTGTATCGCT
>Ga0214473_10001993_pt1 | contig 25814 bp, 26 predicted proteins | sample RVTome_7_FD_203509 | JGI IMG/M metagenome (GOLD analysis project Ga0214473, IMG submission 203509) | Soil microbial communities from uranium-contaminated site in the Upper Colorado River Basin, Wyoming, United States - RVT98D197 | ecosystem: Environmental > Terrestrial > Soil > Contaminated >...
CACCACGGGAAGCGGCGAGGGGTGGTGGGTAGGCTTCGTATCTGACCTGGAGTCAGGGCAGGGAGAATTGATCGCGAAACCATAGTTGAGCGTAGGGGTAGGTTTGAGCGTGAGGCAGTTGGGATTTTACCCCTGCGCCTCCCGTGGGTATATATTGCTGGGCACAGGGGTGGATTTAGGCGTGAGGTAGCCCCTACGTGGGCTCATGATCATTCAGAGGTAGCAATTAATCAAGTATAAAGTGCCTACAGGGAGTTATAAATGAGCTGCCGTAATGGAGTGTATAATACTTAGAGAAATTAACTTATCCGATACAAAACCCTGTGGTAGGTCTGGCAAATGAAGCGATAAAGACGCTCCACATGCTGATCGATATTCGAAACCCTATATCTTTGGAGATGAGAAATATGAAAGCCAGGATTTTGGACCCGCAAGTTAAAGTATACAGCAGCACGGATGCGAATGCGGTTTCAATCGCAACCCTGCCTGAGGGGAGTGAGATTGAGTATGGGGGGGCACGCAGAAAGAGTGGTAAGTTGTGGGTGCCAATCACCCTATCCACAGGGCAACAGGCATACATCTCAGGTGAGACCCGTATTTTCGCCATCCGGCAAGGGTCTTTATTACAGAACAATGTAGACTTACATTCCGAACCATCTGCAGGGTCATTGGTTAAGCAACAGCTTACCCGAAATGCCAAGCTGTATATCCTGCAAGTGGTAAAAGGGGATGGGCAGGATTGGGTCAAGGTGCGAGATTTGAATGGAGGAGAGGGATACATCTCCGGGGAAACGCGCATCCGAGTGATCCAGCAGAAGACCAAAGCATTAGGGAGGAAAAATATGCTCTCGGGTGCGATGTGGCTGATCGCTGGTCTGGTGATCGTTTTTTCTGGAAGCTCTCCTGTATCAGGGAGTGGGTATTTTGTTTTTGGATATGGTGCGATTCTGTTTGGAGCAGTCATGTTGATTTCGGGTGCGGTGCAGTTCTTTACCGCCCCTTCCTGAGACCATTAACCTCCGCTGGTGACATCCTCGAGTACTTGACGGAGTTGTCCATATGGAACCAATTTTGACACGGTGTGGTTATCGTTGTGACTTATGCCTGGCGTATCGACCCAACGTCGAATTAAGACCTTCAGATCAACAAAAATTGAGTGATGGGTGGTTCAAGTATTTCGGTTTTCGGATTGAACCTGCCAATATCCTATGTGATGGCTGTATGGCAGAGCATCCAAGGCTGATCGATCAAAGCTGCCCGGTAAGACCGTGTGTCATCGAAAAAGGGTTGGACAACTGCGCAGGTTGTGATGAATACGTGTGTGAGAAATTAATAGAACGTATTGTCCTATACGAGGAAGTTAAACGCAGGCTTGACCAGGATATCCCCGAAGAGGATTATTTCTGTTTCATCCAACCTTACGAGAATAAGCGCCGGCTGGACACCTATCAGGCAACCGGGGAGATTATCAAGTAGACCGATCAGGTCGGGGCAAATTCATCTGGTGTAGCAACCGATCCATACGAACGCATACATTTATTGCTGGCATCACAAATTATATGGAATTGGTCACATCACGATTGAGATTACGAGAGTTTGTGGAGGGGGATTATTCAGCTTTGCGGGCGATGGATGGCATATCAGAAATGCACACGTATGAACGGGAACTTCCAAGTGAAGATGAAACGCACAAATCCTTGGATGAAAATATCAAAGATCAGCAGGAGATGCCCCGGATAAATTTCAGATTCGCTATCACCATCCCTCCACTGGACACCGTGAGGGGCATCCTAAAATTATCCAAGCAATGGGAGACGATCCGCGAATGGGAAGTCGGGTGGGCAATGCACCCGGGTGAGTGGGGTAAAGGGTACGCTGTCGAAGCAGCGCGGAAGGTGATGGATTGGGCATTCAAGGAACTGTCAGTGCATCGCATCGTGGCGTTCTGCCATGCAGATAACGCAGCCTCGGTAAGGGTGATGGAAAAGCTCGGCATGCACCAGGATGGTAGGCTGCGGGAGACACGCTGGTTAAGGGGAGAATGGTGGGATGAGTACGTATATGCGATTTTGGAGAGGGAGTGGAAGGATAATTCAAACCTGCCAGATCTCAAGTACATTTGATGGATATACTCTCGAACTTGCGCGGACACAACCACGCGGGTATAATGTGTGCCTAACAAATCAGGGCGCGTAGCTCAGTCGGTTAGAGCGCACGGTTCACATCCGTGAGGTTCGGAGGTTCGAGCCCTCTCGCGCCCACTTAAGAAAAGCAATTAGCGAATAGCACAGGACAAATAATGAACATGGCTCTCTTCAACGATGCAAAGGGCTATGTTTTTTTATGTCTTATTGCTTCCAGGGCCTTCTCAGCCGCCCAGGGAACCGCCGCAGTGGGTTCGACATCCTCCAATGCTTCGAACACTTTCTCTTCAGCCTGGTGTAATCTACCCGCATCCTTTATGACGTGCAAGATGTGGTGGGCTCCCTGTCTCAACCAAATTGAATCGATATCACGCATGAGAGCTTCAAGTAGAGGCGGAATGCCAGCCTGGTGTAACGAAATCAGCGCGTCAGAGGCTGCCCAGCGTACGCCAGCGTTTTCGTCCTTCAAGCATTCAACCAAGGCTCGGGCGGCACTTGTATCCTGAATGCCTTCAAGCACCTTGATGATCTGCCAACGTAATTGTGAATTAGGACCTGAAAGGGCATTGATCAGCTCGGGGAGGGCAGATTTTCCAATGCAGATCAAAACATGGCGCGCATGCATACGGATGAACCCATCCGGGTCCTCCAGTTGTTTGATCAGAGTAGGGATATCGTTGATTGTATATTCATCCGAACAATCAGTTATTATATGCATGGCAGAAATGACTGGATTGTTGACCATATAGTCCTCCTCTTGGTACCGCCTAATAAAAAAAACCGGTGTGCGAGGAAATTAATCAATGCATCGTATTCCAAATTGATTTGGATGTCAACTTAACATTGGATTAAAGAAAATTTCTTCCAGAATGACGACATACCGGCAGATAAGCTAGACGTAGAGGGTATTATAGCGAGCAGGATGAGTTGTAAATTATGCTGCGCCTCTACCGGTGGCATGCATGGGTTCAGTGGGTATCAATCAGGGCGGTAGATTGTCAATTTCCGCTGCACTTTGTGATGAATATATGTAATTGGCGGTTTGGAAAGCTACCCTTCTGGTCTGAAATGGTTATTTGAATTTTCGAGGGAAAAACAAACCACTTTGTGCCGGTGAAAAAGGGGGAAATATACCTTCATGGGTCGTGCGCACATCTTGAATGGATAAAAAGGCACGCGGGTGGGTTTGATGAATGATGGATAACACATTTTCCATATTCCGGCGCGGGACGATGGTGTAGACCAATTTAACCGGACCATTCGCTCCCTGCCCATCCACGCAAGTAACGCCAAAACCAGCGGAATGTAGACGTGTTGTCAACTCGTTCGCCCCGTCCTGGACAATGGCAAGGATGATCTGAGTACCAATAGCCAGACGACTTTCAATATACATGCCTACATAAGCACCCGTGGCAAAACCAGCTGCATAAGCAACGTATGCCAGCAGGTTGTGGGCATGGCTGACAATTTGAGATACAATCGTTATCCAGATAAATACTTCAATAAAACCAAGTATAGGTGCCAGGTTTCTTTTCCCACGCGAGATAAAAATAATGCGTAGAGTGCCCAGGGTGACGTCTGCCAAACGGGCAAGGAAGACCATCAATGGCAGCACAATCCAGATATATATAGGGGAGTCTAAGAATGCCATACTTGTCTACCTTTCACCACGGGTAGGTGAGACCGATCAAATGTATGAAAAACCAGCGCCAGTGACGGTGGTCATGCCCATCAGGGAGGCGATACCCAATGAGATGATGGTTTGGATAATCGGAAGCATTCAAGCCAGGGACGAATCTCAATCATCAGCTGGTTCAGGTTTTAGGCGGTCATTTTCCAGGTCCGCCTCTGGAGTGAGTAACAAATGCTTGACAGCCGCTATGGTTTCATGCTCGCACAGTGTGGTGACCACATCACCGCCATGCAACAGGGTATCTCCGCGTGGGATGATGGTCTCATCCCCACGCTGAATGGATACCAACACAGCATCACGCGGGATGCCCAGCTCGGCAATGTTCTTGCCAACCGCGAGTGAATCATCCGGGATCGTAATTTCGAGGAATTGGGTGCGGGTTTCAGCTTCATCAGGTAGGGCAGGGTAGCCTTCACTCAACTGGGCGTCCACTTCGGTGGCTAACTGCTCGAAAACATCATCTGAGATCACACCATCTTGGCGCAAGCCAAACAGGGATGAACGCTGGGCGCGCAGAATCTCACGCCAACCAGTATCCAGCTCTTCGCCCTCCAGGACAGGGTCTGCCAGGAGCATCCCACGTACTTTCTCCGCCAGGGATGAAGCCTGGTTGGTGATGTAACGCTTGAGTTTCTCCCAGGTGTGGCTTGAGAGCATCCCATCGTTGTGCAAACGGTCTAGACGCGAGTCAGCGCTGCGCAAGGCGGTGAGGCGGGCGTGATGCAGCTCATACTCGACCTGGGCTTCAGTGCGGGTGATGATTTTCAGCCAACGGATGAGCGGACTCATCGTGGTGCTTTGTACCAACAAGGTGAACAAAACTACCCCGAAGGCCATCACCCGCAACAAGTCACGCTCAGCGCCCATTGAAACGGGTAGGCTGAGCACCAATGCCAGGCTGATGGCACCCCGCAGATCACCCCAATTGAGGACATGCTGCCAGCGAAGAGGAATGGGCTCAGAAAAATGTTTACCCAGCCAGCTCAGACCATATACTACAATGAAGCGGGCGACAAATACTGCCAGGATAGCCCATAAAATGGGTTGCCAGGCAGCCAGCAACGCAGTTATATTGATTTGTAATCCCAATAACAGAAAAACCAATGAGTTGGCAAGGAAAGCAACGTACTCCCAGAAGTTGAAGATCACAATCCGGCTGGTGGGACTCATGCCCAGAGGGCTGATATTACCATTCACGAGCCCGGCAACCACCACTGCCAGAACACCACTAAAGCCAAGCCTGTCTGCCACCAGATAAGAACCGAATGCCAGTACTGTGGTCAGGGTGGTCTCAATCAGATAATGATCCACCCGGGAGATCAGCTGGGCAACCAGCCAACCCAGCACAAGACCGACGATGATGCCACCTATGAAAACAGTTAAGAAACCTATCAGACCTTCGAATAGGTCAAACTTGCTGGTGAGGGCGATCACCAGCATGAGGTTGAATAGAACGATGGCAGTGCCATCATTGAACAGGCTTTCGCCTTCAATGAGCACGGATAGGCGTTTGGGAACCCCCAATGTGCGGAATAATGCCACCACAGCCACCGGGTCGGTGGCGGAGATCAAGGCTCCGAACACCAGGGCGAGGGGTAAGGATAGCTTAAGACCCAATGCCAACATCCCTCCGACAATGAAGGTGGTCAAAATAACACCGGGGACTGCCAGGAGTAAGATGGCAGGTAAATTACGCCGCAGTTCCACCAGGTTCAGGTGAAAAGCAGCTTCAAATACCAGGGGAGGCACGAAAAGCGCCAGGATCAGCTCGGGGGTTAGCTCGAATTTTAGGGTGGATTGAAAAGTGATCAGCAGACCGACTACTACCAATGCGACGGTGTAAGGAATGCGTAGGCGACGCACAGCAATGGCGACGATGGAAACGATCAATAATAGCACGATGATCAGGGATTCAGTAGCCAGAAATTGTTCCACGATGAATCAAGCTCCGATAGATTTACAATCTGCCGTGCAAAGTCCGATGAATGGTTCAGCCGATGATACCCTAAAACGTTTTAGAGAGCAAGCAGGCGGATAATTATTGGAGTAAAGGGGGACGATCAGGAGCCATTGGATGACTTATGTCCATTGAGGGGAGGCTAACCTAGGGAAATGATATAATCCCAACCAGGAGGGCCTTATCATGAATTATGCCAACCAATTCCGAATAAAAACAGGCAACAAGGCAGACCTGGGAAAGATCGACGCTGATTATCACGGTGATTTTGATAACGAAGAGTCTACAATTGATGAGCTGAATAAGTACAGTAAACGCCTGTCTGATTTGCAATCTTTGATGTACGCGGAGAATAAAAACTCCCTGCTGATTGTGCTGCAAGCGATGGATGCGGGTGGCAAGGATGGGACCATCCGGCACGTGATGGAAGCTTTGAACCCGCAAGGATGTAACGTGGTAGGCTTCAAGGTGCCAACCGCTGAGGAGCTGGCGCATGATTACCTGTGGCGCATCCACAAGATGACTCCACGGAATGGACATATCACAGTATTCAACCGCTCGCATTATGAAGATGTGCTGGTGGTGAGAGTGCATGACCTGGTGCCGAAAGATGTATGGTCCAAGCGCTACAATGAGATCAATGCTTTTGAAAGGGGGCTGGCAAACAGCGGGACAACCATCGTCAAGTTCTTCCTGCATATCGACAAAGAGGAACAGCTCAAGCGCTTTAGGGACCGGCTGGACGAAGCGGATAAGCAGTGGAAGATCAGTGATACGGATTATGAGGAGCGTGAATTCTGGGACGACTACCAGCAAGCCTATGTGGATGCGATCAGCAAATGCAGCTTCAACTATGCGCCCTGGTACGTAATCCCATCCAACCGTAAGTGGTTCCGCAATCTGGCGGTATCACAAATCCTGGTGGAGACCATGGAAGGCTGGAAAATGAAATATCCCGCACCAAGTGTGGACCTGGCGATGATCAAGCAGAAGTACCATGCAGAAGTAGCGGAGCAGTTGGGAGTGGCTGCAGAGGAGTTAATAGTGCAGGAAGAGCAACCGAAGGAAAAGAGGGGGAAAAAGAAGGGGAAGAAGAAGAAAAAGAAGAAATAGGGTGAATTAATTCTAACCCTCCCCCTGCACGGGGAGGTCTTTTATTTTTTGCTTCTTGAGCCACACAGGATACCCAAATAAGAGCAGACCAGCGTAGAAGAACCATTGCAGGGCAAACCCAATGTGCGCACCGGGGTCTAGGTCTGGTTGCTCCATCAGGCGATAAGGTAGCGTTTCAAGGTCGTCCCCGGGAGCTTGTTGGATATAAACGCCAAGGATGGGGTAGGGGAATTGCTCCTTCAGCCGGGTTAAATTTATGAAATTCCAGAAATCCAGGCGTGTCTGACCAGGGGTTAATGTAGGGTCAAACAAGGCACTGCCCATTTCCCCCTTTTCTAACGAAAGGCGGATGATCCCCTCCACGTGGACCAGCCCAGGTTCGTCGAACTGCCTCCATGAAGCATGTGTATTGTAGTCGAGCGGAATCCAACCTCGCTCCACCAACACTGCCTGCCCATCTGGAAGGTTGAGCGGAGTGACCAGGGCGAAACCGGGGTCGGTACCCGACATGCGGCTGCGGACCTGGTTGCGCAATACCACCTGGTTTGCGAAATCGTACTCACCGGAGGCAGTTACCTGGCGATATTCCATGCTATTCAGGTCGGCGGGTAAAGGGCTCAGGTTCAGGTCGAGCACCGGCAACGCTTGCATCGCCTGGACTTGTTGGATGGTGGATTGGCGTTGTGAATGGCGGTCAAGCTGCCAGAAGCCAAGACGGATTGCCAGCCCAATCCCTGCAAGCACGATCAGGGTAGTCCACCACCACCGGTGGGAAAACATCAAGCGTATCATTTCGCCACCAAGATGAATGCGCACCCGACCCGTCTCACGCTGATGGGGATTGGGTATTAGGTTTCAAGGGTTTGACCACCAGGCTATACACACCCAGCAGCACCCCCAAAGGAAGTCCTGCCAAAAGGGAAGCCTGCAGACGCATTCCGAAGGTGAGGGCTTGTTGCACTTCGATACCATAAGATTGGGAGGGCTGGAAGGAACAGGTGTAATTCATCTCGCCGGCCTTGTCCAATTTCATGCTGGCGGAGGAACCGGGAGGGATCACCAATGGTCCTAAAGTTTGGGTAACCGAGTCTTCATTTTTCACCTGCAGAACGTCGCCGACCACAAATACCTGACCGGCAGGCAGGACATTTTGACCCTGGGCAACTTTTTCGGAAGTACCACGAGGAATGACCAGTTGGATGGTTTGCGGGTCGCGACTTGTGGTATCCCCTTGCAGGCGAAACGCAACTTCACTGATGAAAGCGGCAAGGACGACGCCCAGCACCACAAAAAACAACATGCGCGAGATGAGGGCTGTCCGCAGGCTCATTTTCCACTCAGCAGGTTTTCCAGGTCAGCAGTGATGCCATCCACATTCGAGAGCAGCGGATAAGTGGCAATCAGATCGCCCTGCGGGTCGACCAAATAGAGATAAGATGTATGGGTTTCACCATCGTCCAGCACGGTGACGCCGTATGCCGACCAGACAGGTTGAAGGACTGCCAGGGAGGAGGTGAGACCCATGAAGGATGGGTCGAAGTTGCTCAGATAAGCACCGAGCTCCCCAGGGGTATCACGGGCGGGGTCACTTGTGATCAGGATGACCTGGGTTTGATCAGCCAATAGCCCGAGTCGGTCGTGCATCTGTTTGAGGTAACCCATAGTCAGGGGGCACTCAGAGGTACAGTTGGTGTATCCGAAGAAAATAAGGACGTACTTTCCACGAAAATCTGACAGGTTGACTGTGGAACCGGTCTGACTGGTGAGTGAAAAAGCGTACGCAGCCTGGGGTGGGGAAATCAGCGAGCCGGAAAAGGCGGGGTGGGCGGATTTATACCAGGTATAGCCAAATGTGGCAATCAGGACCACGACCAAGAGCAGCATGGCAATGACGAGAGGTTTCCGGTTCATGAGCGTCCCATTGAGATTAGAATCCGCCAGTTATTGTACCAGCGTGCCAATCAAGTAAAGGGCTGGGTAGAAGAAGAACCAGACCACATCGATGAAATGCCAGTAAACCACGCTGGCTTCGACTGCCCAATGCTTCTCGGCAGAATAGAGCCCGCGCAACCCATTGCGCAACACGATTGCCAGGAAGATCACCCCGGTGAATACGTGAAAGGCATGAAAACCGGTCATGACGTAAAAGACCGCACCTGCCAGGTTTGTCTCAGGACCAAACGGCGCCAGCTGCCACTCAACACCCACTACCCCGATCAGGAACAGGATACCCAGGCTCAGGGTGACGGTGAGGCTGAGGATAAACTGCCTGCGGTGTCCATATGCCATGGAAACCTCGGCGCGGTTGGCGAAGAACGAGGAGATGAGCAACACGACGGTGACTGCCAATCCCAATACCTGGAGCAACTCCGGGCGGGTGAGCCCAAGCAGGTTAATGCGTGAGATCATCAGCCCGCCGAAGATGAACGAATCGGAGATCAGGAAGAGCCATAATCCCAGGCGGTTGGTCGCCAATTTGTAAGCATATGATTCGCGGTCGACATCCTTATCCGCTTCGAAGAGACGGTAGATGTGCATGTAGTAATAAAACACCAGCCCGGCTTTTATAAGCGGAATGATGGCGAGTGCTTGCCAGATATTGACCGTGAGGGCGATGGCGAACTCAACTGCAGTCAGGACTGCCAACGCTCCCAGGACGAGCAAGCCAAGTTGTAAGACGGAGGATTTGGATGAGTGTTCCATATCACTCCTGCTCCTTGAATTTTACGTACACCGAGCCGGGCAAGCCGTAATCATATGGCTCGCCGACCACTTCGAAGGGCACGTCATAATTATGAATTGGCATGGGAGATGACACCTGCCATTCAGGAGAGCGTGAGTTCCAGATGTTGCCGGTGGCAACCTCACCCTTACGCATGCTCCAGAAAGCGTTGATAATGAAGACCAGGATCCCCAGGGCGACGAGAAAACCAGCCACCGTCATCACGACGTGGTCCTGGGTGACATTAAGCGTGGAGTCGTAATCGGCGATGCGGCGCCGCATACCGAGCAGCCCCGTGCGCATCATGATCGTAGAAAAGACGATGAAGGCGGGCGCCATCAACCAAAAATGCACCTTGCCAAGGGTTTCATTCATACGCCTGCCGGTCATCTTTGGGAACCAGAAATAGATGGCAGCGAAAAATGGGAATACATAACCGCCGAACATGGTGTCGTGGAAATGACCGGTGATGAAGTAGGTATCCGTCAGGTGTAGGTCGGTGGCGACGGTGGCATTAGGAGGACCAGTCAGACCCCCAAGCAGGAACACCACGATGCCCGCCAGGGCGAAAAGCATGGGTACCGGAAAAACGATCTTGCCCCGCCATAGTGTACCCAACCATGAGAAGAACTTAACCCCGGTAGGTACAGCCACTAACAAAGTGCTATACATGAACGGCACGCGCAGGTACTCAGCCATGCCAGATGCAAACATGTGGTGCCCCCAAACCAGGAAGCCGATCAGGGCGATGGCAAACGAAGAGATGGCGACCCACTTGTATCCATACAAGGGTTTGCGTGCAAACACCGGCAACAACTCGCTGATGATCCCTAAACCAGGCAAGACAAAGACATATACTGCCGGGTGGGAATAAAACCAGAACAAGTGCTGGAACAGGATTGGGTTACCCCCTTTCGCCGGGTCGAAGAATCCCATGCCGAACAGTCGCTGGAACATCACCATTTGGAAGGACAGTCCGATCAATTGGGTGGCTGTCAGGCTGATGAGGGAGGTGGCGAGGGAACCCCACACGAAGATGGGCAGGCGGAAACCGGTCATACCGGTGGCGCGCAAGCGCATGGCCGTGGCGATGACATTCAGCGAGCTCAGGATGGTTCCCATGCCTGCCAGGGAGACACCCAGGAAGAACATCTGCACCCCAACGGGGGCGCGGGCGGAGAGGGGTGGGTAACCCGTCCAACCAGTATCAAAACCACCCAGTGCCATGCTGGAGAGCAGAATGAGGCTGGCAGGGACAGCCAACCAAAAGCTGAATGCATTCAGACGGGGGAAGGCCATGTCACGCGCACCGAGCATCATCGGTACAAGGTAGTTCATGAAGGCGGCTACACCCACCAGGATACCGACAATCATCACCATGCCGTGCAACGACATCAACGTGTTATATTCCATCAGAGTGAGGAATTGCAAGCCGGTATTTGCCAGCTCGGCGCGAAAGATCAGGGCGAAGCTACCCCCGACGACCATGAGCACCAGTGACAGAACCAGGTATTGGATGCCGATCACCTTATGATCGAGGGAGACCCCAAAATAACGCATACGCCCCCAAGCTGATTCATCCCCTTCATGGACTTCGTTACCGGCAGCCACTTTGATCCAATCATCCACCGCGCCAATGCCGTAAACGAAGAACAAGGAACCAAGCAATGCACCAAAAACAGCGGCTGATTCAGCCTTCCAGGCGGGTAAACCGATAATGAGGCGGATTCCAGTTAGGATCCCAATTCCGAGGGCTGTTCCCAATATCTGCCAGAGCAACCCGCGTATCAATCCAATGGAATAGAGTTTCCGCATAAACCCTCCCTACTTCAAGGTTTTAATGTAAGCGACCAGTGATTCAACCATGGTCTGGTCCAACACCGTGGAGAAGTCAGGCATGACGTTGGCAACAAAGCCCGATACCACCTGCGTGTTGGGGCTGACGATGGCGGTCCGCAAGTAATCATCGTCCGCCACAACCGTCGAGCCATCGGTTAGTTTCACATTAGATCCAGATAAACGCAACCAGGTGGGTCCAGTCTTGATTGAACCATCGGTGGAATGGCAGTTCAAACAACCGTACTGCGAGGCGAGCAGCTCCCCGCGCAATTCGGGGCTGGCAGGCGCCGCGGATTGTTGTTGGGAGATCCAGTTGGCAAAATCTGTTTGCGAGACAACATTCACCAGACCCTCCATGTAGGCATGCCTCAGCCCACATAGCTCGGCGCAGCGAACCTTATATAAGCCAATCAGGGTGGGTGTGAGGCGCAGCTCGACCGTCCGACCGGGGACAATGTCCTGCTTGACCCGAAATTCAGGCACCCAAAATGAATGGATCACGTCCGTGGAGGTCATTTGCAGGTCCACCTGCCTGCTGACAGGCAGGTACAGGTCGGAGCTCGCAACGCCGTATTCGGGATAGGTGTACTGCCAGAACCATTGACCTGCGGTTACCTTCACCTGTAGAGCAGAAGGATCGATCACGCGGATTTCACCCAAAGTTCTTGCACCTGCAAATGCCAATACAAGCACTGCCAGTAGGGGGATGCCGGTCCAGGCAATTTCGAGCGTAGAATTGCCAGTCATGTGAGCGCCATCACCAGTCTCACCCTTCCTGAGGCGGAATACAATCAGACTGTAGACCAGGGTGACCATGATCAACGAAAAAAGAGCGGAGATAATCCAGAGATGAACGTTAAAAAGCTGGTCGATTGGAACGGATTGGGCGCTGGCTGCTAATGGGAATAAGCCGATACTAATTAACCAGGAATGGATGAAAAAACTGCAGACAATAACCAAAACGAAGATGATCACATAGCGTTTCATGTGCTGTTCCTTTTGGTAAGGTCAACCATAATTAGTGTAAGCCCCAATGATGAATATAATATGAATGATAGTTGATAAGTGCTCGACCTGGTCAATGCAGTCGTTAGTGCAGCAATAGTATATCATGAGAGAAAACTAATGCTTTCTCATTTATATCCTCTTGATGTATAATTTCCGCATCGGGTAGATCTCCACAAGCAGTACGGATGCATGGAAAAGAGGCACGCTTATGAAGGTTCCCCGGAGGTCCATATTCGTTTTCCTAAGTGCATTGGCATGGCTGATTGCAAGCTCAGCGCTTGCAGCAGAAGCAACCCCATCCCCCGATAGTATCATTCGCGGGGCGCAGTTGTATGATAAATGGTACGCTGTGTTGGGGGTGGATCCACCTGCACCAGACATGCCCATCTGGAGCCGCCAGACCACCAACACGCGTTCTGGTGAGGATACATGGCGGTGCAGCGAATGTCATGGATGGGATTACCGCGGCGCACAGGGGGAATACCAGGCAGGCTCACATTTTACAGGCTTTCCGGATCTACTTATGCTGGTGCAAGACCTGCAAGTTGAGGATATCGTCAACCACCTTAGAGGTGGGCTTGACCCGGCGCATGATTTTTCTGCTCACCTGGATGATACATCCATGACCCAGCTGGGAGAATTCTTGAAATTCGGGATCATCGACGATACCACCTATATCAATCCAATCTCACTCAGGGTGATCGATGCGGATTTTTCCCATGGGCAGCAGCTGTACCAATCCACTTGTAATAAGTGCCATGGGGAAGATGGCAAGAAAATCGTATTTCGCTTCGAGGGGATCGACGAGTATCTGGGCAGCATCGCTAACCGCGACCCGTACCGGTTCCTCCACCGCACCCGCTTCGGGGTGGCAGGGACGGACATGCCGGTGGGGATGAACCTGGGTTGGCAACCCGTGGATGGAAGGGATGTGCTGGCATTTGCGCAGAGTCTGCCCACTGGAGGAGCGATTGTTAATGAAGCTCCCCAAAGCCAACAAATCACGCCTGTGCCTCAATTGGGTGGTCCTGCCAACAACTTATGGACTGGCATTCTAACTAGCCTGGGAGCGCTATTAGGCATGGGGGTGGTGGCAGGCGCTTTCATTGGGGGGTTTATCCTGATGGCGCTCATCGTTGTGGTCATTTTGCGCGGGCGCAGGAAGCGCAATTCGTGAGGCAAAGTCATGCTCGATAAGCTCAAGAGTCTCCATCTGACGGACAGGATCAAAGCGTTGGCAGTCAAGCTCAGGTCGATCCGCTGGTTTGAGACACTATCAGCGCTGGTGAAAAGACCAGCTTTCGTTATTTCGGTTGGAATATTCCTTGTGCTTGTCCTGAGTGCGGGGACCTATGGCGTCTGGCTCACCCAGCAACCCCCTGAGCAACCTATCCAATTCAACCATAGCCTGCATTTGGAATTTGGAGTGCAATGCTTATATTGTCACCCTGGGGCATGGAAGGGCTATTCCGCCGGTCTACCCACCGATACCAAGTGCTGGGGCTGCCACCAACAAATCCCAATCAAGAATGCCGACCAGCAAAAACTGAAGGATGCCATCCTTAGAGATGAGCCTATTCGGTGGGTGCCCGTATTCATCCTGCCGGATTTTGTCTACTTTAACCACCGCCCGCACATCGCTGCCGGGTTGAACTGTGAAACATGCCATGGCGAGCTCAGCCGGATGACCGTGGCAGAGCCGCGCAAGAATCTGAACATGGGCTGGTGCCTGCACTGTCACCGTACCCGGGCAGCGGATGATGAGGTCTTGTTGACCAGGCTAACCGACTGTGCCACCTGTCACCGGTAACATGAAGATGGTCTTATAACAATGACCACCTGGAGCGCTTTATGACGCGTAAGATGAGCAGAAGAGAATTCATCAAAACCGCCGGCATCGGAGCTGCTGCCACGGCTGTGTTGACCGGTTGTGGACCAGCTTCTCGCTATGTGGTGCGCGAGCCATATACCCGCATGCCTGAATATACTTATAACGGTCAGAGTACCTTCTATGCCACCACCTGCCGAGAGTGCCCTGCCGGCTGTGGGACGGTGGTACGCACGGAGCAGGGACGAGCGCTCAAAGTGGAAGGGAATCCATACAACCCCATTAACCTTGGGAAGACTTGCTCACGCGGTCAAGCTGCTTTGCAAGGACTATATAATCCCGACCGGATCCGCAACCCGCTCTGGCAGGATGGACGAGGCAGCCAGAATTACACGGATATCCGCTGGGATGAAGCGATTGGAATTGTGCAGAATGCACTGCAATCCAACCCACCCGGTCAGATTGCCTTCCTGTTAGGCATGTCTCCCGATCACCTGTTCGACCTGATCAGCGAGCTATGTGCTGCAATGGGTGCTCCAGCTCCCCTGCGGTATGGGGCACATGCGATCTTCGATGCCCGCCTTACCCTGCTGAAGGCGATGCAACAGCTTTTCTCGGCAAGTACCCTGCCTTACTTTGACCTGGCGAATGCAGACGTGACCTTTTCGTTTGGGGCAAATTTCCTGGAAACCTTCCTCTCACCTATGGCGCAAGCCCGTGGATTTGCCCAGATGCGGCGTGGGAGGATGGGCAGGCGGGGATATCTGGTGCAGTTCGAGCCGCGCCTTTCGCAAACTGCCGCGACTGCCGATGAATGGGTGCCGGTGGTACCCGGCAGTGAAGGCCTGGTTGCTCTGGCAATTGGGCGCCTGGTGGCAGAGTTGCGCGGCGGGGCCATTCCCAACGCATTTTTAGGGGTGAGCGTTGAGGATGCCGCCTTGAAGAGTGAGGTATCTGTAACTGAGTTACACCGGCTGGCGAATATCTTCAGCGAAGCTGCTCACCCGTTGGCAATACCGGGTGGCTCTGCGCTCGGTCTTAGCAATGGGCTGGAAGCAGCCCAGGCTGTGCTGGCATTGAATGCCATGCTCGGCAACCTGGGTATGCCAGGCGGTCTATTCCTCAGCCCACCAACATCTGTCCAGCCTGATCTACCTCAGCTGCCCAGCTCGGTGGTGGAAGTCAATGATTTGATTGTCCGGATGCGTCAAGGTGAGGTGAAAACCCTGTTCATTCATGGCATAAACCCGCTCTTTGAGCTGCCGGCTGGCTTGGGTTTTAACGAAGCTCTGACGAATGTTCCACAAGTAATATCATTCGCTTCATTCCCGGATGAAACCAGCTTGCAGGCGGATTACATCCTGCCTGACCATACCGGACTTGAGTCTTGGGGCTACCAGAAGGCACAAACGGGTGCAGACCGGTTGGTAATTTCAGGCTTTCAGCCGGTGGTCGCTCCCTTCTATAGCACCAGAGCCACTGCAGATGTGCTTTTGGCGGCTGTACAGGGTATTGGAGGCGACCTGGCAGCCTCACTACCGTACAAAGATGAAGTGGAATACATACATAATTCGCTCTTAGACCTGGTCACCCAGGAAGGGTTCTTCAACGCCCCCGAGATCAAGACCTTCATGTCTAAATTTCAGCAGTTTGGGGGTTGGTGGGGTGCACAACTAGGTCTTGATCCACCGGAAGGTCTTTATGCCCTCAATCAAGCTCTGTCAGCCGCACCTGCGCAATTTGATGGTCCGGGTGAATTCTATTTATTCCCATTCATGTCGCCCATACTCGGGGACGGCAGCGGGGCAAATAAACCCTGGCTGCAAGAGACACCTGACCCGACCACTACCGTGATGTGGAACAGCTGGGTGGAAATAAACCCGGAGAGTGCGGATTTATTGGGTCTGGAGGACGATGATATCGTGAAGATCATCTCACCGCTGGGTGAGATTGAGGCAATCGTCTACCGCTACCCAGCCATCCGGCCCGACACAGTAGCCATCCCGTTTGGTCAGGGACACACCGCCTATGGGCGTTACGCACAGGGACGCGGCATCAACCCGGGTGACCTGCTCAGCTTGATATTCAATGGCGCGGATGACCTGGCGTACGGAGCTACCAAAGTGCGCATTGAAAAGACCGGTCGCAAGCAACCTCTCTCGCGCCTCGAAAGCCAATTGGGAGAATTCGGGGAGTGAATGGAGCGATGAAAGCGCCTGGATCGTTTAAAGGTAGGTCATGATGGGAATTTCGTCTAAAGAGACTTCTATTTACAAGTGGGGCATGGTCATCGACCAGGACCTGTGCATTGGATGCCAGGCCTGTGTGACCGCCTGTGCCATGGAAAACAATAATTCCTTCGTTGGCGAGGCAGATTCCGGTTATGGGCGCACGATGCACTGGCTGCGAATCGAGCGTTTCTGGGAAGGTGTGTACCCGCAGGTCAAATCCACACCCTACCAACCAGTGCTGTGCCAACACTGCGAGCGCGCTCCCTGTGAGCCAGTCTGCCCGGTATTCGCCGCAGTGCACAGCCTTTCCCATAAGACCAATTTACAGGTATACAACCGCTGCGTGGGGACCCGTTATTGTGCCAATAATTGCCCCTACCAGGTGCGGGTATTCAACTGGCGCGATTTCTCCCGTCCTGAACCGTTGTCTAACATGCTTCACCCCGACGTCACGGTGCGCCGCAGGGGGGTGATGGAAAAATGCACCTTCTGTCTACAGCGCCTGCTGCAAGCGGAAGATAAAGCCAATTCTGAAGGGCGTGAGCTGGCAGATGGTGAGGTCATCCCGGCTTGCGCGCAAGCCTGCCCCACCGATGCCATCGTCTTTGGGCGCCTGGATGACCCGCACAGCCTGGTCAGCCATCTGGCTACAGACGGGCGGGCGGTAAGGCTGTTGGAAGACCTGGGCACACTGCCGAGCATCATCTATCTAAAGGGAGGACCATCCTATGGTCGCAACGGCTGAACCGCTCGAGCAAGCCCACACCACTGAAGCCGAGGACCCCCACGAGCACCTGATGCTGGACCCGAAACCACGCGGTGAGATGAACGGCATGGTGATGGAAGCCATGCACACCACCTCCTGGAAGTTCTGGGTGGTAGCTGGTTTACTGGGCTTGATCGTATTGACCTGTCTGCTCATTTCGTGGGGTTATTTGATCTCAGAGGGGTTGGGTGTGGCGGGTGTGAACCGGCCTTCCTTCTGGGGCATTTTCCTGGTCAATACCGTCTATTGGATTGGCATCAGCCATGCAGGCACATTCGTCTCGGCACTACTGCGGGTAATGAAAGCAGAGTTCCGCCGCCCATTCACCCGGGCAGCTGAGTTGATGACCACATTTGGTTTGATCCAGGCAGCACTGAGCATCTTCATGCACATGGGGCGCGTTTGGGTATCTTACTGGATGTTCCCGTACCCCAATGCGCGCGGCTTGTGGCCTAACTACCACTCCCCTTTGGGCTGGGACTTTTTAGCCATCAATACCTACCTGATGGCAAGCACGATGTACCTGTTCCTGCCCCTCATCCCCGACCTGGCGATGGCGCGTGACCGCTCCACAGGCTGGCGCAAGGTGTTCTATCGCCTCCTGTCATTAGGGTTTCGGGGTACTGAAGGTGAATGGACCCATCTGCGTACCGCCATGAACATCTTCGCCTGGGGTATCATCCCGGTGATGTTCTCAGTGCATACCATCGTCGCCTGGGACTTCGCCGTAGCCACCCGCCCAGGCTGGTCTTCAACTGTATTTGGACCCTACTTCGTGGTTGGAGCGTTGCAATCCGGGATTGCGGCGGTGGCAATGGTGATAGTGACCATCCGTGCCACGATGAAGAACATGAAGTACTTCATCCGCCCCGAACACCTGGATGCCATCGGCAAGCTGATGCTGATCGTCTCGATGATCTGGGCTTACTTCTTTTTCAACGATTACATGGTGCAGTGGTATGGGGGTGATAAGTTCACCCAGATGCTGCTCGAATTCCATGAGAAAGGTCCTATGGGCTGGATGTGGTTTGGTATGCTGATCTTTAACGTTGCCATCCCCTTCCTTACCCTGTGGAACAAGAAGATCCGGCGTAACCCGGGAATGCTCTTCACCATTGGATTACTGATCAACGTCGGCATGTGGTTCGAGCGATATATCATCATACCGGTTTCGCTCACCATCAACCGTATGCCATTCACCTGGAAGCTTTACGTCCCGCGCATTGAAATCCTCTTGAGCATTGGAACCCTGGCTTTCTTTGTGCTGATTTACATGGTCGCCTCACGCCTGATCCCACTCGTGCCTGTGTGGGAAGTTCAGGAAGGGCAGGAAGCCCATGGCTTGCGCAAAGTTGGCAAGGCCAGGGTAAAGACCGTGAGCGATATTGAATAGGGAGCAGCCGAATGAGTGAAACCAAAACCTTCCTGGCACTATTCTCCGATATCGACCCGGCAGTGGAAGCCATGGACCGGATGCGGGAGCACGGCGTGAGTGATGAAGAGATGAACGTCATCTCAGGCATCCCGTTTACGGAGCATATCCTGGGCCGTCCACGCGTGTGGAGCAATGTCCCCAGACTGGCACTGGGTGGTGCAATTGCGGGTTGTTTATTTGGCATCTTTTTAGCCGTGGGGATCACCAACCTGTACCCGCTTAATGTTGGCGGGCAAGGATTAGTGAGTGGCGCACCGACGGTAGTCCTGCTATTTGAGATGACCATGCTGGGACTGCTGGCAAGCACATTCATTGGGGTATTCCTGGACAGTACTTTTCCGTCTTATCGCCCGAAGGAATACATCTCCGAGATTAGTGATGGCAAGATCGCCATCCTATACAGCATCCCGGAAGAGAAGGAAAACGAGCTGAAGGAGATACTCAGCCACCTCGGGGCTGAATCGATTGCCCCCGCGGAGAGGCGGCAATTATGATCAAACAGCTGGTTTATTTGCTCCTTGTGGCTGCCTCGGTGCTCGGACTCGTCATGCTGTTTGCCTATGACATCATCAAGATCGATTGGATATCCTTCATGGAGATCCAGGCCTCCTTTAAACCGATGGAACAACCCCTGCGGGTACCGGCCGATTCGATCCCCATCGAAGGGGCAGCCTATGTGCCAGGGATGGGCTCTCCGGTCAATCCGGTGGAAGCAGATGAGGTGTCGGTCAGTCGGGGGGCAGAGTTATATGAGATCAATTGCGTTCCCTGCCATGGAGACCAGGGTTTGGGCGATGGTGTGATTGGGACATTTTTCGAATTCAAACCAGCCGACCTGACCGCAGTGAATGTACAGCAAAACAGTGACGGTGCTTTGTTCCTGGTAATTTCCGATGGTGTGGCAGGGCGCATGCCACCGCTCAACGAAAATTTCAACCCGCGGGAACGTTGGGATCTGGTCAACTTCATCCGCACGCTCGGAAATGCGAGCCCAGCTCCCTAGGCGCCTGGAGATTGGATCATGAAACGAGATTTCACATCGTGCATGTTATATGCCCTCTTCGGCCTGCCCATTTTCCTCCTTTTATTCATTGGAATTATCTATGTTGCAAACTGCGGGTTGAGTGCGGATTGCTCGCAAGCTAGCCTGCCGGGCATCATCCACACTCCCATCCCCACGCTGATCCCTGCAACGCTTCCCGCAGGGGAAACAACCAATCTTTCAGCTACCCGCTTGAAATGTACCGTGACCGCACGCACCTTACTTTCTGCCTGGGTTTCCTCCGGCTATCCGGAAAGCGATCCGTTTCAATTCACGGATATCAAGAGTAACACCTGCCAGGCTACTTTTGCGGACGTGAAACAACTTTTTTCTGAGGCTAATTTATGGTACAGGGGCGCCCTGGCATGCTCTCAATGCCATAACTCGAATTTCGGCAGCGCTTCAGCTAATATGGATTTGAGTTCTTATGAGGGCATCCTGGCAGGTGGTAAACGCAGCTCACCCGATGCCAGAGGCGAAGATATCTTGGGCGGTGGGAATTGGGAGGGGTCGAAGTTGAATGATATGCTGTTTATAACGCAAAAAATGCCTTTTGGACGCCCACCTGGGGCGGTTGCCTTGGATGGACCGACTATTCAAGCAGGGGAGCCGGTTCTGGTGCCTTGAGGTGTTTAGGGGGAATTTAAACAGATTCACCACTAAGGACACAAGGTGCACAAAGGATTTGGGGGAGATTTAGAAATAAGTATCTTTTGGATGATTAGATACGAATACACGAAATGCAGATAAATCGGTGCACATTCGTATATTCGTGTTGTATTCGTGGATGGTTTGCATATATATTAATTTAACTTCATGTTGATTACATTTCGTCTTCAACGCTCGGGCTGAAATACAGGCAGGGAGGATAGTAGCCCCCACTGACCTTCGGTCAGCTCCCTAAAAATCCGATCGATCTCTAACGGATTTTTGGGGAGAAGGTCAATTACAATTAGCGCATCGGCCAAAATGCGGGCAAGAAGAGGCGCAGCAGGGTGTCGCCAATCAGGGACAGGATGAACAAGCCACCGACCAAGCGGTTATGGTTGAAGTTGAAGGCGGAAAACCAGGTCGGCCAAATGGGATAACCTGGTGGAGGGGCATCTGGGCGCGGCTTGGAAAGTACTTTTACGGAAGTGATCAGGCGCTTGCTGGCGAAGAATAGTATCAGCATCAGCGGAGTGAAGTAGCGGGGGACGAATACCAGGTAAACCACCACCAGGTAAATCAACACCAGGACGGCGATGTTGACATACCGTGCTGCCGTCTCACCGATCCGCACCGGCAGAGTTCCCACGCCTTTTTTGGCGTCTTCCTTCATTTTGTCGATGTGCTTGCCAACATTGATGCTGGCCACACTCAAGCCAAATGGCACACCTGCCAACACGACGTTCCAGATATTATCCAAATTGCCTTTTGGCAGGGCTAGCACGATATAAACCGCAGCTACCATGATCGGTCCCCAGATCAGGAAGATGGCAAGCTCACCCACACCGAAATATTTGAGTGGGTAAGTGTAAAGCAGCAACACCAGGGCGCCAAAAGCGAAGAAGACGATCACGATGGGGTCGAAATGTGTGTAAAAGAGTGCATAGACTCCGGCCAGGAAGGCAATCACTCCACTCACCAAGAACCAGCGCATCTGTGTCGGTTTGGTCCAAAAAGCCTGGACCAGTGGGTGCACGCCGTATTGGGTACGGAAGTAGTTGTCCTTGTCCACCCCGCGGCTGTAATCGGTGTAGTCGTTAAGTAGATTGTTGGTGCCATGGGCAATGAATAGACCCAGGGTCAGGATGAGCCAGGGGAAGAATGAAAAATAGCCATCCCGTAATGCCAGCAGCCCCGCGATGACGCAGGTGTAGACCGTCACCAGCGTCACCCCTGAGCGTGTGGCGATGAGCCACTTGGAGACGATATCGAGCTTATCCCATTCATCCTTTTTCTCCATTTTGACCAGCGTCCAAATGGCGGTTTTCCACATGGCAAAGTTTATGTTCATGGTATTACACTCCTTTTTTCCAAAGATATTCCTAATTTCCGCAAGCCGAAAATCAGATAAAAATGTAAAAAACTACTTAAATCTACATACTACTATATATAACACTTTTTTCTAATAAAGTTCGTTGATATAAATTAATCTCTAATTAGACTTAAGACATCTTTGGATCCAAGATCGATCATGACGGTCCGAGAGCAACCTTCCCGGCAACAGCTGGACCGATCCCATCCGGTACAAGAGTTGCAACCTTCACTGGAAGTACAAGTGAGCAAAAAAGGAATGTGGAGGCAAATTCTGCATGGATGATAACGCACAGGAAGAACTACAGGTGGAAGATAGCATTCTTCAAGCTGCTGAAGAATTCGAATCGCTCCCTTATGTGCAGGAAGTGGTGACAGAAGCCCCTGCCAAAACGATCGCCCTCATCCTCTCGGGGGGTGGGGCGCGTGGGGCATTCCAGGTGGGGGCAGAGAAATATATCCGGGAAGTCAAAGGCTACCATTGGGATATCATCGCCGGGGTCTCGGTGGGAGCGATGAACGGCGCCATGCTGGCAATGCACCGCTACGCGCGCCTCTTGGAGCTGTGGGATCACATTTCGGATGAGCAAGTCTACACCGGCGGTTTCAACCTGCCCTCGGTCATCAAGCTACTGTTCGGAGCGAAATCCTTTTATGGCAATGAACCCCTGCAAAGGATGATGAAACAGGAGTTCGAAGCGGGCAAGGTCATCGACGACTTACATGTGGGGGCGGTTTCGTTGATCAGCGGGAACTACATCCAGTTCACCAAGGAGTTCCTTGAGCTGCCCAGTGCCATATTGGCATCTAGCTCCATCCCTGTCATCTGGCCACCGGTGGACATCTCCCCGGATCACCCGGCCATGGTGGACGGGGGTGTGCGTAACAACAGCCCGGTGGGAGATGTGCTTGAGCTGGAACCGGATGAGATTGTAATCATAAACTGCAGCCCGGAACAACCTTCTACACTGGCACAAGCGCCGAATAACGTCCTTTCGATCGGTATGCGGGCACTGGACATCATGCAAAATGAGATTTTCGTCAGTGACATGAAGGAATTCTTGCGGATCAATGCCCTGGTTAAAGAGGCGGAAGCACAGGGAGCAGTGCTGCATCATCCGCGCACAGGCAGACCATTCAAATATTACCCATGTGTGATCATCGAGCCGCAGGGTGAGCTGGGTGAAACGTTGGATTTCTCGCAACGCTCGGTGCAGGCGTCCCTCAGAGCGGGGGTAAGGCGGGCGCGTGAGGTTTTAGGCAGACCTTGAGAGAGCAAGTTATAATAATCAAGCATTGAAATCGATTTTCCAAACGAGTATGGTATGACCAATGGAGAGATAACCTCCACACCTGTAACGCGCTACCTGGATGAAAGCGGTATCCCATACCGCTTTTTCAGGCACTCAGGCACCATTCGCACCCTCGAGCAGGCGGCTGAGGAGCGCGGTCAACGCCCGCAACAGATCATCCGCAGCATTGTATTCCGCTTGTCACGCGGTGGGTTTGTGATGGTGCTGGTGACAGGCCATAAACAGGTTGCTTGGCCGGCCCTCAGGCGGCACCTTGGCACCTCTCGCATCAGCATGGCTACAGAAGCTGAGGTGTTACGCGTCACTGGCTACCCGCTGGGGGCGGTTTCGCCATTTGCGACAATAACTCCTTTACGTATCTTGATGGACAGAGATATCCTGGCCGAGCAGGAAATCTCGATCGGCTCGGGAGTACGTCATACCACCGTGATCATGCAGCGGGAGGATTTCTTACATGCCCTGGGGGAGGTGGAGCTGGGGGATTTTATTGGACAGGATGAAATCACTGATTGAGCGCTGAGCAGCTATTTGGTGAGTTAAATCAATAAATCCCCAAGCTGGTAATCGAAAATGCCGACACCCCTGGCAAGCAGGGGTACCAGGCGCATAAACTGCGCTGAGCCTAAACGCGGTTCGGGTCGGTCAAAGTAGTACCACTCACTGAGCAACCGGATACCACTCTGCCAGACTTCCGGTGCATGCCCGTCCTTCAGACCCCATTGCAAGCGGGCGTCCAGTTTGGAGAACACCAATTTAAGGTTGTGCAGACGAATCATGGCAGGCGTCATACCGTCACAGACCAGCTCGCAACCGGGAAATTGTTCCTTGAGCAGGAGGAACAGGTCTCTCACTTGGGCTTCGCTAAAATAAGGCAACACGCCCTCCGCCAAGAACAGATAGGCTCGTCCGGGATGATTCCTCACTTGCCCCAACCAAAGTCGATCAAATATCGAGTATCCCAGCATGTGGCAGCGATCGGTATTGGGGACTAATTTACGGCGAAACTCGATCACTTCAGGGAGATCAAGGTCGTACCATTCGACCAGCCCGTTGTCCACCCGTTCGAAGCGTGTATCCAAACCACAGCCAATGTGCACCACCACGGAACATGGATGGCGGATCAGAAATGCACGCGTGCGGCGGTCAAACTCACGCAAACGCATGATGGTGGTGGTTTGATCGTGCCCAGCGAGCTTGTAGCGGGAAAAGTCATAATCGATTAGCTCAACCATGCGCAGGGCGGATTGGTCACACAGCAGCGGATTGGGCAAGCGATTTTCAACTGCCCGCGCGTATAACGCGATGAGTAAAGTCTCGGCGATCTTATCCCGGCTTTGCAGAGTGAGTTTGGTCATTCCCTATTCATCTCTTGTCCACCCTGAATTCATCGTAAGTTGATCGTCCATTTCGATTTCTGGACGAGCGATTTCCTGACGGGTTTGCTTGGCGTGGATCTACAGGAAATTTTACCACGCACCTGAAATTCCCGGGAAACTGATGCGTATCAAGCTAGTTTACTATGTAAAAGTAAGTAGACTGATCTTCTTTCCTGAGGTGGGATTATAATTCTCAGCGGACTTGAATCATCTGTTCCGGGTGGGTTATTTTAGCGATAAGGTATATGACCAGTTTTATCTTCCTGTTGCGTAAGAGCATTTCCGGCTTGGACCGCTATCCAGCCTTCCTATTAATTAGCTGGCTGGCGGTGATGGTTTCACTTCCCCTTTTACGAGAAGCGTACGGCGAGCAAACCTTTCTGCAGGGGTTAGCTTTGGTGGTACTGATCCAGCTGTTGTTCGTGTTAAAGGTACTGTTCCATGCCTGGGGTTGGTGGAGCATGCTGAGGGTTGCTGTAGGAGTGGTTTTGTTAGCCTGGGCAGCGGAAGTGATCGGTATTCGCACTGGTTACCCCTTTGGGAGCTATCATTACACCAGCTTGCTGCAACCTCAGGTACTGGGTGTGCCGCTGCTCATTCCGCTGGCCTGGCTGATGATGTTGCCGCCTGCTTGGGCGGTAGCGAAGCTGGTCACCCGAAAAGTGAGTGGCTGCCTGATGCGCCCGGTATTTGTCCTGGTCAGTGCGTTGGTCTTCTCGGTCTGGGATTTCTATATGGACCCGCTTATGGTGCAGTGGGGGATTTGGGAGTGGAACTCCCCGGGGGGATATTTTGGCATCCCATGGCTGAACTTAATCGGTTGGTTGTTAGTCTCAGGAAGTATCACTTTTGCCATTTTCCCGAAACACTTTCCAGGGGGGTTGTTAGTCCTGGTCTACGTTCTAACCTGGTTGGTGGAGTTCATCTTAGTGCTCTTTTTTGGAGGTTTACCCGGACCAGCTCTGGCTGGGTTTTGCTTGATGGGAGGAATGTTATTATGGGCGGCAATCAATGCCCGGTGATTGATAAAAATGGCGCTTGAACGATTGAGAGATGGGAAAATTCAGTGTAAAATATTAATAACTTGAAATTGATAACATATCGTTATGAAAGCAGGTGATTGCGGCTGGAAGAAATTGATTAAATCCCTGTAATACCTGAATTGATTATCCACGAATATCCGTGACCGATTCTTAATCCCGGGGTTAGATGAATGATAAGAAAACTCTTTTCCTATAGCCGGTATTTCATCCTGATTGCAGTGTTTAGCGCATTTGTTGCCGCCCTCACATTATTAGTCGTTGCGGGGATCGAGACGGTCCAATTGG
>Ga0214473_10001994_pt1 | contig 25807 bp, 20 predicted proteins | sample RVTome_7_FD_203509 | JGI IMG/M metagenome (GOLD analysis project Ga0214473, IMG submission 203509) | Soil microbial communities from uranium-contaminated site in the Upper Colorado River Basin, Wyoming, United States - RVT98D197 | ecosystem: Environmental > Terrestrial > Soil > Contaminated >...
CTGTACAGTGCTGCGGGTCCAGGGGGCAGACGTCAAAGTGCATCTGCACCGGGAGATGAAGCGCCTCGGTATCACCATCCTGGACCGGGTCATGGCTACCAGCCTGTTGAGTGAAGACGGGCAGCAGGGCAGACGAATCTTGGGGGCCACCGGTCTGAACGTGCGTACCGGTGAGTTCTACGTGCTGGGGGCAAAGGCCACCGTCCTCACAACTGGGCAACCCCTGCGCATCTGGGTCTTTAACACGGAGTTGGCCGGCTTGTATTCGGCCCACGACGACCCCAACTGCGCCGGCGACGGGTGTGCCATCGCCTGGAGGGCGGGGGCGGAGTTCATGCTCATGGAGAGGAGCATGCAGTCGTCGGGTCCCTTTCGCTACCCGGCTTACGGTACGGGCAGCGCCTCGAACACGTGGTACGGCTGCACTATCGTGGATGCGAACGGCAAAGAGATCCCCTGGGTGGACGCCGAGGGGAACGCCCTGAGGACGGTCTCGGAGCGGTTCCACCCCAAGACCGGCAATGGACTGGCTCGGTTGACCGCCGATCTCGCGGAACGTATCAGGAGCGGTGAGTTCGCCCTGCCCTTCTACGCCGACCTTCCCAGCATGCCCGAGCACGAGCGCCGCGCCATCTTCGGTCTCATGGTGTGTCACGAGGGCAAGACCCGCATTCCCGTCTACAAAACCTATACCGAGGCGGGTTTCGATCCCGACCAGGACATGTTACAGGCCAACGTGCACTCGCCCGAGGTCATGGGCAGGGACCCTGTGTGGTGGGACGTGAAGATCCCCGGGGCCTCGGCTCCCCAGTGGCGCGAGACCGCCTTCGGCGGAGGTGGGGGTCTCGTGGTGGATTGGGACATGAAGACCAACCTGGAAGGCCTCTACGCAGCCGGCAACCAACTGGCCGGCTACATGGGCCACGTGAGCGCGGCGGCCACGGGTCGCTATGCGGGGCGCAAGGTGGCCGAATACGTGCGCACCGTATCTGCTCAGGTGGTCGACCGGGCTCAGGTGGAGACGGAGAAGGAAAGGGTCTATCGGCCGGTCACGCGCTCCGGCGCCGGCGGGATTGCCGTTGGCATAGGCTGGAAGGAGCTTCAGGCCGGCGTCAGCCGGATCATGCAGGACTATTGCGGGCGCGACAAGAGCGCCCCGGTACTCGAGAAAGGTCTCGAATGGCTGGCCTCCATAAGGGAGAGCGAGGCGGCGAGGGCCTACGCCCGCAACCCGCACGAGCTCTGGCGTACGCTTGAGGTCATGGTGCGCATGACGGTGAGCGAGATGATCATCCACGCGTCTCTGGCCCGCAAGGCCAGCAGTGAGGACCTCGACTTCTGGCGCACCGACTACCCGGTGGCCAATTCGCCCGAATGGAAGAAGTTCATCACCACCCGTCTCGAAGGCGGGGTTGTGAGGGTGGGCGGGCTATCGCTCGGATTCTGGCTCGAGGAGCCGTACGCCTCGAGCTACGAAGAGAACTACCGCCTGCACAGAGGCTCTTGATGGACGCCAGAAGAGATACGTCATCGACGGAGAATGACCTGAGCGACGCGGAAGCTTATCTGGTTCCCAACCCTGCGACCCCGTGCGAGGCCATATTCATTGACTCCCATCTCTGCATCGGCTGCAACCGTTGCGTGGATGTGTGCCGCAGCGACGTGCTCATGCCCAACGCCCAGAAGGGCGGGCCACCCCTGTTGGTGTACCCAGACGAATGCTGGTTCTGCGCCTGTTGCGTGGAGCACTGCCCCAAGCCTGGGGCGATCAGGATGGAGCATCCGCTCAACCAACGGATAGGCTGGAAGCGCAAAGCGACCGGAGAGCACTTCCGCGTTGGCATGAAGGATCCGCCTCCCCCGAACACCCGTCCTCCTGTCGGCGGGTGGGGGTCAAGGAACCGCCGGGCAAAGAAGGCTGAAAGGGGCTGACGGGCGGGACCCGGGAGTCGGGAACCTGATGACACGACCGCGCCACGAGGAGAACCAGGATGGCAGTCTCGAAGATCGATCTGGACAAGTGCATAGGCTGCGGCACCTGCGTCGACTCCTGCCCCATGGACGTGTTTAGGCTGGACACCGTGGTTGAGTATCGGATGGAGGCTTCGCCCTGCAGTCTGGCTTGCCCTCTGGGGGTCAAGCAGCGGGAATACCACGACTTGATCAGAACGGACAGGTTGGACGAGGCCGCGGAAGCCTTGCGGCTGTGTCATCCCATGCCGGCCATCACTGGACGGTTGTGCCCCCACCCGTGCGAGACCGAGTGCAGTCGCAATGCGGTCGATGAGGCGGTCAATATCAACGGGCTGGAGCAGTACCTGGGGGACTATCTTCTCGCTCTCGGTCCACCGCCTACGGACTGCTGCGTCGACGGGCGCGTGGCCGATGGCCACGGGGCCGACCGAGGCGAAGTGGCGGTCATCGGGTCCGGTCCGGCCGGGTTGGCGGCCGCCTATCATCTGACCCTGGCCGGCCATCGAGTGACCGTCTTTGAACAGGGGGACCGGCTGGGCGGCGTCCTGAGGAGCGCGGTGCCTACCTTCAGGCTCCCGGAGGACACCCTCGACGCCCAGATCGAGTTCTATCGGACGATGGGGATCACGTTTCGCACGGGCGTCCGCGTGGGGCGGGACATGAGTCTCGAAGTATTGCGCAAAGAGGGTTACCGGGCCATTGTCGCCGCCACCGGCGCGGCCAGGTCGGTTGGTCTTTCCGCGCCGGGGGCCGACGCCCGGGGCATCACCAGCGCCTTGGGTTTTCTCAGTGCTGTGAAGTCGGGCGAGATAAGGGCGATATCCGGCGAAGTGGCAGTCATCGGTGGGGGCAGCGTCGCGCTCGATACCGCGCGAACCGCTGTGCGCCTAGGTGCGGACAGCGTAAGCGTGGTGTGCCTGGAACGGCTGGAGCCCGGACTCAAAGACAGCATGCGCGCTCTGACTGAGGAGATCGATGACAGTTTGGCGGAGGGAGTCGTGGTCCATCCTTCCCGGGGAGTCGACTCCTTCGTGGTGAAGGACGGTCGGGTGAGTGCCGTAAAGTGCGTGGAGTGCTTGAGCGTCCGCGACAACGATGGCCGCTTCAACCCCGTATACGGCGCGTGCGTCCTGCCGCGGGAGATCGAAGCGGAGATGGTCATCCTCGCCATTGGGCAGACCACCGATCCTGGGCTCGTTCCGGAGGGCTTCACGACTGACGAGCGTGGTTTCATCGCCGCCGATGTCCTGACTAAGCAGGTGGTTGGTAGCCTCTTCGCGGTCGGAGACGCCGTCACCGGACCTGCGACGGTGGTAGAGGCCCTGGCTGCAGGGAAGAGGGCCGCTCTCAGCATAGGGCGCTATCTCCGGGGCGAAGATATGCACTCGGGGCTGGACGACCGCCCGCCTCGGGCGACCGATCCGCCCAAGGAGAGTATTCCCGTCATCGAGCGCGTCAAGCGCCGGACCGTTCCGGCTCAGGAACGCAGGCGCAGTTTCCAAGACACGGTCCTCCCTCTTGATCGGCAAGAGGCACAAACGGAATCGGGGCGTTGCCTCACCTGCGGGAGCAGGTCGGTGATCACCTATCTGGACGATTGCCAGGTCTGTCGTCTATGCCAACACTACTGTCCCACAGACGCCATCGAAGTCACGGAGGGAGTCCTTCTGGGATCCCTTCACGGCTGGGATGTCGTCACTCTGGGCCGTTAGGAGGGGACGACCACTATGGCAGTCGACACTCATGCTGGGGCACCCCCGTCCGGTCGGAAACTGACCACCCTTCGTGCCGACGTGCTGGTGATCGGCGGCGGTTTCGCCGGCTGTTTCGCCGCCGTCAAGGCGGCTGAAGCCGGCGCGAAAGTGGTTCTGGCGGTCAAAGGTCGCACCGGCCGTTCCGGTCTCACTCCCTGGGCGAACTCCTGGTTCGTGTTCAAGGACACGAGAGGCGTCAGCCGCGAACACTACCTCCGCCAGTTTGTGCTTTCCGGCGAGTATCTCAACAACATGGACTTCGTGGAGATCCTCATGGCCGAGTCTTACGAGCGGTACCTGGAGGTGTCCTCCTGGGGAGCCAGGACGGGGCGAGAGTACTACTACCAACCCGGTAGCGTCACTCGGTCCATCGAGGTGGTCGACTCGGGCGACGCCATGAGAAGGAAGGCTGTCGCCTGCGGCGTCCAGCTACTGGAGAGGGTTATGATCACCAGCCTGATCAAGCCCGAGGATAAGGTCATCGGGGCGATAGGCTTTCATATGGGGAGCGGCCGTCCCTATGCCGTGCTGGCTAAGGCCACGATAATGTGTGCGGGCCCCGCCTCCTTCAAACCCTTGGGGATGGGCTATCCGTGCGCCTCCGCGACGGCCGACGGCGACGCCATGGCTTATCGAGCCGGAGCTGAGATCTCGGGCAAGGAGTTCAACGACGGCCATCCCGCCACACGGGGCAACCCTCTTGGCGAGCCCGACCCTGCAGACATTCTCCGAAGGCCCGCCTTCGAAATGGGAGGGGGACCGCCCAGCGCACCAGGCCCCGCCCCCTTCCTCGACGGCGCCAGGCTGGGGTTGCGCATCACCGCCTCGTACGGCGCTCATGACGGCGGTCAACCCATCGACCCGAAGTACATCTTCACACCGGGCAGTCTTCCGGGCGGCCGGGGTGGCGAGCCGCCCAGCGCGTTTGCTGCTGCCCCTGGCTACTCCACCCCTGGCATGTCCAATCACAAGGCCGAGGGCGTGTTCCCGCAAGACTTGAACGGCGCCTCCAACGTGCCCGGATTGTGGGCTGCCGGAGATGGCCTCAGCTCCATGCAGAACGGCGCCGGCTACGCCGGCTTTGGCTGCTCTTGCGCCGGATCGGCGGTGCAGGGAGCCCGTGCCGGCTGGGCGGCGGCGGAGTACGCGAAGAACGCGCCGGTGCCCGAGGTGGGCCAAAGTCTGCTGGAAAGCGTCGCGCAGGAGATGCTCTTTCCCCTGGTGCGCGAGCGGGGCTACTCCCCGGCCTGGGTGACCAGATTGCTGCAAAACGTCATGTTTCCCTACTACGTGATGTACGTGAAGGAGAAGAGCAGACTGGAACTGGCCCTGAGCCAGATCATGCATCTACAGGAGAGATACGCTCCGAGGCTCAAGACGAACGAGGCCCACGGCTTGCGCCTCGCCCACGAGACCCGGAACATGCTCTTGAACGCCGAGATGAAGCTGAGGGCGGGGTTGGCACGGGAAGAGAGCCGGGGCACGCATTATCGCGAGGACTTCCCCTATCGGGACGACGCCGACTGGCTCTGCTGGGTCAAGCTGGTGAGCAGGAACGGCCAAATGGCTGTGGTCAAGCACCCCCTTCCGTCCCAGTGCCACCCCGACGTCTCTCTGGCCTATAGGGAGAAGTACCCGGCTGAATTCCCGGGGGAGAACGAGTACCTGAGCAGGGCGGCCGGCACCTAGCCTGGAGCGGCTACCGCATCCGCATGGCCTCCAGGAACAGAGGCGTGATCTTGTGACCCGACCGGTCACCGATGATCAACTCGTCTCCGCAGTGAGGACAGATCGCAGTCCGATCCACCTCGTTCTCAGGGTGGTCCCTGTCGACTTCGTCGGTCCACTCCGTTATTTCGGCCGGGGTGAATGTAGAGAGGCAGCCAATGCAACCACAGGTGTTGCTGGCTAGGATCTCTTCACGGTTGTGCCTGGTGTGTTTCTGAACGTCGCGACGGTCTGCTTTGTGGAACATCTCGAGGTCTCCCTCCTCCGTCCCGGCGGCATCAGACCGGGGCGACCGTCACCAGGCGCACTCTAGATCGGAGACGGGCGTCGCGCACTGGTGACCTTGCGCACTGCTGGCTTTGCGCGCCGATGGGTTTGCACATACGCTGACGAGTTTGTAGCACAGATGTATCGCTGAGTGCAATAGCTGTGTTGTAGAACGATACAGATTTAGAATGCCGGCAGGGACAGTCAACGGGGGCTCGCCGGCCTGTTCTTGGGTCCCGACCCATTGACAGGCCGACCCACATGAGCCATAGTGGCATCATTACATGATATCCACGTATCGCCAAGAGATACACGTCAGGAAGAGAGGAATCACTGAGCCATGCGCGCCGCGGCCAGATTCGTAGTCGATACACACGGGCACATCACGACCCTTTACAAGCCCGCGCGCGGTGAGGCCGATCGAGATTGGGATGGGCTGTCCGCCGAGGTGAAACCTGAGGACAACTCCGCGCTCACGCTCTACGACATGGGCCGCTATGGCATCGACATGCTCCTTCTCAAGCCGAGCATCGTGGGGACCACCAACGAAGCGCAGTCCAAGCTCGTCGATCAATACCCTGCTAGATTCCGGGCTTTCTGCTGCGACCAGACCCTCAAGATCAAGGTGGCTCGCGGCGAGGCCACCTGGACGCTGGAGGTTGCCGCCGATGAAGTGGAGGCGGCTCTCAAGACCGGTAGATTCATCGGCATCGGGGAGTTCGTACCTCGGGATCCCCACAAGGAGTACACGTTCAAGGAACGACTGGACGACTACCGGACCTTCTGTGAGTTGGCCCGCAAGTACGGCGTGTCCATAGACTTTCACGACTTCATCTTCAACTACGGATGGGACCCCCATCAACTGCTCTCCCGCCTCTCCTTCGAATACCGCGACGTCCCCATCATCTTCTGCCACTCGGGGTATTCCATCGGGTCCTACATCGAAGGTTCGGCCGTTATCAAGAAGGCCTGCGCGGTGGCCGGGCATGCTCCCGGTTTCAATGTCTTTCTCGAGACCGGCAATTGGCCGGCCGAGTACTTCCAGATCGCTCTGAAAGATCCCAATGTGGGCGTAAGCCAGCTTCTCTGGGGAGCAGACTACGGGCACGTGCCCCAGTACATCGTGGCCGATCCGGGTGGGGACCCTTCCAGCTATACTACCGTGATGAAGCGTTGGCCTCTGATTCCCACCTACCAGCCGGATTGGTGGGGTTGGATGCTCCACCAGATCGACAAGCTCCGTGACTGGGTGACCCAGGACGAGATCAATCTGATCCTGGGCGGGAATGCTGTGCGCCTGTGGAACCTGCCGGTGCCGCAGGAACGCATGTTCATGAGCGGGCGCCCGGACGTCTGGGGCGTGCGATGGGAGGAGTCGGTCGACTCGGAAAGGCGTCCGTTTGAATAATCAACCTAAGGCTAAGATCGAGGTTACCTTAGTAGACGGCCGCAACTCGGCTGGGCCTTGGGACGGCCGTTCTTGGGCCACGGCCTATCGGACCGTCCAGGAAGGGCTGGATCGAGCGGCGGAAATGGCCGCAGGCATGCTGCCTGGACCCGGATGGGCGACGGTTGCCGGCGACGAGACCCCGGTCGCCGGTGAAGAGCCCCCGCTCTCCACCGAGGTCTGGGTGGCCAAGGGGACGTACCGGCCCACTGACTCGACGGACCGGACTTCATCCGTTCGCCTGAGACCTGGGGTCGCGCTCTACGGGGGCTTCGCGGGGGACGAGACCGCACGCGACCAGCGCGACTGGAAAACCCACGAGACCATCTTGAGCGGCGCGATCGCGGACCATCCCAAGGGGCACTCGCTTCATGTGGTGATCGGCGCCGACGACGCGGTCATCGATGGGTTCACCATCCGCGACGGCTATAACATGCCCGAGGGCCCACGGCCCCACCATATGTCGCCTACCCTGCTCCTCGAGTCGAAGGGAAGGGGCACTGGTGCGGGCATCCTGAACGACCGCTGCGCCTCCACGGTGCGAAACTGTCTCATCTGTGACAACTCCGCCGCCAAAGGGGCCGGCATGTACAACATGGTCACCAGAGACTGGCCCGCCCTGGGCGCGGAGAAAGCCCCCGTGGTCATCAACTGCGTCTTCGCCCGCAACTACTCCGAGGGTCGCGGCGGCGCGGTTTCCAACGATCTTGAGACGCACCCCACCTTCATCGATTGCACCTTCATCGACAACCGGTGCGACGGCAAGGGTGGCGGCATGTACAACGACTTCGACTGTTCCCCCGAGCTGGTTAATTGCGTCTTTGCCCGAAACGAAGCCGTGAAGGGCGGGGGCATGGCGAATGACGGGCGCTCTAACCCCACCATCACCAACTGCACGTTCACCCGGAACCACGCCCGCGACATGTACGGCGCCCTCTACAGCGGGACCGGCCCCACGAACGTCCCCAACGTCCCGGTGGTCGCGAACTGCGTCTTCTGGGGCAACACCGCCTACAGCGGGCCCAACGAGATCGGCAATTGGCACGAGTGCCGCACGGTTGTCACCTATTCATGCGTGGAGGGCGGATACGAAGGTGAAGGGAACATCGGCGCCGACCCGTTGTTCGTCGATGCCGCGGCCGGCGACTACCGGCTTGGACCGGGATCTCCCTGTATCGATTCTGGGCACGGTGGTCTCGCGCCGCTACTCGACCGCGATGGCAACCCGCGCCATGACGACGCCGGCAGTCCAACGGGCCCGATGGCGACTGTCCCCTTCTTCCCCAAGGGCGCCCATCTCCCGGAGCCGTCGCTGGAGGCCCGGTTCCGTCCGCCGGTCGACATGGGTGCGTACGAACAGCAGACTGATTCCCTCAAGGGTGAGCTGACAGGCGTCGTGCACGTGAGCGCGCGGAATACTACCGGCCCCTGGGATGGCGACTCCTGGGCCACCGCTTATTCGGATCTCCAGCAGGCCTTGGCCGACGCCTATCTGCGGGCCACCGAGGTCTGGGTCGCTGCCGGGATCTACCGGCCGACGAAGGGCAGCGACCGTAGGATCTCCTTCCGTCTGAAGAGCGGCTTGGCCCTCTACGGCGGCTTCCGGGGCGACGAGACCGCTCGAGAGCAGCGGGATTGGATTACGAACGAGACGGTGCTGTCCGGAGACCTTCGCAGCCCCCTCGGCGTAGCCGGGAATTCTTACCACGTGGTTATCGGGGCCGAGGGGGCAACGCTCGACGGCTTCACCGTGACTGCCGGCAACGCGGACGGCGAGGGCTTCTACGCGCACGGCGGCGGCATGCTCAACTACAACGCCTGCTCCTCGGCCATCTCCCACTGCACCTTCGCCTCGAATCAAGCACTGGAAGGTGGTGCCGTCTACAACTACAATCTTTCTTCCCCGGCGTTAAGCGACTGCGATTTCCGCGGCAATTCGGCAGGGAAAGGTGGCGCGATGGTGAACCGCGTGGGCGCGTCGCCAAACCTCCGGGACTGCAGGTTCGTCGAGAACACGGCGAGGTGGCGCGGAGGGGGTATCCTGATCGACTATGGATCGGGCCCCAAGTTCTCCGGCTGCGTCTTCGAAAAGAACCACAGCGACGGTCATGGCGGAGGAGTGTTTCTCGAGAGCGTCGCCGCCCAACTTGGGATCGTCGGGACACACTTCGACGGCTGCACTTTCCAGGGGAATTCTGCTGCGCTTCGGGGCGGGGCCATCGCCAGCGCCGACGCGAGCAACCCCACTATCACGGGGAGCACCTTCCTAGCCAACCGGGCAGAGAAAGGTGGGGGGGCCATGTCCAACGACTACCATGTCGCCGCCACCCTGAGGGATTGCACCTTTGCAGACAACTCCGGGGGCGAAGGGGCCGACGATGTCGACACCGACTCCACGTCCCAGGTAGTCGGTTAGGCGCGTCGTACATAAATGCGGGACGCCGGCATCATGCTCGAGAGGCCTGCGAGGCAGACCACGGTCGACAAGGTTGCCAAGGAAATCTACTTGGGCGGTTAGGGGAGGTTTCAGATGATCGACATTGGCGGTGCGGGCGACGCAATGACGCCAAGCATCGGCGAAGACGCGCCACCCATCGAGCGCGTCAGTGATGAGGTCTTCCAGGTGAGGGCCCTTTCTCGGGGACTAAGCGTGCTGGCGCTCTTCACAGTTGATCACCCCGAATGGAGCCTCAACGAATTGAGTCGCCGCACGGGCCTTCACAAAGCCACCGCATATCGCATGACCCGGACCATGGAGGCTGAGGGATTCCTCGTGTTCGATCCGGCCAGGAGCACCTACCATCTGGGGCCGGCCATCATCCCTGTGAGCTTCCTGGCTGCCTCAGAGTCGGAGTTGGTCCGGCTGGCCCGGCCGTATCTAGAGGAGTTGGCCGCAGCCACGGGGGAGACGGCCAACCTGGCTATCGAGGTGGAAGGGAGCGTGGTGGTGGTTGGTCAAGTGCTGACCTCCCATCCATTCAAGCCTTCACTTCCTTTGGGGCGCGTGATGAACGACCTTGCGAACGCGCACGAGAAGCTCTACACGGCCTATCGGTCTGAGGCCGAGAGGGCAAAGATCTTGGCGACTCCGCAGCCGAAGCTGACGCCCAACACGATCACCGATCCCGTTGAGATCGCCAGCGAGTTGGCCCGGATCGCTCAGGAAGGGGTGGCTTTTGACCTAGAGGAACATGGGCTTGGCATCTGCTCCGTCGCAGCGCCCGTGAGAGACCAGAGCGGTGAGCTGAGGGCCACGCTCTCCGTGGTGGCGCCGAAAGAACGGTTCGGAGCTCGGGAGAAGAAGGAGTACGCCGGGATCGTCAAGCGGATAGCGGCTTCTTTTTCGACATACCTGGGTTATCCAGCCGGTTGATCTTCGATCGGAACTCCGGTCAGTTCCCTTCGCGGACTCCTCATGCTTAGTCTGCTGGTATCCTGAATCTGGTTGCGCTGGGATCACGCACCCGGCAAGAAAGTGGCACGTCTAAGGAGGCTCGGTCGTGCAGTACGATAAGGTGGTGCGATCGACCGCCTGGTCCCCTGGCCCCGGCTGCCACGGGGGTTGCGGCTTCAAGATGTTCGTCAAAGACGGACGGCTCGTCAGGGTGGAGGGCGATGAGGAGCACCCCTTCAATCGCGGCAGGCTATGTCCCCGGATGCTTGCCCTCACCCAGTACGTCTACCATCCCGAGCGGTTCACCCGTCCGCTCAAACGGGTAGGCGAGCGCGGCGAGGGTAGGTTCGAGCCGATCACCTGGGACGAAGCGCTCGATATCGTCGAACAGCGGTTCAATGCCATCAAGGCGGAGCATGGCGCGGAGGCGGTGCTGTTCGTCCAGGGTACCGGCCGGGACGTAGGCGGCCCCATATCGTTTCTCTGTTACTCCTTCGGGAGCCCCAACTGGGTGCAGCTCGGGCTGGCGGGACATTCCTGCTACACCCCGCGGCTGGGGGCCATGATGGCCGTCCACGGAGACTACGCCGTGCTAGATGCCGGCCAGTTCTCCCCGGAAGGCATGGACGACCCCGAATACGAGGTCCCGGAGGTGATTGTAGTCTGGGCCCAGAACCCGGCCCCCGGCTGTCCCGACGGGTTCTTTGGCCACTGGGTCGTGGATTGTATGAAACGCGGCTCCAAACTGATCGTCGTGGATCCTCGCTGGACCTGGTTCTCTTCCCGGGCGGAGAAGTTCCTGCAGATCCGTCCGGGGACCGACGCGGCCCTCGCCCTGGGCATGGTGAACGTCATCATCTCCGAGGGCCTCTATGACAAGGCTTTCGTGGAGAAGTGGACTTCCGGCTTCGACCAACTAAGAGCGCGAGCGGCCGAGTACTCGACTGAGCGGGTGGCCGACATCACCTGGGTGCCGGCAGAGGACATCGTCGCCGCCGCACGGATGTACGCTGCAGCAAAGCCGGCTGCGGTGCAATGGGGGGTGCCGGTCGACATGGCCCCCGAGGGCACGACGGTGGCCCAGGCCATCACCTGCCTGTGGGCGTTGACCGGCAACCTGGACGTGCCCGGCGGCAACGTCATCGCCAAGCCCGCGTTCGATGTGACCACCTACCCCTTCTCCACCCAGGAGCTGCACGGCTTGTATGGGGAGGAGTTCGTCAAGCGGCTAAACGAGAAGCGGATCGGTGCCCAGGAGTTCGCCATGCTTCGCAACTTCCGAGGCTGGGCCCAACCGGACAGGGCGGTGGAGCAGATGCTGAGCGGCAAGCCCTATCCCCTCAAGGCCTGCTGGATCCAGACCACCAACATGCTGGGCGGCCAAGCAGCGGACACAAGGATGCACTACGACGCTCTCAAGAACATGGAGTTCAACGTCGTCGCCGATCTCTTCCCCAACCCCACGACCATGGCGGTGGCCGATCTCATCCTGCCGGTGGCCACCATCGCCGAGAAGCAGACCTTCCGTTCCTGGTGGAGTCCGCTCCAGGTCATGATGCCGGCCGTCGAGGTACCAGAGTGTCGCTCCGACTGGGAGATCAACCTCGAACTGGCTAAACGCTTCAACCCCGAACTGCGCCGGCGCTACGCCACGGTGAAGGACCTCATCGACGACCGCCTGAAGCCTTCGGGTTTCACCTACGACCAGCTCAAGGACGGGCGCTGGAAGTTCCCCGAGAAAGACACGCCCTCCCGGCCCTATCGCCGGCACGAGAAAGGCCTGCTGCGTCCGGACGGTCGCCCCGGCTTTCGCACTCCCAGCGGCAAGGTCGAGCTCTACTGCACCAGCTTCAAGGACTGGAACTTGGACCCACTCCCCTTTTACACCGAGCCTCCGGAGAGCGAAGTGCGCACGCCGGAGCTCTTTGCGAAGTACCCACTGGTTATGGTGAGCGGCCGGAGATCGTCCGTATTCTTCCACGCCGAGCATCGCAACATCCCCTGGCTGCGGGAGTGCGACCCCTACCCGATCGTGGAGATCCATCCCCGCGTGGCGGACATGCTGGGCATCGACGAGGGCGAGTGGGTCGCCATAGAGAACGACCGAGGGCGGATTCGGCGTAAGGCCAAGATCACCCCGACCGTCCACCCCAAGGTGGTGAGCGTCCCCCACGGCTGGTGGCTCCCGGAAACGGAGGGGAAGGAGCCCAACCTGTTCGGAATCTGGGATGTTAACTGCAACCTACTCGTCCCCATCGGGCCCGGCGCGTCTTCGGGATATGGCGGCGGCGCCTATAAGACGACCCTCGTGGCCGTGAAGAAGATCAGGACCGGGGAGGAGTGACGTGGGCAGGAAAGGCCTTCTTATCGACTACCACTACTGCACAGGCTGCCATTCCTGCGAAGTGGCCTGCAAGCAGGAGAACGGGTATCCGGCCGGCCGCTGGGGCATCAAGGTGAACGAGGTCATCCTGGAGTCCTTCGACAAGGTCGAGGTCACCTACCTGCCGTTTCCCACCGGACTCTGCAACCTGTGCGCGGTGAGGACGCAGGCCGGTGAACTGCCGGCCTGCGTCAAGCATTGTCAGGCCGCGTGCATGACCTATGGCGAAGTGAGCGAGCTGGCGCGATTGATGGAGGCCACTCCGCGGACAGTGCTGTTCGCGCCCAGGTGAACCTCTCCCTCGCGGGTCGCCGGGTAACGGCCTTCGCTCACGCTTGCGGCCGCCGGCTCCTGTGCAAATCGTAGATCTGCTTGCTCCCGGAGAGAAAGCCCAAAGCCAGGGCGACCCAGAGCATGTACACCGTGACGGTCACCCCCCTGTCGAGGCCGAGTATCCCGAAAAGCAGGAAGAAGAACAGCGCCAGGCTCTGCACTACCATCTTCGTCTTGCCGAAGACGTTAGCCGACCGCACCTGGTTGCTGCGGAAGGTGATGGTGACGCCGACAGCCATCAAGACCAGCTCCAGAGCAATAAAGGCAAGGATTATCTGGACGACCAGATAGTGATAGCCGATCCAGGCCAGCACCGTGCCCACGAGCAACTTGTCGGCCACCGGGTCCATGAGGGTGCCTATGGAGGTGATTTGGTCGCGAGTCCGGGCCATCGCCCCATCGATGAAATCGGTGCAGACGGCCGCGGCAAACACGCCCAGTGCCCACCACCGATAGTGGTAGTACAGGAGGACGAGGACCACAGGAATGAGGATGAACCGGACGACCGTGAGATGGTTGGGGCGCACGCTCCGGGGGAAGGCCCAGAGCCAGGTCTTCTCCACCAGCCTGTCGGTGAAGCGTTGGACGGCCGGGGTCGTCCGGCTTTGCCCATGCCGTCCCTCGGGCGAGACTGGTACTCTATCGTCGTTCAGCATTCTGGCATCGTACTGCCACAAGCCGATTCTGTCGACGGGTGCTATGATTGCCCACAGTAAGTGAACGTTTACACAGCTTCGGGAGCAGAATACATGAAGACACCTGATCTCAGTCTCTCCGACCTCGGTTCGTACTTTCCTGACGACTTCACTCCCGAGCAACGGGCCAAGGCTCAGACGGTCTTTCTCAAGGAGTTGGCCGCAAGCGCCCATAGGTTCTACCGGGGCAAGATCGTGAGCATGCCCAAGGCCGGCATCTACGGTTTCAACTGGTTCAACGTGTACTACACTCCCGGCGTATCCATGGTCTCCACCTCCATACGCGACGACAACGACCTCTCGTTCGACCTCAGCAACCGGGGCAACCTGGTGGCCGTGGTGTCGGACTCCACCCGCGTGCTGGGCGACGGCGATTGCACTCCTCCGGGTGGTCTGGGGGTCATGGAGGGTAAGGCCTTCCTCATGAAGTACCTGGGCGGCGTGGACGGCGTGGCCCTTTGCATCGACAGCTACAACAAAGAGGGCAAACACGACGCCGGCAAGATCATAGATTTCGTCAAGATGGTCCAGCCCAGCTTCGGCGCGGTCAATCTGGAAGATATCTCCCAGCCCAATTGCTTCAAGGTGCTGGACACGCTGCGCGAAGATTGTGACATCCCTGTCTGGCACGATGACGCCCAGGGCACCGCCAGCGTGACCCTGGCCGGTCTCATCAACGCTCTGCGGGTCGTGGGCAAAGAGCTCAAGGATGCCAAGATCGTGCTCCTGGGGGCGGGCGCTGCCAACAGCACAGCCGCGCGTTTGCTCCTCATGGCGGGATGCGACCCCGACAGGATGATCGTGTTCGACAGCCGGGGTGGTCTCCACAAGGGGCGCGAGGATGTCAAGGCCGATACCGCCTACTATCGCAAGTGGGAGATCTGCGAAGCGACCAACCCGAAGCGCATCGATACCGAGGAGGAAGCGCTAAGGGGAGCGGACGTCGTTATCGCGGCTTCGAAGCCGGGCCCCGGCACCATAAAGCCGGAGTGGATACACTCGATGGCCGCCAAGTCCATCGTCTTCGCCTGCGCGAACCCGGTGCCGGAGATATACCCGTACGCGGCCAAGGAGGCGGGTGCCTATGTTGTGGCCACGGGAAGGGGCGACTTTCCCAACCAGGTGAACAACTCCATCGGCTTTCCGGGCATCCTTAAGGGGGCGCTCATGGTGCGGGCTCGCAAGATCACCGACGAGATGGCTATTGCCGCGGCCTACGCCGTGGCCAATTACGCGGAGAAGAAGAAAGGCATCAATCCCGACTACATCATGCCCACCATGGAGGAGACGGAGGTTTTCGCCGTTGAGGCCGCCGACGTGGCCATGCAGGCAATCAAGGACGGCGTAGCCAGGGTGAAGATGGAGTGGGACGAGGTCTATAAGACTACGCTGGCCGACATCAACGACGCCCGAGCCATGATCGACCTGCTGCAGACGAACGATTTCATCAAGGCTCCCCACCTCAAGATGCTGGCAGAAGCTCGCGATAAGGCCGTCGCGGCTGTGAAGAAGTAGTGGGGGGTCGGCATGTTTACCATGACTTTCCCGAGTTGGGCCTGGGGGTGGGGCTGGGCCGTGGCGATCCTGGCCATCATCCTGCTGGGCATCTTGGTGCTCCCCTGGTTCTTCTTTCTACTCAATCTGCAGACCACGCTCAATCGCGTGAGCGATCGCAACCGAGCTATGCCGGCCGGGCATGTGTGGCTCAACTTCATTCCCGTCTTCAACTTGGGATGGTTCATATACACGGTCATGAAGGTCAGGGATTCAGTCAGGGCTGAGTATCAGTCGCGGGGCTGGGCGGCCGAAGGCGACTTCGGCTACAACGTGGGACTGGCTGCCGGCATTCTTGCCATAGTCTCGTTCTTTCTCGGGTTGGTGCCGGTCTTGGGCTGGGGCTTGGCTATCGCGGAGCTCGTCTGCTCAAAACGGCTGACTTCAAGAACCGGCTGGGCGACGAAGGCATGTGGCGCGGAATGCCAGCACCCTACGGGTATCCGGGGCCAATGGCTCCCCCGCTGGGCCCCGGGCCGGCATCGTATCAGGCCGCGCCTCCTTGGCAAGCGGCTGCTGGCGCCGAGACAACCGCGTCGTCCCCGACTTCCACGACAGCTACCACGGCGGCCGCCGCTGGCGCGGCCATGGGGGCGGCCATGCCGGCCGCTTCATCTGCCGCCTCTCCATCTACCGCCGCTCCATCTGCAGGCGCTCCACCTGCCGCCACGCCGCTGCCGGCCGACTCGGCTGGGCAGGCGCCGAGCGAGGCGGGTCTGTCGGCTGAAGAGTCAGCCGCTAGGCAGTGCGCCGGCTGCGGTGCTGCCTTCGACGCCGGGGACCGGTTCTGCCGCATCTGTGGACTACCCCTGCCCGGGGGCCACGGATAGGCCTACGGGTTGGGACGACCGTGAGGGCCGCGGGTCCCTGTCTGCGGGGCACATAGGCCGGCGCCGCGCGGACCGGTTCACAGGGCCAAGGTCACGCGGTTCCACCCTCCGCCCTCTTGTTGGGTCGGAATCCTACCGCTCCGGCCACCCCGGCGGCGGCGAAGGCAGCCAAGAACAGGTAGCCTGCCACGTAACCGCGCCCCGCTCCTCCCGATCCCCCCGGGCCGGTCCCCGCGGCGCCGGATCCCAATGTATCCAGCAATAACCCGAAGATCCACGGGGTCAGCAGACTGACCGCGAAACCCACGATGTTGATGAACCCGGTCGCAGGCCCTACGTGCTCCGGGCGGCTCACCACCTCCGGCACCAGCCCGAACAACGGAGCGAAGTACGTCATGGTGAAAAAGCCCGCCAGCACAACGAACACGAAGACCAGCCACAGGCCCGGTACCACCGGGACCAGAGCCGTAGCCACGGTCATGGCCGCCAGCGAGCCGAGAATCACCGTCAGCTTGCCCCGCCGGGCCGCACTCGCTGCGCCCAGCGGATTGGCCACCAGCTGCGTCAACCCCAGACCGGCAGTCAGGTAGGCGGCTACGCTTTCACTCGAGCCGAACTTTATGTGCAGAAAACCCGGCGTCCATACCAGTACTCCCACGCCTACGGCCAGTCCCGCGCCGTTGAACAGCCCGAGGAGCAGAATCCGCCGGTTGACTGCCGCCGCTCCCAGTGCCCGGCCCAAAGCACGCAACGTGGTCGCCCCTTCTGGATGCTGGGGCAAGGCTCTTATCGCCCTCTGTGACAGCGCCGCTCCCCCGACGGCGAGTCCTAGCCCGGCGGTCGTTAGAAACACCGCTCTATAGCCGCCGGCGCCGGCTACACTAGGCATGATCAGCAACGCCAGCATGATACCCGCGCCCCAGCCCGTCCCGAAGATGCCCCAGGCCCGATTGAGCCGGTGGTAGGCCACCATGTGGGCCAAGACCGGGCTGCACACGGGCACCACCATGCCGCCGCCCAGCCCCTGGAGACCGCGCCCCACCAGAAAACCCGCCATAGACGAGCTCAGACCGAAAACCAGCGAACCAATGACGAAGCAGGCGGCGCTCGCCGCAAGCACCCGTCCACCCCAGCGGGCCGCCGTCGCCCCAGCCGGGATCCCGATGCCCCCGTACGCGAACATGAACACGGAGGTCAGAAGCCCTATCTCGGACGCCGATAGCGCGAAACGCTGTCGCAGTTCGGCCGCTACCACCGGGAGCAGTGACAGGGTCAGCGCCGACATGGCGAAGAAGAACATGAGCGTGAAAGCCATCACGTCGGCGCCGCGACTCGTGAGAGGCGCCGATGGGGCCGGTATGCCCTTTCTCAGCCGCTGCACGATGCCGACCGCGGGTCTAGTGCCATAGGAGGACGTGACGCAGCATGCCGAGCGGGCCGCAACTCAGGTGAGATCACCCTGATCCACAAAGACGCGCTCCGCACGGGTGACAGACACATTGCAGGTGATCTCGTAGTTGATGGTGTCTGCACTCAAGGCCATTTCTTCTGCGCTAAGGCGAATATCGCCGTGCCGGCCGATGAGCGTCACGGTGTCTCCAGCCTCCACCCGTCCATCGGCGCCGACATCGACCCCGAAGGAATCCATCGACACTCTCCCCACCATGGGATACCGCCGCCCTTTGATGCCCACCTGCCCACGGTTGCCGAGCAGCCGGAAGACCCCGTCGGCGTATCCGATAGGGATAAGGGCGACGTTAGTGTCGGCGCCGGGGCGGAACGTGTGGCCGTAACCGACACCCTCACCGGCAGGCACCCTCTTCACCAGCGCGACCCGCGAGGTCCAGGTGAGCGCCGGCCGCAGGCCTTCTGAGGGCGCGTTTCCCTGTCCCGGAGACAAGCCGTAGACCGCGATGCCGCAGCGGACCATATCCAGGTGCGTCTGGGGGCTGTACATCGTGGCGGCGCTGTTGGCAGCGTGAGCGATGGCGGCCGGATACCCGGCTCTGACGAGTCGCACGGAGGGCAAGAAGCGCTCCAGCTGGAAGTCCACTGAGGCTGCATCGTCAGAGGCACAGGCGAAATGGGTCATGATTCCCACGAGTTCCAACTCGTCGATGGCGCGGATGGTCGCCAAGAAGGCCGGCACCTGTTTGGGCTGAAGCCCCTGTCGGTTCATCCCTGAGTCGATCTTGAGGTGGAGCCGGGCGTTGAGTCGCGAGCCCGCCAGGGCGAGGACCATCTCCGCCATGTCGTCGCTCACGACCGCGAATTCCACTCCCCGCGACGCCATCTCCACGCACTGATCCAGACCGAAGAGGGGGCCCATCACAAGGATGGTCGAAGCGAAGCCGGCGTCGCGCAGCGCCACGGCTTCCTCCGCGGTGGCCACCGCCACCCCGTCGGCCCCCGCCTGCATGACCGCGCGGGCGCACTGGGCGCCCCCGTGCCCGTAGGCGTCGGCTTTGACGGCCGCAAGGAAGCGGGTTCCCGGACGGAGCTTCTGCCGAAGGAAGGCGACGTTTTGACGAACCGCGCCCAGGTCGATCGTGATCATGTTGCGGGGGGAGGACCTCATCGGAAATGGTCGCCTGAGGGTGGGCAGCCGGCTCAGAACGCGGGCGGTGTGATGGCGCTGATGATCACCGCCGTTTCCTTGCCCGGGTTGAAGGTGCGATGAGGCTGGAGCGCTCCGATGTATATGCTATCGCCCGTCTCAAGACGGTAGGTGACCCCTGCGACCTCAACCTCCGCAACCCCCTGTACGACCACCGCGCACTCTTCCCCGTCGTGAGACAAGGGACGGGGCCCCGTGTGCTGACCAGCTTTCAGCTTGAGCTCCAGCATCTCTATGCTTCTCTGCAAGTCTGGCGTCAGGAACTCATACTTGAGGCCGGTATTCTGAAAGGTGACGATGCGCCGCTGCGCGAGCCTGACCACGGGCTCGGTGGTCTGCTCGGCTTGGAAGAAGTAGAACATTGGGACTGCCAGCGCAGCCGCGATACTCCTCAAGGTCGAGATGGAGGGCGAATTGCGACCCCGCTCGATCTGGCTTACGAAGCTCTTCGTGAGCCCGCCGGCTTCGGCCAGATCATGAAGGGTCATTCCGAGCTGCAGCCGCCGCTTCCGGATGCGCGCGCCCATGCTCTCTTCGTCTGCAGAGAAGGCGGCGCTGTTGGTGTCCATATTCGTCGGTCCTATTTCAAGCCAGAAAGCAGGCGCAGACAATTCTCGACCGACAGATGGGTCTCGGCCGCCAAGTACTCTACCTCATCTTCGGTAAGCTGGTGGAGCCCTTCGACGCCCACGCGCGCCAACTGGCCTCCCAGATACGACGTCCGGATGCGCCCCAGGTCCACCTCTTCATAGACTACGTCCAATGCATTCTCAGGTATGGCGATCACCTCGCCGGGCACATTCATGAATGCGGGCCCCCGGACGACCCGCACGCCGTTCTCGCGAGCGAAAGTCAGCTGTGCCGTCGGGTGCTTCCCTGCCCCCGTGTACTCGGTCTCCTGCACCACCAGCACCTCTTCGGCAGGCATTTCCTGAGCCAGCTTGAACGCTGCCGCCAACGACGTGTTTCCGGCCGGACCTCTCTCGAGACCCTCGAGCTCAGCCAGCAACTGGGTGAGGTAGAACACGGCTCCCTGGTTGACGGTTACGTAGCGGTCGAGAAAGCGGAGGGGACGGGCGGCATTGTACGGAACGTCCGTGCGGTCGGGGTATTTGAGGAAAGGCATCGCGAACCCCGTGTGCCCGGTGGTGAAGCTCTTGCGGTTGAAATCGCGATCACTGGCCATGTTGAGCCCACGCAGGTCGACGCTCGCGCCGATGACCTGCGTATCGGGACAGCCCGCGGCTCGTAGCCCCAAGGCCGTCCCTGTCACGTTGCCTCCGCCCGCGTGTGTTACCACCACTGCTGCCGGGGCCCTACCGGTGAGCGCCTTGATCTCGGCGCCCACCTCGTAGCCGAGGGTCTGGATGCCGGCCACGGAGAAGGGCGTGTACAACGAGGCATTGAAGTAGCCGGTCTCTTCCAGCAGCAGGAGATGAATGTAGAAGAGTTCCGGACCGACGGTCGTTTGCCATACCTCCGCCCCGTATGCCTCGCACGCCCGGCCCTTCTCGATGATCTCCGGCTGCCCCAGACCGCGCGAGTCATAGACTTCCTGGAGCACGAGGCATCTCTGCCCGTGCATGGCGGCCATCGCGGCTACAGCCGCCCCGTAGTTGCCCGAGGTCGCCGCTATCACGCCGGGGTATCCCGAGCGCTTGGAGTGCCACACAGATAGACTGGCGCGCCGTGCCTTGAAGCTGCCAGATGCGTTCGCCGCCTCGTCTTTGACGAAGATGCGCGCTCCCATGCCCGGGGCGGCAAAATGGCGCGCCAAGCGGGTGAGATTGCGCAGTTCCAGCATCGGGGTCTTGCCCACCTTGCACTGGGCTTGGATGTCGACGATCTGCTCGAGCGTGTAGCCCGGGGCGGCCATTAGCCCCTCATAGTCGAAGACGAGCCGCCCCTGGCGGAACCGGTCATAGTCGATGCCGACGGCGGTCCTCAGGATCTCGCCCTGCCGTCGCATGACCCCATCGTAGGCCCGGTTGGCGACGAGGGTCGTCATCGCTCCTCCTCGAGCGTTCTCAGTAGCGCCCGCGCCTCTCTGCCGGCGTCGATCAGTTCTTCGACCGGCCGGCCGAAGCTGTGGCCATACTCGGGATCTATCCGAAGGACTTCACCTTCCACGCGACGCCCGATAAGCGTCTCCACCGTAATCGTCTGGCCCACTTCCGGCTCACCCTCGGCGAAGCCTTTCACCCTGGCATAGTAGGGCACACCTTGGGTGTCTTCGGGGAGGTGGGCGGTACGCTCGCTGGGCTCCAGCACGACAAACCCGACCTCGACCCAGCGTCGGCTTATCTCGGATGTCATCCCCGCTCCTATTCGTCCGCAAGCTGGATCACAGCGGCGCCCGTGATGTCTCCGACGGCTTTGAGGGAGTTCCCGTCGATCTTGTCGGCCGTGTCGTGGACCGAGTGATAGTAGGGGTCGTCGGGCTTCCAGAACCAAGCGGAGGGCACCCCGGCTGCGATGTAGCGCGCCTCCTCTGCGACTCCCCACTCTGCCGTCATGCGCCCTAGATGATAGCCGAAATCGGTCGCGATCTCTTCGAGAAGCACGTTGAGCCATTCGGGATGGGGGATGGGTGGAGAGTCCGGCCATAGGCCCATCTCGACCAGGTTGAGTCGGCCGCCGACTCCGACCATGTCCAGATTCAGCATGGCCCGCGTATGGGCGACGAGATCCTTCTCGTGGTCGCGGACAAAAGTCCACGCTCCCTGAGTGACCCCCTCTTCTGCCGTGGAAGAGATGAAATAGAGGTCTCGCCTATGCTCGAGACTGGAAAGAACGCGCGCCAACTCCAGGAGGATGCCGGTGCCGCTTCCGTTGTCGTTGGCTCCAGGAGCGATCCCGTTGTCGCGGTGGGCTTCCATGATGATGCCCGCCAGCGAGGGCTTGGACCCAGGAGAACGCGCCACGACGAAGGCGCTGTCGACTTCCCCGAGCTCCGTGGTTACCTGAAGGACAGCCTTGGTTGACTCGCCTCCCTGGCCAAGGCGATACATGATCTCTTGGCCGTCTAGGCCGGAGACGCACACGGCGGGTAGCTGCTCGGCGCAAAAACGGTTCTCGATGCGTGAATTCCCCGCTTCCATCGACATGCGATACGGCCAGGGCATGGGGTGGACCACTATCATGGCAACCGCACCTCTTCGCGCTGCTTCGGCGGCGAAGGTTCCGAGCCAGAAGCGGGCATAGCCCAGGCCACGTTCTTGAATGAGAACGATCTTGTCCCGGACATCGAGGCCCTCGTAGTCACGGCTCTCCCCAGTTCCGGCAAACACGACCGATGCGCTGATACCGCCTGGGGAGGTGGAAGGCGAGAAATAGGCCGGGATAGCATCGAACGGGCGGCCGCCCATTGAGAGGTGGGCGCCCCGATCGACAAAGCCAGGTACCCGGATGGGCGAAAGAGTTGTCTCCAGCCCAAGCTCTGCAAATTCGGCTTTGACATACTCGATCGCTGCCAAATCGCCCGCCGTCCCGACGAAGCGGTCGCCAAAGTCACAGAGTCTCTCGATATGGGAGATTGCCCGCTGGCCTTTGAGGAGGTCGCGTATCCGCAATTGCTTAGAGCTAAGCACGGGCCCTCCCTCGTCCTGCGCCTCTGAGAAACGGGACGCGGTTTCCATTGACGCCGTCCCGTTCATTAACGTATGGTACATATCGTGAGCTAACGGTACACTGAGACTATAGGGCTGTCAACGCCGGGGGCGGCTCGCAAGGGCACGTGCCGGCTTGCCTGATCGCTGGAGGAACTGCGGGTTGTACGACTTGGTGATCAAGAACGGCCGGGTGGTGGACGGCACCGGAAGTCCGTGGTTTATCGCCGACGTCGGCGTGCGTGACGGCCGGGTGGCGCGGGTGGGCGTGATCGAAGGAAACGACGCCGCCAGGCTGATAGACGCGCGCGACCTGACAGTGGCGCCTGGGTTTGTCGATATCCACAGTCACGCGGACTTTGTGCTTCCTACGCCGAATCACATGGACGTTCTGGGTCCGCTCATGCTCCAAGGGATCACCACGCTGGTGACCGGCAACTGCGGCCTTTCCGCTGCTCCGCTCGTTTCGGAGAACCTCCCGTTGCTGGCCGATTACACCACGTTCTTCCAGTCGGCGGGCTTCTGTTTCGACTGGACGAGCATGGGCGAGTACTTGGACGCGCTCTCGGAGCGGGGCGTCGGCTTCAATGTCGTCCCGCTCACCTCCCACGGGGCCGTCCGGATAGCGGTGATGGGCTTCGCTGCCGGGCGACCAGACGAAGAGCAGATGCGGCGGATGCAGGCGCTTGTGCAACGGAGTGTGGAGGAAGGCGCTTTCGGGTTGTCCGCCGGCCTGATCTATGCCCCCGGCATGTACGCCTCCACCGATGAGCTGGTCGCGGTCTCCCAGCCTTTGAAGGCCAAACGGGGAGTTTTTACCTGCCACGTCCGCGGGTCCAGTGAAACCGGATTGGACGCGACCAGGGAGATCATCGAGATTGCCAGGGTCAACGACATTCCCGTGGAGCACTCGCACATCGAGTCGTTCGGGGAACTTTACTGGGCGAACGTAGGCAGGATCATCGAGCTGCATGACGGCGCCCGGGCCGACGGCTTGGACGTCAGCTTCGACGTGATTCCGTACACGACCGCCAATACCTCCCTCTCTGCCTGTTTTCCCCCGTATGCGTTGGAGGGCGGGATGGACAGGTTTGTCGAGCGGCTCGCGGACCGTACGGAGCGGGAGCGGCTGCGTCACGACGTGGAGAACATGAGGTCGGAATGGCCCACCTGGCGCCCGAACACGTGGCCGCACAATCTGGTACGGGCCACCGGCTGGAAGAACATCAGGCTCTTGTGGGCGGCTAAGGATCACAACGCGGCCTTCGTCGGTAAGAGCTTGCTCGAGATAGGGGGCATCCAGGACAAGACCCCCTTCGATGCCGCCGCCGACCTTCTCATCGACGAGCACGGCGCGGTGCTCGCGCTCTACTTAGGCGTGAGCGGCGATCTTGACGACGACGAGGGACTGAAGAAGTTCCTGCGCCACCCGAACGGGGCCATCAACACCGACGCCATTCTCACTGGGCGCGGGATGCCTCATCAAGCCGCCTACGGAGCCTTTCCGCGGGTGCTGGGTCAATATGTGCGTGAACAGAGACTGATGCCGCTGGAAGAAGCAGTGCGCAAGATGACCTCGCTTCCCCTCCGCCGTTTTAACGTTCAGGATCGAGGCCTGCTGCGGGAGGGGATGTGGGCCGACATCACGGTGTTCGATCCGGAGAGTATTCGCGACAATTCCACGTATCTTGACCCGGCGCAAGGCCCCTCCGGGATCGAGTATGTGGTCGTCAACGGTCAGGTGGCTGTCGAGCAGGGGGAGTTGCTGGCGACAACCGGTAGACGCGCAGGGCAAGTTCTGAGACATTGAGAGACTAGGGGCGCCACAGTTCTGGCGAGGGGGTGGCAATGGCATTGGGTTCAAGGGGAGAAGTTCGGTCGTTCATCTGTATCAGGGAGGGAAGATGAGGAAGCTGGCACTAATAGGCTTGGCAGTCCTTGTGGTCGCGGCGCTGATGGGGTTCATGGCCATCGGTTGCGGCGGCGAGGAGACTACTACGACATCGGCCGCGGCCACCACAACGTCGGTGGCTGCTTCCACGACCACTTCGGCGGCCGCTGAATCGACCACCACCAGCGCAGCCGCCGGCGGCGGTACCATCAAGATCGGCGCGCTACTCGACTACACCGGCCCGGTGGCCTTCTTGGGCCCGATCTTCGAGATGGGCATCAAGACCGCACTGGAGGAAGCCAACTACACAGTGGCGGGCAAGAAGGTCGAATTGATCATCGAAGACTCGGCCACTTCGGTGGACGTGGCCGTCACCAAGGCCAAGAAGTTGGTCGAACAAGACGGCGTCAAGATCATCATCGGCCCGTTGATGGGCGACGCGCACCTGGCCCTTGGCCCCTACACCGCTGAGAAGGGTGTCCTCATCACCTCCCTGATCAACGGCATGTGGGAGACCGTGGGCAAGGGCAACTACCTGGTCTATCCGACGACAGTGGACGCGCAGACGTATCCCTTCGGCAAATACTGTTACGAGAAACTCGGCTACAAGACGGCCGTCGTTCTCGCGGCCGACTACGCCGGTAAGCGCGGGTACGCAGCGGGCTGGATCAACGGGTTCAAGGATGCCGGCGGCACGGTGATCCAGGAGCTGTATCCGCCCGTTGGTACTGCGGACTACAGCCCGTACGTCAGCCAGATCAAGGACTCCGACGTGGTCATGTACGCGTTTGAGGGCCCCGATGCTGTGGCCAAGTTCATCTACCAGTACAATCAGGGCGGCAAGACCAAGCCCCTGGTGACCATCACGCAGGCCGACGACTACGCGCCGCAAGTGCTGAACCAGTTGAAGGATGTCATTGTCGGTATCAAGGGTGAGTCGACCTACACTTGGAAGCTGGACAACCCCGAGAATAAGAAGTTCGTGGAGGCCATTAAGGCTAAATGGGACGGCCTACCGCCGATGCCCGAACATCAGAACGCTTACACTTTGACCAAAGCCATTCTGGCCGGTCTGGAGAAGACCGGCGGCGATGACACCTTGGCCAAACTGTTCGCTGCTATTACCAGCTCGCAGATCCAGACTCCGGCTGGCCTGCTCAAGTGGGATCCGAGCGGCGTCGCCATCTGCCCGATGTATGTGACGACCGCCGAGAAGGTCGGCGACAACTACGAGATCTCGGCTCCGCTCGACACGGTGCCGGAAGTCCTTGACGTGCGGCTTGCGAAGTAAGTCGACAAGGGACTAGCCCCCCTGCGGGGGGGGGGGGGCGA
>Ga0214473_10001995_pt1 | contig 25788 bp, 16 predicted proteins | sample RVTome_7_FD_203509 | JGI IMG/M metagenome (GOLD analysis project Ga0214473, IMG submission 203509) | Soil microbial communities from uranium-contaminated site in the Upper Colorado River Basin, Wyoming, United States - RVT98D197 | ecosystem: Environmental > Terrestrial > Soil > Contaminated >...
CACACGGCGACATGCTTCCCAACGGGCAACGCGCCACTCGACGTCTACGCCATCGGCGCCGGTGAACCCTATCAACGGCGGCGTCTTCAACATCGACGCCCTGCTGCGCGTCGACTGACGACCACGCAATTCTGGGACAACGATATCTACCTGTCCCCTCTACTGCAGCGCGCCGCGCGATCACCGTCGCGCTCGACGTTCGGTTTAGAAATTTACCTGTCCCCAGTATTGCGCCAGTATTGCGGCTCCGGGGTCGGCCTGCCGCCGGGCGATTGGGGTCAGGACGGGAGCGCGGCGAGCGTCGCGCGAAGCCGTTCGGCTTCGTCCGCGCGGCCCATCTGTTCCCACTGGCGGACCGTGAGACCGTAGGCCCAGCGCGCCTCATCGCTCCTGCCCTCTTGCGCCGCCAGGTCGCCGGCGCGCTCGACGCACCACGCGAGATCCTCGTCCGCGATCCCGATGCGGGCGAGCAACGGATCGAGAGCCTGACGTTCTTTGTCGAACCGGTCCCATCTCCCGGCGTGCGCGGCGCACGGCAGGGCGGCCGCATGCACGAAAGCCATGAACCCCTCGCGACCGGCATGCAGGAAGACCTCCCGCACGCCCTCGAGCTCGGCGGAGGCCTCCTCGTATCGGCCGCGCGCGAGCGAAACGAGCGCGTAGTTGACACGCACGAGCGCCGCTTCTTCGCTCCCGATCTCGTCCAGCGTCGCGGCAGCGTCTTCGTAGAGCGCGCCGGCCTCCTCGAGGCGGCCCTGCTGCCGGCGGATGTCCCCGAGCCCGTTGATCACGGCGGCCATCGTGTGGCGATTGCCCGTGGGCCCCAGGACGTCGATCGCCCTGTCTGCCAGCTCCGCCGCGCCATCGAGGTCTCCCCCGCGGAACGCGAGGTCCGCGAGACCGGCGAGGCTCCTGCCGAGCCAGAGCGGCTCGTCGAGCTCCTCGAAGCGGCGAACCGACTCGTCGTAGTCGCGCCGGGCCCCTTCCCGGTCCCCGAGGAGCTTCCGCGTCTCGGCGAGCCCGTGGTGGCAGTGGGCGATCCCCAGCTCGTCGCCGAGGACCTGCATCGCTGCCATGGCGTCCAGCAGTAGCTCCTGGGACCGAGCCGGGTCGCCGCGTTTGTGGGCGAGCACCCCCTCGAGCCAGGCGATCTCGGCGAGCACATCAGCCTTGCCGGCCGCCCTCGCCCCCGGCTCTGCCCGATCCAACGCCTGCTGCGCGTCTTCGATACGGGCGCGCACGGAGAGGGCCTCGGCCCGCGCCATCCAGCCGAGCGTCCAGCGAAGATCATCCTCGGCTGCGCCGACCCGGTCGAGCGCTTCGTCGTACATCGAGAACAGCGCATCGGCCTCGCGGTAGTCGCTGACGTAGGTGCGATGACGGGCACCCGCGAGCGAGGGTTCGAGCGAGTCCGCGAAGCGGCCGGCCAGGAAGAGGTGCCTCCCAATCCTGCCGGAGATCTCGCCCGTGGGGTCCGGATGGGCGCTCGCGAGCATGCGCGCGCACGCGTCGTGGCGCGCTTCCCAGCGACCTCCTTCGCGCGAACGCCGTTCGAGGCTCTCCCGGAGCATGCCGTGCACGAACCGCCAACTCGGCCCCTCGACCATCGCGAGGCTGCGCACGGCCATCAGATCGAGGAGCCCGTCGGGCACGGCCAGACCCGCTTGCTCGCACGCGGCCAACCACTCCTCGCGAACCACCACGTGTCCCAGCACCGCGGCGATCTCGAGGGCTCCTTCGGTGGACGCTCGGTCGCCTCCGGAAACCGTAGCGAGCAATCGATCGACGCGTTCGGTCCACAGGGAGTGCACGTCGTCGGGCATCGTCGGTGTGCTGCCCTCGGCGAGCTCCCATCCGTCGGTCCCGAGGGCCAGGCGACCCCCTTGAATCCAGTGTCCCACGAGCTGCACGGCGAACATGGGGTTGCCCGACGTTCTCTCTTCGACGAGGCGGGCCACGTCGCCCTCGAGCCGAAGCAGCCGCTGCACGAGCTCCGCGTGGTCCCCCGGCTCGAGGGGCAGTATGGGCAGGCTCACGACTCCCGGCAGCGAATCGAGTCGCGAGATCTGCGCTGCTTCGGCGGGTCGATCGGCCAGCGCATCGTCGTCCACCGTCACGACCACGAGCACCGGCAAGCGCCGCGTACGCACCAGATGGTCGACGAACGCGATGGAGTCGCTGCCCCACTGGGCGTCGTCCACGACGAGAACGGCGCAGCTGCGCGAGCTCACGTGCGCCAGTAGATCGGCGAGCACGGCGTGCCGCTCGGCCGCGTCGTGGACGTGACCGCGCGCGCCCTGCGCCCCGCGAGTCCCCGCGAGCACCAGCCTCACCAGATTCGTCCGCAGCCGCGCGCTCTCGATCGCGTCCTCCTCGCCCGCGAGGATCGCGGCGACGCGCTCGGAGACCATGGTGGGGGGCAGGCCTTCGACTCGCAGGTAGGTCGTCAGCATTCCGTCGAGGCCGTGACCGGACGCCGGACTCGGCCCATGGGAGGCGCGCAGCACGGCGGAGACGCCCGCCTCGTGAGCGCGCTCGACGAGCCACTGGGCGAGACGTGACTTGCCGTGGCCCGCCGCTCCGGTGAGCACGACGACGGCGGGGGTACCGGTCGAACGCGCTCCAGCCAAAGCAGACCAGAGGGCGTCCCGCTCGGCCCGGCGGCCCGCGATGGGCACGGGGCGCAGGCCGTAGAGCCCGAGGCCCGCTCCGAGCAGCCGAAGCGGCATGCGCTCCCCCTCCTGACGTTGCCAGGTCTCGGGGAACGGCGGGACGGCCCACTGCTCGGGCCGACCCCGGACGGGCAGGACCACGTCTCCGCCCAGGCGAAAAGAGGCGGACTGCTCCGCGAGACCTCGCACGAACCCGGACGACGCCGTGGAGGTTGCCGCGATGGTGCTGGCGTCCACTTTGAAGCGATGCTGCGAGTCCTCGTCGTCGTCAGCGACGGGTGGGCGCCCCGTGGGCGGAACCTCCGTGCCGCCCAGACCCCGCAGGGCGTGGGCCGCGTCGGCGGCCGTCCCGAAGCGCTCCCAGGGATGCTTGGCGAGGACCATCTGCATCCACTCGAGCAAATCCGAAGGGACGCCGAAGAGGGGCGCCAACGGGGGCACTTCACCGAGGCAGTGGGCGCGACAGACGTCGTCCCGGTCTCGACCGGTGAAGGGCGGATGCCCGGTCACGAGCTGGTAGGCGACGCATCCGAGCGCATACAGATCGGTCGGTGGTCCCTGGTCCCAAGTCCGACCCATGATCTGCTCTGGGGCCATGTACCAGGGCGTGCCGGCTGTCAGGGGCTCGCCGCCGTCGTCCTCCGTGACGTCCAGCGCATAGGCGATTCCGAAGTCCGTGAGCTTGGCCTGGGGATGACCGGATGAGGTTGGGGAAAGCAGGATGTTGCTGGGCTTGATGTCGCGGTGGATGACCCCCCGGGCGTGCGCGTGACCCAGCGCGTCGAGCAGCGCGAGCAGGATGTGATGGACGCGGTCCCAGGTCATCCCCAGAAGAGCAGCCTTGAGCGAGGCACCCGCGACGAGCTCCATGACGATGTAGGGACTGCCGGCGACCAGGACGTTGTCCGAGCGCTGCGCCGAGTCCTCCGGGATCGCGCCGTAGTCCAGGACCATGACGATCCCGGGGTGATCGAGCCGAGCCATCGCCCGCACCTCGTTCACGAGCGCGTCGCGGAAATGCTGCACGCGCGCGTGCTCTGCGGTGACGAGCTTGGCGGCAACGGGGACCTGCTCCGCGACGTGCATCCCGCGCCACACCTCTCCCATGCCACCGCGCGCGATGGGCTCGAAGAGCTCGAAGGGACCGAGCGGGATGGGTGGCCGGGCCGCGCTCACGGTGGATGGGCGATGGTCCGCGGAAGGAGCCCCGAACACAAGGCCGCGGCGGACGGCCGGGTGTTCACGGAGCAGTCCGCGGTTGGGGAGTCGCCTCCGCCGTCCAGCGCTCGTATTTTTCCGCGGCCTCGGGACCCGCAAACACCTGCAGCGCGACGAGGCGCTCGGCCCCGTTTCGGTAGCTGACCGTGACGTCGGAGGGCATGAACACCGTCGTGCCGGGACCGATCTCGTGCTCCACGCCGTCGATCACGAGCGTTCCGCCGCCCGACAGGATGTGGATGTACTCCTCCGTCGGATCCCGGTGCTCGGGGACCGTCGCTCCGGGGGCCATCTCCAGGCGCCCCACGAAGGCGTTCGCCCCTTGCGCGAGCAGGGTGATCCAGGCCTGCCCGTTCGGCGACACACGGCGAGGTGCGACCTCGCGCACGCGGACTTCTGCCGGTGGGGACACCTCCGTTTCGCCGTCTTCGACGGCCTGTCGCTGCGCTCCCACCGCGATCGTCTCCGTGGGGCATCGCGTCGCCGCCTCTCCGCCACCGCAGCCGCACACCAGGATCGGCACCATCAGCCAGCGTAGACTCGTCAACATGGCGCGATGCTACCCTCGGGCTTCGCGGGCGCAACCCCCGCGACTGTGCGATCCTTCGCCCATGGCCCGCCTCGCCATCATGGCATCGCTGCTGCTCGCCGCGTGCGGCGGCACGGAGACATCGCCCGATGCTGGACCGTCGGACAGCGGGTCACCCGATGCCGGGCCTCCCGACGGGAGCCCGCCCGACACGGGGCCGGTCCTGTGTGGCACCGGCAACCGCCCGCTTCCCGAGGGCCTCGTGGAGCTGGGCTCGGACGACGGAACGGCGTCGTCCCACGTCGGCGAGCAAACGTGGGCCGTCGAGCTGACCGCCGGCAGCTACCCGCTGCGGGACGAAGTGGCCCACGAGGCCGTGCGCTTCGAGCTCGATCGGCCCGCGCGCATCCACGGATTCGCCGTACAGTGGGGCGGCCTCCCGGCCGACGGCGATCCGAGCGCGGAGCTCGAGGCTGGCCTCTACGCCGACTTTGGCTACAACGGGTTCGACATGTGGCGATGGGAGCCGCTGTGGTCCGGGACGAGGTGCCTCGGAGACGTGGAACCCGGCACGTTCGTGCAGTACGTGTTTGACGCGCCCATCGACGTTCCCCAACCGGGCCTCGTCTACGTGGGCCACGAGCGGCCTGGAACGGGAGCCCACGGCTTCCTGTTCGACGGAAGCAGGAACGAGTGCGCCGACAGCTTCGACGCATGTCACTCGTCGATCAACCTGCACGACTTCATGGCGGGCACGACCTTCAACGGCATGACGCTCCAGATTCCCTACGACTACGTGGTGCGCCTCTACGTCGAGTACACGGCGGAGCTTGCTCCTGAGGATCGGCTCTTCCAGATCGTGCCCGGCGTGACCCCCGGCTCCCGCGCGTCCTTCGGGGACTACGATGACGACGGCTGGGACGACTTCGTCACCAATGGCCCTCGCCTCTGGCGCAACCTCGGCGACGGCACCCTGGCTGACGTGACCGCCGCTTCCGGCATCGCTGGCCTCGGCATCTCGGGGGGCGGCGGGGTGTGGGGCGATTACGACAACGACGGCTGCCTCGATCTGTTCGTGTTCTCCGAATCGCTCACGGCACCCGATTCTCTCCTGCGCTCCATGTGTGACGGCACGTTCGAGGACGCGACGGCGACGTCGGGGATCGCCGACAGCCAGTCCTACGAGGACTGCGGCGACCCGGCGAACGTCCGCTCCCCATCGGCCGCAGCCGCGTGGGTGGACCTCGACGCCGATGGCTTCATCGACCTCTACGTGAGCAACTACATCTGCACGCGCGGCACCGCCGAGACGTACTACGTCGACACCGTGTTCCACAACGAAGGGGACGGCACGTTCACGGACTGGACCGCCACGCACGGCTTCTCGTCCGCTCGCACCGCGAGCCGCGGTGCCGTGCCCGCGGACTTCGACGGGGACGGCGACATGGACCTCCTCGTCAACAACTACCGCCTGCAGGCCAACTTCCTCTTCGAAAACCAGGGCGACGGGACGTTCCGAGAGGTCGCTCCCGAACGCGGGCTGGCCGGTCACCCGGACCGGCAGGGCACGAACATATGGTACGGGCACACGATCGGCGCGGCCTGGGGCGACCTCGACGGCGACGGGGACCTGGACGCCATCGAGGCCAACCTCGCCCACCCGCGCTTCTACGGCTTCTCCGACAAGACCCGCGTCTTGCTCAACGACGGAACCGCGCATTTCGGTGACATCACCGGCGACTGGACCACCCCGCGGAGCGAGGCCGGTCTCAGGTATCAGGAGACCCATTCCTCGCCGGTGCTGGCCGACTTCGATCAGAACGGGACGCTGGACCTCGTCATCACGGCGGTCTACGACGGCCGACCCACCGACTTCTACTGGGGCGACGGCGACGGCACGTTCACCCTCGACGTGTTTCGTGCGGGAATCACCACCGAGAACGGATGGGGTGCGGCCGTGGGGGACATCGACCACGACGGCGATCTCGACCTCATCGCTTCGGCCCTGTACGAGAACACCATCGGACCGCCCGAGGTCGGCCACTTCCTACAGGTTCGCCCGGTCGGAAACGTGCGCAGCAACCGCGCCGCCCTCGGCGCCACGGTGACTGTGGTCGCACCGGGTCGGACCCTGGTCCGTCACGTCCAGGGCGGAAGCGGCCAGGGCTGTCAGGACAGCCAGTCGCTCCACTTCGGGCTCGGCGAGGCGACGTCAGTGCCCTCCATCGAGGTTCGGTTTCCGGGCAGCGCGCCGGTTACGTTCACGGGGCCCTTCGCCGCCGACCAGCGCGTCTGGGTCTTCGAAGACGGCTCGACCCACCTCGGATGGGCGCCGCGTCCGTGAGGGTTACCGGCAGCGCGCGATCAACTCGGCCACCCGCGGACCGTAGCGACCCCGGGGACTCGCCGCGCGGAAGCGTCGGGCAAGGGTGCAGCCCTCCGGAGTCGGGCCCAGAGTGACGGCGAGCCCGCCGACGGCATCTGGTGGGACGGGTCGGCCCGCCACCGCCGCGCGCAGGTGCACGGTCGCGTCACGATTCATTTCCGCCGCCACGTCCGCGAGGATCAGGTGAGCGGGCCCGTAGTGTGGATCCGCGCGCAGCACTTCTTCGGCGAGGGAGCGGGCGACGGCGTTGCGGCCCTCGCCGAGCCGAAGGGCGGCGCGGACGTAGCCGATCTCCACCTGGAGCTCGGGGCTTGGATCCGAGGCGGCGCGGACCGCATCCTCGAGGGATCGCACGGCGGGCGCGGTCCGCCGGGTGCGGATCTGGACGAGGGTCAGGCCCAACAGGGCGCGCGTATCTCCAGGGGCGTATTCAAGGGCGCGGTTGTACGCCCCCGCCGCCGCACCGTAGAGCTCCGCCTGGACGTTCAGGTCGCCGAGGGCGAGCCACATGAGGGGGTCCTGTGCGTTGCGTTGGAGAATGGCGCGGCGAACCGTGATCACGCCGCCAGCACCTGCGCCGTCGAGCATGAGGAACTGCGCCCGCGCTCGGTCCACCTCGGAGGTGGAGATGCGCGCCTCGTCGACGCGCTCGAGGGCCTCGCGCGCAGCGGCCACGTCCCTGGCTTCCACGGCCAGGCGTAGCAGACCCACGAGGGCCATGGGGTTTTGCGGGGCGAGAGCACGCGCCCGCTCGTAGGCGTCGCGGGCCTCGTTGGGTCTACCCACCTTCCACTCCGCATCCCCGAGCTTGGCTTGCAGCTCGGCGACGCGCGGCTCGTGCTCGATGGCAGCTCGCAGTGTCTCGACGGCGGCCTGCCATTGCTCGGTGGCCATCTCCACGTCGGCCTTGGCCGCGAGCAGCCGCGGGTCGGCCGGCCGCTGCCGCAACCCTCCCTGCACGAGGCGCATGGCACGGGCCGGATTGGACTTGGCGATCCAGGCGGACACGGCGATGCGAATCCCCTGCGGATCGTTGCGCGCCTCGGCGAACACGGGCTCGAGCGCCGCGAGGGCCTCGTCCACTCGCCCGAGGCCAAGCTCCATCGCGGCGACGCGCGTGCTCGCTTCCTTCCGGTACCGCTCGTCGCGCGCGGCCTCCGCGTACCGGCGCCGCGCGTCGTCGTGCTGCCCGCGGAGCTCCGCCAACCTGCCGTGCAAGAGGGCCGTCCCGGCATCTTCCGAAGCATCGCGCAGCGCCGCCTCCGCCCGCGTGGCATCACCCCTAGCGAGGGCGAGCTCTGCAGCGACCTGGAAGCGCCACCCAGCGCTGATGGAGAAGTCGCCGGGCAAGCGTCCGAACTCCTCCGCCGCATCGTCGACGGATCCCAGCTCGATGAGCGCCGGGACCAGCAGGAGCACGAAGCTCTCGTCCGCCACGGGACGAAGCTCCTTGGCCTGGCCGATGTGCTCGGTCGCTTGCGTGAGCGCGTAGTCGTCGATGGCCGCCACGGCAAGCAGCAAGTGGGCCCAGCCCTTCTCGGCGTCGATCGCGTCGGGAGCGTCGAGCACAGCGCGGGCCTCTGCGACCGCGTCTTCCCGGCGGGCGTGCACCTCGAAGAGCACGCGCGCGCGCGCGATGCGGACCGCCGGAGAATCCCCCACGAGCGCGGCCAGCCCCTCCTCGGGTCCGTTCACGCGGGCGAGGATGAGGCCTAGCAAGGCCACGTGGCGCGGGGCGCCTTCGCGCTCGCGCACCGCAAGCTGGGCACGGTCGAGGGCTTGGTGGAGCTCGCCCACGCCGAGAGCCGCGAGGGCCTGGGCGTGAGTCGCCTCCGCGGCATAGTCACCGGCCGGCACGTAGGTCCCCGCCGCAGCAACGGCCTCGGACGGGGACCCGTGGACGAGGGCGAGATAGGTGCGCGCGATCTTCGCGGACACGGGCTCTTCACCGCCCTCTGCGAGCGATGCCAGCAGGGCCGCGAGCTCGGGCGGCTCCGGGCGGCGGTGCTCGAGCACGGCGACGGCCAAGAGCCGGGCGCGGAGCCCGTCGGCAGCGGTGCCGCCCTCGTCCTCGAGGAGCGCGATCGCCTCGTCGAGGGAGGCGGACCGACCGTCGTCGTCGGCCGCTAGGACCGCATCCTCGAGGACTGCCGCGTGCCTGATCCAGAGCAGCGCCACGACGGTGATGGCCAGCAGCACGGCGGCCGTCACGACGGTAGTGATCCGGACGAGGCGCCTGCGACGCTTCTCCTCGGGCGTCTCGGGGACCGTCTCGAGCTTGGGGATGAGGGAGTCCCGCGCCCGCCGGACCGAAAAGATGTCCGACGGTTCGGAGCTCCCAGGCTGGTCCGAGCCTGCCGCTTTGGGGGGTCCCGCCATGCCGCGGCGCTGATTCTACGCATGCCGGACCCCGGTGGCGAGCATCTCGCACAGGCGGGTCTGGACGCCGTCGGGTGGGGTGTGGCGGCGGGTCGACCGCGGGTAGTCCCAGGATGGGGGCCAGAAAAGGCCCACCGATGCTATCGTCCACACGACCACGGGAGGAGCGAGCATCCATGCGACCGCGCCGAGTCTGCGTGTTTTGTGGTTCGAGCTTGGGCGCACGTGCCGAGTTCGCTGCCGCAGCGCGCACCGTCGGGCGCTTGCTCGTGGCCCGGGGCTTGGGCGTCGTCTACGGTGGGGGCCGCGTGGGTCTCATGGGCTCACTGGCGGACGCCGTGCTCGAAGCGGGGGGCGAGGCCATCGGCGTGATCCCAGAGCAACTGGCGGATCGGGAGCTTGCGCACCGCGGTCTCACCGAGCTTCACGTCGTCGGTTCCATGCACGAGCGCAAGGCGCGCATGTTCGATCTGGCGGACGCATTCGCCGCATTGCCTGGCGGCCTGGGCACGCTCGAGGAGATGTTCGAGATGGCGACGTGGGCGCAGCTCGGCCTGCATCCGAATCCAGTCGCCCTGCTCAACGCGGCAGGCTACTTCGACCCGCTCGTCGCGTTTCTCGACTCGGCCGTGCGCGAGGGACTGCTCGCGCCGGAGCACCGCTCGCTCGTGCACGTGGAGCGGGACGCGGAGCGGCTCGTCGACGTGGTGGCGACGTGGGCGTCGCGCATCCCCCGCAGCCCTTGAGGTCCCGTGCCCAGGGGTGCTACTTCGCTTTGGAGACCCTGCGAATAGGGCCAGCAAGGAGACCCCCCATGCCGACGACCCAATCCGTGGCCATCATCGCTCTCGCCCTCGCCGGCTGCTACGTCGAGCCTGCCCAGCCGAGCTACGCCTCCGATCCCCAGCCTTCGCAGGGCGGCGAGGCCAACATCGTCGTGGCCGAGACGCCGGCTCCCGACGACAGGACCGCCGCCGTGGTCCCAACGGCCCCAGCCGGCCAGCCGATCCAGTGCTCGGCCAACGACACAATCGTGCTCGACGGCGTCACCATCGACGCCGGCGGCGGTGCGGCCGTCACGGCGTCGGGCAACTGCACCGTGCGGCTCACCAACTGCACTCTGCGCGGCGACGTGGTCATCGTCGCCTCGGGCAACGCCAACGTCTCCACCGCGGGCTGCCAGATCGCGGGCGACATCACGGCATCGGGCAACGCCAACGTGCACTTGCAGGGCTCGGCGCACGATGGACAGGCGCACGCCTCGGGCAACGCGGACATCCATCGGTAGCCGCGCCCCCGAATAGCTGGCTCACTTGCGGGGCTTGCCCGGCGGCTTCGGCGCCATCTCCGCGGGATGCGGCATGACGGGCCTGCGCATCGCCGGGGGGGCCATCTCCCGCGGATGGGTCGGCGGATTCGGAGGATTGGCGATCCTCTCGAAGGGATGCGTGGGCGGGAGCGGCGCCATCTCGCTATGCATTGTCGGCGGCCGCGGGGCGCGCTCGTGCATGTGCGTGGGCGGCGGCGGGGGCGCGGCTGCAGCGATCTGCACCGCCGGCACCGTGAACGAGTATCGCCTGCCGACGACGGTGGCCCCCTCGAACCGCATGGCGCGAAGCTGCGCCAGGATCCGCTCGCGGACCGGATCGGCCAGCCCGTCCACACGCAGCGCGACCGACTTCACGGCGCCGCTGCGATCGATCTCGAGATCCACGCCCACCTCCCGCGCCGGGGCGATCTCCTCGCCGAGCAGCGCAAGGGCCTGCGCATCGAAGGCCGGCCGGATGGCCTCGGGCCGACCCTCCGCGAGCTCCGGGTCGGGCTGGGGCAGGGGCGTGAGCTGGGCGCCGGTGGGGCCCACGGGCTGGGTCGGCACGGCCACCTGCTCCGAGTAGTGCATCCCCTCGTCGTTGTCGCCCGAGCATCCCGGCCCGCCGATGGAGAGCGTCGCGGCGAGACTCGCCGCGGCGGCCCGGCACGCCCACACCGCCTGCGTGCCCCGCCTCGGACCCGGCGCCGCTGCCTGCACCTCGCGGAGGATGCGGGCCGCGAGGGCATCGAGCTCCCGGTCCCGCGCCGCCACGCGCTCGCCCACGGTGCGCGCGACGCGAGCCGGATCCTCTCCCGCAGTCAGCGCATCGAAGATGCGCGTGAGGTGGGCGGCCGTGTCGGCGTTCACCTCGTGCACGAAACCCTTCACGCGCTGTTGCAGCGCCGGCTCGGTGCCGAAGAAATGCGCGAGGAGCTGGTGCTCGTAGTCGAGGCGCATCGCCGAGTGGTGCAGGCTCGTCTCTCCGTAGTTGCGCTCCTCGAAGACCGCGTAGGCCACCTGGAAGGACAGCTCCGCGAGGGGGTCCTCCATGCGGTAGTCCCAGCCCCAGTAGTCGCCCTCGAGCCGGTTGCTGTCCCTCAGGCGGGACTCGAGCGGTGTGCCAGCGTAGATCTCGGTGCGGCAGAAGTTCATGGGGTTGGCCGTGTGTGCGCGGAGAAAATCCACGTTGCACCTCACGTCCGCCACGGTCGAATCCGGATTCCACAGCAGCAAGTTGAAGCAGGCGTGGATGCCGAGCTCGTTCACGATGGCGAGCGCCCGCTCGTTGTCCGCGAGGACTTGCCCGCGGCCGAGCTGCAGCAACGACTCCTCGCTGCCCGCCTCGACACCGAGAAACACGCGAAAGAGGCCCATGGAGACGAGCCGGCGAAAGAGGTCATGCTCCACCTCGTCCGGCCGCGCCTTGATCGCGAAGGCCATGCGACCGACTCCCTCGCGCTCGAGCGCCGACGTCAGGCGATCGAGACGGTCGAGGGTCGCTCGGCGACTCGGCAACAGGAAGTTGTCGTCGTGGAAGTTGAAGACACGCACCCCGTCGGCGTAAAGCGCACCCATCTCCTCCGCCACGGCCTCGGGCGCCCTGAGCCGCAGCCGTGGGCCCCCGCACATGCGGTGCCAGGCCGAGATGGAGCAGAAGTGGCAAGCATGGGAGCACCCGCGGGAGGCGAGCATGTTCACGATGGGCAGGCCGAGGTAACTGTCGTGGGGGCGGCGTCGAACCGGCCAGGGGCGGGCATCCAGATCCCGCGGGTTGCGGGACGGCGGGTTGTCGACGACGCGGCCCTCCGCGTCGCGCCAAACGAGGCCGGCCACGCGATCGGGGGTAGCGAGGTGCCGCGCCAAGGCACACAGGATCTCCTCCCCCTCGCCCACGACGACCGAGTCGAGGGCCGGCACCTCGCCGAGCAGCGCGGGCGCGTTGAAGGCCGCGAAGTGTCCCCCCGCCGTGATGTGTCCGGCAAACCCGAGCTCACGCGCGCGCGTCGCCAACGACGTGAACTCGCGCGCCCGGCGCGTGAACACCATGGACATGCCCGCGAGACGCGCGCCGGAGGCGGCGAGCGCGGCGGCGGCCGCCTCCGTGCCCTCAGGCTCGTTGAAGGGCACGAACACGACCTCGTGGCCCTCGGCGTGGAGCGCGCCCCACAGGTAGCGAATGGCCAGGCTCTCCTCGAGCTCCGCCCCGACGAGCGCGATCTTCATGGCGACCTCCCTCGACCCGCCATATCAGCTCTGCCGTTCGGTGGGGACAAGTGGATTCCTGCGAGCGCCGGCATGGGAACGAGCCGCGTTCCGATCTGCCACCCAGACAGGCGCGGGGAATGCTCCCCGCTCCGGGAGGTCAGGATGTTCCTCAATGATCACGGGAAAGGCGACTGCGGCACGGGGATTGCGACATGCCGCTCGGGACGGACGGGACAGGAGGGCCTGATGCGGTGGACTCTGTGGGTGTGTGCCCTGGTGGTCGGCGGATGCGTCGGCACGGTGGTGGACGGAAGCGAGGTGGGCACCGAGAGTGCCGGGTTGATGTGTCTCGACACGGACAATCCGGACAGCTGCTTCTACCGGGAGGACACGGGAGGCTGTTTCGTGACGGGCATCGGCCACATCGGTGACGCGGCCGACCACCCTGGCGCCGGCCGCGCCGACCAGGACAGCTTCGGCGGCAACGCCATGGGCATGAAGGATGGGACGGTGCGCGGCGAGTGGCAGAACACGACCCACCTCGGGGATCTCTTCCACGGGCAGGCGACTTGGCTGCGATGCTGGAAGGACGACGGCATCGGACCCGAGGTGCCCCGTGCAATTCCGAACAACGCGGAGTGGGGCGGGCCGGGCCTGTGGAACCACGAGGAGGGCTATTCCTTCCGCGTCCACGCCCAGGACCGCGCCGAGGGCGGCCACCACATCGATTTCTACTCGATCACGGTCTTCGGTCCCGATGGATCTCTCGTCTACGAGGAGGGTGACCTGATCGACGGCGGCAACTTCCAGATCCACCCGCCGAACAACGGTCACCCCTACGAAGTTGTGCCGAGCCCCTCGGGTGAGGACCCCGCCTACTTCGCCCTCTGAATCCCGCGCGACGGCGTCCCAGCCCGGTGCCCCGTCAGGGCACCGGGTCTTTTTTCGCATCTCGCTGCGGTTCACCCTTCCTGCCCGCGCTGCTAAGCTCGCGGCGCTCGCGCAGGGAGGCCCGCCATGCACCGACGCTCGTCGCTATCCCATCGTCTCTGCCTGGTCGCGCTCGCCATCGGCGGCTGCGGCTCGTCCTCCACCGCGACGAACACGGACCCGACGCACGTCGGGCCGCTCGACCCGGACGGGGAACCCCTGGAACACCGGCCCGCCAACGGCGAGGAGCTGTGCGTGGGCGTCGGCCCCGGCCCGGTCGAATGGACCGATCCGCGCGACGCGGAACGTCCGCGACCCGATCTGGGCTTCGGCGGCTGCAGGCCGGGCGGAGATGGGGCGTGGCAGCTCGTGCTGTCGGCCGTGGAGCGCGAAGTGGAGGAAGGGGACGCCGCCGACCACGTCCACGGCGTCTGGCGATTGCGGTTCCTGTTCCTGACCGGCGAGTCCGCACTCTCACCCGCACAGGAGTTCGACGTCGGGGGTGTCGATCACCTCACGACCACGATCACTCCGCTGGGCATCTTCGACTACGACGGGGACGGACGGGGCGAGCTCGCCCTCTCCGTCGCCAACGGATCCGAGGGCGCACAGAATGCGTCTACCAGCGTGTGGACCGTCTCGGGAACGGAAGCGCGTCCCTACGGCCCCACACACGAGTTCGCCCACGCCATCGCCCGCGTCGAGGACGCCGACTCGGACGGGCGGCCCGACATCCTGACGTACTACCCCCACTTCGAAGGCGGCTTCTACGCGGACGAGAGCGGCGGCGGCTGGCAGGGGGGGCCGCTGACCCTGTGGCACTCGCTACCGGACGGCACGTTCACCAACTCGGACGCGGTCGGTTCCGCTCATTTCCGAGAGGCCTGCAGCGGGGACGGGGCGACGCTCATCCGGGTCGAAGAGAACGGCGGCTTGCCATCATACGTGACTAGCGGAACTCGGCTCGCCATCACGTGCGCCCGCCTCTCAGGCCAGTCGGCGGAAGCTGTCCAGGGGCGACTTCGGGGCGAGTGGCGGCGACTTCGCTGTCGCCAGGAGGGGTGCGCTCAAACGCTGGAGCGCCTCCTCGCCCTGTCGGCCGACGTCGACGAGGCCGGCAGCTTCGGCGAGTGACCCGTCGAGCCGCGGCACGCCAGTCCAAAGGGGGTGGCGCGCCCGGCCGCCCTGCGCGAAGCTTCGCCACGTGACGCTCAAAGAACGGCTCGCTCGCCTCGAAGTCGATCTTCAGTCCGACGCCCCCGCTACGGTCGCAAGGGCGGTGGCCCTCGCCCGGGAGCTCCAAAGCCGAGGCAACGCGCTCCAGACGCCCCAGGAGCGGCGCCAGCAGCGCGAGTTCGAGCGCATGATGCTGAGCGAGCAGGACAAGGCGACGCTGACCCAGCTCACCGACCAAGCCTTCCGCTCGCACAGGGCCAGCCGCGCCGCGGACCAGCTCACCCACATCCTGGACGTGCAGGGCGTGCCCCGATTCTTCAGCACGCTCGACCGCGCGATGCTCAAGGGCTTCCAGTCGTTCGGCAGCTACCTCCCGGGGGTCGCCGTCCCTCTCGTCAAGGACAAGATGCGCGAGGAGACGGCAAACGTGATTCTCCCTGCCGAGCCGGAGTTGCTCGCCGCCCATCTCGAGATGAGGCGCAAGGGCGGCCTGCGGATGAACGTGAACTACCTCGGCGAGGCCCTCCTCGGCGAGGCGCACGCCGAACGACGCCTCGAAGCGTACCTCTCGGCGCTGCAGCAGCCCTGGATCGAGTGCATCTCGGTGAAGATCTCGACGATCTACTCGCAGATCTCGGCCATCGCCCGCGAGCGTTCCATCAAGGTTCTGTGCGAGCGGCTCGAGCTCCTGTACCGGGCCGCGGCCAAGGCGCGATACACGCGCGCCGACGGAACGGAGGTCCCGAAGTTCGTCTACCTGGACATGGAGGAATACCGGGATCTCAGCATCACGGTCGAGGCGCTCATGCGCACGCTCGATCGCCCGGGATGCGAGAAGGTCAACGCTGGGATCGCCTTGCAGGCATACATTCCCGACTCCTTCGCCGCTCAGCGCGAGATCAATGCGTGGGCGCGCCGACGAGCCGACCGCGGTGGATCGCCCGTCACGATCCGCATCGTGAAGGGCGCGAACATGGAGATGGAGCTCGCACAAGCGTCCATCGCAGGCTGGCCCTCTGCTACTTTCCAGGTCAAGGCGGAGAGCGACGCCAACTTCAAACGCATGCTCCACGAGGCGGTCCTCCCCGAGAACATCCGTGCGGTACACGTCGGGGTCGGCTCCCACAACCTCTTCGACGTCGCGTACGCGCTCGTGCTGGCGAGTGAGCACGGCATCGCTGACATGGTGCAGGTGGAGATGCTCGAGGGAATGGCCAACCACCAGCGCCGCGCGCTCAGCGAGATCGTCGACAACGTGCTGCTCTACGCGCCGGCTACGCACAAGGAAGACTTCATCCACGCCATCGGCTACCTCGTGCGCCGGATGGACGAGAACACGGGCCCAGACAACTTCCTGCGCCACGCCTTCAAGCTCGAGGTCGACACCGACGAGTGGCGTGCCCTCGAGAGGGATTTCGTTCGATCGTTCGAGCTCATCGAGGGCTTGCCCGACTCGCCACGGCGGACCCAGGACCGACGAAAGCCCGTGGAGGGCGACGGGGCGCCCGTGTCCCTCGCAGACTTCGACAACGAGCCGGACACGGACTTCTCGTTGCCGTGGAACGTCGAGTGGGCGAAGGGGATCCTGGAGCGATGGCGAGCACTGCAGGGCGACCGCGCCGCGCAGATCCCCGTCGTAGTCGGGGGCGAGGAGACTTTCGACGGACGTGAGGTGCGGGAGTGCGTCGACCCGTCCAGACCCGGCGTCGTGGTCGGCCGCTACCGGCAGGCGAACGAGGACGATCTCCGAAGGGCGCTCGAGTGCGCACGCGCTGATGCCCATGGGTGGAGGACGATGTCCGAGGACGACCGGGGCGCCGTTCTCGCGCGCGCGGCGCAGGAGCTTCGACGCGGTCGCGCCGATCTCATGGGCGCGGCCGCGTGCGACGGCGGGAAGATCCTCACCGAGTCGGACCCCGAGGTCTCGGAGGCCATCGACTTCGTGCAGTACTACGCCGCCGCCGCGCGGTACTTCCGCGCCCTTCCCGGCGTCGTCGCCACACCGCGCGGGGTCGTGGTGGTCGTCTCCCCGTGGAACTTTCCCATCGCGATTCCCTGCGGTGGCATCGCCGCGGCGCTCGCCTCGGGCAACAACGTGATCCTCAAACCCGCATCGAGCACCGTCCTGGTCGCGTGGGAGCTGTGCAAGTGCTTCTGGCGCGCTGGAGTGCCGCGCGCGGCGTTGCAGCTCATGCCGTGCTCGGGCGCCGGCGTCGGGGCCGGCCTCGTGGCATCCCCCGAAGTGGACGTCGTGATCCTCACCGGAGGAACTTCCACGGCGCTCGCCATGCTGGAGGCCCGCCCCGAGATGGCCCTTCTGGCCGAGACGGGCGGCAAGAACGCGACGATCGTCACGGGCATGAGCGACCGCGATCAGGCCATCAAGCACGTCCTGCACTCGGCCTTCAGCCACAGCGGCCAGAAGTGCTCGGCGACGAGCCTGTTCGTCCTCGAAGCCGAGGTCTACGACGATCCGGCATTCAAACGCACGCTGTGCGACGCGATCGAGAGCCTGCGCGTGGACTCGGCCTGGAGCCTGGACACGAAGGTGGGGCCCCTCATCGTCTCACCAACCGGCGACCTCGAGAGGTCGCTCAAGGAGCTCGAGGAAGGCGAGTCGTGGGCTGTCATGCCTCATCGTCACGACGAAAACCCCAACCTCTGGTCGCCGGGCCTGAAGTGGGGCGTGACGCCGGGCAGCTACACGCACATGACAGAGTTCTTCGGCCCCGTGCTCGCCGTCCTGCGTGCCGAGGGCCTCGAGCACGCCATCGAGATCACCAACCAGACGGGATACGGCCTCACCTCGGGGATCGAGACGCTCGACGAACGGGAGAAGGAGATCTGGAAGGCCGGCGTCCGCGCTGGAAACCTCTACATCAACCGCGTCACCACGGGTGCTGTCGTGCACCGCCAACCGTTCGGGGGCATGGGCAAGAGCGCGTTCGGACCGGGCATCAAGGCCGGGGGACCGAACTACGTCGCGCAGCTCATGGCCTTCTCCGATCGGGCCGATGCCCCGGCCGAGCACCGCGGCCCCGCCGCGAATGGCGACCTCGAGATGCTGCGCGTGGCGCTCCTCGACGCCGCCGACTCAGGCGATGTCGGGATCGATCCCGGTGAGCTGCGGTCCGCCACGCGCGCCATTCTGAGCTATGACGGCTACTACGCCGAAGAGGTGGGCGTCGAGCACGATGACATGCGCCTCGTCGGACAAGACAACGTCCGGCGCTACCTGCCCGTCCGCGAGCTCCGCGTGCGCGTCCATCCGGAAGACTCCGCCTTCGAGCTTCTGGCGCGTGTGTGCGCCGCAGGGACCGTCGGTTGCCGCGTCACGGTCAGTGTTCCATCCGAGCTGGACACACCGGCCCTTCAGCTGCTGGACCGACTGACCGAACCCTGGGGTGCCACGATCGAAATCGTCGAGGAGTCCGACGAAGACCTGGCGGAGGTGATCCGCATGCGCCACACCGACCGGATCCGCTATGCCCGGCCCGAGCGCGTGCCCGTCGCGATTCGCCGTGCCGTCGGCGACACGGGGATCTACGTCGCGGACGCTCCAGTGCTCGCGCACGGGCGCATCGAATTGCTCTGGTACGTCATGGAACAGAGCGTCAGCGACGACTATCACCGCTACGGAAACCTGGGAGCTCGCACCGACGAGCCGCGACGTTCCGTGCCGTGAAGGGCCGCCCGAAGGTCACACCGGGATGCCGAGGTGGAGGATCCGCGAGCCGCCGTGGGCCACCGGGTTGCTGCTCTTACCGACGACGATCCCCCCTTCGGGTGCGGTGTACTTCCTGACGACCTCGCCGAACGTGTCCGTGACGCGGGCGACGATCTCGCCGGTCTCGACGAAGCTCGCGACCCGCGGAAACACCTCCAGCACGCCGCCGACGTCCGTATAGAGCCAATACGAACGGGCACAGACGACCGCGTCGTCCTCGAACTCGTCCGCAGCGACCTCGATCATCCCGAGCTCCTGCAAGACGTTCAGAAGTCCGAGGCGGGAGGACCGGATGAGGCCCCTCTGGAACCGATTGGGATCACCAACCTCGACGGTGATGGCGTGGATTCCCAGGTCCGAGGCGGCGCTGCGGAGCGTTCCGTCAGCGCCCTCGTTGTGAACGATGATCTGCGCGCCGATACAGTGGGCGAGGCGGGCCGCCACGGGCTGACCGAGGTCGACCCGCACGTAGAGGGAGTTGGCGCGGCCAAAGCTCGCGGTGTGCAGGTCCACCAAGTAGTCGAAGCAGTGGACGACCCGCGTCATGAAACGGTGGGCATAGAGCTCGGACTCACTCCCCGGTTCCTTGCCGGGCATGACCCGGTTGAGGTCCTGGCCGTCGCGGTAGCGCCTGCTGTTGTCGAGGTACCCCGGCAAGTTGACGACCGGGACGGCCACGACCGTCCCGGTGAGGCCCTCGGGTTCGAGCGTCGCCATGAGCTTGTGGATGATGGGTATTCCGTTGAGCTCGTTTCCGTGCACCGCTGCGGTGAGGCCGAGAACGGGCCCCTCCTCCGCACCGTGCACGACCATCACGGGCAGGCGCACGTTTCGGCCCACGCCGTTTTGAACGAGGCGAACGAGCAGGTTATGGCTTCGTCCGCGCTCGAGGTTCGCGAGGTCGAGGCTGTCAACCGTTCGCGCCGGTTGGCGCTGCGGCCGCTGGGCCGTTTCCATTTTTGATCTCCCGAAGAAGTGCTTCGTCATCGTCCATGGACTGGAACAGAGCGGCGCGGAGCTCGCCCTTCTTGTTCAACAGGGCCGACGCCATGCGGTCTATGGCGATCACGGACAGCACCGTCTGGATGTAGGCCTCGATCAGATCGTCACCACCGATGCCGATGGAGTTGAAGTCCCGGTGATCCACCAGGAGCAACCGGTCCGTGTCGGCCGTCCAGCCACCGTCCGGCAACGGCTCGGAGAGATTGGTCACCAGGAAATCCGACGAGGCAAGACCTTCCGAGAGCTGGGCCGGCAAGGGCATCTTCGCACGCCTGGCGTAGACGACTAGCGGGCGGAAGCCCTGCTCGCCAGCCGATACCATCATGCGCAGATCAGCCACGTAAATGCTGCCGTGCCGATCGGGCATGGTCCCCACGTGGTAGAAACGACCGGCACGCTCCGCGGAGCTCCAGCTGTAGTTGCCGACCAGGCTTTGCACGATGAAGCGGTCGTACCCGTGGTCGGCATCGAGGAACCGGTCGAGCTCGCCCGCACTCACGATCGTGAACACGCCCTGACCGGCATTGCTGTAGGGGGTCTTCACGACTGCCTGTCCCCCGAAACGGCGCACCCACAGCGGCACTTCCTCCCGGGCCACACCCACGATGGTCTGGGGCGTGCGGATCTGGAGGCCGGACGCCTCGAGCTCGGCGTTGTAGATTTCGTAGGCCTTGGAGGCGACGAGCTTGTTGCGGCCGCCGGCCAGGCAAGAGACGACCGGATTCAGGATGCGCGTGCGTGACCTGACGGGAATGCGATTCCAGGGCTTCTGAGTCACGTAGCGGAAGGCAGCGCGAATGGGCCGCCACTGTCCCGCGCGATCTCGCACATGGAGTGTGCCATCGGAGAAACGCGCCGGCGGGTCGGCTCCTTCGGCGGCGAAGGGGGCGAGGTAGACGGGCTCGGCGGTGAGGTCCGCCAGTGCCCCGGCGTACCCGGACGCCTCCATGTAGTTCTTGTCGTACAAGACGGCGAGACTGCCCTCCGGTTGGCCGCGCTTGACCAGTAGCGGAAGGAACGAGCGCTCGAGCAAGGTCCGGTAGCCGGCATGCTCGTCGTCGTCCGAGAGGATCGGCATCGACTTGTTGCCGGAAGGGCACGAGTTTGTCTCGATGATGATCATGCGTCGGTGGCCAGCGGCGGTCGTCGTGTAGAAGAGGTCAGCGCCGGCCCAGCGCAGGTGTTTCGGTACGTACGCGAGGACGTCGGCAAGGAAGATCGGATCAACGCGGGGGTTGAGGTGGCAGTACCGGTTGATGAGGCGCTGATTGCTCATGCGCATGAAATAGGAGACGAGCGGATGGATCTGCGCGTTGAGGACCCGAGGATAGAAGTGATTGCGCGGCTCGAAGGACCCGGGCTCGACCAGGTCGGCCGAAGGGGCGTTGAGCATGTCGGCGGAGAGGGTGACCTCGGTCATGAACGGTGCTCGCCGGAGACGGCCTATTCGTCGCGTAGGGGCGCGGGCAAATCGAACGCCGCCCCATCATTCGCCGGGGTGCGGCGCGCAACGGCACGGCGCGAATGACCCAGCTCGTCACGCAGCACGCGCAGGAGCTCGGCCACGCTCCAGGCCTGGGCGATGCAACCGTGGGGCGCATGAGGCGGCTCGGCATCGAAGACCTCGGAGACGGTGCCAACGCCGGCCTCGGCGATGTGGGGCAGGAATGCATCGACGACCCGACGCGCCTGAGCTCTTCCCTCCTCGCCCCGCACCCGTACGAGGGCGCTCACATAGGGCCCGAGCAGCCAACTCCAGACCGTGCCCTGGTGATAGGCGCCGTCCCGAGAGGCAGGGTCACCCGTGTAGCTGGCACGATAGCCCGGTTCGCCGGGCGCCAGGCTCCTCAGCCCTCGCGGAGTGACGAGGACCCACTCGACGACCTGGAGCACCCGCTCGGCTCGTTCCCCTTCGAGCACGGGAAAAGGCAAGCTCAGGGCGAAGATCTGATTGGGACGGATCGACGCGTCGCAACGGTCCTCGTCCACGACGTCGAAGAGGCATCCGCGCGAGTCGTCCCAGAACTCGTCGATGAACCGCTCGCGAAACTGCTTGGCGCGCCTGCGAAGTGACGCGCCCGACGCGGCCTCGCCAAGGGTCGTCTCGAGCTTCCCGAGGATCCGGAGCGCCGAATACCACAGCGCGTTGATCTCCACCGGCTTGCCCCGGCGCGGGGTCACGACCCACTCCCCCACCTTGGCGTCCATCCAGGTGAGCTGCAAGCCGGGCTCGCCGGCCGAGAGCAACCCATCCTCGTCGATCCGAATCCGGTGGCGCGTCCCGCGATCGTGCCACTGCAGCATGTCCCGCATCACTGGAAGCAGCTCGTCCCGGACGAAGGCCGTGTCGCCTCCGTGCTTCACGTATCTCCACACTGCCACGAAGAACCACAGACTCGTGTCTACGCCGTCGTAGATCGGTCCGCCGCCCCCGTCCGGAAATCGATTGGGCACCATCCCCTGGCTGACCGCGCGGGCGAACGTCCGGAGCACGCTCTGGGCCTCGGCCATGCGTCCCGTGGCCAGACACAGACCGGGCATGGCGATCATCGCGTCCCGGCCCCAATCGGTGAACCAGTGGTAGCCGGCCACGATGCTGTGCCCGTCGCCGCGGCGCACGATGAACTGATCGGCAGCCAGCGTCAGAGCGCGAGCAGCGGGATCGTGGGCGTGAGCGAGGTGGAGCAAGTCGGCGCGCCGCCGGGCTTCGGCATCGAGGAGCGCAATGGCGTCGCGACCACGTGGATCCGTCGTCGAGATGATCACCCCGATGCGACCGCCGGCTACGAGGGCCACCGTGAAGACACCGTGAGAGAACAGATCCTCGTGATGCTCGAGCCCGCGGAGCCGCTCCTGCTCGTACTCGAAGCGCAGGTACCAGTCCCCCTGAGGGGAGAAGCTGGCTCCGGGGACCAGGGCGTAGACAGCTGGCACACCGGCGTAGGGGTCCAGGCGCAGGAGCCCATCGCTCTCGTTCGCTTCGCGTCGGATGGCTCCATTAACCTCGACGAGACGGTGGTAGTCGCGACCTGCGATGAAGGGGCGGAGCTCCATTCGCGCGCCGCACGGCGCCGCCAACACGTCGTACACGACCAGCGTCGTGTTCTCGCCATGCACAGCGGCGATCGTCTTGCGGAGCGACACGCCCGCAGCCTCGTACTGCCACACCGGGAAGAGGTCGCGCTCGAAGCTCCGAATGTACCGGTGGCCCATGGGATGGACCGCTCCAGGGAAGAGATTGCAGCCCAGTCCCGCGCGGTCGTATGCCGTGATGATCGTCTCGTCGAGCTTCGAGAGGAGCACCATCCGTCCCGTCGGCGGCGTCGTCGCGGCGACGAGGAGACCGTGGTACCGACGCGTGTGGGCCCCGGAGATCGTGGAGCTTGCCCAACCGCCGAGGCCGTTGGTCTCGAGCCACTCGAAACAGCTCGCCACGTCGAAGCTCTGCGTGTCGCTCGCGCCGAAGCTGATGTTCATGACCGCTGCCGGCCGTCTCCCCCAAAACAACCCCGGCCCGTACCGCCGAGCCGGTGTCCGATGATACCAGGTGTAAAGGAGCAGGAGGGCCCGAAGGGCTCAGAACGAGGACCCGGGCTGCGTCAGGAAGTCGAGCTCCTCGGGCGTCGACGCGCGCCCGAGCAGCGCGTTTCGGTGCGGAAACCTGCCGAATCGGGCGACGATATCGCGGTGTTTGACGGCGAAACCGAGGTTCGCGGCGATCCGCTCCCGAGCGTCGCCCTCGAGCTCGTCGCGAATGGCCGTGAAGAGCTCGATGCCGCGCTCCTGTACCGATAGCTCCTCGCTGTGCATGAACGGCATGAGCAGGAAGGCCCGCTCGTCGATGCCGAGGCCCCGATCCTGTCCGGCCTCGAGGCCCGCCTCTGCGGCAGCCAGCGCCTGCGCATCGGTGGCGAACATTCGCTCGCTCCCGCGAAACATGTTCCTCGGCAGCTGGTCGAGGGCGACGACGTAGGCCAGCCGGCCGCGCGGCTCGTCAAGCCACCCTTCGTGATCCCCCGCGGACACGGCCTCGTGGGCCGCCAGGAATCGGGCACGCACGAGGTCGTCGAAGGCCTCGTCCTTGGACCACCAGCACTGCACGTGGGCCGCGTCGGCACGGCCATCGGAATCCAGCTCGCCGAACCAGAATTCGAGAAGCTCCGAATAGGCGGTCACGGCGCACCTCCCGCGAGCAGGTGGGGCGACGCCGTACGCGCGAGGAATTCGGCGAAGAGGTCCACATCGACCGGCCAGACGTACTCGATCTCGAGCTTCGGGTTGCGCGCTCGGGCCGCCGCCACCCACGTGGGGACGTCCACTTCGGCGTGATTTCCTCCGGGAGTCAACATCGTCGTCATGACGAGCACGCGCCCGAAGCCCCCCTCGCGCAGGTCCACGAGGGCCTCGTCGAGGCTCGGTGAGCACAGCTCGTTATAGGCCGCGACCACGGGGATGGGCGCGATGCGCGACCCGAGCGCAACGGCCACCCGTTCGAGACCAGCCTTGTAGGGATCGGTTTCGGGCGTGCGGGGCCAGCCTCGCACCGTTCTCTCGAGTTCGCGCTCGCGAACCGATGGCTCCCCGACCCCATCCTCCCGCCGGCGCGCCGCGAGCGACCGCAACTCTCCGAGCACGCTCCGCGGCATGTCTCGCGCCGCGGCGCCATGCCCCACCAGCATCACGGCCGTGCCCACGTTTTCCATGACCTTGGCCCTCCGACCCCGGCCCCGCTCGGGCCCGTCCGCGCCCGGTACTTGGGCGCGTCAGTAACATGGTGCCGGTCAGGCCCGATTCCAAGCCGCCACCTGGGCGGCTGCTGGGCGCCTTAGAGCCGACGGCTCAGCTGCAGGTGCCGGCGACGACGTTGCAGGTCTGCCCCGTCGTGCACTCCGCGGTGCCGCACGTGCATTGGTCCACGCCCACGCCCGCGTCCGTGCAGACGCACGCGCCGCTCGGGCACCCGAAGCCCGTATCTCCGCAGGCTGAGGTGGCAGTGGCGGTACACAGCACGCACATGAGCGTGGTCGGCGCGCACACCGGCGTCGGAGCGCTACACTCGGCGCTGTCCACCGGATCGCACGCCCCGCAGGCCCCCGTGTTCGCGCCCGCCGTCGCGCACACCGTGCCGCTGGTCTTTGCGTTGCATTGGGCGTCCATAGTGCACGCTCCACAGGTCCGCGCCGTCCCGTCGCAGATGGGCGTCATTCCCGTGCACTCGGCGCTGTCCGCCGGATCGCACGCACCGCAGGCTCCCGTGCTCGCCCCCGCGGTCGCGCACACCGTCCCGCTCGTGATGGCATTGCACTCGGTGTCGCTGGCGCAGGCCCGACACATACTGCCGGCGCCGCACACCGGCGTCGACCCGCTGCAATCGGCGGAGGAGACACACTGGATGCAGGTGTTGGTGGCCGTGTTGCAGATCCACCCGCGGCCGGCGCAGGCCGACGTATCGCCGGCATCGCACTCGACACAGGCGCCCGATCTCGACCCCGCCTCGGCACACACTTCGGTTCCCGTCTTGCCCGTGCAGTCGCCATCCGCCGTGCAAGCGGCACAGGCGTAGCCGCCCGACACCGAGCAGATCGGTGTTCGCGCAGAGCAACCCGAATCGTCGGTCGGATCACACGCGGAGCACCGCCCGCCTCCCAAGCAATATGCGAGGCTGAAGGCCGCCATGCACTCGGCGCCACTCGCACAGCCGCGACACTCGATGGTCGTCGCGTCGCAGACGGGGGTTGCCGCGGTGCAGGGCGCGTGCGTGCTCGGGGCGCAGCCCCGGCACGCGCCGGCCACCGTGCAGACCAGAGGCGCCGTGCAGTTGTCGGGCGAGCGCGTACAGGCCTCGCACGTCGAAGTGGTGGAGTTGCAGATCGGCGTGGTCCCCATGCACCCCGAGTCGTCGGCCGGGTCGCAGTCGACGCAGGCCCCTCCGACACACTGCTGGGCGGTGCAATCGGTCGTATCTCGACACTCCACGCAGGCTCCTGCCGTGTCGTCACAGAACGGCGTGGCTCCGGTGCAGGCTGCTCCCGTCCCGCACACGCACGCGCGGTCCACGCACGCATCGGTGCCGTCCGCGTCGCAGGCGACGCCGCAGGCCGTGCACTGCGAGGCACCGACGCCCACGCACGTCGGCGTGCCACCGACATCACAGCAGAGCTCGTTCGCCGCGCACCCGTCGTGGGTCGTGGAGTCGCAGGCCGGCATCTCTGCGTCCGGCCCGGCGTCCTCGTCCGGCCCCGCGTCCATGCC
>Ga0214473_10001996_pt1 | contig 25782 bp, 30 predicted proteins | sample RVTome_7_FD_203509 | JGI IMG/M metagenome (GOLD analysis project Ga0214473, IMG submission 203509) | Soil microbial communities from uranium-contaminated site in the Upper Colorado River Basin, Wyoming, United States - RVT98D197 | ecosystem: Environmental > Terrestrial > Soil > Contaminated >...
TCCAGTGAAGCCTGTGAAATGGGAACCGGAGCCGTAGGCACCGTCGGGACCTTTGTAATCCCAGCCGTGACACTCCTTGCACCGCCAGGTGTCCGGCCCGCTGCGCGTGTTAGTGGACTGAGTGGCCCACTGGGGTTGATCCCCCGTTGGTTCGTCGATTTCGGCTTCCTTCCACCACTTGTCATAAAGTCGGCCACCCTCGGAGGCAGAGCCGCTTATGATCACCTCGGTCGGTTGGGGGACCTCGGTCGGCGGCGGGACGGCTGTGGGGGCAGCCGTCGGCGAGGGCTGGGCGCAGCCGACGCCGACGATGGCCAGAAGTAACACAGCCAGTGTGATCCAAGGTGTCCTTGTTTGCATAGTCTCCTCCTGTTGCTCAACAATCGGCATGCCCGGATTGGCATGAGCGGTTATCTTCTATAATGTACTGCTCTCCAACGCGTGGACACCTCTCAGGAAATCGGGAGCGTGGTTACGCGCGGGACTATGGACCGAGTGTTTCCAGGTACGTCAGCAACTGCCATCGCTCCTCCACCGAAAGCGAACCCGCGAAGGCGGGCATGGCTCCTTCGCCCTCGGTGAGGACGCAGAAGAAGCGACCGGGCGTAGCGCGCAGTTCGGCGTTGACCTCTTGGGTCGTGAAATCCGGGGTGTTCGGAAGCCCCCCGCTCCCATCAGCTCCATGGCAGATGGCGCAATCGGTCTGGAAAAGGCCCTGGCCGGCCTGGATGGCTGGGGCGTCATCCCAGGCGAACGGGTTGATCTGATCGCTGGCGCAGACAGCCACCTGCGCGCCTGCGGTCGTCGGCGTCGTCGTGGCCGAAGCCCCGACCTGCTCTCCCGCCAGGCTTGGATCGTAGGTGAAGGTCCGCAGGTAGTCGATGACGGCCCATCGCTCGTCCTGCGGCAGGCGGGCCTGCCAGGAGGGCATGGAACCCCGGCCCTGCGTGACGGTCAGATACAGATCGCGCGGAGCCAGGCCGTCCATCTGACGCAGGTCGGTAAAGTCGGCCGAGCCGAGGACCTCGCCGGAGCCGTCCGCACCGTGACACGCGGCGCAGTCCTCATCATAGATCTGCTCCCCCAGGGACAGAGTCTCAGCGGTGGTGGAGAGGCGCCAGACATAGAAGGACACATCCCAGCGCTCGTCAGACGTCAGCCGATCTCTGAAAGCCGGCATCTCCCCGCCGCCCTCCGTTACGGTGCCGTAGAAACTGGCTGGTGTCTCGCCGCGCATATAGTCTAAGTCTTTGAAATTGCGCGCAGCTGGGACCGCACCCGTGCCGTCCGGACCATGGCACTGGGCGCAATCACTGGCGTAGATCCTCTGTCCTTGAGCAGCCGAGGGAGGACGAGCCGGATAGCTGAGGATCGTGAAGACAGGCAAGGCGGTGGGCTCGACGGCACTGCCCTCGTCGGCGACGGGGACCAGCGTGGGAATGGGTGTTGGCCCGGGCGGCAGGTTGGGGGCTGGTGCGCACGCTGCCAATCCAAGGGTGAGAACCAATCCCGCCCCGAACACTAGGCCTGAGCTTCGATTCGCCATACTGATCGTCTCCTACTCCCCGCCGGAAGGCAAGGTTCTGATGTAGTTGATCACATCCCAACGCTCCCGAACGGTGAGGTTCTCGGCCACAGACGGCATCTCACCAAACCCTTGCAGCATCGACAGGTAGACCGATCCATCGAACTCCGCCGACGCCTCCGGGCCGATCAGGTTCTGGGGGGTCCGACTGAAGTATTTCGCCAATGGGCCGTTGCCGCGACCTGTGTCACCGTGGCAAAGCTCGCAGTGGATGTTGTAGAGAATCTTTCCCCTCTGGAGGGATACGTCATCGGCCGGGACCGGATTGCTCGGGAATTCCTCCGGGATCACGGCCTGACCCTGGAGCGGCACGGCACCTTCCGGAGGCAGGATCCTTGGTCCCTCCTGATAGCCCACTGCTCGAGACCGAGTCATGTCCGTGGAGAAAGGAATGCGGATGACCTGGTATGTGAAGAGCAAGCCAATAATGAAAGGCGAAAGGATCAGGGCGATGATGGCCAAGCCCCGCCACGTTCGTGGGCTCACAGAGTCTGCCTCTCGGGTCGCTCGATGTGCTCTCCACCGTGGGTCTCCAGAATCAGCCGGACCCTGTTCTCAAGCGGAGCCTCAAATTCGACCAGGACCGCCAGGTATCCGTCCGTCACCAGCCGGTGGTAGAACTTGGTCCCGAACTCAGGGAAGTTCATCTCCCATAGCACACCGAGAAAGGTGGAGATGATGGTGGCCATCATGGTGAAGACAAAGGTTATGATGGCCGCCGGCGCGAAACTCACCGTCGGATGTCCGCCGATGTCCAGACGGTACAGATGGGGAGTGATCACCGCCAGAAACAATCCAAAGATCAATCCACCCGCCGCACCGGCGAGCACGATATGAGGCAGACGAAGCCACTCAACGTGTCTCCCAAACGCACGCTCCGGATAGGGCACGCCGGTCATGACCACGATCTGATCGTCCTGCACTCCCGTTTCGTGCAACGCATCGATGGCGTCCGCGGTGGCAGTCGACTCACGGAAGACCGCCAGCAACCTGCCTGCTTCGCTCATCCAACGCTCCTACTCAATCTCCGCCGCCGTTGGCACCAGCAGGCGGCCGATGCGGCGCAAGCTGTAGCGCAGCCGTCCTTCCTTAATTTCCCAGACTGGCACATAAGGGACGATCCGGGAAAACAACGTATACAGGAGGATGAAACCGGCGAAAGTCATGGCGATAACGCTCACTTCCACCCAGGTCGGCCGGTAGGTCCCCCAGTTAAAGGGCAGGTAGTTGCGCTCCAAGTTGCCGAACACGATAAGTGCCCGCTCGGTGTACATCCCGACATTGATCAAGAGCGCCAAAGCCAGCAAGAACGCTGGGTTGGTGCGTATCCGCCGGAAGGCGAGGAAGAGCACCGGCAGCACGTTGGCGGTCATCTGAAGCCAGAAAAAGGGGGCAAGGCCGCCGGAGATCTCCTCATGGATCAACTCGCGAATGACAGGGTCGTTTCCGTACCATTCGACGATGAAGCCGCTGAACCAGAAGTAGATCCAGCCCATCCCGGCCACCATCACCAGCTTTCCCAGCGCGTCGAAGTGCTCGCTGCGGAGGAATTCCTGAAGGCGCATGGTCCGACGTACGATGACCAGAATGGCAGCCAGCGCCGCCAGTCCGGAGTAAACCGCGCCGATGACGAAGTAAGGCGCGAAGATGGTGCTGTGCCACCTTGGCTGGATGGTGACGGCGAAGTCCCAGGAAACGATCGAGTGAACGGACAGAAAGACGGGGATGATGACCACTGAGAAGATGCTCAGGGCGCGGTGAAGCTTGTGCCATTCGCCCTGCGTACCGCGCCAGCCGAGTGCCATCCCACGATAAAGCTTGTAGCGCCAACCGTCGGTGTGATCCCGGGCCATGGCCATGTCGGGGATCAGCGCCAGGTAAAGATAAAGCGTGGATCCGATCAAATAGGTGAAGATGGCTACCATGTCCCACATCAGAGGAGATTGGAAGTTTGGCCACATGAAGCGGTTGTTGGGGTAGGGGATCATCCAGTAGAATTTCCAGACACGACCCAAATGAATGAGCGGATACAGGCCCGCCATCATCAAGGCGAAGGAAGTCATCGCTTCCGCCCCGCGAGTGATCGGCCGACGCCAATCAGCCTTCAATAAACGCAGCACAGCCGAGATCATCGTCCCGGCATGACTGATCCCAACCCAAAAGACAAAGGTGGCGATGTAAAGCCCCCAATAGACCGGCCGGTTGATGCCGGCCACGCCCATCCCCCAGTAGATCTGATAGATCCAGGCATAGATCCCCCAGGCGACGATAGCCCCCAGGATCCCCACCAGGATCCAGAACCGCGGGCCTGTCTCGAACATCGGTCGCAAGACAGCCTCATCGATCTCTCGATCCGTCCGCTGGTCGAGCAGCAGCCGGCCGCGCACCTGCTCGCTGGGTTCGAGTGATTCCGGCGGGGTAGGTTTGCCGCCACTCGGTTCGGGCTGGTCAGACATTCGTCTCGCCCCCCTTGAGGTAGATGACCGCCGGATCGGTGCCCAGGAAATCCAGTAGACGGAAGGCGCGGTGACTGAGCGCAAGCCGGCTCACATGGCTTTCTGGATCATTCATGTCGCCGAAGATCAGGGCGGAGGAAGGGCAACTCTGCAAACATGCGGGCTGGACGGCGCCATCCGCCAGCGGGTTCCCGCTGGCGGAAGCGTCGAGTTCTGCCCGCCGGAGCCTTTGGATGCAGAACGAGCACTTTTCGATGATGCCCCGTGAGCGTTCGGAGACATCCGGGTTCAGTTGTTCGCCCAACGGCTCCGGAAACTCTGGTCTGAACCAGTTGAACACGCGGACTTTGTAGGGACATGCGCTCCCGCAGAAGCGCGTTCCGATGCAGCGGTTGTAAATCTGGGCGTTTAACCCTTCGGCAGTGTGGTAGGTGGCGAATACCGGGCAGACAGGCTCACACGGAGCCTGGGTGCACTGCTGGCACAACACCGGCATGAATCGTGCCTTCACATTGGGATACTCGCCCTCCCAATAACGCTCGATGCGTATCCAGTGCATGGTGCGACCGGAGGCCGCCTCCCGCTCACCCACGACAGGGACGTTGTTCTCAGCGTGACAGGCAACGACGCACGCCTGACAGCCGGTGCACCGATCCAGGTCGATCACCATCCCCCAGCGACGTTCGCTTGCGTTCTTTTGGGTTTTAGCGGACGGTTTCACGGCCTTCTCCATCGAGACTCTCCAGCCTGGCCAAGGTCATCACCTTATGGACCGCCTCCACTCGAACACGGGTTGCGCCCCATGCCAGCAGGGAAACTTCCTGCTCGGGGACGGGGGAGATGAGATCCATCACATTTGCGCCGCGCGCGGCGGCAAAACGACCGTAGTCCTGGTGGCCCTGGCCGGTGGGGATGGCGATTACATCGGGTCGGATCCCCGGATAGACAACCACCGGGGCTTCCAAGGCTCCCTGGGGCGAAACCACTCGGACGATGTCGTTGTCGGTCACGCCGAGATGGGCGGCCGTCTCCGGGTTCAGCTCAACCCAGGTGTTCCAGCTGGCCGTGGTCATCGGGTCGGGCGTCTCTTGCAGCCACGGCTGGCTGGCGCCTCGCCCATCGCTAAGTGCGATGGACTCGTAGGGCATCAAGTAGTAGGGGAACTGGTCGGGCTTGCCCGCAAAGGATGCACTCGGCACCTGCAAGGGACCCTCAGTCAATCCGGCCAACTCGGGCTCCTGCATGATCGGTTTGGCCGACCACCATCCTCCAACCTGGCGCCACTGGCTCCAGAAGCCCGCCTCCGTCCGGGCATCGAAGACCCCAATGCTCGACCCAAACAACTGGGCGCTCGCCTCTTCAAGGTAGGTCGGTTCGTCGGGCCATGGCAGAGCCTGGGCGAGGGCGCCCCCCAAGCGCGAGGCCAGGCTCAGGAGCACCTCAGCCGTCGAGCGCGTGTCATATAGAGGGCGCACGGCAGGCTGTTGACTGCTCACCACCGGACGGTCGGCTCCTGGAGAACACACTTGGTACCCCCAGCCCTCCAGGTAGGTATGATCGGGCAAGACGTAATCGGCCTGCACCGCCGTCTCGTCTATGAACGGGCAGAAGGACACAACCAGCGGGACGTTGGTCAGGGCATCAATGAAGCCACTCCAGCGTGGTAGTTCGTAAACCGGGTTGGCGCCGTAGATCATGAGCACCCCCACCCGGCCCGAGCGCATGTTCTGAACCAGTTTCCCCAGATCCCGGAATGGAGAAGGTGAGATGGGGGCGGAGAAAGCATCGGCAGGGACTTGCTGAGGCAGGAAGACACCGCCCACGCGACCGAGTCTGCGCATGATCACGTTCAAGGCCATCACCGCGTCCATCGACTGGGAAGCGTTGGTGTGGCTGCTCAGGCCGCCCCCGGGCAGGGCCACCGACCGGTCGGCGTCGGCGAAGATCCGGGCCAGCTTTTGGAGCCGCTCAACGGGGAGGCCACTGGCGTCCGCCACCGCCCCAACGTTCACATCCCGGTAGAGTTGAGCGTGCTCTCGATGGCTGCCTACCCGCCCGAGGTTCTCTTCGACGATGATCCTTCCCAGGCCGAGCGCGATCAAGCCCTGCGTGCCCGGCTGGACCGGCACCCACTGGTCGGCCGAGGCGCCCGTCCCAGACAAGCGCGGTTCGAACTGCACCAAGAAGCCGCGCCCCCCTGATTGTCCCTGGCGCATCGTCCCGTAGTCGTAGCTCTGTGACACGGGTGAGAGCCAGGTCTCGAGGAAGTTCGCCCCGAAAGAGAAGATCACTTCGGCGTGACCGATGTCGTAGATGGGAAGCTCCATGGAGCCAAACCAGCGCTGAGTCAGGTCATGGGACTGCGTCCTGCCTTCCATGGCCGAGTGGAGATCGAAAAGAACAGGCGCCGGGCTTCCGAGGGCCTCCAGGAAGCGAGTGACGAGCGGGTATAGGTGTGTAGGCATAAGCCCGCCCAAGAAGGCGACTTCAGAACCGCCTCCCACGCCCCTCAAAGACGACGCAAGCTGGTCCAGGACTTCATCCCATTGAAGAGGCTCGAAATGACGAGAGCCCCGACCGCCGGTCTGTCGGACTGCGTTCTGAAGGCGATCCGGGTTGTAGAGAACTTGCAGGCCGGCCTGACCGCGGGCGCACAGCTTGCCCCGATTGAGCGGGTGGCCAGGGTTGCCTTCGATCTTGCGCGCCCGTCCGTTGATCACTCGCACGATGATGCCGCAGCCCGCTGGGCACTGCCGGCAAGTGCTGGCGTACCAGGTTGCCTTGCCCGGGAGTTCCTCCTCAGGGGGGCGGACAAAGGGCTCCAGAGCGACCCGGCGAACCGTCGGGTTCAAGCCGGCAGCCACGCCGGTGCCGGCGGCAATCTTCAGGAAACTTCTGCGGGAAACCGTGTGGGTCATCGGATCCTTTTTCTTCACTTATGGCAGGCCAGGCAATCGGTCAGCCGAGCAACCTTGGGCTCGGGCTGCTTCAGGTGGCAGTCCAGGCACCAACCCATGTCCATAGTGACCACAGGGCGGACCACGGACATCTTGCCTACGACCCCGTGGCAGGTCTCGCAGTTCACCCCCGCAGAAAGATGGGGCTGATGGCTGAAGAAAACGAAGTCGGCCATCTGGGTGACCGGTGCCCAGGGGATTGGCTCACTCCGTTCCCAGTAACTCAGTACAGTCTTGATGCGGGCGCTACTGGAGGCGATTGTCTGGTGGCAGCCGACGCAGCGCTGGACAGAGGGAATTCCCGCCACATCAGAACGCATGGCGTTGGGATGGCAGAACAGACATTGGATGCCGGCATCGGCATGGGTCCGATGGTTGAAGGCGATCGGCTGGTCTGGGGCTGCCTGGGCGACGCGCCGGTTGAGCAGGATGGCGGCGGTGACCAGGACAGCGACCCCCACCAGGATCAGGGGTATCGCACGGCCCAACGAGATCCGCCGAACGCCCGTGCTGCTCATGGGCCGACCCCGGCTGATTGGTCCAGCCCCGGATCGTCCGTGATCAGCCGGACCAAGTCGGCAACCTTTTCGACTGTGCGGAGTTCCCGGAGGTAAAGCCGCAGCTCGTTGTCGGCCAAGCTGAGTCGAACGACCTTGGATCCTTGCTGTAGGATGGCTACGGTCTCCTCCGAGGCTAGCTCTTCGCCGTCGATCTGCTCAATGATCACAACATTTGGCCGCGCCTGGTGGATCTGCTCCCGAGCGGCAGAGTGATCGTTTGTTGTACCGACCAGCTCCACCAGAGGGTGGCTCAGTAGCAAACAAACGGTGTCGCGAAAGAGTGGGTGGGTCCAGATCACGAACACCCGTTGCGTGGCCATCCCTCCTCCTGGCTCAAGACCATACTAGAGTCGTCCTTCACAAAAAGGAATCGTGGAGGAAGCCAAATGGGGCCGAAGAATTCGCCAATCCGTTTGGCGATTTTTCAGGGGTATAGGTTGGCGAGGGGAGAAGAAGACGGTCGAGGTAACCTAGGGGCCGCCGATGAGGCCTTTACGGCGAGCGTACTGAACCAGTTCGTGGCGGCTGCCCAATTCGAGCTTCCGCATGAGGTTGGCCCGATGGGAGTGGACCGTGCTGGGGCTTATCACAAGGCGTTCAGAAATCTCTTTGTTGGAAAAACCTTCGGCGATGAGCTTGAGGATCTCGGTTTCGCGTTCGGTCAGAATCGGCCCGCCGGCCTTGCGGCCCGAGGGCTGGCCCAGGTACTCGGTGACGAGGCGCCGGGCCATGCTCGGGTAAAGGTAGACGTCACCCCGAGCAACGGCCCGCACGGCATTGATGAGTTCTTCTGTCTCGGCGGCTTTGAGGATATAACCCGCGGCGCCCGCCTCCAGCATCTGGAAGAAATACTCGTCCGATCTGTGCATGGTGAGCACAAGAACATTGACATCGGGCTGTTCGGCCCTGATCTTGTGTGTCGCCTCCAGGCCATTCAAGCCAGGCATGCCGATGTCCATCAGGACGACCGTAGGCGACAGGCGCGAGGCCATCTCGACCGCCGCCTCACCGTCATTTGCTTCGCCCACCACCTCCAGATCCGGTTCGGAAGAGAGCAGCAGGTTCAGTCCGGAGCGGAATATGGTGTGGTCGTCAGCGATCAGGACTTTGATCTTCTTGGGCATGAGTGTAACTATCCAACGGCAGGAGCACGCGAATCCGGGTACCGGCGTGAGGTTCAGACTCGATCTCAATAATACCCTGGCATTGCTCGACCCGTTCGCGCATTCCGAGCAGGCCAAGCCCTTGCTCATTCCCAGAGGCGATGGAGAAATGCATCGGATCGAACCCCACGCCGTCATCGCGAATTTCCCCCTCCACGGCGTCGGGGTCCCGGGACAACCTGAGCGTCACATTCTCCGCTCGCGAGTGTCGCTGGATGTTGGTTAACGCCTCCTGAAACACCCTGAATAAGACAGTCTCAATCTCCAGCGGCAGTCGGTCCGAAAGGCCATCAGCATCCAGTTCAAAGGCGATCCCGGCTGGCCCGAGCGTGCGTTGGCACTGCGTTCTCAGGGCGGCGACCAGGCCCAGATCGTCCAGTACCGAGGGGCGCAGACCCAGTATCAATTCATACATCCGATCCGTGGCTTCGGTAATGGTCTTCTGCGCCTGTTCGAGGAGTTCCATTGCGGTCTGTGAATCGCGGGCGAATGCCCGCCGGGCATTCTCAATACTCAACGCGGCGCCGCTCAGCTCCTGGCCCAGCTCGTCATGTAACTCGCGCGCGACACGCCGCCTCTCCTCTTCCTGTGCGGTAATAAGCCGCCTTAAGAGCTCCCCTCGCTCCTGTACCCGCTTCTTGAGACTCCGCCACAGTGTCCGGTTCTCACTCTCGCGCCGCCCGACACGGTCAACCATGGCATTGAATGCCATGCTCAGGCGACCGATTTCGTCGTTCGGCTTCTCAGACAAGCGCAGCGGGGTCTGCTCGCTGCCAAAGTGTGACAGGGCTTGCGCCATATTGTGGAGACGACTGAGCACCATCTGGTTGGTGGCGACGTTGACCAGAAGAACAACCAAGAGAGTCGTACCGATCCACCAGATTAAATTGTCCCTCAAATCGGCCGCAAGAGCTGCCTCGACGGGCTGGATGGAGAGGTCGGTAAGCAGAAGTCCGTTGAGACGCTGACTGGGGGGATGACACCCCATGCACTGCGGCCGATTCTCGATGGGGTGCATGCTCCGAAAAACGGTCACTCCTTCGGCATCTGTCACGACTACACCGGGAGGTCGCTCGGCCGGTGGCAGATGATGGCATGGCTGACAGCTAGCATCGTTGTTGTCAAGCTTCTGGCCGACTCCTTCCTGATTGGGCGCGAATACTACCTTGCCTGTCGTGTCCAGCATGTAGAGTGTCCGAATGCGATTGTCCTTGGCAATCTCATCGAAGGTGTGTTGGATCCTTTCGAAATCTGAGAGCAGCATGTCTATTTGCAAGGCGCTCTCGATCACCTGACCCGTTTGGGAGGCCATCAGCGACATGTTGCTCAGCGCCCGCTCACGGTGATGGACGTATTCGATGACCGTGGAGAGTCCGAGACTAAGGACCATCACCAGCATGGTGACCAGGCTCACCTTTACCCGCAGACTGACAGCGCGCGAGGGCGCCGGCGAGGAGGGGGTGTTGGGGGTGCGAGGCCGCTCGAGGTCGTTATCTATTTCCGCCGGGCCATGGCCGATCGCCATCCTTTACTGTCACCTCCGCAGAAAGTCGTCTAGGAGTCGGACGGCAAAGATCAGTCGGGCAGCTCGCCCCAAGCCTGCCTGTCAAACTCTCATTCATTCTGGCACAGGATCCAGGAATCCGACAACCTGAGCCGTGCTAGATGGCTCGTACTCGATCGCAGGATAGTCCGCGCCGCTGGCGGCCCCAGCCTGCATCGGACGTCTCGGGAGCTTGCGTTCTGTTCGGGGGGTGCGGGTTCGATGGGCGAGTTTCCGTCATGTGGGAGAGCCAGAGGCTGCTCTCATCGTCTCATAGGGATGGGTTCATCGTATATTAATCCCATCACCGGAGAATCCAGGGGGCGCCCAGACCCATGGGCGAGAGTCAATATATGTCCATTGCGCTTGCGGCGGGTGATCTCCGGTCTGCTTAGAGGTACTCGGTCACTGGCCAGTCGATGGCATCTCACGACGGGAGGAGAGCCGATTCCGAAGACGTATTGAGTTGGTGTCGGACAGGGGCGCAACTTGTCCGGTCATTAGGTGACTTTCATCCGACCGAGGCGAATTCCGAATAATGATAGAATCGGTGGAGTTTATCCGGTCAAGGTGTATCTCGCGGCGAGCCCGCGGAGGCGAATAGATGGGTGAAAGAACGTTGTTGAGGGGCGAGCCGAGATCAGCCGGTCGCACCAAATTCATCATCGGTGCGCTTCTCATCGTGGCGGCGATTGTTTACCTCATCGCCTCGTCCACGCAAGCTGCCGCCCAATACTACCTGACAATCGACGAACTGATGGCCAAAGGGGAGGCTGTCGCCGGACGCGATCTGAAGATCTCCGGTGCGGTTGATGGCAGTACGATCGAATACGACGCACAGTCTCTCACCCTGAAGTTTGCCATCGCCAATGTCCCGGCAGATCTAAAGGAGATCGACCAGCAGGGAGGACTGGCGGAGGTCCTGCATAAAGCGGTCAGCGACCCTTCCGCCACCCGCCTCAAGGTCGTCTACATCGGACCTAAGCCCGATCTCCTGCGTGATGAAGCCCAGGCCATCGTCACCGGCCGACTGGGTGCAGATGGTGTGTTCCAGGCCGACGAACTCCTGCTCAAGTGTCCGACACGTTACGAAGAGGCAATCCCGGTCCAAGCCCAGGACGGCTAAAGAGACCCAGAAAGCCGATGGATCGCCGGCAGTCGGTGGAAGATGGACGACAGACGCGAGTCGATCGTCCATCGTTTGTCGTCTGGCCCTGGCATCCACACCAGGAGGCGGTTTGAATGCTTGCCAACTTGGGGTATTTCTCGCTGGTACTGACGTTTGTCGCTGCCCTGTATGGGGCGGGCGCCGCCGCTTATGGCGCGCTGAAACGAAAGCCGGTGTTCGTTGAGAGCGCACGCCACGCGATGCTCCTCACCTGGCCGCTGGTGACCCTGGCAGCCGTCTCGATCATCGCGCTGTTGGTGGGCCGCCACTATGAGGTCAAGTACGTAGCCTCCGTCACGAGCGATGCCATGCCGACCTACCTCAAGGTGACTGCTCTGTGGGGCGGTCAGGCAGGTTCACTCGTGTTCTGGTCGTGGCTCATGTCAGCCTTCGCCACCGCTGCCGGCTTGCGCCGTTGGGATCGCGATCGAGAGCTCCTCCCCTGGGTGATCGTGGTCACGATGGTGACTCTGGCGTTCTTCATCAGCCTGGTGGTCTTCTTCGAGAACCCCTTCCAACGCCTGTGGCAAACGTTGGATGGCGTGCAGGTCTCGGCCCTGTTCCAGCCCAAAGGTACCATTCCGCTTGTCCCGACGGATGGTCAGGGGTTGAACCCGCTCCTGCGCCATCCCGGCATGGTCATCCACCCCCCGATGCTCTACCTGGGCTTTGTTTCGTTTGTGATTCCTTACGCCTTTGGCATCGCCGCACTCGCTGCCGGTCGATCGGATGATCGCTGGATCCGGATCACGCGGCGCTGGACCTTGGTGGCCTGGCTCTTCCTCTCGCTGGGGCTGATCCTCGGCGGGCGCTGGGCTTATGATGTCCTGGGATGGGGTGGCTACTGGGGGTGGGACCCGGTTGAGATCGCAGCCTTTATGCCCTGGCTCACCGGGACCGCCTTCCTGCACTCGGTCATGATCCAGGAAAAACGGGGCATGTTGAAACATTGGAACATGCTTCTTATCATTCTTACCTACTCGCTGGTGATCTTCGGCACCTTCCTGACCCGTTCCGGCGTTCTCTCCTCGGTGCACGCATTTGCGCAATCGGCGATTGGACCGATGTTCTTCGGTTTCATCGGCCTGACATTCGTGGTTTCCGTCTCGTTGCTGATCAATCGCTGGGGCGAGTTGAGAGGCGAGAATCACCTCGATTCGATCTTTGCGCGCGAATCGCTTTTCCTGCTCAACAATCTGCTCTTCATGGGCATCCTGATCGTTTGCTTTTGGGGAGTCCTTTTCCCGTTGATTTCCGAGCTCTTCACCGGTCAGAAAGTGACCGTCGGGCCGCCATTCTATGAGAGAGCCACTGGCCCCCTGTGGATCGGGCTCATGTTGCTGATGGGGGTGGCTCCCCTCTCGGCCTACGGTGCGAGTTCGGGCCGGAGTCTCGGGCGCAACCTTTGGAAGCTGATGGCGCTCTCCCTGGTTGTCCCGGTGGCTCTGTACTCCTTCTCGGGCGTGACGCTCATCGGCGCCCTGATCGGCTACTGGCTGATCGGTTTCGTGATCATCGTAACCCTGGTGGAGTTCTGGCGCGGGGCGCTTGCGAGACATCGGCGTCACGCGGAGAGCTTCCCGCTCGCCTTGTGGCGCCTGGCGGTTCGCAACCGGCGCCGCTACGGTGGATACATCATCCATCTGGGTGTGGTTCTGATGGCGATCGGCATTATCGGGATCGAGATGTTTCAGACGGAGACTCAGGGCACGCTCGCTCGCGGGGAATCTCTGAGCCTGGGGCAATACACCCTGACGTATGAATCGCTGACGCAATTCGACACGGCCGACGGACGAAACGTGGCCCGAGCCGTAGTGCAAGTCTATCGCAACGGCAAGTACATGGGCAGCCTCTACCCGCGGCGTGACTTCTATTACGCCTCACAGCAGCCCATGACCATCCCGGGAGTCCGTTCGACCCTGGAGGATGACTTCTACGTACTGCTGGTCGGCTGGGAACCAATCGCCCAGCAAGGGACGACCTTCAAGATCTACCATAACCCGGGAGTGAATTTCGTCTGGATGGGCGGATTGATCTTCATCGCCGCAACGCTGCTTGCCGCGTGGCCGACGCGTGAGTACGAGAGCCTTCGTCAATCGACCGCCGTGCGCCCCGCCATCGCCAGAGTGTGAGGAAACCTCGGTTGATGCACAGTCCTTCGAAGTGGTTCGCGATCGTGGGAGCGGCGCTCATCGGGCTAACCCTGATGGCCTCCGCCCCGTCCCAACCACCGCCGCCGTCGGACGACGAGGTCAATGCCATCGCACATCAGATGTACTGTCCGGTGTGCGAGAACGTGCCTCTGGATGTCTGCCCGACTGAGGCCTGCGCGCAGTGGCGGGCCACCATCCGGGAGAAGCTGGCTGAGGGCTGGTCCGAGAGCCAGATCAAAGATTACTTCGTCGAACAGTACGGGGCGCGCGTCCTTGCAAGCCCTCCGGCGCGAGGTCTGAACTGGTTGGTGTATATCTTGCCACCAGCAACCTTCCTGGCCGGAGCGTACATCCTATTTCGAGCGTTTCGCAGTTGGGGCCGGCCGGCTGAGCCCCAGACGCCCGCTGAAAGCGACTCGAAGGATGATCCGTACGTCGCTCGTTTGGAAGAAGAGCTCCGCCGCAGATCGTGAGGGGGCTACCCGTGACCGACGAAAGCGCGCTTGAAGCTGTCCCGACCCCGAAATCGACACGCTGGGGGGTGATCCTTGTCTGGGTCTTGGTGTTTGGCCTGCTGGCGGTAGTCGGGCTTGGCTTGATCCGCACCCAACAAGGAAACATCGGTGTGGGGGCACGTGTCCCCGACTTCCAGCTCACGACATTCGACGGCGCCTCCGTTAATATGGCCGACCTGCGTGGTCAGGTCGTCGTCGTCAATTTCTGGGCATCATGGTGCATCCCGTGTGAACAAGAAGCCGCCGAACTTGAGATGGCTCACCAACAATTGAAGGACCAGGGCGTGGTTTTCCTGGGTGTGAACTATGTCGACACCGAGCGCGAGGCTCTGGCTTACCTGGATCGCTTTGACATCACCTACGCCAACGGCCCCGACCTGGGGACGCGCATCTCGCAGGCCTTCCGAATCCGGGGGGTTCCAGAGACCTACATCATTGGCCGGGATGGACGATTGGCACAGGTGCAGATCGGGCCTTATTTGTCGCTCGGTCAGATCGTGGCCTCCGTGACTAGTTCCATGGAAGAATGAGATGGACCTCGGTTCGCTGTTCCTCATCCTGGCCGTCTTTGCCGTCGCTGCCGCCTTCATTGCGCGCCCTTTGGTCGAAGGGCATGCATCCGAAATCGGCCCCGAGGAGCGCCGCATTTCCTCGTTAATGGCGGAACGTGATCAAGTGTTGGACTCCGTCCTCGAAGCCGAGATGGATTGGGCGATGGGCAAGCTCTCGCCGGAAGACTTCCAGATCCAGCGTGGGATTCTGGTCGGAAGAGGGGCACAACTGCTGAAGGAGTTGGCCGAGCTCGAGGGGAACGACGGCGGCCCCGGCGAGGGCCTGGGAGAATCCGCTCCCTCAGGGGCTGAAGTGGAGCGCGAGCTCGAGGCAGAAGTGGAGCGCTTACGGCGCAGGGCCGCGCCCACGGGCGATGGTTTCTGCGGGCAATGTGGTCAGCCTGTGCTCGCCGGCGACCGGTTCTGTACCCACTGCGGCGCAACTCTTGCCTCGGAGCAAGTCAAGGCGTGAGGCGCTCGCTTGCTTTCATCTTGACGACGTCGGTTCTGCTCGCCGGGTGCTCGCTGGCCGGTGATGTCACCCCACCGCCGGCTTTGGCCACAGCCCAAGCCGCCGCGCCGCTGGCGGTCGCCCCGACCGCACTTTCGCAAATCTCCCCTCCTGAAAGGCCTCCCGACCCGAATGCAGGTAGGGAGATTTACCAGACCCGCTGTTCTCCGTGTCATGGCCCCCAAGGAAAAGGTGACGGCGAACAAGCTGGCAGCCTGCCGAACCCACCCTCCCGCCTGGGCGACCAGGAATTCGCCCGAGCGGCCAAGCCGGCCGATTGGTATTCGGTTGTCACACAAGGCCGGTTTGATCGCTTCATGCCGGGTTTCACCAGCCTGAGCGATTTACAACGTTGGGACGTCGTCGCCTTTGCCCTAACGCTCAGCACAACCGAGGCGTCGCTGACCCAAGGTGGACAAGTCTATTCAGACACCTGTGCCAGCTGTCATGGCGCCTCCGGTGAAGGTACGGCAAGAGGCCCGGCTCTGGATGATCCAGGCTTCCTGGCCAGCCACTCGCTGGAAGATGTGTTCAATGTGGCTAGCGATGGCACTGGTAATGCGATGCCCGGCTTCGCCAACAGCTTGTCGGAGGATCAGCGATGGGCTGTGGCGTCCTATGTGCGGACCCTGGCCTTGGGTGCCAGTGCGCCGGGACAAGACGCTGCAGCGGCGACGGTGATGCCCGCATCTGTCGGAAGCATCCATGGTCAAGTCACGAACGGGACAACTGGAGCCGCTCTGGATGCGGATCTCGAGGTGAACCTTCTCGGTTTCGATGCCGACGCACAGGTCGTGGATGCCACCGCGCCGGTCGGCCCGGACGGCACATTCGCTTTCGATGGGCTGGAGATCGTCGAAGGCAGGATCTTCGGGGTGACGCTGCTTTACAAGGGTGCCGTGTACTTCTCCGACGCGGCCCACCTGAGCCAGAGCACGCCGGATGCCAGCCTGCCGCTGGTCGTTTATGACATCACCGCGGACACGAGCCAGCTGAGAGTTGATCGGCTGCACTTGATCTTCGACTTCCCCGGAGGGGATACTGTCAGAGTCCTGCAACTCTGGGTCCTGTCGAATGACGGGGATAAGACCATTGCCGGTGATGAAGGTCAGGGTGTCATTCAGCTCCCCCTGCCTTCTGGTTCCAACAACCTCGGCATGCCCGGTGATGCACTTAGCCAAGATCTTGAGTTTACGGAGAGCGGCGTGGTCGTCCTTGCTCCCCTCACGCCTGGATCGGGCACGGGTGAGGTGATTTTCAACTTCGATCTCTCCTATGATCGAAGTTTGGACTTCTCCCAGGAGATGGCATACCCGGTCGGGGCGGTCGTGGCGCTGCTCCCGGCCGGAGGGCCGGAGCTTGGCGGATCGGGCTGGCAAGATCTGGGCGCGCGAGATCTTGGTGGGATTTCCTATCAGAACATGAGCCTGGGTCCGCTGTTCCCGGGGGAGGCGCTCGAGTTCTCACTCCGGGGTCGGTCGAGCACGCCCGGCACGGCCGGCGCCGGTCTGTCGACCTCCAATCTGGCCGTCGGCTTGGGTGTGCTGGGCCTGACGTTGGTTGCCATCGGGTTGTGGTGGTACCGCCCGTGGCGGCGCCCAGAGGCGGCAGATGAGGCGCAAGCGGAACCGGTCCAAGCGGAACCGGTGTCCACGATTCTGCAGCAGATCGCCGATCTGGATGACGAGTTCGAGGCCGGAGAGGTCCGGGAAAGAGAGTACCGCCGCCGACGGGAGGCGCTCAAGCAGAGAGCACTGGCTCTAAGGCGGGGGCAAGATGATTGAAGTCCACGGATTGGTGAAGGTGTTTGGCCTGAAGCCGATCCTGCGCGGACTGGATCTACGTCTGGATGAAGGGGAGTTCGTGGCGCTGCTTGGTCCGAATGGCGCCGGAAAAACCACGCTGCTCCGCATCCTGGCTTCTCTCTCCAGACCGACCGCCGGCGAGGTGAAGGTCGGCGGGCATCCCTTGCCGGCCCGGGCGGGCGAGGCCCGCAGGATCCTCGGGGTGGTCTCGCACCAGCCTCTGCTCTACGGCGACCTGAGTGCCGAAGAGAACCTCAAGTTCTATGGACGGATGTACGGCGTCCCCCGCCTGGACCAACGCATTGCACAGGTATTGAAAACAGTTGGCCTCTGGCCGAGAAGGCGCGATCTCGTCCGTGAGTTCTCACGCGGGATGCAGCAGCGGCTATCGATCGGCCGGGCGATTTTGCACGATCCCCTGGTCGTCCTCTTCGATGAACCGCATACCGGCCTGGATCAGGAAGCCTCAGCGATGCTGGACGAGGTCCTGCAGCAGGTCGCCGCGCGCGGTCGCACGGTCTTGATGACATCTCATGATCTGACCCGGGCATCCGACCTGGCAGAGCGGATCGACATCCTCAGCAAGGGTGTGATCGCCGGATCGTATCGACGAGGCGAGATTGCTGCCTCCGAGCTGCCTGAGATCTATCGGGAAGTGACGCGTGCCTGAGGCCGCCTCCCTTCCGGGAACGTTGGGGGCAGTGCAAGATCTTTCCTTCGGGAGTCGGTTGCGGGGCTATTTGCGCGCCATCGGCGCCGTGGTCTGGAAGGACTTGGCGGCGGAGCTGCGCAGCCGGGAACTGCTCGGGGCGATGCTCGTGTTTGCGCTGCTGGTGATCCTGATCTTCAACTTCGCCCTCGAGCTCGACGTGCGAGCACGCCAGACGGTCACTTCAGGCGTCCTTTGGGCGACCTTCACCTTTGCCGGGACGCTCGGGCTGAATCGGTCGATGGCGATCGAGAAGGATCGTGGATGTTTGGATGGATTGTTGCTGGCGCCAGTTGATCGCAGCGCACTGTATTTCGGCAAGATGCTGGGCAATCTGGCATTCATGATGATCGTCGAAGCGATTGTCTTGCCGGTCTACAGCGTGCTTTACAGTACGAACCTGTTCAACCCGGGGCTTCTCCTCGTGATCCTGTTGGGATCGATCGGATACACGGTCGTTGGAACGCTCCTGTCGGCCATGGCCGTACAGGCTCGGACGCGGGATGTCCTGCTGCCGATCCTGCTCTTCCCGGTCATCCTTCCGGTTCTCGTAGCGGCGGTCAAAGCCAGCACTGGCTATCTGCAGGGCCTGGAGGCGGTCGACATCTTGCCCTGGCTGAATCTGATTATCGTCTTCGACGTGATTTTCACAGCGGTTGCGTTCATGGTGTTCGACTATGTTGTTGAGGAATAGCGCGCATTTGAGAAGAAGGCGCTCGAGTGGATATGGGAAGTATCCGGCGATGGTCGCCGTGCTGTAGGTTAGTCATATTTCTAGGGAGCCGATGTCGAGGAGAGGAGAAGGCAGATGGAGCCCGCGCCGAAGCTGTTGAGAATCTTGAACTGGATCACGGGGGCGATGTTCGTTGTGGCGTGTTACCTTGTGCTATTCTACGCGCCGCGCGAGGTGGTCATGGGCGATGTTCAGCGGGTCTTTTACTTTCACGTCTCCGCTGGATGGGTCGGTGCCTTGGCCTTTCTCACCACCGCTGTTTGCGGGGGGATCTACCTGGCCAGGGGCAACCGTAAATGGGACAACATCGCCCTGGCCTCGGTCGAACTCGGCATTGTGTTCACGCTTGTGAACATCGTGACCGGTTCGATCTGGGCCCGCCCGGTCTGGAACACCTGGTGGACCTGGGATCCGCGCCTGGTGACGGCCACAGTCATGGAGTTGATTTATATCGCCTACGTGATGCTTCGCCAGGGGATCGAAGACCCCGACCGCCGGGCCCGCTTCGGGTCGGTGTACGGCATTGTTGGGTTCCTAAGCGTGCCGGTGACCTTTCTGTCGATCCGTCTCTTCCGTACCATCCACCCCGTGGTGATAGGAAGCAGCGATCCGACGGCCGAAGGCACCTTCGACATGACGCCCAGGATGCTGCAGGCTTTCATGTTCAGCCTGCTGACATTTACCGTACTTTATCTAACGCTGCTTTGGCACAGGGTTAGACTACAATCGCTTACCGATCACGTCGAGCGAATGAAGATGAGATTGCTGGCGCAGTGATTCGGACGATGGACGACGGACCACAGACGACCAAGGGGAATGGAGCTTTCGGTTGTGGGTCATTTCGTCGTCGGTCGTCTTTCGTCTACCGTCCGGTCTTTCTCGAGTGGAGACTTCACAAATGCTGACCGCACAAGCACCCGCTGACACACTGCGCTACATGCTTCTTGGTTTCGGAGTGATCTTCCTGGCGCTGGGCGTGCTCATACTGAGTCTGATCGTCCGGTTCAGAGATCTGGGCCGCGATCTGGAGATCCTGAACGAGATCGAGGCCGGGAAAGCGGAATAGCGCAAATATTGACGGTTCCTCAGGGGGCAACCAATACGGCAAGCAAGTGACGGAGGGACCATGCACCTTCCGGTCTGGCTGCATCAAACCCTTGCGGTTGGTGTCACTTTTCTAGTAGCGCTGGTGTGGCTGCGATCCTTGGACGCTTTGGCCGTTCGGGGAGTGATCTCTCAGAATCTCAGCCGCAAGCTCGTCCACGTCGGAACCGGCCCCTTATTCGTCTTGTGCTGGAATCTCTACCTTCCCGTGGCGGCCTCGCGCTGGCTGGCGGCGTCTGTCCCCCTGGCGATCACCCTGCACCTGGTGTTCGTGGCCAGGGGGATTGTCCAGGATCCCGGAGTAGTCCACGCCATGAGTCGGACTGGAGATCTTGGGGAAATCGTGCGCGGCCCGCTCTACTACGGCCTCATCTTTGTGGCGACGACTATTGTGTTCTGGCGTGATTCCCCGGTGGGCATCCTGGCGCTGATGATTATGTGCGGCGGGGATGGATTGGCCGATATCATCGGAAGACGGTGGGGCTCTGCCAGGCTTCCGTGGTCGACCCGCAAGTCGTGGGCCGGCTCACTGGCTATGTTCCTTGGCGGGTTCATACTGGGGGGCGTCTCCCTGTTTTTCTTCAGTCAGCTCGGGAGATTCACGCCATCGCTCCTTCCCGGTGAGACGATAATGGCCGTCGCCGCGGTATCCCTGGTGGCGACGCTGGTCGAGTCGCTTCCGATGACCGATATTGACAATGTGACCGTTCCCATTTCGGTAATCGCCACGGCCTGGCTGCTGATCGAACCCCTCGGCCTCTGGCAGACGACCTTCATCGCTTCGACCGTATGAGCGAAGAGTCGAAACTCGGCCATGGTGATCGGCGCCGTCTCATTCGGCAGGCAGATGGAGCCCCATGTGAGTGAACGGGAAGGGGTTATTCAATACCAGCTGGCATTCATCGACGGGCCTCCCGAGCCCGCCTCGGGACTGCCTGAACTCATCGCCTGGCGCAAGATTCTCCGCCTCGTCGGAATGCTCGGTCAAGATCCGGATCGCTACGCCGGTCTGGGCTTCGGCAACCTCAGCCTGCGACTCGAAGGTGGGAAGCAGCAGAGTGGCCAGCCGCGGTTTGCCATCAGCGGTTCTCAAACTGGTCACCTGGCTGATGTGGGTCCGGAACACTTCGCCACGGTGACAGGCTGGGACGTCGAAGACAACCGGGTCGAAGCGAGAGGTCCCACAAGGCCGTCTTCGGAGACGATGACTCACGCCGTGATCTACGAAGCCGATGATGATGTCCGGTGCGTGATGCATGTGCATTCGCCGGAGATCTGGCGTCATGCCCGAGATCTGGATCTCTTCATCATTCCTCGTACGGCAACATATGGGACCCCGGCGATGGCCAGAGAAGTCCAGCAGATCGTACGAACTGGGCCGACGCGCCGGCTGGGCGTCATGCAAGGGCATGAAGACGGTGTCATCGCCTGGGGGGCCAGCGTCGAGGCCCCGGGTGTCCTGTTACTCACCACACTTGCGCGGGCATACCAACTCGGGAAATAGCCCGCCGCAGATAGGATACTCTAAAGCGCATATGCATCCCCGGGTCTCCCAACGGGAACTGTGAGACAGAGCAGTCCCGGTCGGTCATTTGCGACAGGCAATGTTCATATCGACGGGAACGTCTCGACTCTCATGAACAAAGGCGGATATACTGAAAGAAAGCACGAATGAAGATGGAATTCGGCATTCAGGTGACGGGCGAGATGATCTGCCTCTTGCCCGTGCATTTCCCCGCCTGATCAACGTCGACAACGCGGAGGGAACGAATGAAAAGCAATGCAAAGATGCTGGAAGTGCTGAACCAACTGTTGGCCGACGAATTGACGGCCATCAACCAGTATATGGTTCACGCAGAAATGTGCTCGCATTGGGGATACGGTAAGCTCCATTCCGCGATTGAGAAACAGGCGATCGACGAGATGCACCACGCCGAATGGCTGATCGAACGGATTATCTTTCTCGAAGGGACCCCCGAAGTTTCCAGGCTCAATCCGATCACGATCGGTACGACCGTTCCTGAAATCGTGGGGAATGATCAGGAGGCGGAACTGGGCGCGGTGAAGGCCTACAATGCCGGAATTCGCCTGGCTCACGAAGGGGATGATCAGTCGACGGCTGACCTGCTGACAAAGATCCTCAAGATGGAAGAGGGCCACGTCGATTGGGCAGAGAAACAACGTGCGCAGATCGACCAGATGGGGCTCGAAGGCTACCTGTCGGATCAGACGGGAGATGACGACTGATCCGCTGAACGACTGCGCGCTGCGAAACTGACCGATCCTGACACGCGGGGTTTGCGGAGTGGCCTTGCCGTTTACCCCGCGTGTCTTGCTCTCTCCGACCACGGCTTGAGCGCGTCTGGGTTGGACCAGGGTTCCGTTGCACCGCCACGGCGCGGCTCATGGAATGGGGTCCCGGGCGTTGAGTTGGACGGTTCCCATTCGGGCACCCCTTTGTACGATGCACGCCCACCCGCCTGCCACGAAGGGCGATGACAACCACGGACCTATTCATCCTACTCGGCGGAGGCCTGCTACTGGTTGTGATCGCGCTGGTCCTCTGGGGATGGAGGCGAAGCGCCGTCCAGTCCGTGCTCCCACCGGATAAACCGGCGGCTTCCCGACCCGCGGGAGAAGAGGCCGATGCGATGGCGCCTATCGTACGGGCCGAGCTCCTGGGGCTGATCATCCAGCGAGGATCGAAACCGCATCACGCACGAGAGACTCCTGTGACGCCGGAGGTGGTCACCGAAGCCAGAGCGCTTCTATCCCGGCGGCGCAAGATTGAGGCCATCAAGCTCGTCCGGGAACACACTGGGTGGGGTCTCAAGGAGTCGAAGGACTTCGTCGATGGATTACACTGAGGACCTCCGCCGATATCCGGTGTCCGGTGTCTGTCATTCATTTTCACGGAACCGCCGACGAGAACGCCCCATATGAAGGCGGCGTCGGCGACAAATCGATCTCGGACGTGGGCTTCGCCTCCGTACGCCAGACGATCGAATTCTGGTTGGCGTTCGACGGGTGTCCGGCGGCTCCGGTCACGGATCGGTACGGGGGGATCATCCATGAACGATATGCCCCCTGCGATCAGGGGACCGCGGTTGAACTGTACACCGTGATCGATGGTGGCCATGCGTGGCCCGGTGGGAAAAGACTACGCGCCGCGGGGGATGCCCCGACCCAGGAGATCTCGGCCACTCGGCTGAGTTGGGAGTTCTTCTCAGGGCACCTTCTTCCGTAGCGATTCTCATCCGAGGTCTCGTACTGACGCCGGGGATGGATGACAGGCCCTGGCCTCGGCCCTTCGCCCGGGGGATCCCAGACGGAGGCGTATCGGCCGGGTGAGAACCTCACTCCGCCAGATATGTCCGCGAATTCATTCGTGGAACTAGATGTAGGGCTTATTGGGCGATCCAAGCTGCAAGTCATCGGGAGTTTGACAGCCAGGATGGCTGGAAGTATGATCCTCCCCCGTTGTGGAAGCCATCGAAAACCCGAATCCCCCGAAGGGTTTTGCCCATCCCGTCGAAGCCGAGTTTGCTCGGCTCCTCGATTTCTATCGGATACCCTGGCAGTACGAGCCAAGGACCTTCCCCCTGGAGACAGATCCACAAGGCAACCTGCTCGAGGCCATCACGCCGGATTTCTATCTGCCGACGCATGACTCCTTCATCGAGCTGACGACGCTGCGCCATGCCCTGGCCCGATTGAAGCATCGCAAGATCCGCCGCATGCGCATGCTCTATCCTGATGTCAGCATCAAGCTGGTCGATCGAAAGCAGGTGGTTGGATTGCTGATCAAGTATGGGAGGGGGGCCGATCTGCCGAATCTGATCGGAAAAGCGGAGGTGGCGGATGCATCCGGCTGACCACACGCTCCCCGGCGCGACCGGCCTGGGTCCGGTCGTTTTCAGCCGGGATCAGATCCGCAATCGGGTCGCGGAGCTGGGTGCGGCCATATCCAAAGACTATACGGGCGGAACGCCGGTGGTTATCGGCGTGCTGACGGGGACGGTCATGTTCGTGGCCGACTTGCTCCGCGCAATGACGATCCCGGTGGAAGTGGACTTCATGTCGATCTCGCGCTTCGGCCCGCCGGGGGAAACGCTCGGTGCAGTTCGGGTCCTCAAGGACCTGGAGATACCGATTGGCGGACGCGACGCGATCCTGGTCGAGGCTCTCGTCGATACCGGGTTCACCCTGAGCCACATGCTTTCGGCTCTGCAAGCGCGCCGTCCCACATCACTGAGGGTATGCACGCTGCTGAGCCGACCTCAACGGCGGTTGATCGAGGTGCCGTTGGACCATGTCGGCTTCGAGGCCCCGGATGAGTTTCTTGTCGGCTATGGGCTACAGTACCGGGGACAGTTCCGTCAGCTTCCCCACATCGCCTCATATAGTCCGGACGATGTCCTCCCTTGATCTCATGCCTGTATCGGCGTGAATGAAAAGGCCTCGACTGGCGGGTGCCGTCGAGGCCCAAGCGTTAAAAGGCCGGGGGAGACAACTCGTAGCTTGCCGCCAGGCTCAGTTTCCGGTCACCTACTTACTCCTGACTCCGAAGAGCTGGGAGAACCCTGGGTTGGCTGTCGAGGGGCACCTGCCGCTAAAGCATGGCCCTCGGTTGCTGGCTTCCCCGATCTTGCGATCTTTCGACCAGCTCACGGGCTTCGCTTTTATACGATCCGCTCGCCAACTTCGGTTTGTTTTCGGTGACTTTCCCCTGAGCCCGTTTCTGGGCTTCAAGGAGCCTCTCCCGGTAACGCTGATCCTAGCACCACCCGAGGCGGTGAGTCAACTACTCTTCCCTTAAATCAACTGCACTGGACCTTAAAAAAGGTAACGAGACCCCAGGCTCCCGGAGCCTCTGAGGCTCCGGGAGCCTCAACCCTTGTACAGCCTCGATTAGAATCGGATTGCACAATCATCCTGCAAGCATGACCGTGCCGGAGGTGCACCTTGATCGACAACGAAGACGCCCTTCGCACACAGCTCCTGCAGCTCCTGCGCGGCGGTCACGCACATATGAGCCTGGACGCGGCGGTTGAAGACTTTCCGATGACGTCCATTAATCGCTTCCCGCCTGAAGTGCCGTATACGCCCTGGCATTTGCTGGAGCACGTCCGGATCTCTCAGTGGGATATCCTCGAGTTCATCCGGGACGCGCAGCATGTCTCGCCCGAATGGCCCGAGGGATATTGGCCGCCAGGGGACCAGGTGGCCGACCGTGCGATGTGGGCGGAAACCCTCACCCGATATCGGGCCGACCACCAGGCGCTTGAGAGGATCGTCGAAGACCCCGAAACCGATCTGAGCCGGGACCTTCCGCATGCGTCTGGTTACAGCGTGCTGCGGGAGATTCTCGTGGTCTCCGATCACAATGCGTATCACATTGGTGAATTCGCAATCCTGCGGCAAATCATGCAGACCTGGCCGTCGGACCGCGCCTGATGCGCCGGGTAAAGACGAACCCCAGCATGCGAGCGGGCGCCTGAGGCCGGGGACAGAAGCCACGCTTCCGCCCCGTAGGCGGGCTTGCACAGAGTAGGTTAGGGCGAAAGAGATGGATCTACCTAGCGAGATGCGGGCGATGGTGCTCAAAGCTCCCGGCGAGGCGTTGAAGCCCGAGGTGCTCCCCATCCCAGAACCGGGTAGCCGTCAGGTTTTGATCCGGATACGCGCCTGCGGAGTGTGCCACACGGACCTGCACATCGTCGACCAGGAACTCACTGTTCCCAAGCTTCCCTTGGTCCTCGGGCATGAGATTGTCGGGATTGTCGTGAAGGTCGGCGATCAGGTTGTGCGTTTCAAAGGCGGTGAGCGCGTGGGCGTGCCGTGGCTCGGTTCTACCTGCGGAGAGTGCCGGTACTGTTCGAGCGGGAATGAGAACCTGTGTGACCGGGCCGGGTTCACGGGCTACACGATCGACGGGGGATTCGCTGAATACACCGTGGCAGATCAAGACTACGTCTTCCCGATTCCCGCAGCCTATTCCGATGCCGATGCAGCGCCTTTGATGTGTGCCGGCCTGATTGGATATCGATGCCTCAGGCTGGCAGGCGAGGGGCTCGACAAGCTGGGGATCTACGGCTTTGGTGCGGCGGCTCACATCATCGCCCAGATAGCCCGGCACCGAGGCATGCAGGTGTACGCTTTCACGCGCCCCGGGGATGCCCAGGCTCAGGAGTTTGCCCGACATCTGGGTGCAGAATGGGCCGGGCCGTCCGATCAGCCGCCGCCGGATGAACTTGACGCAGCCATCA